>Ga0070765_100000518_pt1 | contig 23282 bp, 24 predicted proteins | sample HubBroMetageWFT5_FD_71516 | JGI IMG/M metagenome (GOLD analysis project Ga0070765, IMG submission 71516) | Warmed and freeze-thawed soil microbial communities from the Hubbard Brook experimental Forest, New Hampshire - Hubbard Brook CCASE Soil... | ecosystem: Environmental > Terrestrial > Soil... | reverse complement strand
GATATGATTTGGGTCTTGCTGGAACGCGCGCGCCGAGCCGAAGAAAATATTCCGACGACGGAATTCCATCTGCGGAATATGTTGCGAGACGTTTTGATTGTTCCCGAAACAAAACCGGTAAGTGAATTGTTGGTGGAATTTCGTTCAAGGCGCACCGGACTGGCAATGGTGGTGGACGAATTCGGGAGCATTCTCGGGCTCGCTACACTGGAAGACATTCTGGAGCAGATGGTCGGCGAGATTCACGACGAGTTCGATGTGGTGGAACATCCGTTGGTTTTGCCGGACGGAGGGATGATTTTTGACGCTGGAATCAACGTGCGCGAACTCGAGACGCAGTACAGCATTATTTTGCCGGACGATCCTTCGTACGAAACGATCGGGGGGTTCGTGCTGAACAGACTCGGGTTTATTCCGCGCGGCGGAGAAAGTTTCGAAGCGGATGGGTACCGCTTCACCGTGATGGAGATGGAACACCGCCGCGTGTCACGAGTGAAAATCAAACCGCTTCGCGCGGCTGGCGTTACTGCCTCGCTTGCGATTACAGGAGCTTCCGGGGCTGCCCCTGCGAATGCTTTGGCGCAAACGGCGGAGCAGAAAAATACGTTTGACACTCCCGCGAAAGCAGATTCGGATCCTCCCGCCGAAAAGAAAGTTGCCGCGAAAGCGCGGCGCGCGAAATGATTCGTTACATTTCCTACCGCCTTCTACTTGCTTTGCCGGCGCTCTGGCTGATTGTGACCATGGTTTTTATGTTAGCGCACATTGTGCCGGGCGATCCGGTGGCGCAAATGGTAGGAGAAGGCGCGCGCGCGGACGATTTGCAGCAGCTCCGTCATACGTTGGGATTGGACCTGCCTATTCCGGTGCAATATGGGCGTTATTTGGCGGGAATTGTTCACGGCAATCTTGGGGAATCGTTTCGTTTTCAGCAGCCTGTGCTGCAAGTGGTGATTTCGCATTATCCGGCGACGCTGGAACTGGCGTTTGTTGCGCTGCTGGTTTGCGCCGGCATTGGAATACCGGCGGGATTGATGGCTGCACAAAAACGGGGAACGTCAACGGACCACGCGATTGCCGTTTTGACTTTGTTCGGTCTTTCGGTGCCAAATTTTGCGTTGGGGCCGGTATTGATTCTTATTTTCTCCGTGATTCTTGGCTGGCTTCCGGTTTCGGGGCGCGGCGGACCTGCTCATCTGATTCTGCCGGCGGTGACGCTGGGCTCTGCGCTGGCAGCTATCCTGACGCGTATGGTGCGCATTTCGGTGATTGAAGAGCTCTCCAGCGATTACGTTCGAACAGCGCGCGCGAAAGGACTTTCCGAGGCTGCAGTTCTATTTCGCCACGCATTTCGCAACGCGCTGATTCCGATTATCACGATTCTCGGGTTGCAATTCGGCACGCTGCTCGCCGGGACCATCGTTACTGAGTCGATTTTTTCGTGGCCGGGAATCGGGCGGCTCGCCGTCCAGGCGATTGGCGCGCGCGATTATCCGTTACTGCAGGGCTGCATTTTGATGATTGCGGTTTCATATGTTGTCGTAAACCTGCTGACCGACCTGGTTTATGCGTTTGTGGATCCGCGGGTGCGTTTCGAATGAACGGCCTGCGCGAGTTTCTTCGTCAAAGCGGGCCTGGACGAGTTGGGTTAGCGCTGACTTTATTTCTGGTTGTGATTGCGCTTGCGGCGCCGTGGATCGCGCCCGCCGATCCTACGGCGCAAAATCTTCCGGCGCGACTGATGTCTCCCAGCGCGAGGCATTGGATGGGGACAGACGAGCTTGGCCGCGACATTCTTTCGCGCATTATTTACGGCGCGCGGGTTTCGATGATTGTGAGCGCCAGCGTGGTGCTGGGGGCGGGAATTGTGGGGCTGGCGATCGGCGCACTAGCTGGTTATTTCGGTGGCTGGTTCGACCGTTTTGTAAACATCGTGCTGATCAACGCATTCCTTTCGTTCCCTGGAATTCTTTTGGCTATTGCGTTCGCTGCGTTTCTGGGTCCGGGGTTGGGCAAAGTGATTTTAGCGCTGGTGATAACGGGCTGGGCGGGGTATGCGCGGCTGGCTCGTGCGCAGATTCTGCAAGCGAAGGAAATGGAGTACGTGCTGGCAGCGCGTTCTGTAGGCGCTTCGGACATGCGCATACTCGTGCGTCATCTGCTGCCGAATATTTTGCAGCCGATTCTGGTGCAAGCGACGATTGCCATGGCTGGAGCGATACTCGCCGAATCCACCTTAAGCTTTTTGGGTGTGGGTGTTTTAGCACCGATGCCGAGCTGGGGCGCGATGTTAAATGACGCGCGCGCTCATTTGTTTGACGCGCCGCATTTGGTGATTTTCCCGGCGCTGGCGGTGATGACAGCCGTGCTGGCGTTCAATCTCCTGGGCGATGCGCTGCGTGATTGGATGGATCCGCGGATGCGGGCGTATCTCGTAGTTACGACACTGGCTCGCTAGGTTTAGCCCCAGGAGCCGCGGGTTTCCTGCTTAAGCTAGCTCGACAGTGACTTCGGCGCCGCGACCTGCCCCAATTGTTCTGGCTGCGTTACCTTTATTGACGCAAATCTCGATATATCCGCTTGATCCGATAATTGCGAAGGGCTCGCTGCCGGTGCCTTGCGCGAATGTTGGAACCATCTTGGTTACCGCGGCGTTTCCGACCCGGATTGTAAATTTCGCTTCCGGCGCGACCAACGCGGGCACATCTTCAGGGGTTAAATTCGTAATGAGGTTACCGAAATTATCTGTGCGCAAGACGATTCCTTTCACCGTGTTCCCGGCCGTTTTCGGTTTCGGAATGGCAAAGCGAACGAAGTCAGTGACTTCTTCGCCGAAGCTTGCGGTCTGCCACGATTTCGAAAGCCACGCGGCTACGGGCGCGAAAATGTCGCGGCCGTGGAACGTGTTGCTCACCGGCTGCCTGAAATAATGTTCCGATGTGATGTTCCATACGTAGAGGGATTCCGACTTATCGTAGATTGCGGAAAGTACTCCGTTGTCGGGAGCCACAAAATAGTGCGTGTCGCCGGCTACGAGGATGGGCCGTCGCGCGGTACCTACGCCGGGATCGACTACGACCAGATGAATCGTCTTTGCGGGAAAATATTTGTAAGCCTGGCTGATGGTCAGCGCGGCGTCGAGAACGTCATGCGCCAGGACGCTGTGTGTGATGTCCACGATGTTCACGTCCGGATTGATATTTAGTATGACGCCTTTGAGTACTCCGACTAGATGATCGTTGCTGCCGTAGTCTGTCGTTAAGGTGATGATGGGCCGCGCCAAAGTTTGCTCCCGTGATTTCCGCGCCGTGGCTGATGCATGCGCTTCTTCTCGACGCTAACGCCCACTTACAGATGTGTCAAGACAGCGTGCGCCATTCAGTAACGTGGTGCACCACATGTCCGAGAGAGGCGCGGCGGAGCAATACTTTGGTCACGAACAAAAACTGGGATAGACTGTCGGCGTTTTTCAGTTACGAAAAAGATTTCCTTTGAGAGGTCAAAGTGCGCCCTTTAATTGCGGCAATTGTGTTTTCGTTCTTTTGGGCTAGCGCCGTAGGTGCGCAATCGAGCGTGATTCAGAATCAAGCGCCTGCCAAGAAGCCGGAGCAGCAGGCGGCTGCCAAGAATACCGAGAACAAGCCGCCGGAGAACGCCGCAAAGAATCCTGAGGCGGCCGCGGCACCCGAGCAAAAATCTTCCAGAGAGGGCGGGGACAAGGATAAAGACAACGAAGAACACTTCGACATGGCCGAAGTGCCGCCGGTGGTGACGCACCATCAAATTACTGTTGACGGCAAACTGCTCAAATACGCGGCAAGCGCCGGTCGGCTTCCGATCAAACGGGCAGACGGCAAGATTGAAGCGGAAATGTTTTTTGTTGCTTACACGCTGGATGGGCAGGATGCGGCCAAGCGTCCGCTGACGTTTGCGTTCAATGGCGGGCCGGGTTCGGCTTCCATATGGTTGCACATGGGAGCGCTCGGGCCGCGAAAAGTGGTGTTACAGCCGGAAGGCTTTTTGCCTCCGGCGCCGTACCGCATGGAAGACAATCCATACACATTGCTGGACAAAACCGACCTGGTGCTGATCGACGCAATCGGGACCGGATTCAGCCGCGCTGCGGACTCTGAAACATTCAAGAAATTCTGGGGCGTGAAAGGCGACATCGAGTCATTCAGCGAATTCATCCGCCTGTACATCACACGGAACGAGCGATGGAGTTCGCCGCTGTTTTTGCTGGGTGAAAGCTACGGCACGACGCGGTCAGCGGGCGTGGCAGGTTACCTGGCGGATCGAGGAACTTCTTTTAACGGCATCACGCTGCTCTCAATGGTTCTTAATTTCGAGACTCTGGAAGACAACAAAACCAATGATGAGCCGTTCGTTTTTCTGGTGCCGTCTTTCACCATGATCGCTGGATATCACCACAAACTCGCGCCCGATCTCGCACAGGACCTGGCCAAAGCGCGGGCGGAGTCCGAGAAGTGGGCTTACGAAGAATATGCTCCGGCGCTGGCGAAGGGCGACACACTCACTCCCGAAGAGCGGCAAAAAGTGATCGAGCAATTGTCGCGATTCACCGGAATCAGCAAAGAGATAGTGGACGAAGCGAATCTGCGCATCGATGTAGCGAAATTTACCCACTATTTGCTGATCGATCAGAAGTTGCGCGTAGGGCGGTTGGACGGGCGTTTCACGGGTCCCGATCCCAACGGACTGTTGGATACACAGTTCTACGATCCAACTGGATCGGCCACCGAGCCTCCGTTCACTTCCGTGTTCAATAGCTACGTCCGTTCGGAGTTGGGATACAAGACGGATATGCCGTACTACATCTTTGCTGCGAGCGCGGGGTTCGACAAATGGGACTGGGGATCGGCGATTCGAGGTTTCCCCGACACGGCTTCTGCCTTGCGAGAGGCGATCGTGAAGAATCCTTACTTAAAAGTTCTGGTGATGGAGGGCTATTACGATTTGGCCACTCCGTATTTTGCGGCGAATTACACCATCGATCATCTGGATTTGCCCCAGAAGTACCGCAATAACGTTTCGTACGCTACATATGAAGCCGGGCACATGATCTATTTGCCGATGGAAGGGTTGAAGAAGATGAAAAGCGACCAGGTGAGTTTTATGGAGAAATCTTTACCGCAATAATTGCCTTACGCGATGAAATCTCGCAGTAGGATTTGGCTGTGGCTATTCTTCAACTAAGCTGATTTCGCCTACGCCGCCTTGCACGTTCACCTGAATGGTTGGGTGAGTTTTTCCGTAGGCGTCATTTACGTACGCGTCGCCTTCGCGGCGCATTCCGTGCGCGTTGACGCTGCCGATGCCGCCAGAAGCGTCCACGTGGACTCCGACATTCTTGGGCAGCTTAATTCGTGCAGAGCCTACCCCACCCTGAATATCCACTAATAGATCTTGTTCTCGGTCGCCAGTGAGATCGAGATTCATTTGGCCTACACCGATATTGATTTCAAGGCGCGTGATATTCATGCCGTTCAGATTCAGATCGCTTTGACCCGCTCCCAGCTCGAGCTTCAGGTCTAGAGGAATTGCATTGCCGAAACGAAGCGCCCAATCGTTGCGGCGGCCGCCGAGATGAAGGTGTTTCTCTTCTTGAGTTACATCCAGCTGGCCTTTATCACCATTGACAGTGTAGACAGCGCGGGGTTTTCCCTCCGCAGTTCGATAATTGAAATCGGCATCCAGCAGGCGGCGGGAGCCTCCGGTTAACAAGAGTTTCCCGGCGGGCATTTCGATATCGGCATTCACGGATTTTGCGCCTTGCAACTCGACGGCTTGGGTATCGTGGACGGTGGATGCGGATCCGCCTTTTCCGACCAGGACTGCGAACCCGATGATGGCCAAGAAAACCAGTAGGGCGACGACGGTTCCCGAGGATCCTGCGTCTCGCGTACCCGGATTCTGGCGCACTCGATAGGCATCCCACATTTTTCCGAGGCCAAGTAGTATCAGCACAACCGGCCAGTATCGAAAGAGCGTGGACCACGGATCAAAATTCGGCATCAAGTTGATTAAAAGAAAGAAAACTCCGAGACCGATCAGGAATAGTGCACCGGTGATTGAGCCTAAGTGCCTGGGTCTGTCGCTTTGGTCCATGGTGCTCCTCTCGTATCTAATATTACGCGTGTGCGCGGGAAATGTTTCAAAAGCGGTATAGGATGAGCCGCCCGTCGCCTAGAGCCGCAAATGCGTGGCTTGAGGCTCTTCTTGTCCGTGGGACCCATGGCAATCAATGTGTTTTCCAGGAGGTGGTATGCCGACACCGGATAGCGCAGATGTCATGAAGCTCGATAAGCACGGCGTGATTCACCTAACGCGCGTCACCACCGGTGCACTCATCTCCCTGTTGATCGCGCAACTGTTCAAGCTACCGGAAGCCTACTGGGCTGCTATTACTACACTAGTAGTTACGCAATCCACATTCGGGGCCTCGTTCAGAATTTCCTGGCATCGCTTTGTCGGTACGGCGATCGGCGCCGCGGCGGGGGCGTTGTTGGGCACCTACTTTGGCGAGAACCTGTTTATTTTCGCGGCTGGCGCATTTGCCCTCGGAATTCTGTGTTCCGCGCTGCACCTTGACATAGCCGCTTATCGTTTTTCCGGGATCACTCTAGCGATTACCATGTTGACCGCTCATCCCAAAGCAGCCTGGATAATTTCGTTGCATCGTTTCTTTGAAGTTTCGGTAGGCATTGTGGTGGCCTTGGCATTGACTGCTGTGTGGCCTGAAGCTGAGGCGAAGCCGGAATAGCCGTCCTGCAGGATGCGGATGAATGTACCCACACTTTCGTTTGTGGGACTTCGTGTCGTCCAGGCAGTTTGTTATTATCGGTGTAAGTAATGTTTCGAACCCACAGATTATTCCAAGTTCTTTTATTTCTGTTGCTGGCGATGTTTTCTTTCGGAGGCCAGCCTGTCCATGCGGCCTCCGAATCAGACTCGGCGCCGGCTATTGTGATCGGATTTGTTGGCGGATTTGTGAGTCCTAACGATGCGGTGCATAGCGAAGTGGAGCTCGCCAACCGGCTGCGCCGTGAATATCCTGCAGGTGTTTACGTGCAGGTTTTTGACAACCGTCACGTAGATCAAGCCTTCAAGAAAATTTCAGAACTTCTGGATGCGCGCCATACCGGAAAGTTGGCGGACGATGAAAAGAAGAATGCCCGCATCATTATTTATGGACATAGCTGGGGAGGTTCGGCGGGCATCAAGCTTGCTCGCCAACTTGATGCAGCCGGTATTCCGGTGCTGCTCACCGTGCAGGTCGACAGCGTTGCAAAATTCCACGAGGACGACTCGATCATTCCGTCCAACGTAAGAGCGGCCGCCAATTTCTATCAGCCGTTCGGAAGGCTGCACGGGCGGGCTGAAATTCGCGCTGCGGACCCCTCGCGTACGCACATCATCGGGAATTACCGCTTCGACTACAAAACTAAGCCAGTGAAATGCTACGGCGATTATCCGTGGTGGGACCGACACCTGACGAAGGCGCACACAGAAATCGAGTGCGATCCGCAGGTGTGGAATCAGGTGGAGTTGTTGATTCGCTCGAACTTATCCGCGCCTGCGCACACTTCTTAATGGCGTTACTGATTTCTATTTTACCGGGCAGTTAAATCCAAATCGCAAGGTCACTTCAATCGGCGGCTTCAGCGCAGCTCCCGTTTCAAAACGCCAGGATCGCGCGGCTTTCATGGACGCTTCTTGCAATTTGTCATCGCCTGACAAAGCCTCCGCGTTGGTGACAACCCCGGTTGCAGGGTCGAAGAATATTCTCAAACGGACTTCGCCTTGCGCAAGCACGCGTTGCGCCTCCCGAGGGTAGGAGGGAAGATCGAATTTCGCGAGATGCAGCGACTCGGCGTTTTGAAGTTCTACGAACGCCGGATCCTTGTCGTCGATGGGGCCTCTGTAACCTTGAAGCGCGGACTTCGCGTTGTGGTCGCGACATTCTGCGAAGGCGCAGGTTCTGTCTGAAAAACCCGAATCGAACTTGCCAGTTAGAATTTCGGAAACAACATTCGCACCCAAGGCCCGGCGCTCTTTGTTCTGTTCGGCTGTGGCTTTGGCGAAGGCGAAATCCTTGCCGAAGGCTCGGTCTTCAACATCATCTTTCAAGTCCCACAGCGCTGCAATTCTGGCATCAGCTCTTTTTAAGGCTTCGAACTTCAGCAGATCCTGGTCAGGAAGCTCGTACAAAATTTCCTTGGTGCCACATTTCGCGACGATTGTTTGGGTCGCAGCCGATTCGAGGCTGTCGGGTTCGATGTCACTCCGTCTGGCTATTTGAATCACGCCGGCGAAATCGTCTTCGGGGTAAGAACAAAGTCTGAATTTTCCGGCTACTTTTGCCGCGGTCATATTCGGCAGCACGGTTTCAACGGCCTTGACGGTGACGATGTGCGAGCAGTTTCGGTTCAATGGCGCAATTCGAATTTCGCGTACGCGCACACCGCCCACTTCGTCGCGCACGTCCAGAATAGTGTCGGACCAGCCGGGGCCATTGTTCGAAACGGCCTGGCGCACCACATAAAATTCTCCCAGTTCAGTTTTTTCCTCGGCTTGAATAGCTCGGATGATCCCTGGGATCTGGATGGTCCAAGCACTCGGTGACGCGAGCCCAGCAACTGGCGCCCAGGCGCCAAGTGCGAGGACCGTCGCCATTCTTTGTTTGTTCAGCTTTTTCACTACAGAAGTATAAGGCAGCTGGGTTATAGCGGAGCTGTTAAAGAGGAATCTGAACGTTGAGATCTCAGGAACTGCTGGTTAGCCCGGAGTCGCTCCCCGCTGTAGCTTATTCTTTTCCGGAGTGACTTTGAACCACACGCCGCCTTTCAGAATGGTATCGACCGCCTGGACCAGCTCACTGCCAATTCTTCGCTTCGGAACAAAGCCGCTTACGCCTATCTCCTTGAGTTTGTCGATTAATGGCTGAGGCTCGTGCAGGCTGATTGCTAGCACGGCTGCGCGCGGGCATGCGGCTAAAATCTGCTGCGCGGCTTGAATACCGTCGAGCTGAGGCATCTGTATGTCGAGCACTGCGATGTCCGGGCATTCCGCTTTAGCTTTTTCGACTGCTTCAGCGCCGTCTGCGGCTTGGGCCACCAGCTCCCAATCACTTCGGCTCCCGATCATCAATTTCAATGAGGCGCGGGCCACTTCGTGGTCATCCGCTATCAAGATTCGGGTGGACATCTATCCTTCTTCTTGGACCGCCCCGGCTGCCAAATACTCTTCAATTCGAAGCTTATCGTTAGCGAGCCACGTGAATGCATCAGGTAGACGCTGTATTTCTTCTCCAGGGTGCCGGCTGTTAAGGAGGCGGAAGCTTCAGTTTTGTTTAGGATTGAGTTAATATTGACCGTGCGGAGGTAGTTATGCTCAGGAACTGGGTTACGAAGTATTCCTCGTTGCTGGCCTTCGCTATTCTTTTGTCGCCGACAGCATTTTGCCAGGAAACGGCGTCAACCCCGCCTCCCTACCGTGGAGTAGAACAGCATATTGCCGGAGTGTTCGTCACACCTGTGCCGAACCTGCCGTTTACTGCCACTGTTGAAGTGGAGAGTTCTCAAACGCTGCCCGACGGTTCTATCGAACAGAAGAAAACGTTTAACAATATCGCGCGCGACTCGGCGGGCCGGATTTACAACGAACGGCGGACCCTAGTACCTCCGTCGTTCGACGGGACGCCACGGATTGTTTCGATGCATTTATACGATCCGCAGAACCGGATGAGCACATTCATGGATCCCTCCACGCACATCGCGCGGGAAAGCGTCCTGGCCAAGCCGGAAGTGGATCCGATGAGACAGGTCGCAAATTCTTCCGCCCAAGGCGAAGACCTGGGCAGCGACACGATGGAAAATGTGCAAGTCCACGGTACGCGGAAAAGCAAAACTATTCCCGCCCAGTTTAGCGGCACCGGACAAGCAATCGTGGTGACCGATGAATACTGGTATTCCGAAGATCTGCATTTGAACATGCTCGTGAAACACAACGACCCGCGCACGGGCGAGCAAACCGTCACCGTGACGCACGTGAATCGTGCCGAGCCTGACCAAACAGTGTTCCAGGTACCCACCGGCTACAAGATCGTGGATGAAACTCCGGTAACCCAATAAGGCACACTTAGTTTTCACCACATACTCAGGATACTCAGGCATTTCTGCGACCCTTCATGGTCAGGTCTTACTTGCCACCTGGGCGCGCAGCCGCTATTCTGAGTGCTTCACGCTGCGGCGATGCATATCTATCTTGATTACAATGCGACGACGCCCGTGGACCGCGAGGTCCTCGAAGCGATGCTGCCATACTTTGCGGAGAATTTTGGAAATGCGAGCTCGATTCATTCTTGTGGGCAGCGCGGGCGCTCTGCCGTGGACGAAGCTCGCGTTTCGGTTGCGGCGCTTATTGGCGCGAGGCCTGCGGAGATCGTATTTACAAGCGGAGGTACGGAAGCTGACAACCTGGCGCTTTTGGGGTCGCTGGCGGCGTCCAATCAGTCTCGCAAGCACATTATTACCACGGCGATCGAGCATCATGCTGTGTTGAACGCTGCTCAGGCGCTTGAACAGCAGGGAGTCGACGTCACGTACATTTCGGTGGGCTCCGATGGCGTTGTGGACCCGCAGGACATTCGTCGCGCGCTGAGGCCCGAAACAATTTTGATCAGCGTGATGCATGCGAACAACGAACTCGGTACGATCCAGCCCATTGAGAAAATTGGCCGAATCGCCGCAGAGGCGGGCGTTTACTTTCATTGCGACGCGGTACAATCGGCCGGGAAGTTGCCGCTTAATGTCGACAGTCTTGGCGTGAATTTACTTTCTATCTCCGCGCACAAAATTTATGGACCGAAGGGAGTTGGCGCGTTGTACGTTCGCACGGGGACTTCGATTGAGCCCCAATTTCATGGGGGGCATCACGAGCGTGACCGCCGTCCCGGGACTGAGAATGTTCCCGGGGTTGTTGGTTTTGGCAAGGCAGCCGAGCTAGCGGAAATGAATCGCGATTCGGATGCAGCCGGAATTGAAATTCTTCGCGACCGCTTGGAACAAACATTGACTATCGCATTGCCGGCGGTGCGTGTTAACGGAAGCAGTTCGCGGCGTGTGGCGAACACTGCAAATCTCGCTTTTGCGGGGGCGGGCGGGGAAGCGCTGGTTATCGCGCTGGACCTTCAGGGTATTTCGTGTTCGACAGGCGCGGCGTGTTCTTCGGGTGCCGTAGAGCCTTCGCATGTGCTGCTCGCCATGGGGCTTTCGCCCGATGAAGCACGATCAAGCTTGCGATTCAGCTTGGGCCGCGGGACGACATCTGACGAGATTGATCGCGCCATTGCAATAATTCCACCGACGGTGGAACGACTGCGCGCGTTGTCACCGCGCGCCTCGAATACGGTGCACGCCCGGTAAATTTTCAATGCCAAACCAACTGGTCCAACTCGAACCATTTTGCGAATCCGCGGATACCCGCCGTTCGGCTCAGTCAATGGTGGCAGAAGCTCCTGCGGTTGCGGATCAGAGTAAGCACTGTGCCGACACCGGAAACGTTGCTTCTGTTGCCGTGGCCATGAGTGGCGGAGTGGACAGTTCCACGGTGGCGGCGATGTTGAACTCCAGCGGACAGCAAATAATTGGATTGACCATGCAGCTTTGGAACCAGCGGCGCTTGCCGCAGCTTCCGGGTGCCGAGCCAACACAACATCGCTGCTGTTCGATCGACGATGTGTATGATGCACGACGCGTGGCGGAACATCTGCGCATCCCGTTTTATGTGGTCAACTTCGAGCGCGAGTTCGAGAACAATGTGGTACGTCCTTTCGTGGACGATTATCTGGAAGGCCGAACTCCGATTCCTTGCACGCTTTGCAATAACCACGTGAAGTTCGATCAGCTATTGCTAACCGCGCGACAAATTGGGGCGGAGCGCATTGCCACGGGCCACTACGCGCGTGTGCGCCGCAATTGCGAATCCGGGCGATACGAACTTTTGCGCGCTGTGGATGAATCGAAGGATCAAAGCTACTTTCTTTTTGGTCTGACCCAGGAGCAACTCGCGCGCACCGATTTCCCGCTTGGCGAACTTTCCAAGGGCGAAGTCCGCGATATTGCGCGGCGACTGCAAGTGCCGGTGGCGGAAAAGCCGGAAAGTCAGGAAATCTGTTTTGTGCCTGCGGGAAATTATGTGCGCTTCATCGAAGGCTACCTTCACGAGCAGGGACGAACCTTGCCGGAAGAGCCGGGCGACATCGTCACTACTGCCGGTGAAGTGCTTGGCCAGCACTACGGATTGCATCGCTATACGGTGGGACAGCGCAAGGGATTGGGCATTTCAGAGGGGCGCCCGATGTACGTGGTCGCCTTGGATCGCGCAAAGAACCGCTTGGTTGTAGGCGAGGATCGGGAACTGCGGAGCACGGCGTGTGAAGTTCGCGAGGTCAATTGGATTCCTTATCCGGTTCCAGACGGCGAGGTGCGCGCGAAGGTTCGCATCCGGAATCGCCACGAACCTGCGGATGCGGAAATCACCACGGTCGGGCCGACTGACGCACGAATTGTTTTTGATGAGCCACAGAGGGCTGTCACGCCGGGCCAAGCTGCTGTGTTTTATTCGGGCGAACGTGTGCTAGGTGGCGGCTGGATTCGTTGAGGTTTTGCTGGGTCAGATAAAAAGTTCTTCGTCTTGGGTAGTGCCGTCGGATTCGCCTCGACGGCTTTGAGAACCTCGAAGCACATCGATTCCGACTTTTACGCCCTTCAATACGGCGGAGACCTGCTGAACCGGAGCCCACAAAGTTTTGCGAACCTTCGTGCCGGTGTCTTCAATCACTTCCAGCGCGCCGGTAAGGATTTGATCCGCACGGATCACCTGAACGCGCAAGCGTTCCAAACTATCGGTTACAACGCGGTCAATTCTCTGCGCCTGTCCACGAGCCAAGCGAGTGATCTCGGCGGTATCGCCGGTGATGCTGGCAATCTTGTCTTCGGAGTCTTCGAGGATGCGGTTCACGCGAAGCAGGATGGGGTCGACGCGCACTTTTACATCGTTGGCGATGACGGTAAATCTGTCGACCGCGGTTTTCATCTGGATAAACATGCCCAAAAGGATTGCCATTTGAATAACAATGGCGACCGCCGCGATCACAATGAATGCTTCAACCCAGACGTTCATGGAAATCCTCGCAGCTGCTAGCTATGCTTTCGCCTCGCGCCGGTAGGCGTCTTTGCCCGCTTCCACCGCCGCCGCAACGCCCTCTTTCTGTCGATCCATGATCTCTTTGCTGCGCTGGATCAGATCCTCAGCGCGTTCTCGAAGTTCCTGCGCCTTGCGCTGCGCGTAATCGCGGCCTTCATCGGCCTTCGACGACAAATACTCTCGCGTTTCTTCGCCGGATTTGGGGGCGAAAAGGATGCCTACCAAGGCGCCAATTCCCAATCCCGCCAGAAAATAGCTCACTTTCGAGCCGCCATTGTCACCCACAGAGCACCTCCAAGGTTAAATTCGCTAAATTTGACCTTAGCATAGCCCCTAAATACAAGCAATGGCGCGAAACCATTAGAAAGGTGGGGAAATCTTCGTAGGTACGGCCGTTACAGCCGAATCTTCTTGGATTCAGACGAGTGAGAAAATACGATTTAGTAGTCCAAAGGCGGCTGTTGGATTAGATTAAAAAGCCCGTATGCTGAATACGAAAACTCGGTTCTCACACGCACAGAGGCCTATTTTGCCGGCGATTGCATTCGTCTTTCTTTGCAGTCCACTTTACTCGCAAGACTCCTCGACGAACGCGGCAGCTAATCGAGTCGAAGCGCGTCCGTGGATGAGCCCGAAGTTGTCACCGGACAAGCGCGCGGACATGGTTCTGAAAGAAATGACGCTCGACGAGAAAATCGAGTTAATGCACGGCAATGGAATGGAGGGCTGGGGCCGGCCGATGCCGAACTTGAGTTCGAGCAATGGCGGAGCTGGCTTCGTGTTTGGCATACCTAGGCTGGGAATTCCGATAATTCAAATGAGCGATGCTGCGTACGGCGTGCGCGCGAGCGCCCAGAACGGGCGCTATTCCACTGCGTTGCCGGCAAATATCGCTTTAACAGCGACGTGGGACAGGGAGGCCGCGTGCGAATACGGCGCGTTGATCGGGCGTGAGCTGCGCGCGCAGGGTTACAACATGTCCCTGGGCGGAGGAGTGAACCTGGCGCGCGAGCTGCGCAACGGCCGGACCTTTGAATACCAAGGCGAGGATCCCATCCTGGCCGGAACCATAGTCGGCAACAGAATCAAGTGCGAGCAGGCGCAGCACGTGATTGGAAACACCAAACATTTCGCCTTGAACGATCAGGAAAGCGGGCGCGATGAGGTGAACGTAATTATTGGCAAGCGTGCAATGCAGGAGAGCGATCTTCTCGCGTTCCATATCGGAATCGAGATAGCCAAACCTGGCGCGGTGATGTGCGCCTACAACGCGGTGAACGACGATTTTGCGTGTGAGAATAAATACCTGCTGACGAACGTGTTGAAGAAGGATTGGAATTTTAAAGGATTTGTTGTTTCGGACTGGGGCGCAACACACAGTACAGCAAAGGCGTCGGCCGCCGGTTTGGACCATGAAGAGCCGATGGATGATTTCTACGGCGAGAAGCTGAAGCAAATGGTTTGGTCCGGCGTAATTCCTATGGCTGAGCTGGACGAACATGTGCGTCGGATACTGCGTTCGGAATTTGCGAGCGGGATCGTTGATTTTCCGACGCAAAAGAGCGTAGTGGATGTGGAAGGTGGTCTCGAGACCTCACGCCGGATCGCGGAACAGAGCATCGTTCTGCTGAAGAATGATGGAGTGCTTCCACTCGACCCAGCCTCGCTGCGTTCAATCGCAGTCATTGGCGCGCATTCAGATACGGGCATGATTTCCGGGGCCGGATCTGCGCAGGTGGATGCACCGGGAAAGCTCGAGGCGGAATGGCAAGCGCAAGTCTGGTTTCCCACTTCACCTCTGAATGCGATTAGAGAAAGAGCTTGGGGAGTGAGTGTGCGATTTGACTTGGGCGAAAACCTGGCGGCTGCGGCGACGCTCGCGAAAAATTCGGATATCGCGATTGTGTTTGCCTATCAATGGATGAGCGAAGACATGGATTTGTCAAGTTTGTCGTTGCCAGACGGTCAGGATGCGCTGATCGAGCAAGTAGCAGGCGCGAATCCGCGTACGATCGTCGTGCTGGAGACGGGCTCTGCGGTGACTATGCCATGGATCAGCAGCGTGAAGGGCGTTGTGGAAGCGTGGTATGCGGGCAGCAAAGGCGCCGACGCGGTTGCGCGCGTTTTGTTTGGTGATGTGAATCCGAGTGCGAAGCTGCCGCTCACATTTCCGTGCAATGAGGTTGATATGCCTCATCCTAAGCTGATTACTCCACCTCCCGGCGCACAGTCACCCGCCGTAGCGGATGCTGAGGGCAAGCCTGCGTTTAGCATTCGCTACGATGAGGGATTCAAAGTGGGCTACAAATGGTATGACGCGGAAAACAAAACGGTGCTTTTTCCGTTTGGCTATGGACTGTCGTACACGACCTATAGTTATTCTGATTTGAAGGTTCATTCGACGAGCGAAGGCGTGAGCGTAACTTTTTCTGTGAAGAATATGGGGCGGCGCGCGGGGTCGGGAATCGCTGAGGTTTACGCCGCGCTGCCTCAGGAAGCTGGAGAGCCGCCCAAGCGATTAGTTGGTTGGGCCAAAATTCCACTGAATGCGGGCGAAAGCAAGGGGACGACTGTAACTATAGATAACAAATATCTCTCGATCTACGACGAGGCGAGCGAGAGCTGGAAACTTGTGCCGGGGACTTATACATTCATGGTCGGCGGATCATCCCAAGACTTGCCGTTGGCTGCGAAAACCACGCTGAAATAATCCGTCTCATCCGAAGCAAACCGAAGTTCACCAGGAGATCAGAGCTACGACTGCGGGACGCTTGCGCGAAATTAGATTTGCGATTCTGAGGCTGGATGGTCTGGCACAGGCGAATCTGCGCGGAGCGCGGCGTAAATATGTTCGGCGCGGGAACGTGGCAGTTCGGAAGCGAGTTCGCCGACCGTTAGCTGTTTCAACCGAGCGACACTGCCGAAGCGGCGAAGGAGCTTGCGCGCCGTCTTTTCACCCACGCCGGGAATCGCAGTGAGCGACGTGCGCAGCCGCCGGCTGGAACGGCGCTGCCGGTGAAAGGTGACCGCGAAGCGATGTGTTTCATCGCGGATTTGTTGAATTAGGTGCAAGACGGGCGAGTGGCGTTCGAGGACGATCGGTCCATCTTCCCTTCCCAAAACGTAGAGAATTTCTTCTTTCTTTGCGACACTGGCCAGCGGCTGATTGATGATGGCAAGTTTCTCCAGCGCTTTGGCGGCGGCGTGAAGCTGGCCGATTCCACCGTCAACCAAAACTAAACTTGGTAGCGGCTTTCCTTCATTTTGTAAACGGCGGTAGCGGCGCTCAACCGCTTCCTGCATGCTAGCGAAATCGTCGCGAAAGCGGCCTTCGGATTTTTCCTCGCAGTTCTCCATGGATTCGCCGCGAATTATGAATTTTCTGTAATCGGACTTTTTCATGCGGCCCGATTCCCAAACGATCATGGACGCCACGGTATCGGAACCTTGAATGTGCGAGATGTCGAAACATTCTATTCGTTGCGGGGCAGTGGGGAGGTTGAGCGCGGACTGCACGGCTTCGATAATCGCTTTGGAGCTGGGCTTCAGAACGCGGAAACGTTGGATGAAGGATTGTTTGGCATTTCTTTCCACGAGTTCGAGGAAGGCGTGTTTCGGACCTCGTTGTGGAGCAATAATTTCTACGCGATGGCCGGCACGCTCGGTGAGCACTTCCTCGAGCAACTGGCAATCTTCGAAGGCCATGGGCGTATTGATGTAACGGGGCAAGTAGGCTGCGTCGAGGTAGAGCTGTTTCAGGAGTGACGGCAGAAATTCAGCGGGATCGAATTCTTCCAGATCTTCCCAGTAGAAATCGCGACGGTCAACAACCCGTCCGCCTCGCAAGTGGAAAAGATTTACGGCGACTTGTGGAGGCTCGGCGTACCAGGCGAGAACGTCGGTGTCGTCGCCGGAAGCTGCGGCAATTTTCTGGCGCTCTTCCATCTCCGTGAGAGTGCGCAGCAGGTCGCGATAGCCAGCGGCCTCCTCGTAGCGCTCTTCTTCAGAGGCGGTCTGCATGCGTTCTTCTACGCTGCTTGCGAGATCGCTGCGGCGGCCTTCCAGAAATAAGCGCACATCGCGAGCAGCCTCGGCATATCGCTCATCGGTGACCAGTTCCTTCACGCAGGGGCCGAGGCAGCGATGAATGTAATACTGCAAACAAGGGCGCGGATGATTGCGCGAGAGGTCCACGGTGCACGAAGGAACTAGGAAATGTTTGTGAATCAGGTGGACCAAGCGATAAGCCAGGCCGGCGGGGAAGTACGGACCGAAATAAATCGAGCCGTCTTTCTTTAGGCGACGAGTGACGTAAACGCGAGGATATTTCTCGAAGGCAGTGTATTGAATGTAAGGATAGGTTTTGTCGTCGCGAAGAAGGATGTTGAATTTCGGCTGGTGCTGCTTAATCAGATTGTTTTCAAGCGCCAGTGCTTCTTTCACGTTGTCAACGACGATGTAATCGACGTCAACAACTTCGCGCATCAAGGAGCCGGTCTTGGCGTCTTGTATGCTCTTGTCAAGAAGATAGGAGCGCACGCGATTGCGCAGGGACTGGGCTTTTCCCACGTATAGGACTTTTTCGGCGGCATCCCGGAATAGATAGACTCCGGGCTGCACGGGTAAATTGGCAACTTTTTCGCGGAGTTCCATCGATGCGTTACAATATATTGGGATCTGAGCGCACAGCGGGTTTAAGCCGCCGGCCGCTGTACAACTTTAATGATAGCAAACGCAACAAATTCAAGCAGGCTGATGCTTCATTGGATGCTAAAACTGGCGCTACTGATAGCTGTATGCGGAACTCCGGCGTGGTCTTTTCAGCAAAGCCGGGATCCGCAGCAGCAGGAAAAACCCCAGCCGCAGGCTAATCAGTCAAATCCGCCGCAAGCGCCGCCTCTCGGGCCGGGCGAGTCTTCCTCAGCGAAGCCAGAGCAGACTGGGGACCCGACCGCGCCGCAGCCAGATCCGGCGTCAGAAAAGCCTGTGACGGCTCCAAAACCGGGCACAAAACCCATGCCTTCAAATGCCGCGAAACCAGGAGTGCTGCCTCCCGAGGATAATCCGGCGTGGGATCCCTTCCACGCAGCTCAGGATATTGATGTGGGCACTTTTTATATGCACAAGGGTGACATGGACGCAGCAATCGGGCGATTTCAAGACGCCATCCGTTTGCGGCCGAATTTTGCGAAGCCTCGGCTTCTAATCGCCGAGATTTATGAGAAAAAAGGCGATAAGTCCGAGGCGGTTCATTACTACAAGGAATACCTGCAAGTCTTGCCGGATGCGCCAGACGCCGCAAGAGTTAAGAAGAAAATCGAGAAACTTTCGAAAGAGTAGTTCTTGCCTGCCGTTCGTTTGCGTTGAGAGAACTTGCGGACAATTCCGTCGTTATGCCCGGCGCGGAATGGCGTTACCCCACCCGGATAAGTTAAAGAGCATCCTCGGAAGCGATTTACAAGTGAGCGACAGCGCTGTTTGTTTTCCGCGTTGGTATCCGACATTGTAATAAGATGACGCGTCGAAATTTTCGCTTAAGTTGTGGCGCATTGAAAAATGGAACTACGTAAAGATCCCATCACACGAAGCTGGGTTGTAGCGGGCCATCCGGAGCGCGAGAAGGTTCGGCTCGATCCTTGCCCGCTTTGTCCGGAGACCCGCACGCAGACCGGCACGATTCTGGATTTGCCCGCGCATGGACCATGGCAGGTGCGCGTGTATCCGCACTTTCGTCCGCTCTATCGCATTGAGGGCGAGCCGGGGCGCGAAGCCGAGGGCATCTATGACCGCATGGCTGCAACCGGCGCTCACGAAATTATTGTGGAGACTCCGGAGCATACGCGGCAATTGTCACAGATGAATGACGAAGAAATCGAGCGCGTGCTGGAAGCCTATGCATTGCGCATCGCGGACCTAAAGCGGGACGCGAGATTCAAGTATGTCACTGTGTTCAAGAACCAAGGAGCGCAAGCGGGAGAAGAGTGGCCGCACGCGCACTCGCAGATCACGGCGACAACGTTTGTCCCACGCAGGATTTTGTATGAATTGCGCGCTGCTCGTGAATGGTACCGCGACCGCGAGCGATGTGTTTTCTGCGACATTCTGCGCCAAGAGATTCGGCAGTCCAAGCGCGTGGTAGATAACGCAGGGGGCTACTATGCGTTTTGTCCTTATGCTTCGCGCGTGCCCTACGAAGTTTGGCTCATGCCAAAAACACACAACCACCAATTTGAATTCCCGCAGCCGGGCGAAAACCGCCGCAACCTGGCCAACTTGCTGGGAAGAACACTGCGAAGACTGCTGGAATTTTCAGAAAACTATCACATGGTGATGCACACCGCTCCCAACACGCTGCAAACCAAAGGCGAATTAAGCGAATATTGGCGCACGATTGCGGGCGACTATCATTGGCATATCGAGATTCTTCCCATCGTGCAACAGAGAAGCAAATCCTACAGCATTAAGGAAATTTATTTTAATGGGACACTCCCGGAAGAAGCGGCAGAAAGCCTGCGCAAGATCGACCCAGGCAAATAATGAAGCCGGAGCGACTGCTTCTGAAGAAAAGGGCTAACCAGCGCGGCGGAATCTTCTCAAAACTGCTGTTTCTGATTTTCCTGGTCATATTTGTGGCCATAATTTATCTGGCGCGGTACCCGATTTTGCGTTTTGCCGGAGATTTCTGGGTGATAGACGAAACGCCGCAGGTCTCTGACGTAATTGTGATTCTTAGCGATGATAATTACGAGGCGGCGCGGGCAACAAGGGCAGCGCAGCTTTTCAAATCTGGCATGGCGCCGCGCATTTTAGCCAGTGGACGCTTGCTGCGACCTTACGCCGGAATTGCCGAGCTGATGGAGCACGATTTGAAGGCGCAGGGAGTGCCGGCAAGTGCGATTGTGCCTTTGGCTCATCGGGGAACGAATACGCGCGAAGAAGCAGTTGCCGACGCACAGGAAATCGCATTACATGGCTGGAAGAGAGTTTTGCTGGTGACGTCGAACTATCACACGCGCCGGGCGGATTATATTTTCGCTCGCACGCTGCCCAAGGGCATAGAGCTTCGAGTAATCTCGGCGCCCGATTCTGAGTACGATCCGAGCAGTTGGTGGGAACATCGCACGGGACTCAAGAGATTTCTTTATGAAACGGCTGGTTACATCGTCTGCTTATGGGAGCTGCGTCACAGCGACGTGCAGACATTTTGACTGGCGCGTCTACTCCAATCGGTCCAAATAACCGTTATTTCAGCGTTGTGACTGGATGAGCGGCGAGACCGTACCAAATCGTCACTTGACCGAACGCCGCGATTTACTCAGGGACGCCTCTGTACTATAGTTTGGACATCGCTCGGGACCCTGGCCGCCCGGCGTAGAGACCAAAGCATTCTGGGGGAGAAATCTAAATGTGGAATAAATCCGCCGAGGCCAAGCCGTCTTCGCAGCCGAACGAGACCGCAGTTCCAGTAATACCAGCACCAGCCGCAGACACTCAGCCAGCGTCCAGTATTTTAGTACCGTCATCAGCGCCACAGAATTCTGTTCAGGTAAATCCGATTACGCCTTCGTCTACCAGTGTGACCACGATTGCGGCCGGCCTGAAAATCAGCGGCGACATTTCCGGGACCACTGACCTATATATCGATGGTGAGACGCAAGGGAAAGTACGGCTGCCAAATGCTCGGGTGACTGTGGGTCCGAATGGCCGCGTTCAGGCGGACATCGAAGCGCGGGAAATCATGATCGAAGGAACGGTGCTCGGCAACCTGAAAGCCGGCGAGCGGTTGCACCTCGGAACTGCCAGTCGAGTGCAAGGGAGCATTCTAACGCCTCGATTTGCGATCGAAGATGGAGCGCGCTTGCGAGGCAAAGTGGAAATGGTACGCACCGGCAATTCGCGGTTAAATTCCAGTCCCGTGACGGCGGTGGAAGTCGAAAAAGCGAAAGCCATGTCTGCAAGCGGCAAGGACGAGTAAACCACAATGAGCTGGCAAGCCAAACCTCGTCTGACGGCGACGCCTGTGTCGGATGCGCGCCCTAAACCCGCTCCCTCGGCGGTAGCCGCGACTTCCGCAAACGTTCGGGTTTCCAACGGTCTGAAGGAATTTTTGTGGCTGCTCAGTGATTCCAAACAGGGACGGATTCTGGATCTTGGCCAAGTGTCGCAGGCGACTCTGACTTTCTTCATCGAGAAGGGATTCCGCGTTTCAACGGAAGATTTGTTGCGAGCCTGGAAAGAGTTCCTGGTCGCAGAAGAGGAAAATTTTAGAAAAGCCCCGGTGGGAAATCAAGCCGCCGAGGTTTCGCCGACGCTATTCGCGGACAAATTTCTTGAGACCGCGATACAGTATCCCGCGGAACATTTTCACGGAGTTCTGGCCTGGGACATTTTCGACTACCTGGACGCGCAGCTATTGCCCAAAGTGATGGACCGGTTGTACGCCATTCTGCAACCGGGGGGCGCGGTCCTTTCGTTGTTTCACAGCCGAACTCCAGAACGGTTCTCCCGGTATCGGATATCGGATCCGCAGACGATTGAACTTCTGCCGGCGTCCACGCTATCAGTTCACGCGCGGGTTTTTCAGAACCGCGAAATCCTGGATATTTTCGGGAAGTTCCGCTCGTCGAAGACCTTCGTGGGGCGCGATCAAGTGCGCGAGGGCCTTTTCCTCAAGTAGCTATCTGGTTAGATTCTTCAGATCCTAATCTTCGGCTGGTTCTGCTGGATTAAGCGGAGTGCTGTCTCCATCTCCCCGCGACTTCCATGCGTGATGAGCGGCAGGAAGAAGCGAGACCACGATGATCGCCGCAATTACATAGTGGATGTGCTTGTCGATATGCGGATCCGACTTGCCAATGGTGAACCCGAGCAGGATCATTCCCCAGACCCAACAAATTCCTCCAACAATGTCGTATGCAAGATAGCGCGAATACTTCATGCCTGCGGCGCCTGCTACCGGCGGACAGAAAGTCCGAATAATGGGCACAAAGCGCGCCAGGATAATGGTCTTACCTCCATAACGTTCATAGAATTCGTGAGCCCGGGTAAGATGGCGCCTCTTGAAGAATCTGGAATCCTCGCGGCGGAATAGGCTCGGACCTGCCTTCCAGCCAATGAAGTAGCCCAATTGATCGCCAGCTATAGCGCAGAGGGTGACGCACACTAACAGCCATGCCAAATGAAGCTTCCCCGCGCCGGCAAAAACTCCGGCCGTAACCAGCAGCGAATCACCCGGCAGAAAAAAGCCTATGAACATTCCGGTTTCGACGAAGACGATGATGCAGACCATCAACGTCCCGCCCCAATCCAGGAGGCCGCGAATGTCGTAAAGACGGGCCAGAATTTGCTTTAGAAATTCAACCATTTAGCTTCTTTCCGGAACTTTTCTGCGGGCTACCGGGCAGCAAGTCCTCTAAAGACAATAACATTAAACTCCACAGGCGCGACGTCCGGCGGCTAGTACTTTTCTCCTACCAACAATAGCCCCCTGTACCATTGGCCACTCCCGAGCCCTGTACGAAGATGCAGGTGTACGAGGGAAGAGCCGAAGGGGGCAATTCATGGAAGGTGGATACGCAGCCTGGATGGGCCAGCCGGTGGTTCTTCGAGTGGTAGCGGGCAACATGAGAGTCCCGTTGCGCGGGCGATTGATGTCCGAAACAAACGACGTTGTGAGACTGCGAATCGCAGATAGCTGGGACGTGGACATCTTCAAATCGATGGTAGCCGCAGTGGAGCACGACAATCCAGTTTACGTAGTCAATTGAGGGGGAAGCGTGAGCGCACTGGCTAACAACGGTTTCGCGTCGGAAAGCGACGCAGAAGTGATAGCGCTGCCCAGTTCTTGGGAGGATACAAATATGCGCGCCCGGCTGGAGACCTTGCGCGACACAATTTTGGTAGTGGCACTTCAGATGGTTTTTCGAGCAACCTTAGTCATGCGGCGTTGGAATTACTAAGCCCGAGGTTACTCAACTAGATTCCCCGGCCCCTCCTCAACCCCCCAAAGCCCCAGGCCTGTGCCCCCAGGCCTGGGGTTCTTCTTTTTAGCA
>Ga0070765_100000514_pt1 | contig 23355 bp, 18 predicted proteins | sample HubBroMetageWFT5_FD_71516 | JGI IMG/M metagenome (GOLD analysis project Ga0070765, IMG submission 71516) | Warmed and freeze-thawed soil microbial communities from the Hubbard Brook experimental Forest, New Hampshire - Hubbard Brook CCASE Soil... | ecosystem: Environmental > Terrestrial > Soil... | reverse complement strand
GGCGAGTGGTTTCTGCCAAAGCATGCTAACCACCTCGACCGCCAATCCAAGAATCAGGAGGATCCCGGAGATTCGAAGGGCTCGCGAAAGTTCCATATTGCCTGAGTTCATGGCGCGGGCCTCCAGAACTTGACCTTTTCCTGATCTCCCACGTTGTGCACGGTATCGTGGCAGCCGCTTGTCAGGCAGGAGGTCGCATTGCTTTTGATCGAGTCCATCAGAGCCGCATGAATCGCGTCGCTTTCAAACGAGCGGGCGCCGGAATGGCAGTGCAGGCATTCGCGGTTATTGTATGGGGTGTAGAGCTTGATTTTTTCCGGGCTCGGGGGAGTGCCAAGATATTGGACGTAGATGTGATGGAGTCCGCGGAATTTTGCACGGATGTCGCCGTACAGGGCGTAGTCGGTATGGCACGTGAAGCAGGCCTCGTCCACTGGTATGCGGTGGTTTTGGAAATGTTGCGCTGCCACGTAGGAAGGATCGTCGACCATCAGGCTTTTGCCGTAGGGTTCCATGATATGGCAGGTAAGGCAGAACTTCGTTCGCTTCGAGCGGTCGATTTGCTCGGAGGCGCCCCACGTTGTGCACAAGAGAGGCAGGAAGAAAAAAGCGCCGAACGCAAGAATTTTTCCTTCCCGGCTCTTGGTAATCGCCGGGCGAATCACAATCATAGCGATCAAGACGCTCGTGACGACGAGCAAGGCGTAAAGGAGCACTTCCGGCGAAGGCAAACTCACGCATTCCTCCGATCCATTTGCACGGACATCAATCCCTGCGACGGGTACCCGGAGGGATATTCAGCTACCGGTTGTTATTTCTTTGCGAGTTCGCGGATATAAACGACGACCTGCTTGATCTGGTCGTCTGTCAACTTGCCTTTATAGGCCGGCATTTTCTTGCCCACGCCGTTCGTGGTCGCGGCGATCAGGTCTGCATCCGATTTCTTTTGCACGTCTTCCGAACGCAGGTCTGGCGCCTGTAATTGTTTTCCCATCGCCGAGCTTCCACTTCCGTCCGCGGAGTGGCATGCGGCGCATTTCGCCTTAAAGACGTCGCCGCCCTGCGCCTGCGTGGGTACCGCCACCAGAAATAATATGGTCCCCGCTAGAAGCAACAGCCCGCCAAATCGAGTCCACAACATTGTCATCGCTTTCCTCCCGTTTGGAAATCAGCTCGAATTTATTCGGGTATCCTTAGTCGATTGCAAGTATTCATTCAAAACGAGTAACGGAACGAAAACGTTGCTGTGCTGCCGCTGAAATTTTCAGATTGCAGCGAGGGCAGCGCGGTATTTGTGGGCATGGTCGCCAGCACTGCAGGGAACTGCGTGCCCGCTGTGTTGAAACCGTAATAATTCCAGGCCATTTTGTAGCTGAACCCTCTGTACAGATCCACGCTTATGGATCCATTCGGCTTCCAATAATTGAAATTCAGCGTGCCGCTCGGTTGGAACTGGTTGAGCGTCACTTGCTGCAGCGCGGGCGCGGGACTCCCCGTTGCGAATTGCGGCTGGTTAAAATACGGCGAGCTCCCACGAACGAAGGAGCCATCAAATCCCAGCATGGCCGTCACGCGTTTGGTCGCCTTCCAAATCAAACCGCCATACGCAAAATGATCCGTGCTGGTATAGACCGCGAGTGCGCCAAGAGGCACGGGTGACGCATCCGCCGCGGGGCAGGCTGTCGTGCCGGCAGGCGGCGGACCGAAACCTTCCGTGTAACAAATGTCCACCTGCGAGTATACGTCCCAGTAGTTGTATCCAAAATCCACGGAGAGTCTCGCACTCGGCGAAAGTAACGTCGCGAAGCTGTACATGCGGTCGTGTTCCAGATTGCTGACGGTGTACACGTTGTCGCGATTCTCGTGGATATCCACCGCGCCCGTGATATCCGCCCACGGCTTCGGGTTATATTGTGCACTCACGCGGTAGGACTGTACCTGCCGCGGCGAAGTCCGCACATACGCAAAATCGTTATACCCAAATTCAAAATCGCCGGTGATTCGCAGCGTATCCATCGGCCGCGCGACTGCGCCGAGCAACAGTGAATTCCCGTTAACGGTTACCGAGGAGGGAGTCGCAAGCCCAGTCGGCGCCCCGGGATTGAATATAAGCGATCCATCTCCGTTCGGGTTCGGTGTACAGCCAGCGGGAAGCGTGGTGCTGCCACTCGGCAATGCGCAGTCTCCGCGCGCGGACAAATAATAATTTGACGCGTTGGCTCCCACGCCGCCGGGATCGTAAATCTCCAGTGTGTTATAGCTGTTGCTGTTGTCCGTTATAGTGCGATTCGAATACATGTAGCCGGCGTGCGCGGAAAATCGTCGGCTCAATTCGTATTCCAGCTCAATTGTGTTCGTCTTCAAGTCCTGCGCAAAGTAGTTGAGATTCACCGCATCCGTCAGATCCGCGCCATTTGGCGCAGCGTGAAACGGGCAAGTGGCTCCGCTGTAGGCATTCCCAACATTGCAATTCGCAGTGTTGAACTCGCCGATGGCTGACCCAAGGCCCACCCCGCCCGTCGTGAAAAAAGTTCCAACCACGCTGTCCCATTCCGTGGGGATGCGGAAATCGTCGAAACGAAACTGGTCCTGAACGCGCAGTTTATCGGTGATGGCATATACCCCGGACCAATCCGCTGTGACGGTTACGCGCTTGGCTTTCGCTGGCCCCGAGGTGCTCCCACCGGGTGAGCCCGTGCGCGTGGTCCATCCAATCACTGTTTCGTTGAAATCTGAGACCGTGTTGTCCGCTGAGCTGTAACCAAATGAACCGGAAGTCTCGAGCTTGGCAAAGTAGTTGGACTGAAAATGAAGAATTTCCGAAGGCATGTAATTTCGCGGGCGTCCCACCTGGCTATAGTAAACGAAACCATTGCAGATGGGATTTACGGTGGGTGGAGTCGTCGTTCCGTCCTGAATCGGCGCCGTCGGGGTTGTCGTGCTCACGGCGCAGGGAAGAACCTCGCCACCGGATGATGCCCAGATATCGCCCAAGTCCACTGGCGTCGTCACTCCGCCATTGATCACTTGAAAAGGAAAATTCTGGTCGGAAACGTTATTGTCCTGCTTGAAGTAATTCAACGTCTGGTCATAGGAGATCGTCGTGCGCGGCAGGATCTTGAAATCAATTCCTGCGTGATAAGCATTCGTCGTGTAGCTGTAATTCTCGTTGAAGGGGGAAATCGTGCCGCCATCGGTGGTGAAGTAGCCCGGGCCTTCATCGCGATTGCGTGAATACCCCAACCGGAAGCGAAGCTTCGATTGCGGGAAGAGCGTGAGATTGTAGTCCTGCATGCGCCGCACCAGGTCCAGCGCATGCGGCGAGTTGGCGACTGGAATCGTGGGGCTCAGGGCGGGGTTCGTGGAAATGGGATTCAGGGGATTGGCGAACAAATTCCAATCCCAAAAATTCTTGTCGCGCCGGAACATCATGCGAAAGTCGTACCATTTGTTCTTCTCAATTCGCAGCCGCGTCACGTCGTTGGGGTCGCCGCCGTAGCCGAAGTTGCTGAAGCTGAGGCTGTCGAAGAGCGGCGCATCGTGGGTGAGCGAACGCATATCGAGCGAGTAGTCGAACAACCGCACACCCTGCCCCAGGTTTATAAATGTGTCGTAGGTATCTTGGTTGCCGCCGATCCAATTTGCGCGGTAACCAAAATCGATGGTTTGGTGGATGTTGTAGCCGCCCGAATCCATTCCCTTGGATTCACCCGAATCATCCTGCGCTCGCAGAGACGGCGAACATGCGAGCAACGCGAGCAATACCGAAACATTCCACCAACCAATCCCGGGAAGATGTTTCATCGTCATTCACCCCGCTGCATTGGGCTCCCAGTCGTTTCCACCGCATTCACCGGCCAGGATCTGGCATCTACTGCCGCGTGAAGTTGCATATCCGCCTTACTTGAAGAATGTTTGATCGAAGTTCGATCCATGAATTTGGCTGTGGCACAGTGTGCACGCCTGGAAAAAAGTGTTTTGGTTGTGGAAGCTGGGAGTTCCCGGCGCCCCGCTGAAGCTCGATTGTGTGTGGCACTGCAGGCAGAGCAAATTGACGTTGCTTACCTTCAACATGTGCGCATTCGGACCGCCGTGAAACACGTGGCATGATTGGCAGCCCTCGAGCTTCACCGCCTCATGCTCAAAGACGAAGGGCCCTTGCTTGTCCGTGTGGCATGTGAAGCAGACAACATCCTGGGTCGAAGAGGTCCGCACTTGCTTCGGTTTCACCGTTCCATGGACGTTGTGGCAATCGCTGCATTGAATCAAGCCCTCATTTACGCGATGGTGGAACGGCATTTCAAACTGCGCTTTCTGCTGCAAATGGCATGTGTAGCAAAGCTCAGGCTGTTTCTTGCTCAGCAGAAACTCTTTTGCCGCAGCCTGATGTGGGGCGTGGCAGGAAATGCAACTCACGTTATTCTTCGCGTGCTCGGAGTTGATCGCGCTCATGTGTTGCTCGCCACCGGCGTGGCAGGTCAAGCAGCGCTCATTCACTTCTTTCGCGGAAGCTTTTTCAAACAGGAACAGCTTTGAAGTATCGGTGGGATCGGCCAGATGCTCGGCCACGGAGCCGTGGCATCCCTGGCAGCCCTGATGCGTTGGCCCTTCCTTCGCGTTTAATGTGGTCTTCCAGTGAGGCGACTTCTCCCAACCATTGTAGAGTTCCTCGTGGCAAACCTTGCATGCTTCAGCGCTCGTTGGGTCGGCATTGGCATCCGGCTTCGCCGCCGGAGTTTTTGCCTGCCCCGTCACTGCGGCCGCGGGCGCGCTGCCGGGAGCCGCCGGCGTTGCTTGCGGCGATCGCGCCAGCACGCCCGTGGATATCAGGATCATGCCAAGCAGCAACGCCAGCAGCTTCAAAGTCTTGGGATGTGGCATTTAAACTCCCCTCTTCTGCTGCCTCGACCACGAACAGTTTCTCGAGCCGCCTCGATGCTACTACTTCGCCTCCTATCACTTGGTGATGCCGGTCACTCCACGTTGTGACGCAACGCACAAACAATCCTTGAGTGTCCGCATTGTCTGAAATACACGATTTCACGTCTGTGCAAAAACGCACATTTTGGGACATCCAGACTTAAACAAAATATTTAAAGTGCTTTTGATTCAGGAAGGGGGTACGCCGGCCGATCTCAATTCCCTAAAATATTTTCAAGCGCTGCCTTATCGGGAATTATGAGTGTAGAGCCTTTAATTTGCAATACCTTTTTCTTTTTGAAGTCAGTAAAGAGTCGCGTGACGGTCTCGCGAGACGCGCCAATCGTCTGCGCGATTTCCTCGTGAGTCAGTGTCAATTTAGCGCGAATCTCACCTTTTCCGTTTCCATGGCTTGCGCACCAATCCAACAGAAAGTGCGCCAGTTTTTCACTTGCGGACCTCGAGAGACCGATCGAACGCATCTCCGACACCGCGGCGTGGTACGTTTCACCAAGTTGTTGCGCCGCGCGCAGCGCCGTCTCGCCGTGGTCGCGAAGAAATCCCAAAAAGTCCGCGCGCGAAATGAAGTTCGCCTGCGTGGGCTCGATTACATCCGCCGTCAGTTCGTAAGGTTTCCCCGTGATCGTCGCCGGCAATCCCAGCACTTCGCCCGCATCCGAGATTCTGACGATTAGAGTTCGCCCATCGATGGACGAGGTAGACAACTTTACGCGCCCGCTGCAAAGGATGAAGACCCCACGCGCGGCTTGGCCCTCTACAAACAGTGTTGCGCCCTTCGGATAGGAGGCTGCTGAGGTGATGGCCGCTAAACGCTGTAGGGCCGGCGGCGAGAGGTTGCAAAACAGCCGGTCCTCGCGGTGAGGGCAGGTCACGCAATTTTCAATAATTTCGAGCCCGTAAGGTGCGCGCATTGTCGGAACCTGCGCCATTGTACATCCCTTTCCCCGGGGGAATATTCGAAAGCTGCTCGCGCCCTGCGCCATTGTGCCCCTCCTTTCCATATGCCGACGCAATCCTGCACTCCTTCTTCCATCTTGAAAGTGATGCAACACACATTCAGATGTGACGCAAATCACATCAACTGCCCAATTCGGCGCGGATACTAAAAACACCGAGGAGCCAATCGTCATGGCAGACAAGAGTGGCTTGCTTGAGGTACTTAAAGCGGAACTCATGTTCCTGCAGAACGGGGGCTACCGGCACCCGTCCGGAACCGCCTGGCGCCCTCCTTTTATTCTTGAGGACTCCCCACTGTGCATGAACCACAGTCGCAAGAAAGACTGGTCGCCATGTGCCGAATGCGTTTTAGTGCAACTAATGCCGGAGGAATATCGCCAAGGTGTGGCCCCTTGCCGTCACATTCCTCTCAATGAATCCGGCGAGACTTTGGATTCACTCTACCGATACGCCGATCCGCGTGAGATCGAAGAAACATACGCGGGCTGGCTGCGAGCCATGATCGCGCGCCTTGAGAAACCAGCAAATGCGATCGAGAGCCAGGAAATAATAGGAATCATTCGCTTTTTCACACAATCCAGGGGCTAGCGCTCTCGAATTCATGCACCTTTCCGCACTCATCGACAACTTTATTGATGTAACTTCGCGGCAACATAAGTGGGTTAAAATCCTCCCTGTATTTCCGTTCACCAGCGCGACTGATTCCGGCGCGGGAGGGTAGAGAAATGGTCTCAGCGACGTCCGCGGGCTCGGCGATGCCTTCCGATTCGAACATGCCCTTGTCCTCCGAAGAATTGCGCAAGATGCACGCCTACTGGCGCGCCGCAAACTATCTTTCCGTCGGCCAGATTTACCTCTATGCGAATCCGCTCCTCCGTGAGCCGCTGAAGCTGGAGCACATCAAGCCGCGCCTCCTCGGCCATTGGGGCACCACGCCCGGCTTGAATTTTATCTATCTCCATTTCAATCGCCTGATCAAAAAACTCGACCTCAACGTGATCTACGTCGCGGGTCCCGGCCACGGCGGTCCCGGCTTGGTGGCGAATACTTTTCTCGAAGGCACCTACAGTGAATTCTATTCGCACATTTCGCAGACCGAAGAGGGCCTCCGGCGATTATTCAAACAATTTTCATTTCCCGGAGGAATTCCGAGCCACGTTGCTCCGGAGACTCCTGGCTCAATTCACGAAGGTGGTGAACTCGGTTATTCGATTGTCCACGCCTTCGGCGCCGCATTCGATAATCCCGATCTCCTCGTTTGCTGCGTCGTGGGCGACGGAGAATCCGAAACTGGTCCTTTGGCCGGCAGTTGGCACTCAAACAAATTCCTCAATCCCGCGCGCGATGGCGCCGTGCTCCCAATTTTGCATTTGAACGGCTACAAAATTGCCAACCCTACAATTCCGGGTCGAATGGAAGACGCGGAACTCACCAAACTCTTTACCGGCTACGGCTACAAACCCTATTTCGTCGAAGGCCACGAGCCCGAAATCATGCACCAGCTCATGGCGCGTACACTCGATAAGGTCTGCGGCGACATTCGTTCCATTCAAGCTGACGCGCGCTCCGGCAAATCCACCGGCATGCCCGAGTGGCCAATGATTATTCTCCGCAGTCCCAAGGGTTGGACGGGTCCGAAATTCGTGGACGGAAAGCCCGTTGAGGGCACATGGAGGGCGCATCAGGTCCCCGTCGCGGATTTCGCGGCCCATCCCGACCATTTAAAAATCCTGGAAGACTGGATGAAAAGCTATAAGCCCGAGGAGCTATTCGACGCCAACGGGAAATTCATCGAAGAACTCGCCGAACTCGCTCCAAAGGGTGACCGCAGGATGGGCGCCAATCCGAACGCGAATGGCGGGCTCTTAATGAAGCAACTCGAGACGCCCGACTTTCGTCAATACGCCGTCAACGTGCCGCACCCCGGCAGCGAAATCGGAGAGGCCACGCGAGTTTTAGGGCAATTTCTTCGGGACGTTATGAAACTAAATTCAGAATCGAAAAACTTTCGCGTCTGGGGCCCCGATGAAACCGCTTCAAACCGCCTCGAAGCCCTGTACGAAGTCACAGACAAAGTATTTATGGAACCTTTGCTTCCCGTAGACGAGAACGTATCCACCACAGGCCGAGTGATGGAAGTTCTGAGCGAGCATATGTGCCAGGGTTGGCTCGAGGGCTACTTGCTCACAGGCCGCCATGGGTTCTTCTCATGCTATGAAGCATTCATCCACATCGTGGATTCCATGTTCAACCAGCACGCCAAGTGGCTGAAGGTGACGCGGAAAATTCCCTGGCGCCGTCCGATCGCTTCCTTGAACTATCTGCTCACCTCGCACGTCTGGCGTCAGGACCACAATGGCTTCACTCATCAGGATCCCGGCTTCATCGATCACGTCATCAACAAAAAAGCCGACGTGGTCCGCGTCTATCTTCCGCCGGATGCAAATACTCTGCTTTCCGTTGCAAACCATTGTCTCGAGAGCCGCAACTACGTCAACGTGATCGTTGCGGGCAAGCAGCCCGCCCTGCAATGGCTCGACATGAAATCCGCGATCGAACATTGCACCACCGGAATTGGCCTCTGGGAGTGGGCCTGCACGGACCAGGGCGCCGAGCCGGACGTCGTGATGGCCTGTGCCGGCGACATTCCCACACTCGAGACTCTCGCGGCCTTGGATTTGCTGCGCCAGCATTTTCCGGACATCAAGATCCGTGTAGTCAACGTGGTTGACTTGATGACCATTCAGTCCGCCAGCGAACATCCCCATGGCCTTTCCGACCATGAATTTGATTCGCTCTTCACCACCGATAAGCCCGTCGTTTTTGCTTATCACGGATATCCATGGCTGATTCATCGCCTCACGTATCGCCGCACGAACCACGGCAACTTCCACGTGCGCGGATACAAGGAGGAAGGAACCACCACGACTCCCTTCGATATGACCGTGCTCAACGAGCTTGACCGCTTTCATCTGGCGGGCGACGTGGCGGACCGCGTCCCTCGCCTGCAGCCCGTGAACGCGCACTTCAAACAATTCCTGCGCAATCGCCTGATCGAACACAAACAGTACATTCGTGACCGCGGAGACGATCTCCCCGATATCCGCGATTGGAAGTGGCCCTACTAAATTATGAAAATCCTCGTCCTCAATTCCGGTTCGAGCAGCCAGAAGAGCTGTCTGTACGAGCTGGATGGTCAGCTTCCCGATCAGCCGCCGGAACCGAGTTGGCAAGGAACAATTGGATGGGACGGCGGCCAGGCCCAGATACAAAATAAGATACAAGCCAAGATACAAACGCAGAATTCACAGGGCGCGGAACTCAATCAGGAAATATCATTCGAATCACGGAAACAAGCCGTCGAGTCCTTGCTCGACACGGTGTGGTCCGGCCAGACGCGCGTTCTTTCAGCTCCCTCCGAAATTGACGTGGTCGGCCACCGCGTTGTAAATGGCGGGCCGGATTACAAGCAGGCGACCGTCATCACCTCGGAAGTGAAAGCCGCCATTGCGCGCATGGCTGTTTTCGCGCCGCTCCACAATCGCGCGGAGTTGGATGGTATTGAGATCATACAGAAGCGCCTCGGCTCCGTTCTTCAGGTCGCGGTTTTCGATACCGGTTTTCACAGCCACCTGCCCGAAGCTGCATTTGTTTACCCCGGCCCTTACGAATGGCTCGCGCAGGGAATTCGCCGCTACGGTTTTCACGGAATCAATCATGAATATTGCGCCGGGCGCGCCGCGCAATTGCTCGGCAGGGAATTGCAATCGCTTAAGCTTGTCACCTGCCATCTGGGAAACGGCTGCTCACTCGCGGCCATTCAAGATGGCCACAGCGTGGACACCACCATGGGTTTTACGCCGCTCGAAGGACTGATGATGGGAACACGCTCCGGCTCCGTGGACCCGGGAATCTTGACTTATCTTATGCGCCAGGGCCACGCGACGGGCGAACAACTCGACGATATCCTGAATTCGAAATCAGGGCTGCTGGGGATTTCGGGATTTTCTAGTAACATGCGCGATATTGTAGACGCCATGAAGACGGGCAACGGGCGTGCAAAATTGGCTTTCGATATTTTCGCACACCGGCTGCGAGCGGGCATCGGCGCCATGATCTCTTCGTTGGGTGGAATAGACGCGTTAGTATTCACCGCCGGAATCGGAGAAAATTCAGCTGACGTTCGCGCGGCCGCCTGCTCCACTTTTGCCTTCCTCGGCTGGAAACTCGACGCCGTGAAAAACGCTCACCCCACCTTGGACGAAGATATTTCCACGAAGGAATCAACCGTGCGCATTCTCGCCGTCCGCGCGCAGGAAGATTGGTCTATTGCGCGAGATTGCTGGCGGCTTGCTTCTGCCGGTTCCACAGCGATTGAAAAGCCTGAGTGAGGTCCCGCGTAGCTCCGGCGTTCCCCCGGCTCCTTTCTGAAATCGTCTGCATCGCTGCGATTGAAATGTCCCAGCGAGCAATTGTCAACCCAGGTGTTTCATCCATGCTTTCACCTGTGCCACGGGCCATTTTGTCTTTCTGAAAATAAAAATGGCTGTTGACCACATTCGTCGCTGGGGCAATGCTTGTCTATGGATGCCCGATCCCATCCCCGCTCTTGGCGGACGCTCCTCGCTTTTGCAATCATCTATTTCGTGTGGGGATCTACGTTTCTGGCCATTCGCATTGGCGTCCGCGAGGTCCCACCCTTTCTGCTTGCGTCAATGCGCTTCCTGGTTGCCGGGCTCGTTCTTTACATTTGGACAATCGCTCGCGGTGAACGGTCACCCACCGGGCGGCAATGGATGTCCGCCTTCCTGCTTGCACTGCTGATATTTGTCATGGACTACGGATTTGTCTTTTGGGCCGAGCAGCGTGTGCCCTCTGGCCTCACCGCGGTTATGCTCGCGACGATCCCCGCCTTCATGTCGCTTTCGGAAATTATCTTCCTGCGAACGCAACGGCTCACGCCGCGACTCGCCCTCTCGCTCCTGATCGGGCTTTGTGGAGTAGCCGTGCTCATGAGCCCCTCGCTAAGCCTCGGGGGCGCGCCAATCGACCGAGCGGGAGCGACGGTGCTCATCATCGGCGCAATCAGCTGGTCGGTAGCATCCGCGCTCTCGCGTAAGCTCCCGCTCCCTGCGTCCAAAGTGATGAGTTCGGGTGCGCAAATGCTCGCGGGGGGAGTTTTGCTGGCGATCGTAGCCCTCGTTCTGGGTGAACTTCGTAATTTTCATCCGGGCGAAGTTTCGCGTGGAGCTTGGTTTTCGTTGATCTACCTGATTGTCGCAGGATCCATCATCGCATTTACCGCCTACGTGTGGCTGCTTCACCATGAGTCTCCCACCAAAGTTGGGACATACGCATACGTGAATCCCGTGGTGGCTGTAATTCTGGGATATTTCCTGGGCGGCGAATCGCTTGGACTGCGTACCATCCTGGGCACACTGCTCATCATAATCAGCGTCGTGGTGATCACCACGACTCCGGCGAAGACCCCGTAACTATTACTTCCAGTGAACGATTCAAGGTAGTTTCGAGCCGGTCCCTCGTTGTCTATTAGATGTCGGTTGCCTGATCTCCGCCGAACTCGCAGGCTTGCCAATACCGCAAATTTGCGATTCGCAAAATCGACCTGGCATAGACATTTGTCGATGCATTGTTCCCTGTATTGTCTGTTTTGAATGTGACGTTTAAATTTGGGTGTTCCTGCAGGTTCTGTGAGCTGGCGTCATAGAGAATAAGTCGTTTAATAACTCGGAGGCTGCGATGCGCGCTATTGTTTTGCCCCATCGTATTGAGATTCAAGGCGCGAGATTGTTGCCACACGATACATGGGAAAACTTACTGGATGAATTGGAGGTGGATCACATCCCGTCTTTCACACCGAATGGAAAACGCATGTCCATTGAAATTAATCCAAACGGACGAATGGATGCCTTCATCTATCGGACAAAACCCATGACGGAAGACCACATTATTCAGATTCTTGGAAAATACGACATTGTGGCGAGTGTCGGATCTGTGGATGCTGCTTCCGCCTGATTAAACTACGCACCGTGAGGTTTTTTAAAGATAGTTGGTTCGCCTAAATGCATAGCAGGTGTGAAAAAGCTTGTTTCTGGCAGCGATAAATTATTGATCCTACGGTTTGTCGCAGTTTTGGCGAGGGACTGGCCAGTCAGGCTTCCATGATCTCGCGAAGACGCCCACTGGTGACGTCGTACACGAACCCGCGCACGGCGATGCTCTTAGGAATCCAAGGGTGGGAGCGAAGCTTCTGCAATTGGTGGCGGACATTTTCGTCGACGTCCCGGAAGGTATAGAACTGAACGGGAAGCACATCGGCGTTTCCGGTACGATTCTGGATTCTGTTGAGCATGTCTTGCTCACTCGTGTGCATCAATCCGCAATCGGTGTGATTGATGATCATGATTTCGTCCGTACCCAGCAAGTGATGCGATACCACCAGCGAGCGCACCGTGTCTTCCGTAACGATGCCGCCCGCATTGCGGATGATATGCGCGTCTCCCGTTTTCAGACCCAGCGTGCGAATCGAAAGCCGGGTATCCATGCATGTCAGGACCGCGAGCTTCCGCTTCGGGCGCGGTGTGAGTTCGCGCAATTCATGGTTCCGCGCGTAGATTTCATTTGCTGCAAGCACGTCGTCGATTACGCTCATGGACTGGACAGTTTAACCTAGCCTCATCCGAGCGCTTGCCCCTTTTTCTATCATTCCGTTGCCGCGAAATTCACTCCCCCTGCAGTCCGTGCAACCGGTTTCCTTGCGAATCCTGCCCGAGCCAAAGGCTCCGCTCAATTCGCAAAAGCCGCTCGGGTCACCACAGGTCGTCGAAAAGGAGGTAGCCGCAAAAGGAATAAGACACACCCACCACTTTCTTGTAGGAGCTTATGACTCTCGAAGGGCAATCATTGGGTCCACCTGGGTCGCGCGCCGGGCTGGAAAGTAGCTGGCTAGAACGGCAACGGCAAACAAAAGCAGAGGAACGATCACAAACACAGCCGGATCATGCGGGCGCACGCCGTAAAGTAAACTGCCCATCAACGACGCAGTGGACGCGGAAACGACCATCCCGGCAACGATGCCCACTCCTGCAAGCGCGACCCCCTTGCGTAAGAACATTCTCAGTATGACGTCACGCCGCGCGCCCAGGGCCATGCGGATACCGATCTCGCGCGATCTTTGGCCGACCATATATGCCAACAAGCCGTAAATTCCGATGGAGGCCAGAAGCACTGCCAGTCCGGCGAATCCGCCCACCAGGTCGGCAGAAAAGCGGCGGGAAGCCAGTGACCGATCGAGGATGTCATTCATTGAGACAACATTGAATACGGGTAAGCCGGGATCGATGCTCTGGATTTCGTGCCGGATCTGTGGCTCGAGCAGGGCCGCGGGCAGAGACGTCCGCAACACCACGCTCACTTGCTTGCTGGGGTCTTGATACACCGAAACGAAGATGTGGGGAACGCCATCAACGTCGAGACCGTCGTTCTTGATATCTTTAATAATACCAACGATGGTCGACCATGGATTGGTAGGGTCTCTTCCCAATCGCAGTTGGCGGCCCAACGGATCACTCGTTGGCCAATACTTGCGAGCGGTGCTTTCATCAATGATGGCGACCCGCTGTTTGCCGTCTTCATCGCCCTCGGTGAATGAGCGGCCGCGCAGGAGCGTCGCCTGCATCACTTTAAAATAATCGGGGCTTATACGAATTCTCTCTGCGCGCAGATCCTGCGAAGACTCCACCGGCCTATCTTGAATCGCAAAGCGTTCAATCGGTAAGCCACCGACCGCGTTCGGGTTGCTATTGGTGGTCGGTAGAGCTGAGGTGATTGCGGCGAGTTCTACTCCTGGAACTGCATTCATGCGCCGCAGCAACTCACGATCAAAGGTGGCCATGCCAGTAATACCGAGATACGGGTCCGTCTTCGGATCGTTCGGATTTCCCATCCACGTATTTGCCGTCACAACTTGAGTTGGATTAAAGCCGGGATTTTCCTGCAACAGATCCCGCAGCGTTCGCAGCAGCAGGCCGGCCCCCACCATCAGTATCACGGCAAATGCCAGTTCGCAGACGATTAGTACATCCCGCAATCGCCCTGTCGTTGTGCTGTACCCGGAACCGCGACCGCCATCACGAATGGCCGAGGCGAGAGCGACTTTTGCCGAATGAAGCGCTGGGGCAAGTCCGAACACTAAGCCGGTGAGAATGGAAATCAGCAGAGCGAACGCCAGCACCACCCAGTCGATTCGTACTTCGGTGAACCGGGGGACGTTTGATGGCAGAAAGCGCAAAATAAATCCCAAAGTAACAAACGCGGTTGCGATTCCAGCGGCACCCCCGATGACCGAAAGCAGCATGGATTCAGTCAGCATCTGGCGCACCATGCGCCCGCGGCTCGCCCCCAGTGCTAAACGCACCGCCATCTCCTGTTGCCGCCCCGAAGCGCGCGCCAGCAGCAGATTGGCTAGGTTCAACGATACGATGAGAATGATCAGGATTACCGCACCTAGTAACACCAGCAGCATGGGCCGGACCTTGCCCACCAAAGTTTCTTGCAACGGTTGAATCTCAATCGTCCATTGCGCCTGCGGTGAGTAATCGGCGGGGAAGTCGTGCCGCAATTCAGCGGCCATGGCAGTGAGCCGCGCCTGAGCTTGCTCAAGTGTCACCCTAGGCTTCAGTCGTCCGATTCCATTTATCAAAACTCGGTTACCACGGATTGGCGGGGGAAAAGGATCTCCGATGAGTCCGCCAGCGCCAAACACTTCCGCGTCGCCGGAAGTCGTCGGTCCAGGATGGCGAAATCCGCGTGGCAGAACCCCAATAATTGTTGTGAGATCACTGTCGACCCGAATGGTACGGCCGACAATGTTCGGATCGGCGCCATAGGCACGTCGCCACAATCCGTCGCTGATCACTGCCAGTGGAGCGAAACCAGGTGTGAAATCCTGCGGGCCGAACAACCGTCCAACTTGCGGGGTCACGCCCAACATGGAAAAGTAGCTGAAATTCCCATTGACCGCCTCGAGGCGCTGGGGCTGGTTCGCGCCGGTCAGATTCTCGGTCCCCTCGAAGATCGGGGTCGCATCATCAAATACTCCTGATCGCGTCAGCAAATCATCCAGTTCGGGCTTCGAAAACCTGACGTCCCGCAATCCCACGCCGGGCTCGTTAAAGTAGATTCGTATCAAACGATCGGGATCGCGGTAGGGCAGAGAATGCAGCAACACGGCATTCACGATGCTGAAAATTGCCGTGTTGGCTCCCACGCCCAGAGCCAGAGTCAAAATCGCAACCGCCGTGAAACCTGGATTCCTGCGCAACAATCTCAATCCATGGCGCATGTCCAAGCTTAGTTCACCCCACCATCGCACGCCCACGGATGCCCGCGCGGCATCTTTGTGAGACTCGATTCCGCCGAATTCAATCCTCGCCTGCCGCATCGCTTCCTGTGGGGAAAGGCCTTCGCGAACCAGGTCGGCTGCGCGGCTCTCAATGTGGAAACGCGCTTCCGTTTCCATTTCACTTTCGAGCCGCTTTCCCTTGACCATCCACTTCAACCAGGAGCGGAAGCGATGGAGATTCATATCTCCCCCTGAGTAGTTCGCAGTGTACCCGCGATCGACGAGGCCTTTCGGTTCCACTTTTCGGTTCCCGAATGGAGTTGGCGCTGCCCGATTGCGGTCAGGCTATAGAACTTTGTTTCGCGGTTGTTGCCCGATTCCCCCGACTCGCTGTCGATCCAGCCCTGATGCTCCATACCGTAGAGCGCTGGATTTAACGAGCCTTGGAGGATCTCCAGTCGTTCGCCGGAGATCTGCTGAATGCGCGGCAAAACCCCGAAGCCGTGCAGCGGGCCACGCGAGAGAGCTTTGAGGGTCGCCATGTCCAGCGCGCCTTGCAGCAAATCAATCGCTTTGCCCACGACCTCTCCTTGTGTGTCTAGGAGAGAACGTAACAAAACTCTCCTAGTTGGTCAAGGAGAGACTCCTTTGGCGGGACAGTTGGCTGCCATCCACCCCGGTCACGCGCTTCCCTTTGGTGTAGACTTCGCGTTGCCCACGACCGGCGGGAGCCGTTGCCTTCGAAAGCGAATCCGCTGTGCGTGCGGAAAACGGCGGGGTTGCGCGAGGAGTTTCCATGAAACGACGCGAATTGATTCGTGCGGGACTTCTGATGAGCTTTGCCGCCGCGCTGCGACCTACCCAGGAAATGGCGCAGAGTGCAAAGACGCCATCCGAGCTGACACCGGCGCAAAGCGGAGTCGACGCCTCGAAATATCTCGCGGCACCGGGATGGAGGCCACTTTTCTTGGATGAGCACCAAAACGAAACGCTGATTGTCCTCAGCGACCTCATCATCCCCGCAACGGACACTCCCGGCGCCAAAGAAGCTCTGGTGAATCGGTACATCGATCTCGTGCTTGCTGCCGAGACGCCCGAAACGCAAGGTGCCTTCCTGAATGCTCTCGGATATCTGGATGGGGAAAGCATGCGGCGGTTCGAAGTGGCGTTTCGCCGCGCATCACGAGGACAGCAAGATGAATTGTTGGTCGCGCTGGCATATCCCCGCGATGCGGGCGGGCGGACAGTCGAACCCGATGCATCGTCCGGCACGGGTCATGCTCATTTTGAAACGCTCAAAGAGCACATCGTGACCGCCTACTACAGTTCGCAGATTGGCGAGAGGGAACTCGGGTCGGACGGTGGGTTTGCGCACGGCGACTATGAAGGGTGCGACCATACGGAAGGGAATCACAATTGACCATGAACTTCACAGCGCTGGGTGCCGCACAACAAACCTACGATGCCGTGGTTGTGGGATCCGGCGCCACGGGCGGATGGGCCGCGAAACAACTTGCCGAGGCAGGATTGAAAGTCGCGTTGCTTGAAGCAGGCCGCGGTGTAAGCCCGAAAGAATTTACTGAGCACATGCCGGCCTATAAGCTGAAATATCGCGATCATTCACCCGAGGTCGCGCGCACGCGGCCAATCCAGAAGCAATGCTACGCGTGCATGGAATACAACTACGAATGGTTTGTGAATGATCTGGAAAATCCATACAGCACGCCGCCGGGGAAACCATTCAGCTGGCAGCGATTGCGCGTGCTGGGCGGTAGATCGCTGGTCTGGGGCCGCCAGAGTTACCGGCTGAGCGAAAATGATTTGAAGGCAACGAGCCGGGACGGGTATGGCGATGACTGGCCAATATCCTATGCCGATCTCGCTCCTTACTACGACATCGTGGAGGGGTATGTCGGAATCAGCGGTGCGGCAGAGGGGAATGTAATGTTGCCGGACGGGCAATTTCTGCCGCCGATGAAAATGAGCTGCGGAGAAGTCCAATTAAGAGAAAGCGTCAAGGCCAAGTTCGGCCGCACGGTGACGATCGGGCGTGCGGCGGTTCTCACTCAAAATCATAATGGACGCGGCGCTTGCCACTATTGCGGGCCCTGCGAACGCGGGTGCAGCACGTTTTCCTACTTCAGCAGTCCCTTTACGACCGTGAAGGACGCCCTGAGCTCGGGCAACTGCACGCTCTTCACCAACGCCGTCGTGAGCCACGTCAACATGGACAGTGAGGCAAACAAAGCACGCGGGGTAACTTACGTGGATCGGATGACTCGGCAGGTCAAGGAGATCCGCGGAAAAGCCGTGATACTTTGCGCGCAGGCTTTGGAATCCACGCGCATCTTGCTGAATTCGTCCACGCGGGATTATCCGAGTGGCCTGGCCAATTCGAGCGGCGCGCTCGGACGTTATCTGATGGATCACGTCGTGGGTGGAGGCGCCTCGGGGCGTCTGCCAGATCTCAAAACTCTTCCCGATGCCAACGAGCCGCAGCGGCCCAACGGGATTTACATTCCTCGCTTCCGCAACACTCCTTCGAGCACCAAAGAGACGCGGTTCATTCGCGGCTATGGTTTCCAGGGCGGAGCCGGAGCTGAATTCAACTTCAGCGCCGAAGGTTACGGGACCTCGTTTAAGAAGTCGGTGAAAGAAGGCGTATATGAAATTTCCCTGGGAGCTTTCGGGGAATCTCTGCCCCGGTGGGACAACTACTGCGAGATCGATCGCAATCTAAACGATGCCTGGGGCATTCCGGCACTGCGCATTTGCATGACCCACGGCGACAACGAAGCCGCGCTCATGGCGGATGCCGGGACCACGGCGGCAGAAATGTTGGAAGCGGCAGGCGCGAAAGATATCCGCGTGCAAACGGACGTCGCAGTGCCGGGGATGGCCATCCACGAACTGGGGACAGCGCGCATGGGGAGCGATCCGAAGAATTCTGTGCTCAACGCCTTCAACCAGACGCACGACGTGAGAAATATATTCGTGATGGATGGCGCGAGTTTTGTATCGTCCGGGTGCCAGAACCCGACGCTCACAATGATGGCTGTCACCGTCCGCGCATGCTCTCATCTGATTGATCGTTTCCGGCGAAGCGAGATCTGATGCAAAAACTCTCCATCACCATTTGATGGAGGCGTCAGCTACGCCGGAATCGGTCGCGTCGCGCATCGCTGAAATCAGAGGCTTCGTTATAAGTGGCCTGAATAATCTCCACGACCTGCTGAGGAAAGCCACTTCTCTCGTCCGAACAAATCTTCTGTAGCACTCAAGCGAAATTATGCCGACGCTGCACCGTGACTCGACAAGTCGCTTCTACGTTCCTGCTGGTAACTTGGGTTTGATCGGAAAAGATTGGACCGAGGCCGCCAGTCATCACACCTGCGGCTTCGCATGGTTGCAGAGTTGGATTTGAACCAACGACCTCGGGGTTATGAGTTCAAGTGGGCAGAATCGCGAAAAATGCTAAGTCTCGTCGACTCTGTTGTCGTCTCTGCCTGCCGGGCTCGAATTCTGCAAATAGATCCAGAGTTTTGCTCCCAACTTGCGCCCGGATTTGCTGACGAGAGGTGTGGTATAAATCCACTTCCCACGAGTAGGTCTCCGAGAAGTTTAAAGTCTCCGGGACGCAATAGTGGGGACGCGATGAGATGTACACCTTGCAGTCAGAAGTGTTCTACATACGTTTCAGCAATGATTGAGATCAGTGTGCTCGCGGCAAAGGCTCTGCCCCCGTGTGGTGCAGCGATTGGACGACCGATTGAGCCTCCTTGCTAACCGAATCGAAGATTAGCCAAGAAGCCGACTTCTCGCTCCCGATCATGTCTCGATGGTGGTGTGGCGGCTGGGCCGAGAAGACCATTTTTCGGTTGTCCGAGCAGGGGAAGTGTGTGAGGCTTCCTGCCGGAAACCAAAAAGCGGCAGACTCAAACAGTGATCGCATGTTCGGCATGGGGAAACTGGGGCTGATGGTGCTGAAGTCGCCGGAACGATAGACATCAGAGATGCGGCGCGCGGCAGGAATGCGGTCGGGGGGCGCTCGGACAAGCGATGCGGAGAGTTGAAGCAGTCACGGAAAGTCATCGCCCTGTGCGGGGACGGCCCTTTCTCGAAACAATCCGGCAGGATGTGAGCTATGCATTTCGGCAGTTTGCAAAGTCGCCTGGCTTTGCCGCAATCACGATTGCGACGATGGCTCTGAGCATTGGAGCGACTTCGGCAATTTTCAGCGTGGTCGATGCAACGCTGTTACAGCCCTTACCCTATCCGAAGTCAGAACAACTAGTAAGCGTCCAAGACGATTTGCTCGGCACATCCGCACGGGACGTGGGGATGTCCGTGCCGGAGTGGAAGGATCTGCAGCACTCAGGCATCTTCACGTATGTGTCGCCAGTGGGAGGGGGGTCGGTGAACCTCACTGATTCAGGTCAGCCGGCGCGCATCGTTTTCGCGGTAGTAGCGCCGAATTACCTCGCGATGCTCGGAGTCAAGCCGGAATTGGGGCGGTGGTTTAACCCTGAGGATCAAACACCTGGGTTCACGATGGAGGTGGTGATCAGCGACGGCCTGTGGAGGCGGATGTTTGGCGGAGATCCGCAGATTCTCGGCAGAGGTGTGCGTCTCGATAACGACGTGTATCGCTTGATCGGCGTGACGCCACCTGGCTTTCATCAACCTGGGCAGACTGCGGAACAAAGGAACGCAGAACTTTGGTTGGCTGCGGGTTTTGCCGGTGATCCTGGCCCACCGCCAGCGCGCGAAGTGCGGGCACTTCCGGCGACGATCGCGCGATTGAAAACTGGACTGACGATTGAGCAAGCGCAGAGCCAACTGGATGTCCTAGTTGCGTCCTTGCAGAAACAGTATTCGGCGTACTATCCGCCCGATAGCGCTTGGAGGGTGCGGTTGGTGCCGCTCAGAGAGACCTTGGTGGGCAAGGAGCGCCAGCCGCTTATGTTGCTGCTCGGAGCGGTAGGTTTAGTGCTGCTGATCGGCTGTGTGAATGTTGCGAACCTTCTGCTCGCCCGGGCCAGTGGAAGAGAACGAGAGATGGCCATTCGACAGGCGATCGGCGCGTCGAGATTCCGGCTGACGAAACAGTTGCTGACCGAGAGCCTGCTCCTTTCATTATTTGGCGGAATTGTTGGATTGGCGATTTTGTTTTGCGCCAAAGGGTTGCTGCTACGTCTGATTCCAGACAGCCTCCCGCGCTCCAATGAGATATCGCTCGACTGGACTGTGCTGCTGTTCGCAATATTTGTTTCGGTTGCCTCCGGCTTGTTTTTCGGGATGGCTCCCGGATTAGGGGCTGGCCGGCTGGAGTTGATGCCTGCACTCAAAGCGGGTGGGCGGGGCACACCCGGGTCTGGGAAGCAAGCTCGAACGCGGCGCTTCATGGTGGCCACGGAGTTTGCACTTTCCATGGTGCTGCTGATCGCCGCCGGTCTTCTACTGCGAAGCTTCTGGGATTTGTCGCACGTGCGGTTGGGGTTCGATCCGCAGAGCGTGATGGCCTATCACATCTGGCTGCCGATGCCTAATGACCCTAAGACCGATATTTATGGGACTGATGCTCAGCAGGCCTCACTGATTCGCGAAATCCTTCGCAAAGGCGGGACACTTCCGGGAGTGAGGGAAATTGCGGTCGGAACCGCCCAATCCATTCCCTTGAATCACGCCCAATATCGAACTTCAATGATTCTGGAAGGGCGCGATTCTCGCGGCAATCAGCCCCCTCTTGTTGGAGGTGCGGCCGTTTCTCCTGATTATTTTCATTTAATGGGAATGCCATTGCTCCGCGGCCGCTTGTTCGACGACCGGGATGTCGAGACTGCGCCTGCCGTCGCCGTGATCAATAGCGCACTCGCGCGAACCTATTGGCCCAACGAGAATCCCATTGGAATGCACATTAAGCTCGGCGCGGCAACATCTCCCTGGATCACAGTGGTGGGTGTGATTGCAGACGCCCGCACAGAATCCCTCGATGAAGAGGGAATTCCACGTGTCTACCGGAGTTTTGCACAATGGCCGAGCAGAAATTTGATCGTATTCCTGCGGGGACAGCTGGACTTCGCCGCAACCTCGGAAGCGCTATGGAAACAGGTGCAATCTATCGATCCTGAGCTTCCTGTTTTCGGGGCGACGACACTTTCCAATGTGGTATCCGGATCCCTCGCGCGGCGGCGGCTCTCGATGGAGATGGTCCTGTTGTTCGCGCTGACGGCGCTGTTGCTCTCAGGACTAGGAATTTACGGAACGATTTCTTATCTCGTCAGTGAGCGTACGAAGGAGATTGGGATTCGTCTGGCTTTGGGAGCGCACCGGGGAAAGATTCTTCGCATGATTTTGCTTCAGGGGCTGGAGCTCGCGATTGCCGGAACCGCGGCGGGCCTGGTTGGCGGGTTGATTGTGTCCCACCTGATGGCAAGTCTGCTCTATGGCGTGCGGCCCACGGATCTTCCGACGCTTGGAGGAGTTGCTGTTCTGCTCACGGCGGTGGCGCTAGTGGCCTGCTATCTTCCGGCAATGCGGGCGACACGTGTCGATCCCCTGGTGGCTCTGCGCGCCGAATAGCATCGCAAGGGTCACATCGGCTTTTGCTGATCGCATTGTATCCTCCAGTGCTTCGCGCTTTCGCCTCAACTGCTCGATCACATGTCAAAAACCTCGAGAAGCTGGGGCCGAATGAGCGAGGATTGGTGTCCGCCACGCGAAACGGTACGCCTCGGGACGCAAATCTTTTGGTGAAACGGAAACTGTATCCGCTGCTCGACTCTTTAGAGATCGAGCGCGGCGGGTTGCACGCTTTCCGTCACACCAACAGCACCCTCATGGACCGATTGGGGGTGCCACTTAAGGTCCGCCAGCAACGTCTCGGGCACAGCGATCCGTCTCTCACCCTCGGCGTTTATACGCACGTCGCGAGTGAGGACGACGCCCGGTTTGCAATGCAATTGGACGGAATTCTGCGCCCTATTGCGCCCAAATTGGAGATCGACAAAAAACCAGAAGCCGCTAAATCGTTGTATTTGAATTAGGAGGATGGTTGCGGGGGGCTGCAACCATCCGAATTTGCTAGTGCTACCCTTCAGGTTCGAACTGATTCGGCTCGCAGAGTAGTCGAAAAGAAAGGCCAAGTGTTGCGGATCACTTCCGAGTTGCCGACTATCCAAGGAAGAGCCAAGACCGGTGTCGGGACTGTCCCGAATCAAAGCAAATCGCCCATGCTTGACTACTTAACCAGGAAATCGTAGTAATTCACGTATTCTCTTCCATTCCAAAACCGAAGTTCGAATGGCTGTCCGTAGATTGTATTTTGCAGCGAGTTTGGCGGCAGATATTTGTAATAAACCCGATACCGTCCCGGATGCGAGACGTTGTAGGCCGCTCCAAGATCGATGTCCCAAGAATAGGCGTTCCACGTATACACGGGCGGATTGATGACGGCGCCTTTCACGATTTCGTTCAGCTTGGGAGTAGCCGGAATCTCCCTCCCATTCGGACCAATCAGGCGGAAAACGTGAGTGCCGCGCTCCGGTCCTTCGGGCACGGGCATCTGTGTGCCCCAGTTTTCAAAGACCAAGTTCAGGTGAAGCCTTGAATATTGGCTTGGCTGTAGCCACACGACCGGGATGTATTTGAACCTTTCCGGCTCCGACTTGAGATGCTCGGCCAACTCATCAGCGGGTATGTGGAAATAAAGCGCCTGGTAATTCAGCCGGCATTCGCTACCGGAGGTGGTGTCCACCCAATCGAAATAGGGAAGATGGTACGCCCACCATCTCTGCTTTGCGCGCTCCTCGGCTTGAGGCTGACCGATAGCGTCGAGCGGCGTATCGAAACTGAGACCTAGGTCAAATGCGCATGCCAGGAGGCTCGCCGCCCCATGAGATACCGTCGTATCGATGAACTCGTCATCGTCGCTATACTGGATTCTTCCCTCATCCAACAACATTCCCACAAGGAACGGCATACTCCGTTTCCTATCAAGCTGGGAAAGAACAGCAATGGTCGACGCACGGACCCAAGGGTCAGGGTCTCTCAACAGGGATGCAATGGCGGGAAAAGCTCGATACCCAAGCTTG
>Ga0070765_100000513_pt1 | contig 23364 bp, 20 predicted proteins | sample HubBroMetageWFT5_FD_71516 | JGI IMG/M metagenome (GOLD analysis project Ga0070765, IMG submission 71516) | Warmed and freeze-thawed soil microbial communities from the Hubbard Brook experimental Forest, New Hampshire - Hubbard Brook CCASE Soil... | ecosystem: Environmental > Terrestrial > Soil... | reverse complement strand
ACAGCAGAGAGGTCATCGGATAAGCCCATGAAGCGAAAGAACTTGCAGGAGCGACAAACGCGGCGGCAGCAATCCGATGAGGTAGGTCATTCGGTAGAACGAGCATCCTCCGACGCGCGAGGGCAGCCGCCTGCCGCGCTCACCCTTGCAGCGGGTTGGGAGTCTAAAGTATTTCGGAAGCGGGGAACCTGCGTCTCGCAGAGCGCGTAATAACAAATGGAGCCGGACGCGTAGGGGATTGGTACGCTCACGCCCGGCAATCCGTTATGGCGCCTCGTTATGAAGGGGCGCGGGGGCACTAGCAAAGTGACCACGGAAGATCGAGGAAACTCTGAACATGACACCGAATAATCCACCGCGCTGCGTTCGGTTCGGACCCTACGAGGCCGACTTTCACACCCAGGAACTCCGAAAGCACGGAATGAAGCTCAAACTTTCCGGCCAGCCCCTGCAAATTCTGCAGACGCTGCTCGTGCGCCCCGCCGAGTTGGTGACTCGCGAGGAACTTCAGAAACAACTCTGGAACCACGATGTCAACATCGACTCCAATCATGGCCTGAACGCGGCGGTGAATAAACTGCGGGATGCGCTGAACGACTCGGCGGAGGAGCCCAGGTATATTGAAACGCTTCCGCGCCGAGGGTACAGGTTCATCGGGACGATTCAGGCTGAACCGTCGCGACCGATGCAAACGGCCACGATTCCGGCTGCAGCTGCCATTCCGATCCAATCCGTCCTGAAGGGAACGGAAAAACAGCGTGGACCAGATGCAGGCTTGGCACGAGCCGTGGCAGTCGCTCCGCGCACGTTTGCTGCGCGGCGAAGCCGGGCGGGGCTCTGGGTGTTCTTTGCGGGCGCAGCGATGCTCCTTCTCGGAGTTCCAGTCGCCTCATTTCTGAGCGGAAATCAGGAGATGGCTGAAAACATCTTGAGGATGGTTCGGAAGGATGTGGCGGAGAACATGGCCGCCGCGGCCAAGAGTCAGCGAGATGCGCACGCCCGGAAGGGCGACGAAGCGTCCCTTCCCCAAGGTAAGAACAGTGAGGAAACGGAAGCTCTGGCGCGCCGCAAGCACGGTGACGAAGGCCTGCTACGCGGTGCCGAGGAAAGCGCTGAGAATCGCGAGCCGCGAGGTACCGAGGCTAGGCTAATCCAGACGGTTTCCGACAAGGAGCCGGCGAGCCCGATGCTCCGCACGGTGATCGACGACGACAGCGGCAACGCAGCTCCGCAATTCTCACCCGATGGCAAACGAATCGCCTACATGTCGAACCGTACGGGCCCCTGGCAAATCTGGGTCAGCGCCACGGACGGATCGAATCCGCGACAGCTGAGTTTCACCGAAAGCGCCGGAACTCCGCGGTGGTCGCCGGATGGGAGCAGCGTCGCCTTTGACGCTCCCTATGATGGGCAGACGCGAATCTTTATGATCAAGGTAGACGGCGACGAGCAGGCGCGTCCAATGGTGAAGGGACTGGTGCCGAGTTTTTCGCGCGACGGGAAGTGGATTTACTTTGCCTCCGATCAAACCGGAGACTGGCAGGTGTGGAAGGTGCCGGTAGGTGGAGGCCGCGAAGTCCAGGTCACCACCAATGGCGGGTTTGCTGCACTCGAGTCCGCGGATGGTTATATCTACTATTCGAAGTCGCGGTATCCGCAGCCGGAAATTTGCCGCGTGCCGGTCAAAGGCGGGTCGGAGACTTGCGTGCTGCAGCACCTGCGTCCCCGCACCTGGGCGAGTTGGGCGGTGACGCGAGAAGGGATCGTGTTCGCCGAGGACCTGCCGAATGGGAAGCCGACTCTGAGCCTCTATGATCCAGCTAAACGGCAGGTGCGCGACTTGCTTTCGCTACGCAGCGCCCCGTTCTGGGTGGGAGCCAGTGCCGATGGAAAACGGGCGATTATGAATGACGCCGAGGAGCGGCAGATTTCGATGGTGGATAATCTGCGGTAAGCCGGCCCGAGTCCAGCGTCACGCCCTCACGTATCGCCGCGCCGGTATTGTTCATCATCTTCGTGCGACTTTTCCTTTCGAAGCGACGATGACTCTGCAATGCCGCCAAAGAACTTTTCGATGTGCTACTTCTCCGACACCGCTTGATCGGGCATCAATCGGGCAGCGCCAAAATTGACGCTGAACCGTTTGCACCACACCGAAACGGCCCGATACTTCGACAAATCCACATCAGGACCGAGGGTATAGTTTTGGTCGCCCACATTTCCCTTGATGGTCCCCAAATCGATGAAGCCCGCGCGCAGAACGCTGGCGCTGTCTTTTGCATCGTCCGAGGCCACCATGTAGACGTGTACATCAGGACCGTTCGATGTGCTGAAACCCGTAAAGCGAAGAATACGACTGCCATCGTCCATCCGGTAGATGGTTGCGGTACCTGCCGTTGGGTGCAGGATGCTGTAGAACTGTCCGGAGACAAGACGCTGCGGCGACGAGCTGCCTTGCGCCGCCGGCATGGCTTCATCGACATGCCGATTCACCACAAGCCGTTCGGGCCGGAATGCATACCAAGCGAGAAAAGCCGCGACCGCGGCGATAGGGATCCCCAGTTTCCACTTTTTCATTTCCACATCTCCTTTTATTTATTTCCTCGAGCATCCTGGGTTCGTTCCTTTCGAATGGGCGCATTAAGAAATCGGCGGTCGATGCCTCATGCAGAAAGGAACTGCCTGACCAGAACTGCGGTGTCGTCAGGATTCTCTTCCGGAAAAAAGTGTCCGCCCTTCATCGCCTGTCCGTGAGCGTCCGGAGCCCATTGCCGCCAGATGCCCAGCGGCCCGCCGTCTTTCGCATAAAACGTATCGAGCGGACCACCCTCCGCCCACAGGTGCAGCATGGGACATTCGATTCGCCGGGACGCCTGCTTGTCCGCATGATCGTGTTCGACATCAATCGTCGCTGCCGCTCGGTACTCCTCGCAGATTCCATTCACACGAGCGGGGTCGCGATAAGTTGAAACGTACTCGTCGAGAATCTCTGGGCCGAACCCGCCTTGGCCGAAGGGGTTATGGAAAACGGCCTCGGGCGCACCGAGCAGATAGCTCTCCGGGAGCGGTTCCTTCTGCGACAGCAAAATCCAGGGCCAGTAGGTCTGAGCGAAGCGCGCATCGGACCGGCTCCACGCTTCGAGAATCGGAATCACGTCGAATACAGCAAGACGCTCCACATTCTTGGGATGGTCCAAAGCCAGGCGGTACGAGACCCGTCCTCCGCGATCGTGACCGATCAGCGTGAAGGTTGGGAAACCGAGCTTGTCCATCACATCCACAAGTTCCTTCGCCATTGCGCGCTTCGAATACGGAAAGTGATCGTCCCTGGATGCGGGTATCCCACTTCGACCGTAGGCGCGCAGATCTACGCAAATCACGGTGTGACTCTCGGCCAGCGTGGGCGCGAGGAATCGCCACATCAGGCTTGTGCGCGGGAAGCCGTGCACCATGAGAATGGCGGGTCCCTTTCCATAGCGGCGCACGAAAATCGTGTTTCCTGAAACTTCGACTTGAGAAGTCTCGAAAGAATTTTCGCGACCGGAACTTGCCTCAGCCTGCGCTCGTGCCGGGTCAGTGAAGGAGTTCTCCAGCATTACACCGAAAGATGCGGCCGTGAGACCCCCAAGAAAAGTGCGACGCTCCATTACTTGTTCTCCTAAAGGCCCTTGATTTCGCCGCCGTCCATACGCACAGAAGAGCCCGTCATCCACTTCGCTGCCGGGGACACAACGTAGGCCATTAAATCGGCAACCTCCTCCGGTGTTCCCAGGCGGGAAATGCCGGCTTGCTCCGGGAATTTCCTGATTGCTTCTTCTAGTGTGAGATTGTGCGCAGGTGCCCACTTTTCAAAGAAGGATTGCCGGCGTTCCGTCATAACCGCTCCAGGAGATACGCTGTTGACCTGCACTCCATCTTTGATTCCTTGCTCTGCGAATGCCTTAGCCAGAGCGTTAATGGCTGCATTGATGGTCGCAACGGCCGCATATCCGGGCTTTGGCTGGAAGGCGGCGCTTCCGGAGATAAACACGACGGATCCCTTCGAGGCCTTCAGAGCGTTCCAGGCTTGGATCGTCAAGCGCCGCGCGCCGTTTAGCTTGAGCGCCATACCGTCGTCCCACTGCGCGTCATTCATCTGGAACAAATCGATTTGCTGTACTGCGCCCGCAATGTTGAGCAGTGCATCGATTCGGCCAAAGCGTTCGAGAGTGCCTTTGATGACAGTCTCCGCCGACTGAGGTTCGCGCAAGTCGAGATCGAAGATCACCGTCTCGGCGCCGCCCGATCGAACGCCAGCGGCGGTCTGCTCCAGCTTTTCCTTGTCCCTGGCAACCAGCACAACGGCTGAAAAGTCGCGCGCGAGTCGGAGGGCCGTGGCTTGGCCAATGCCTTGACTTGCGCCGGTGACGATGGCGACAGATTTTGCCGTGCTCGAAATCATTGTTTCTTCCAATCACAGATCCGATCTCGCTTCGACAAAAGCCTATGACGAGAGAGTTGCATGCGCCGCTTCGAGGATTATGTTGATCACAAGATTCGGCTCCGTATACATCGGGCTGTGATCCACACGATGCGAATGAACTTTCGCGCGCATACGATCGGCCATGAAATGCTGCGTCTTCGGGTTGATCATGCGATCCTCTTCGGCGATCAGGAACCATGACGGTTTCGTTTTCCAAGTGGGCGTTGGGGCTGGCTCTTGAATGCACTGCACCGCGATTGGTCGTTGCACCGCAGTTGCGATGCTTGTTTGTGCGGCAGAGGCTTTGTGGGCAACCGCCTGTCGAAACCCACCGTCTGGAATCCATATGAGGCCGTGAGAATCGGGAGCCAACTTCGGCGATTCGGGAGGCTTTGGGTCGCGATAGAAAACCTTAGCTACAGTCTCGCCCTCGTCTGGCGCGAGCGCCGCAATATAGACCAAAGACTTGACCCGCTCTTCCTGCACCGCTGCGATCACGGCGCCAGAATATGCGTGCCCCACCAGGACTACCGGCCCGCTGGTTCGCTCCAGTACCTGACTCAAAGCGGCAGCGTCGTTGGTTAAGGATGTCAGCGGGATCGGCGCGCAGATGATCTGAAGACCGCGCCGTTCTAAAGGCAGAATGACGTTTCTCCAACACGAGCCATCGGCCCATGCTCCATGCACCAAAATTATTGTTGCGTTTGAGGGAAATCCACTTGCCTCGGAAGCCTGCGAGGTTGCGGCAGCCGATGCCGAGTTTTGCGCGCGGGCAAACGGAGTGAGAGAACCATCGAGAGCCACGCCTAGAGATGCGGTTACGAGCGCACCAAGAAATTTTCGACGTTCCATATTCTCCTCGTCCCGATTACCTTCTGTCACGAAATGAGCAAAACGCATGCGTCGTTAAGCCGTTCGTTCTGCTTTCACTTGGCCGACGCCATTCGCGGCGAAGAAGGTTTTCATCGCGGCCGCGATTTCTGCCACGTGTGTCTCAATCGCAAAGTGTCCAGTATCGAGGAGTTGCACGTCCGCGTTCGGCAGGTCCTTTTGAAAGGCCTTTGCTCCCGCCGGAACGAAGAAGGGATCGTTCTTGCCCCAGATCGCAAGCAGAGGCGGTGTGGACTTGCGAAAATATTCCTGGAATTTCGGATAAAGCTTCAGGTTCGACGCGTAATCCAGAAACAAATCGAGTTGAATTTCCTTGTTCCCTGGCCGTTCGAGCAGAGCCGTGTCCAAGGTGTATGACTCGGGCGGAACGGCCTCAGGATTCGCCACGCCGTGGGTATACTGCCAGCGCGTTCCTCCCGCCGTCAGAACTGTTTGGCGAAGTATGTCTCTGTTTTCTCCGGTGGGCTCAGCCCAATACTTTCGGATCGGGCCCCAGGCATCGCCAAGTCCTTCTTCGTAAGCGTTCCCGTTCTGCGAAACGATCGCGGTAATCCGCTCAGGGTGCGCCATCGCTAAACGGAAACCAGTCGGAGCTCCATAGTCGAACACGTAGATCGCGTAGTGGTCGATTTTGAGTGCCTGCGTGAAGGCATCAATCGTGAGCGCCAATTGGTCGAAGGTATAAGAATATTGCCGTTCAGACGGAAGCTCCGTGAATCCGAAACCCGGAAGGTCTGGCGCGATCACGCGGTAGTCATCAGCCAGACGCGGAATGAGTTCGCGGAACATGAAGGATGAAGCGGGAAATCCGTGCAATAAGAGAACTACGGGCGCATCCACTTTGCCGGCCGCGCGATAGAAGACCTTCAGGCCGTCGGCTTCGACCCTGAGGATGGAGGTGACTGGTACATTAAATCGGACATCGTCCTGACTTGGCGTTGGGCTTTTTGTCGCCGTCAGTGGTATCGCATTCCTCATAAAGTGTTCTCCTTGCATCCATGATTTCTAACGCAGGTACGACCCTCAAAACTTCTCGAGCTTCGCTAAGCCGAACACAACATGAAATCGCTCGCAATAAATGACGACTGCGTCGTCTTTACTAAGATCTGCCGAACCAGGGAGATCATAGGTTTGATCCCCCTGGTTCGCTTTCAATCGGCCCAGTTCAACACTATTTAGCTCGGTCCTGACAAAGTCTCGCTTCAGGTTTTCGTCGGTGCTTTGAACAAGCAGCACGTGAACGTCGGGACCATTCGACGTCGTGAAATCCGTCAGGCGCAGGTCGCGCTTGCCATCGGACGTTTGATAGATTGAGGCGCGCCCGTTCGTCGGATGGGCTCTGCCGACCAGTAGCCCCGTGTAGAGGGGCTGAGGATCGGCGCTCGCACCAAACGGTGCGGGCTCATCGACTTTGACATTGACCCAAAGCTTTTCTGGACGAAAAGCCCACCATAAGGCCACCATGACAGGCACTCCAATGCCCGCCAGGATCCACTTCTTACGTGAAAGCCACGAATCTGCGCCGTCACTCACGGTTCACTCCTCTCAGGGATTGAAATTGCACAGGTCCAGCTTGGCCGGTTCCAAGTGCGATCAATTTTCCGTGAGTCAGAACTTCACCAGCGGCGCTGCGCCGAAATTCGCGTTAAATCGTTCGCAATAAATCGAAACCGTCTGGAATTTAGCGAGGTCCGTACCCGTCGGGATCTCATAGTTCTGGTCGCCTTCATTCCCTTTTAGCTTTCCGAGTTCCACTCGTCCCGTGTCGCTCTTCAGGAAATTGGCATCGTCTTCCGCGTCCTGTGCAGCGACCAGGATCACATGGACATCGGGCCCGTTGGAGGTCTTGAAATTCGTCAGACGAAGAACCACCCGTCCGTCCGCCTCCTGATAAATAGTGGCGCGGCCTGAAGTCTGGTGGACTTTGCCGTGGAAGGTGCCGGTCGCGAGGGTCTTGACTTTGTTATCGTGCTTCGCGCTCTCCTGTCCTGTTGCCCAGGGCTGCGACCCCAAAGCGAGCGTGATCAAAACAAATGCCAGTGAAAGTTTGATCTTTGGAAACATCGCGTTTTCTCCTTCGCTTCTTGTCATCTCTTGAGCAGGCGCAGGCGCTCGGAGTCTGCCGGGGCAGATGGAATGCCAAAGAAACGAAGCTCAGGCGAAGAAGGAAAAATCGATGCAAATCATTCTGGCGTTTGAAGTTTGCGGGGAGGGAAACCGGTGAATCCCGAACCGGAGCTGACAAGTCTCTGACGGAGATCCGCCGCTGACGGATTTCCGTCGGATCCACTGTTGCTAATTCGAATGTTTGCTGCGACGGCTAGGAGAGCGACTTGTCGCCGCCGGGTTTCTGTAGGTCCGCCGCCGGTCGGTGAATACGAAGCTTCTTCATCCTGTAGGCCAGCGACGTTCGACGCATCCCTAAGCGCGCGGCCGCGCCACTGACGATCCAGTTGCTTGATTCCAGCGCACGAAGGATATGATCCCGCTCTACCTCCGCCAGACCATTCAGGGGGAGATTTGATTCCTGGTAAGGCTGGAACGGTTCCAGTTCCGAGGTTGGAGCGCGTAACGTCGACTGGGGCGAGAGGATCACCGCGCGTTCCATAAAGTTCTGCAATTCACGAACGTTTCCGGGCCATTGGTATCGAACCAACGCATCCATCGTATCCGGAGGAATTGTGTCGATTCGTTTGTTCATGCGTTGAGCGTAGAGTGCCGTGAAATGGCGCACCAATCTCGGAATATCCTCGGTGCGTTGTCGCAGGGCCGGGACGTGGATTGGAAATACTTTCAGGCGATAGTAGAGATCTTCGCGAAACGTTCCTTGTTTGACCATGGCGGGTAAATCCCGATGCGTGGCCGCGATCAGGCGGACGTCAACCTTATGCGTGCGGTTACTACCGAGCCTCTCGAATTCCTGCTCCTGTAAAACGCGAAGCAATTTCGCCTGAAGCTCCGGAGGGATATCTCCGACCTCGTCGAGAAACAGAGTGCCTTTGTCGGCGAGTTCGAACCGTCCCGTTTTTTGGGCGATGGCCCCGGTAAAGGCCCCTTTTTCGTGCCCGAAGAGTTCACTCTCAAGAAGTCCGAGGGGGATTGCGGCACAGTTCAGTTTCACGAATGTCTTTTCGCTGCGACTGCTTAACTTATGGATCGCGCGCGCGACGAGTTCTTTTCCGGTGCCCGTCTCGCCCAGGATCACCACGCTGGAGTCTGTAGGCGCTACCACGGATACCATGCTCAGGGTGGTCTTCAATGCCGGGCTCTCGCCGACGATGTCTCCTAACCCGGCGCGAATTTCTTCCTCCAGGTAGCGTCTTTGTTTCGTCTCCTTGTCTCGATCCTTTGTCGCCTGTTCGTACTCCAATGTGTTCTCGACGGCAATCGCCACCTGACAGGCCACCTGCTCAAGCAAGATGACATCGTCTTTCGCAAAAGTATTGTCCGAGCGCCTACAGAGCATCAGAACGCCAACCACGCGATCGCGGCCTGTGAGCGGAAGATAACACCCGGTCCTGAGGCCTTCGGAAACCACGTGCTTATAGATGACTCGGCCCTCAGGATTCCCATAAATTTCAGGATCATCGCGGACCTGTTCGAAGCTGTCGATACGAATGCTCTTGGCCCTCCGCAACACCTGACCTGAAATCGAACTATCCATCGACAGTAACGAGCCTTCCCGGAAGGGTCCTCTCATGTCGGGATTGTGCAAGAGAGTGACACGCAACGCGCCGCTCTCGGAGTCGGGCAGCAGCAAGGCGGAGACATCACATTGCATCACTCTGAATAGACTCGTCGAAAGCGCCTGAACCATTTGCCGGAGATCCAACCTCGACGTGACGCTGCTTGTGATTTCCAGAAGCAATCGCAGCCGATCGCGCTCGCGCTGCAGCGCTTGTTCGTTCATGTGGCGCTCAATCGCGATTCCGGTGATATGGCTGGCGTTCTCAATCAACTGAAGTTCGTTGGCATCGGGGCTACGTGGTTCACGATAGTTCATGGAAAAGGTGCCGAGTGCTTTGCCTTCGCTCGTGAACAACGGGCGCGACCAAACAGAGCGAATTCCATAAGGCAACAGGCGGTCCCGATAATTTTCCCAGATGGGGTCGGTCAGGACGTCGGCAACAAACACTGGTTCCTTCCGATAAACCGCTGTGCCGCAAGATCCACCCTTCGGACCGACAGCCATGGTTCCTACGTGAGCGATGAATCCAGGAAGGCTGGGCGCAGCAGCACAATGGAGCTCTCTCACGTCTTCGTCGGGAAGCCAAATTGTGCAAGACATGCCTTCGGCTTGTGCTTCAACCAATTGGGCGATGTTCGTTAGAACATCCGACAGAGGAGAGCCCGCAAAAATCAGCTTTTGCAGGTTGAGGACAGACTCGGTCGAAAACAGTTCCGACTTGTGTTCCGGAGCTCCGTCGTGCGGTAGGACCTGTGAAGGAAACTGTATTGCTCTGTCCATGAATTGTCCTTCCCCCGCGATATTAGATTCGGCCAGGCGAGTTTTGGTACAAACCCGACGGGAAAAAGGACGGCGTCGGCGAGAAGCCCGATTTTACCGCAGGCCGATTTCATGGCGCCGACTGCAAGCCGCGTCCGTGCGAATTAGCACTCTTTCTGCAATATGAGGAGAGAGGATGCCATCTTCTGACAGATATCGGTGATAGCCCGCGAGTTCGGAGAGCTGTCGTCCTCGAAGGCGCGCTGGAATAGCCGGATGGAATCATCGGTGAGGGGAACGTGTGCCTCCTCTTCGTGTGCGATCCATGCCGCAATGTGCAGGAGTGCGTCGCTATATTCGTTTAGAAAATGGTCCAACGCCTGATTTTGTTGCTGAGTCAATTCGGAGTCGATCTCCGGTCGCTCACGATGTAAGAGAAGGCTGAGTTCCAGCAGGAAAATCGAGTGCATCGCCGGCTGAGCCCTCTGAATCCGCTCCCACTCGACAACGTCTTTCTCGCGCCGATGGCGAAACTCAAACTCAAAGCGCGCGCCATCCACCTGTGATTCCAGACTGGCGAAGTTGTCATTGATCTGACTGCGGAGACGGCTAATCTTTGACAGGGCAATTGCTCTGTCGCCTGCCACCGGACAAACTCCGAGCTGTGCCAGCATCCGTATGTTCCGCACCAGCAGTTTCTGCAGTTGCTCCTCATCACTCTTTGTCCCGAAGCGGTCGAAAATGAAACCCATGGCGAGAATGCCCAAGAACACGCCAATCACCTTATCGCGCGCAATCGTGAGGTCGGTCTGGATCTGGGCATCCTGCAGGTTGACGAAGTAAAAGGCGAGCGCGATCTGCACGCCAAAATAGGAAAGCCGCGGACTGGAGGTGGCGAACCACGCAGCGATCGCGGTCCCTGCTGCAAAGAAGAGAGCAAAGCCGAAGACGCTGTCGAGAGCCGGAAGGATCAGAATCTGCGCCGAAATCCCCAGGACCAGCCCTCCGATAACAAATCCCGCAAGGCGGAGAAACTGCTGCTGGAGCGAACTGCCAATCGTGCCCAGCGCAGTAACGATGCAAGTAAGGACGCTTGTGGTGCCGATGCCGGGCCAATCGAGCGCATTGTAGAGTATGTAACAAATGCTGGCAGCCGCGCATCCGGCAAGGGCGAAGCGTTGATATTCCGGGTTCTGGAATGCGTCGGGCAGAAACAAAGCGCGCCACCAGTCCCGTCGTGGCGCGATCCGGGAGCCATCAACGATCTCATAAGGTTGAAAGATTTCGGGGAAGATTGCGACGGCTCGTTCCATCTCTTGAAGCATAGGGAAGCTGGAGGACGGCGGCCCCTCGAGTACGGAAGGGGATGCGGAAATAACTCCGGACTCGCGGAGCTCCGTTCGGATCGCTCCGAGCCTCGCAGAAAGTGCGCGCAGGCGGATCGCGTCGTCGTCGCCGGGCGGGGTGGGAATGCGCTCGAGATTGGCGGCAAGACCAATGAGTCGGCCCGCCACCGAAATCACGGCACTGCCCTGCGCCCGCCGGGTGGGGTCCACGGCCTGGCGCTGCAACGCCGTTCTGAGCCGCCCAGTGCCGATCATGTCGTATTGAAGAATTCTGCTGCGGATCGACTTCGATGGGGCACGGGGACCGGTAACGCTTTCCACTACCTGCTGCACCGCGAGCAACAGATTGTCGACCGAAGTGCGGAGCGGATCGGAGCGATCGAACATGCGGTACACAGCTTCGGTTGCCACGGTGGCGCCAGCACCTACGGCGACTACCAGGACAGGCCAGAGAGTGCCCTCCACTTGTAACTCGCTCGAAAAGGAGCGGTCCCATACCGGCAGGGCAATGGCAATCGGAAGCGCGAAAGCCAATGCGGCCGCGTAGTTCGTCGTCGTGCGCATCACGAAAAAGACCAGATAGAGGCTTCCGATCACCCAGAAGAAGTGAGTAGTGGGGTAACCGCGGAACAGCATCATCCCGAGCAGGGTGTAGAGGCTCGCAGCGACGAATGCCAGGACGATCATTCGCCCTCCGCGCCAGGTAGCGGCGAGATTTTCGCGAGCCAGGAGAATCGCAAAGAGTGCACCCAGGAACGCGTTAGGAATGCGGAAGGTCACGACTATGATCATGACCAGCGTAGCAGCAATCGTCATGCGGATGACCGTGTTCAAGCGACCGGGATACTCAGCAACCTCCCACCTAATGAATTCCTGAAACCAAGACCAGGAGATAGTTCGGCGTGCCGGCTGGAGGCGGAACTGAGTGGCTTGGGTCGCCATATTAAGGCTTCTGTTTGTATCCGCGGATGACTACTACAGCAGATTCCCCCAGACGAATGGCATCAGAGGGCGGTGACTGAATCCGTATGCGGACGGGGTACCGGCTGGCCAGGTGTACCCAGCTTAAGGTTCGTTGTACGTCGGGCAGGCCGGGCGTGATTCGGCCCCAGAATGTAGGATCGGGTGTAACACCGTACCCAGTACTTTCCACGACGCCCGTAAATCGCAATCCCGCATCGGACATAACGTAGACATCCGCAGTCATGCCCGGCTTGACGTGCTTCAACTGTGTCTCGCGGAAATTCGCCAGCACCCACCAGACGCGAGTGTCGATCAGGGTGAAGGTCTCCTGCCCGATGTGAGCATAAGCGCCCTCGGAAATGACGAGGTTGGTTACACGCGCGTCGAATGGAGCGTAGATGCGGCAATGGTCGTAGTTGTATTGAGCGCTGGCGATTGCGGCGGTGCGTCCCTGTCGTTGGGCCACCAGGGGATCGAGAGTAAGTACGCTGGACTGCGATTGATGAAGCTGCGCCGTACTCTGCTCGGCCGAGGCCTGGGCTTGCGCCAGGGCGGCCAGCATTGAGTTGAGGTGGGCTCGATTGAGAGCCAATTGTGATTCGGCTTCATGCACGGACTGCGCACTGGCTCGCTCTGTCGTTCGCGCCTGGTCGACCTGGTCCACGGTAACGTACTTCTTCGCGAGCAGAGGCTCGAGGCGGTGCAGGTTATTTTCGGCGTATGCCGACTCGGCCTTGACTCGATCCAGCGCAGCCTCAGAGTGGGTGACATCGGCCTCGGCCTCACGGATCGAAGCTTGCGCCCGGTCGACGTTGGCGCTGGCGCTGCGGGTTGCAGCCCCGGAGGCGGTGACGGCGTGCACTTCAGCCGAAATGCGGCGCTGTTCGTCGACGATCTCGCCTTCGAGGGTGGCCTGGTCCGACACCGTATGGTCAAGCGCGTATTTATAGGGGCGATCGTCAATTTCGAAGAGGAGATCGCCCTGTTTAACTTGCTGATTGTCGGCGACGTTCAAATGCAGAATCGGACCGTCGACAACGGGAGCGATTCCGATGTAGTTGGCAAAGATTTCGGCGTCATCGGTCTGGGGATGCCGGGTTGTGACCAGGTAGACGGCAAGCAAGCCGATGATCGCCAGCAGAACCATGGCTGCAGTGAAGACGCGACCGTACCACCGAAGTTTTGCGGTGCGACTGTCTTGCTCGGGTTGGGCAGTGTCCTGATTCGGCATTGCATTCACCTAGCTGTAGAACAGCAGCCACAACATGCATCCAAGGAAGATCGCCATGCTGAGATAGAAAAGTACGGGTGCCGCCAGGTGTTCGCCAATCGCAGTGCGAACAATCAGGGTGCGTGCGCCCGTCATCAGCAGGAGACCACCAGCGGAGCAGAAGATCCACACTGGGAAAAAAGAGCCGAAGATGTTGTATTCGGGCGCGTGGGAGCAACCAACCAACACCAGCGGCGCCGCCAGGGATAGGCCGGCGAGGCAGCGAAGCGAGGTCTTTCGGCGTCGATCGCGCTCCGTCGATTTGGGATTCATGTCAGGCAGACCTCTGGACAGGCTCAGTCTTGCGTTTTCATTAAGCCACGCAGTTAGGGGCCGAATCTATTAGACGAAGGTATTGATCAATACCTTCGGATCAGCTGATCAGGGTGGCGCCCACACCGGTCTCTGAGATCTATCGATACGTTCGTCCAATAGACTCGGCTCCGCACTTCTGCCTTAATAGCCACTGAACGCGAAAGAATCGTTTTCCAGTTCGGCGAAGCGGACGCGGACGTGTCGCCGGAAATGAACCGGAAGAATTTTCGATTGATCAAATACGGCCCATCATTGAATGGTCTATGTTTGTCGCTGCTGTTCGCCTTCTCTGCGGCGAGAGCTCAGGGGCAATGCGCCGGCACAGTGTCTTCTCCAGCCGCTGTGGCCGACTGTGCCTCTCGCGAAACTCCTCGCGACGGAACGGCGACTGTCGATCCAGCTCACCCCTACACCCTGGCCGAGCTAATCGACGTTGCCGAGCATCACAATCCCAGCACGCGCATTATCTGGGAGCGCGCCAAGCAGAAAGCACGCGAACTCGGTTTGGCACAAAGCGCTTACTATCCCGAGTTAGACGGTCTGGCTGTTTTTGGCGACGAGAGATTGATCAATCCATTCCCGAAACCGCTGGCTCCTCGCGGCTACGTGATGGTCGAGATACCTGTCGTCAAGCCAGAAGTCACGCTGCAATATCTCATCTTCGACTTTGGTAAACGCGAGGGCAACGTGGACTCCGCGAGGCAGGAGAAGTTCGCCGCGGGCGCAGACGTCATTCAGGTAAATCAAGCGCTTGCGTTTCGCGTCGCCAGTGCCTACTACCAGTTGATGACTGCACAGGAAAGATTGCAGGCCGCTCAGGACACGTTGCGCACTGCACAAACCACGCAGGATGCGGCTGAAAACCGGCTGGACAATGGGCTTGCAACTCTTCCCGATGTTCTCAACGCCAGGGCGGAAACGGCACAGGCAGTGTTCGACGAGGAATCCGCAGATGGGGACGAAAAGATTGCGCGCGTCACGCTGACGGAAGCGGTTGGGGCTGATCCGTCTCCCAACATCGTGATTGATGGCCAGAAGAGTGCGCCGTTGCCGGAGAGTCTCACCATGTCCATCGAAGCGTTGATCGATCGCGCGATGAAGGATCGTCCCGACCTCATGGCGCAAGCTCTGCGAATCCGCTCCGCCGAGGCTCGTATTCGTGCAGCCAGGGCAGAGTACAAACCGCAGATTGTTCTCTCGGGATCAGCAGCGCAGACCTCCGTGTGGCCCACGGCGGATTACGGCCAGCTTGGTCCCGCGAGCGAGCCTACCTGGTCCGTCGAACTCGGCATCCATTGGCGCATTTTTGATGGAGGTGTGCGCAAAAACGAACTACGGATCGCCGAATCGAAACGCCGCGAAGAAGGGGACGAACTTACGGCGGAACGCGATCAGACGACCCGTGAGGTCTGGACCGCTTACATCGCATTCCGAACGGCGTTGCGAAAGCACGACGCCGCTGTCGCGCTGCTCGAATCCGCCAACTCCTCCTACTCGGCATCGCTCGACGCATATAAATATGGAGTTAAGAATCTGGTCGATGTCGTTACGGCGGAGAAGCAACTCGCCCAGGCACGACTATCCAGTGTCTCCGCACGATCAGAATTATTTCTAGAGGCAGTCAACCTTGAATTCGCCACCGGAAATCTGCTGAGGAATCAGCCGCCAGCGACGAGACTTCAATCGCCGGACGCACATCAATGATCGAAGGACATCAATGATTTTCAGGCGGCAACGAACTGCTGCCCGCCATCGACGTCGTAGGTCGCACCCGTAAGGGCTGTGTTGCTCATGATGTGTACGGCTAGCGCGGCGACATCGGCTGGTTGAACAACCCGCCGGATGGGTAGTTTGGCTCGAAGCTGGCTGCGGCGACTTTCGAGTTCATCGCCCAGGAGTGATGCGGACAACTGCGTGTCGACGAATCCCGCGGCGATCAGGTTTACGCGAATGGGTGCCAACTCAAGCGCCAGATTGGCTGTCAGGGCGGGAAGTGCGACGGTCACTGTCGATGCGATTCCGATGCCGATACCAGGGCGGCGACCGCCGGTGCCCCCCATAAATATCAAAGTTCCGCCGGCCTTTACTTTGCCAACTGCGTTCCGGGCGACCTCGACGAAGAGTGAAAGATGCTCGTCCAGCGCACGTCGCGCCTGGGCGGGTTCCATGTCGATGAGGCGACCATAATGAGGCCGGCCAGCGGTCACCATGATGTGATCGATTGGTGCCGGCAGGCCGCGGAAGAACTGATCGAGCAGCACAGGATCCGTGGCGTCAAACGCGCTGGTGCTCAGCGCATGGACCTCGCTCGCTGCGCGCTGCAGGGGCTCAGGGCTGCGACCCGTGAGGATTACTTTCGCTCCCTCCGCGCTTGCTCTTCGAGCCGTCTCGAGCCCAATGCCGGCGCTTCCGCCGATTACGACCACGGTTTGCTCCAGGAGTTCCGGTTCCCGCCGGATGTGAGAGGCAGTGATTGCAGTGCTCATAATTCCTCCGATCACCTTAACCCTGATTAGGCCAGAGTCACCATGACGAATCTATTGGACGAAGGTATTGATTGCCACCAAGTTGGATCGGACGTACGGGCACAGAGTGGAGCGTACCTGATTCCACGGGGCCCAATACAAAGGTATCGCCAATACCATCGTCCAATTGATTGGGCGGCGCATCTCAGGTGTAATCGGTCCATCGCAGCCGATTCGGTCGGACCAGCGACATCGCAAGAAGCCTGTCAGGAGAAAAACGATGAGTATTATCGATAAGGCGCTAGAAGCAAACCGCAACTATGCAAAAACCTACGATCCGACGCTGGGGAAGCGTCCGGCGCCCAAAATCGTAGTTGTAACCTGCATGGATCCTCGGCTCTCAGACCTCCCTGGAATCCTGGGTCTGCCGCAAGCCGATATCGACGTGATCCGAACCGGCGGCCCCGCGGTAACGGAAGATGTTCTGGGCGAACTCGTTGTTTCCAACCGCGTACTCGGAACTACGGAGATACTGCTTCTCAACCATACCGGCTGCGGGTTCACGACATTCACCGATGAGGAGCTCAACGGAAAGCTGAGCGCTTCTACCGGGGACGCGTCGCCGGCTCCAATGCGCTTCTTCTCTTATAAGGACCCCGAAGAAAATACTCGGGAGCAGATCAAGAAAATCAGATCGCATCCGTGGATCGCGAAAGATGTTCCGGTGCGAGGCGTGGTTTTCGACATGGAAACCGGGCTCCTGCGGGAAGTGCAGCCGGTTGCACAGCAGACTGCTGCGTGAAGAAATCTAAGTGTACCCCCGTCGCTTTGTGCGACGGGGGAGAAAATCTGAACTGCCCGGGCAACCAGATGAGAAGCCGTTAGCCTTGCCTCGATTCCGATCGAGTTCGCGATCGTTCGCTGGCGCTTCCCAACCACAGAGATCGACAGCAAACAGGAGGATCAAAATGAATCCGACAGTCAACCATGATCTCGATCAGCTTTGCATCAATGCAGCCCGGGTTCTCTCGATCGACATGAGCGAGAAAGCCAAATCGGGTCATCCCGGATTGCCACTCGGAGCCGCCCCGATGGCCTACACCCTATGGGACCGGTTCTTGCGACATAATCCCGCAAACCCTCGGTGGGTGAATCGCGACCGTTTCGTCCTCTCCGCCGGTCATGGATGTGAGCTGCTTTATTCGCTGCTTCATCTGACCGGATACAACATAACCATGGAAGACCTGCAGAATTTTCGGCAGTGGGGCAGCAAGACAACCGGCCACCCGGAATATGACCCGGACCTTGGGATAGAGGCAACCACAGGTCCTCTGGGACAAGGCATCGCCATGGCCGTCGGAATGGCCGTAGCGGAAGCCCATCTCGCCGCCCGTTTTAACCGGGACGGGTTCCCGGTAGTCGAGCACTTTACCTTCGTGGTAGCCGGCGATGGAGATCTGATGGAGGGAGTCTCGTCGGAAGCAGCATCTCTGGCCGGGACTTTGCAGTTGGGAAAACTCATTTGTCTTTACGACGACAATCACGTGTCGCTGGACGCGACGACTGACCACGTTTTCACCGAAGACCGATGCGGACGCTTCCAGTCGTTCGGATGGCATGTGATTTCTGTTCCAGACGGAAACGACCTCGAAGCAATCGACCGCGCCATTCGGGAGGCTATGGCTGAGAAGCAGCGGCCGTCGCTGATCGCCGTACGAAACCACATCGGATATGGGAGCCCGCTGCACGACTCGCCGAAAGTTCATGGCGAACCCATGGGACCTGAGAACGTACGCGCGACGAAACAAACCCTCGGATGGGACTTGCCGCCTTTCACCATTCCTGCCGAAGTGCAGACTCATTACCGTCAAGCCATTCCGCGGGGAACCGCGCTTGAAACCGAATGGAACGGCTTGTTCGGACGTTACTCTGAGAAGTACTCCGACTTGAGTCATCAGTTCAAGAACATGATGGACGGGGTCTTCCCGAAGAATTGGGAGTCCGGCCTTCCATCGTTCTCACCCACCGAAGGGTCAATATCGACCCGCGATGCTTCGGGCAAAGCAATGAATGCGATCGCCGCGGCACTGCCTGGGTTTGTTGGTGGCTCTGCCGACCTGGCCGGCTCAAACCGCACGACACTGAAGGGTCTAGGGGATTTCGGCTTCGGTGACAATCAGGGCAGAAACATTCACTTCGGCGTGCGCGAGCATGGAATGGCAGCAATGGTGAATGGAATGGCGCTGCACGGTGGCCTGATCCCATTCGGCGGAACATTCTTCAACTTCTCCGATTACATGCGGCCTTCTTTGCGTCTCGCGGCGTTGATGGGGGCTCACAGCATTTTCGTCTTCACCCACGACAGCATAGGTCTCGGCCAGGATGGACCGACACATCAACCCATTGAGCACCTGACCAGTCTGCGAGCCATGCCGAACTTAACCGTTTTCCGTCCCGCGGACGCCAACGAGACAGCAGTAGCCTGGCGCGAGGCGATCGGGCTACACGGTCCGGCTGTACTCGTTTTGACTCGTCAAGGCTTGCCTGTGCTCGACCTGAAACAGTTCAACGTGAGCGCCGGGGTCGCGAAGGGTGCTTATCTTCTGCTTGATCCTCCGAAACCCGATCTAGTACTGGCCGCGACCGGATCGGAAGTTCACCTGGCGCTTGAAGCCGCGCAGGCCCTCGCTAAATCAGGCACAAGAGCCCGTGTCGTATCCATGCCATCGTGGGAGCTGTTTGCAAAGCAGACCGCCGAGTACCGCGATTCCGTTCTGCCCGTCAACATTCCCACGCTGGCAATTGAGGCTGGCGCGACTCTGTGCTGGCACAAATGGGTCGGTCGAACTGGCGATATCATCGGACTGGATCATTTCGGAGCGTCTGCGCCCGGCGAAATCGTCATGGAAAAGCTGGGATTCAACGTCGACAACGTGGTCCACCGGGCGCTGCAACTTCTACATCGGGAAAACGCGCCGGTCACTGCGGTAGCGTGACCGTAGCTCTAGAGGTTCCGAATCCAGGCCGCCGGACGTCCCCAACCGCCTTCGAAAACGAAGTTGGTCAGCGGCTTTCGCTTTCGCGGGTTCGCATCTCGCTTGCGTAATTTCTCAGGAAGCTCGGCCGAGTTGCCGGGGTATCCAATGGCGGCGGCAGCGACGGGCTCACAATCTTGAGGAATCGAAAACTCGAGGCGGGCTTTTTCAACGTCGAACCCGGCTATCTGATGCACGACCAGTCCCGAGACCGTTGCCTGAAACGTGAGATTGGCGACGGCCTGACCGACGTCGTGGAATGCGTGCCGATTGCGTTCCCCTGTCAATTCAAACGTCAAGTTCGCAACCGACAAGAGAAGCACGGGGGCGTGCTGTGCCCATAGAACATTGAATTCAAGCAAACAGCCGAGCAGGCGATCGAAATCGGATTTGTTTGCTTTCGTGGCCACGATGAAACTCCATGGCTGCTCGTTCATGCAAGACGGAGCCCATCGTGCTGCTTCTAGGAGACTGGCCAGGGTCTCTGGCTCGACGGATGTTGAAGCGAAGGCCCGAGTGCTTCGTCGACCGGCAATCAAAGGATGAATGGGGTATTCGCAAATCGTTTGTTTGTCTTCCAGAATCATTGGTGCATCCGCGTCTTTCGCCATCGGTTTTCCTCTCTTCCAAATCCGCGCGCGGCTGAGTGAATCGCGGCCGCCAAAAATACCAACGAGCCGTTCAAAATACCGACTGGCGTTGCAGCACGCGGCCAAGTATGCGCTCTTCAAGAGCGGCGAAGCGGGCACCACCGCGGGTTCGTGGTCGAGGAATATTTACGACTTCGTCCAATGCGACACGGCCTCCCTCAATCAGGATGACGCGGTCCGCCAGACTTATGGCCTCGGCAACATCATGGGTTACGAGCATGGCGGTAAAGCCTCGATTTCGCCAGACATCTTCGATGAGTTGCTGCATCTCGATGCGTGTGAGCGCGTCCAGCGAGCCGAGGGGTTCATCCAGCAGCAACAAATTCGGGTCATGGACAAGAGCGCGAGCCAAAGCGACCCTCTGCCGCTGCCCGCCGGACAAGGTAGCGGGCCAGTCGTTGGCTCTTTCTGCAAGACCCACCTGCGCCAGGACTCTTCGCGCTTGCGGAATGATCGCTGGCTCAAGGCCGAGCATGACGTTGGGAAGAATTCGTCTCCAGGGCAACAGGCGGGAATCCTGAAACATCACTCGAACGTCCGGCTTGCCGTTGGATCCTGCAACCTCACCCAAAGTGATAGTTCCCGACTGCGGCGTTTCCAACCCCACGACCGACCGCAGGAGAGTGCTCTTGCCACATCCGCTGCGGCCGACGATGACAACAAATTCACCGGCGGAAATCTCAATATCGAAGTTTTCGAGCACGGTGCGCCCAGCGAAGGCAATGCTGACATTCTTGATGGCAACCGACACGCCGCGTGAGCAGCGCCTTTCTTCCGCCGCGATCTCTCCCGAACTGAAAGTGACAGGCAAAGTGATCCTCTATCGCGCCGTCTGATACGCCGGGTTCCAGCGCAGCCAGTAGCGTTCCAGTCCTTTCGCGAGAAGATCGGCGAGTTTCCCCAAAATTGCATAAAGCAGGATGCCAACCACCATGACGTCGGTCTGCATGAATTCGCGTGCGTTCATCGTCATGTAGCCGATGCCCGAGTGCGCTGAAATGGTTTCAGCGACGATCAGGATGACCCACATCAGCCCGAGAGAGAAGCGCACGCCAACGAGAATCGAGGGCAAAGCTCCGGGCAGAATGATCTCGCGGTAGAGCGGCCAGCCCGAAAGGCCATACGTTCGCCCCATCTCCAGAAGCCCACGATCGACCGAGCGAATCCCGTGAAACGTATTGATGTAGACAGGGAAAAAGACCCCCAGTGAAACCAGGAAGAGCTTGGCCGATTCGTCGATGCCAAACCACAAAATCACGAGTGGGATAAGCGCGAGGGGCGGAATGTTGCGGACCATTTGAATGGTGGTATCGAGAAGAGTTTCAGCCCAATGCAGAGAACCGGTTAGCAATCCGAGCAGGAGTCCGAGCCCGCCACCAACAGCGAAACCTGCCAACGCTCGCAGAGTACTGACCCGAACATGCATCCACAATTCGCCGGAAGCGCTGAGTTCGATGAACGAACTCACGACCGCGCGTGGCGAGGGCAGAAAGCGGCTGGGCAAGATTCCCGCGGAAGATGCCCACTGCCAAGCGACCACGAGCGAAATGGGCACGACCCACGGCAACGCTCGCTTCACCAGAATACTCGGCCGAAGCTGAGTCTTTGTGGTGGATTGTTTTTGGCCCCGGCTCATAGTTCCTCGCTCAACGTTTGGCCTGGGTTCCGGCTGAATTTCCCTGCAACGTCGCATCGCGCACATTAATGTGCTTGGGAATCAACTTGAGGTCGTAGAAGGCGTCCGCGATTCTTTGTTGCTCAGCCAACACGGCGTCGTTCACTGGCGTCACACCGTAGCCGCCCCGCGACAGCGCCAACTCGAGCGTCGCTTGATCCAAACCGATCTGCGGTTGCAGCGCTGCGGCTGCCGCTTTCGTGTCTGTCTTGGCCCAATCATCGACTCTCGCCAGTTCATCGATGATGATCGCAATCACGTCCGCTCTTTTTTTTGCGTACGCCCTGGCGGCCAGAAAGAATTGGTGATTGCTGACAACGCCATTGCCATCGGCGAGAATGCGAGCACCAGTTTGCGTCTGAGCCGCTGCGAAAAACGGCTCCCAGATTGCCCAGGCATCCACGCTGCCACGCTCGAAGGCCGCTCGCGCATCTGCCGGAGTAAGGAAAACCGTGTCGATATCTTTGTATTGCACTCCCGCCTTTTCCAGCAGTTTGACTAAAAGAAAATGCACGTTCGAGCCTTTGTTCAGCGCTACCTTCTTGCCTTTGAGTTCGGCCAAAGTCCTTATAGGCGAGTCCTTGGGAACGACAATCGCTTCGGCGGCGGAAGCGGGCGGTTCATTTCCCACATAAACCAAATCCGCTCCGGCAGCCTGAGCGAAGATCGGCGGGGCTTCGCCCACCGTACCGAAGTCGATGCTGCCCACATTCAACCCTTCGAGCAACTGCGGACCGGCGGGGAATTCGGTCCACGTAACTTCAACGTGCAGCGGCGCCAGTCGTTTCTCCAAACTACCGCGTGCTTTCAGCAGCACCAATGTGCCGTATTTCTGGTAGCCGATGCGGAGGACGCTATCGGCATCCTGGGCCAAAGCGAATGGCGCTAATGCCATAACGACCAGGACAGATGCCACGATCGTACGGTGAAGCATTCCAGGTAGAAATTTGCGCATAAGTTGATTCCTTGGGATGTTTGCGAACAGCGGTCACGAATAAAACGATGGCTTCGGCAGCTTGCGATTCAACGCCCACTCCCCCAACTCACGAACTTTGTAGTCGACCGGATCATGCAACGTGTGCGTGCGCAGGTTGCGCCAGAAGCGGTCGATACGCGCGGGACCGGCGGCCGAGCGTGCTCCCATCACTTCGAACATCCGGCTGGTGATCTCCAGGCCGACCTTGTGGGTGGTCACCTTCGAGGTAGCGACATCCAATGCGCACTTGCCGCGCTGGTTTTCAGTGATCGCGTCTCCGCTCTCCCAGGCTCGCTGCAGAGACTCTCCCGCAATGTCGGTGAGCGCTTGCGCCGCCTGAAGGTTCACAAAGAAGCTGCCGTAATTCGCCAGGATGTAAGGATCTTCCGTTGCATTCTGCACAGTCGAAGCAATCCATGGCCGGGTTTGCGCCAGCGTGTAGTTGCGCGATTCTTCCAACGCTCCTTCGGCAATTCCCAGAAAAATGTTGCTGAGGATCAGTTGCGCGATGCACGAGCGCAAGGACGCCCAGATGCTCCCCAGCGGGCCAGGTGTCTTCAGGAACTCTTCCTGCGCGGCTGCCACGTCGCAGAACTCCACCGTTCCGCTGTCGGTTTGCCGCTGTCCCATGGCGTCCCAATCGTCAAGGATGCGAATGCCCCCGCGGTCGGAGGGCATCGCGGCCACCATGAACTTTCCGTCCACGGAGCGAATCGCGGAGACGATCAGCATGTCAGAGTCGATCGCGCCGGAACAAAAACTCTTGCGCCCATTGATAAGGAACCCTGCCCCACGGTCGGGCGTGAGCCTTGTGCGCTGATCGAGCGGATTGAGCGCATTGCCCCAAAACCACTGATTGCGGACAGTCT
>Ga0070765_100000512_pt1 | contig 23391 bp, 28 predicted proteins | sample HubBroMetageWFT5_FD_71516 | JGI IMG/M metagenome (GOLD analysis project Ga0070765, IMG submission 71516) | Warmed and freeze-thawed soil microbial communities from the Hubbard Brook experimental Forest, New Hampshire - Hubbard Brook CCASE Soil... | ecosystem: Environmental > Terrestrial > Soil... | reverse complement strand
CGGCACGGCGCTGCGGATCGCGAGCTTGATGAACCCCATGCGCCCGGCGAGCACGGCCTCGTCGCGCTGGGTCCAGGGTCGCAGTGAGTCGCGCTCGCCCCCGGGCCAGAGCGCCACGTCGCGACCGGCGGCGAGTGCGGAGGCGATGCTGTCCGGCGCCGCCGGCAGCACGCCCATGCGCCGAAAGTACGCACCGACGCCCGGGAGCGCCATCAGGGCATCGTGGGCCGTGCCGTGTAGCGGGCGGTCCTCGCCGAAACGGCGCCACCACTGCACGCCCACCGTCCACGCGTCCCACACGAACGGCGCGCCGGAGTGGATTCCGATGAGCAGCGCCGGCGGGTCGGGGAGCTTCTCCCAGCCCTCGATCTCCATCCGGAACCAGTAGTCCATGAGCGGGTTCCATAGGTACTTCTGTCGCTCGACAAAGCCCCAGTCGGGATAGTCGAGCGACCACTCGGACGCGCGGTCCGCTACCCAGCGGGCCGCTCCGGACTGCCGGTCGCGGCGTTCGGTGACCTTCCGCGCCGCCTCTTCGGCGTGGCGTTTCGCCTGGTTCTCACGCCTTCCGCGTCGCCCGTTCCGATGTGTCACATCGGAACGCGGCGCCTGCAGTTCATCCAAGTTGGATCGACCTCCCTCCACGGCTACCTGGGGATTGGTCTACCCGTGGCTCCTGATTACAACCGCTCGTCAACGGGGAGAGGCGGGGCGCGATCCGCGATGAAAGACCGGCAACTTGTCCATCCACGCTCCGGGTAACGGGCGCCGTCAGCGGTTGGCGCGTCGGCTCGCGGCGTGGTCGGCCGGGTGGCTGTTCGCGATCGCGCTCTACCTGCTCCTGATCGACACCACCGATCTGCCCGAGCTGATCGTCGCGGTCGGCGCGGCCGCAATCGCAGCGACCGGGTTCGAGCTCGCGCGCGAGCAACAGACGGCCGGCGGTCCCGGAGCGCGGCTGCGGTGGCTGGGGCGGATTCACCGGCCGCTGCTCAAGGCGCCGTCGGACATCGCGTTCGTCTCGTTGCTCGCCTTCCGGCAGCTGGTGCGACCACGCAGGGTCAACGGCGTCTTCCGGTCCGTGCCGTTCCGCTCCGGAGACGGGGATGACGCGCTCGACACCGGACGACGCGCGCTGGCCGAGTCGCTCGGCTCGTTCGCGCCGAACACGATCATCGTCGGCGTCGACGCCGAGCGCGAGCTGCTCCTCGGCCATCAGCTCCGCCAGAGCGGCGGCGACGATGCGATCGACGTGCTCGGCCTCGGAGCCGGGTGACCTGGGGGCAGCCGTGAACGAGTGGGAGATCGCGGCCGCGGTGCTCGGTTTCGCGCTGATTCCGTGCGGCGCGGTCGCACTGCTCGCCGACCCACCGCACGGCCTGGCCGCGATGCAGGTCGGATCGGTGCTCCTGGCCACGATCCTCGTCCTACTGTCCGAGGGCCTCCACCGCCAGCCGTTCATCGACCTGGCCGTCGTGTTCGCGCTGATGTCGCTGGTCGGCTCGTTGCTGTTCGCGCGGCTGATGGAGCGAGACCTGTGAGCCCGACGGCGGTGGTCGCGGTCGCGCTGCTGATCGCCGGCGGCCTGATCGAGCTGATAGCGGTGCTCGGCTTGTGCGTGATGCGCGACGTCTACGACCGTCTTCACTACGTCGGGCTGGCGGGCTTCGGCGGATTCCTGATCGGCGTCGCGGTGCTGGTGCGCGAGTCGTTCTCGTTGATCGGCGACAAGGCGCTGCTCGTCGGGGTAGTGCTGATCCTGCTTGGCCCGGTGATGGTTCAGACCACCGTTCGCAGCCTGCTCATCCGCGAGTTCGGCGACTGGCGGGCCAAGACGCGGGACGGTTCAGACCAGTGACGGTGCTGCAGATCGCGGCGCTGGCGGCGGTCGCGCTCCTGGGCGGCGGCGTCGTCGCGGCGAGCGATCCACTCCGTCAGACGCTCATGCTCAGCATCTACGGCCTGGCCCTGACGATGATGTTCTTCGTCTTCCAGGCCCCGGACGTGGCGCTATCTGAGATCGTGGTCTCGACCGTCGGGCTCCCGGTGATGATCCTGCTGGCGCTGCGGAAGGTGCGCCAGCAGGAGCGCGAGCGCCGAGAAGAGGACCCGTGAGCCGCACCACCCGGCTCGCGCTGTTCGGCGTCGCCGCCGTCGGCCTCGGCGCGGTGCTGGTGATCGGGCTGGCCGGGCTCCCCGCGTTCGGCGACTACCGCGGCGTCTACGGTCACGTGCTGGACGGCATCGGAGTGACCGAGCGCCACGCCACCGACCTCGTCACCGCCCTGAACTTCGACATCCGCGGGTTCGACACGCTCGGCGAGGAGTTCATCCTGTTTGCCTCGGTGCTCGGGGTCGTGCTGATTCTGAGGCAGCTCCGCGACGAGCATCAGCATCCGAATCAGGAGGAGGTCGACGAGCACAAGTTCGTCGGCGCGAGCGAGGCGCTGCGCGCGCTATCGCTGGTGCTGATCCCCGTCCTGCTCGCGCTCGGCGTGTACATCGTCGTCCACGGTCAGATCACGCCGGGCGGCGGATTCCAGGGTGGCGTGATCCTGGCGACCGGGCCGCTCGCGGTGTTCCTCGCCGGCCGGTACCTGCGCATGCGCATCGTCGCGCCCCAGGTGGTCGTCGAGATCGGCGACGCGATCGGGGCAATCGGCTATGGGCTGGTCGGGCTCGGCGGACTCGTATTCGTCGGCGTCTTCTTCAAGAACTTCCTGCCGCTGGGAATCCCCGGGCACCTGCTGTCGGCGGGGCAGATCGACGTCGCCAGCACCGCCGTCGGTCTCGAGGTGAGCGGCGCCTTCCTGGTGGCCTGGAGCGAGTTCCTCGACCAGACCATCCTGGTCAGGAGCCGGGGAGAGTCGTGAGCTTCCTGCCCTACGCGATCGCGGCCTGGCTGTTTCTCGCGGGGCTCTACGGGATCGTCTCGAGCCGGAACCTGATCCGGGCGATCCTGTCGCTGACCGTCGTCCAGTCGGCCACCTACGTGATCCTGATCGCGATCGGCTACACCAAGGGTGGCCAGGCGCCGATCTTCGCGGACATCCCCCAAACCAGCAAAGCCGTCGATCCCGTCGTGCAGGTGCTGGTTCTGACCGACGTCGTGATCGAGGCGACGGTGAGCGCGATGCTGCTTGCCCTCGCCGTGCAGGCGCACAAGCGCTTCGGGAGCCTCGACCCGCAGAAGCTGCGCGCGCTGCGCGACTAGCCGTCTGCGAGGAGGGACGCCAGATGCACATCACCGCGCTACCTGTCGTGGTGCCGCTCATGGGCGCTGCCTTTCTGGTCGCCATCAGGCATTGGACGCCACGCCGGGTGAACGACCTTCTCGCGGGCGGGGTGGCGCTGGCTGTGGTCGCGCTGTGCGCGATCCTCCTGGCGCGCGCGATCCACCACCCGTTCGCCTACTGGATGGGCGGCTGGCGGCCGAGCCACTCGGTGGCGATCGGGATCTCGTTCTCGGTCGACGCGATCGGCGCTGGCGTGGCCACGTTCTCGGCGATCCTCGTGACCGCGGCACTCGTGTACTCATGGCGGTATTTCGACGCGGCCGACGGCCTGTTCCACGCGCTGATGCTGCTGTTCATGGCCGGAATGGTCGGGTTCTGCCTGACCGGCGACCTGTTCAACATGCTGGTGTTCTTTGAGCTCATGGGCGCGGTCGCCTATGCGCTGACCGCATACCGGATCGAGGAGCGGGGGCCGATCCAGGGAGCGATCAACTTCGCGATCTCCAACAGCGTCGGCGCGTATGCGATCTTCATCGGGCTCGCGCTGCTGTACGGACGAACCGGCGCGCTCAACATGGCGCAGATCGGCGCGACGCTCGATGGTCACCGTGCCGACGCGCTTGTCGTCGTCGCGATGGCGCTGCTGTTCATCGGCTTCCTGACCAAGGCCGCGGCGGTGCCCGTCCATTTCTGGCTTGCCGATGCGCACGCCGTAGCGCCGACGCCGGTGTGCGTCCTGTTCTCCGGGGTGATGGCCGAGCTCGGGATCTATGCCGTCGCGCGGCTGTACTGGGTGGTGTTCGCGGGCGCGCTCGGCCCTCACACCGAGGAGCTCCGCGCGATTCTCATCGCGCTCGGGACGGTGACCGCGCTCTGGGGCGCGATCATGTGTTACACGCAGCGGCACCTCAAGCGGCTGCTGGCGTTCTCGACGATCAGCCACATCGGGGTGTTCGCGTGCGGCGTCGGACTCCTCACGGTGCACGGGGTCGCCGGCGTGGCCACCTACGTCATCGGGCACGGCTTCACCAAGGGGGCGCTGTTCATGCTCGTCGGCGTTCTCCTGCACCGCTTCGGCACGGTCGACGAGTTCGACCTGCACGGCCGGGGTCGCGAGCTCCGGGCAGCCGGCGTCCTGTTCGCCGTCGGCGGGCTGCTGCTGAGCGCGCTCCCCGGCGTGACCGCGTTCTTCGGCAAGTCGCTGCTAGACGGCGGCGCGCTCGAGCAGAACTACCCGTGGCTCCCGACCGTGTTCGTGATCTCCTCGATCCTGACGGGCGGTGCCGTGCTCCGAGTCGCCGGTCGCGTGTTCATGGGGTGGGGCGCGTCCCAGCGCCAGGAGGACATCCAGCTCCGCCTGCCTCGCGAATCGGATGAGGAGCGAATCGAGCGCGACGTGACCCCACCGTTGATGCTGATCGTCCCCGGCGTGCTCCTGGTGGGGGCGATCGTGGTCGGGCTCATTCCCGGCGCCCTCCCGGGAATCGAGACCGCCGCCTCGCGATTCGCAGACCATGCCGCGTACGCGACCTGGGTGCTCCAGGGGACGTCGACGCACTTCCCGCCCGCGCCCACGAGTCACGTGGAGGCGTTCGACTACCTGTACGGAGCCGCCGGCGTCCTCGGCGCGGTCGGGATCGCGGCCCTCACGCTGTTCGGCGCCCCTATCCGCCGGCGGTTGCCGGCGGGCTTCGAGCGTCGGCCGCGGGCCGCGCTGACGGTCCTGCGCCGGCTCCACAGCGGCGACACCGGCGATTACATCGCCTGGTGGACGGCCGCCGCCGCGATGTTGGGCGGAGCGTCACTGATCCTGCTGACATGAGCGTGCGGAGCACCACCGTCCTGCGCATCGTCGGGCCGATCCTGATCGTCCTCGCGCTCGCGCTCGCCGGATGTGGCCCGACTCCGCCGCAGGCTCCGCTTCCGCAGGCCATGAAGCTCGACAGCGCCACCGGCGACATCGCCGCCGACTGTGGGTTGACCTACCAGGTCACGGCCTTCCCGGGTCATCATCGGGCTGATCTCGCCAGCCTCGAGGCATCGGCGCGGGCGAGCGCGGTGAAGCTGGCCTCGGTGTACGCCCGCAACCCGGCCTGGATCTACCAGGGCGAGACCGTCGGCCAGATCGTGGGCGACGGCGTCGCGATGCTCCGCGCGTGTGGGCTGCGCGGCGCCGCGCGGGTGCTGACGGTCAACGCAGCGGCGTCTCGTCGAGCCTCTCGCACAGCTCGGTAACGGACTCGAACACCGCCGCCGCGCCGGCCTTCTCGAGCTCGTCGACGCCGAACCCTCCGGTGCGGACCGCGAGCGTGGGCACGCCGGCCTTGGCAGCGGCCTCGACGTCCCAGGTGGTGTCGCCAACCATCACCGCGTCGTCAGGCGACCCGCCGACGCGCTCGAGCGCGGCCTGGACCAGATCGGGGGCGGGCTTGGTCGACTCCACGTCGGCCGAGGTCGTCCAGCCGTCCACCAGTTCACGGACATCGAGCAGGTCGAGATAGTGGTCGACCTCGTCGGCCTTGGCCGAGCTCGCGAGCACCACGGTGTGGCGGCGGCGCCTCAGCTGCTCGATCAGCTCGCGCGCCCCGGCCATCGGCTCGACTTCGTCGATCAGCTCGAGATACAGGACGTTCTCTGCGGCGCGGATGTCATCGCCCTGCTCCTCCTCGATGCGCTCGCCGGCCACCGCGGCCACCAGTTGGTCTCCGCCCATCCCCAGGTGCCGGTGGATGCGCCACAGCGAGAGGGGGATCTCGTGCTGTCGGAACGCGCGATACCACGCGAGCGTGTGGTGGTAGTTCGTGTCGACGAGCGTCCCGTCGATGTCAAGCACCGCGACGGTCATGGGGGTCTCGTTACCCGTTGACCGGGGGTGGGGAACGTGGGGCCGACGGCATTCTTTACTTAAGTATTTACTTGTGCTATGCTGGTATCCACAAGCAATCCGAAAGGAGCAAACATGGAGTCGAATATCACTCCCAATCCGCAGTACAAGCAGATCACGGTCGAAGTTCCCGAGGAGCGTGTGGACGAGTTCAACGCGTTCGTCGCCCGCTTCCTGGCCGGCCCGGGTGGCCGCCGCAGGGGTGGCCGACATGGGCGCCACGGCCACGGCCCCGGCCGTCATGGCCACGGGCATCACGGACATCACGGCCGCGGTTGCGGACGCCGGGGCGAGCGCGCCGAACAGGGCCAGCCCTCCGAGCAGCGCGAGCCGAGCACCGAGACGACCGAGATCTGATGGGCGACAAGCAGGTCACGGTGGCCGTCCCCGAGGAACGGGTGCCGGAGTTCTACGCGTGGTTCGCGGCGTTTCTAACGTCCGAGCCGGGAACTCCGCCGCCGTTCGGCGGGCACGGACGCCGTGGCCGGCGCGGTCCGCGTCGCCACGGCGACGCGCAGCCGTGGACCCCGGACGATGCCGAGCAGGCGGCTTGGCTGTACCGCAAGCTGGCACCGCCGGCGCGCGATTTGATCGACCTGCTGGCCGACGAGCCGGGCGCTCGGATACCAGGTGAACAGGTGGCCAAGCACCTCGGCCTCGACAAGGGGTCGCACGGCGTCGCCGGCATCCTGGCGTGGCCGGGCCGGTACTCGCGCCACCTCGGCCGGGTGCTCCCGATCGCGACCGAGGGCCGCGCCGACGGCGGCACCGACTACTACATGGACCCGGAGACCGCCGAGCTCTTCCGGGCGGCCCGCAACCGGCCGCAAAGGCGCTAGGGGCCGGTAAGACCTCCGAAGAACGCCGCCAACTCGCGCGCGACCTCGTCGGGGCGGTCCTCGACGAGGAAATGCGACGCCTCGACGCCCCGGCCGCGTAGGTCGCGCGCCCACGGCCGCCACACGGCGAGGACATCGCCGTAGAACGGCTCGAGCGCGCCGCGCGTGCCCCACAGGACGAGCACCGGACACTCGATTTGCCGCCCGCGGTCGGCCTCGTCGAGTTGACGGTCGATACTCGCGCCCGCACGATAGTCCTCGCAGATCCCCTGAACCGCGCCCGCGTCCTCGAGCTGCGCGCGGTACGCTGCGAGCACGCGCTCGGGATAGCGGTCCGGCTCGACGCCGAGCCCGATCGAGCGCAGGTGACACTCGAAGTAGGCGTCGGGGTCGGCGGCGATCAGCCGCTCGGGCAGAGGAGCGGGCTGCGCGAGGAACCCCCAGTGCCAGTAGCCGAGCGCCAGGCGGTCGTCGGCCCGCGCCCATACCTCGGCTGTGGGGACGATGTCGAGCACCGCGAGCGAGCTGACACGACCGGGATGGTCGAGTGCCATCCGGTAGGCGACCCGGCCGCCGCGATCGTGCCCGGCCACCGCGAACCGCTCAAACCCGAGCGACGCCATCGCCTGAACCTGGTCGAGGGCCATCGCGCGCTTCGAGTGCGGCGCGTGGTCGGCGGCCGGAGCCGGCCGCAGCGAGTCGCCGTAGCCCGGGAGGTCGGTCGCCACCACCGTGAACCGTTCGGCCAGCGCGGGCGCGCACGAATGCCACATCAGGTGGGTCTCCGGATAGCCGTGGAGCAGCAGCAGCGGCGGCCCGGCGCCGCCGACCCGGGCATGGATCGTGCCGCGCCCGGTCTCGAGCGCGCGGGTGTCAAACCCCTCGAACATCGACGTTCGCGTCGCGAATCGGAGCCGTCCCGGCGATCAGCGGCGCCGTCGCCTCCGGTCCGGTGAGCCGGGCGGGCGACGGGTCGGCCGCGGCCGCTGCCGCGATCCGGCGCAGATCGAGCCGCGCGCCGGCGCCGACGACGACCGTGTTGCCAGCGCGACCGCCGCCGAGCGTCCACACGTGTGGAAAGGCCGACGACAGGCCGGCCGCGATCGCCCGGACATCACGGGCGAATCGGTCGTCGACGACGTTGACGAGTGCGAGCGGCGCCACTCGGGCGACGTCGCCCAACGACTCGACCGTGATCAGCCGTCGCGGCACGGTGGCGGCGACGAACGCGTCGATCACCACCGCATCCCAGCTCGCCTCGGGCTGGGCGGCGATGAACGCTCGCCCGTCGGCCAACCGCACCCGCAAACCGGGTGCTCGCCTGAGCCCTAGGTGCTCGCGAGCGAGCGCGAGCACGTCCGGGTCGACCTCGCACACCTCCTGGCGCCCGCCGGGATCCTCGGCGGCAAGCGCCCGTGGCAGCGCGCACGCGCCGCCTCCGACGTGCAGGACCCGGTGCGCCCGGGCGGCGCGGAGCACGATCCGCATCCACCGCATGTAGTCGAACTCGAGATGTCTGGGATCGGCGAGGTCGACGTAAGACGCGTCCATGTGGCCGTCGCGCAGGAGGCGCCCAGAAGGTCGCTCCGGGTCGCGCTCGGCGACGAGGTCGCCGACGCGAGCGATGACCGCGGGCCGGGAGCGCACTCGAGGCATTCGACAGAGAGTGCCATCCCGGATGGTCTGCCACCGCCATCGACGGGTAGAGGGCACCGATCGAGGGCAGCCTTGACATGCGATGAGCGATTCCAGGATCACCCCGGCGGTTCTGTACAAGACGGTGTTGCTCGCCTTCGGGCTGGTGATCGCCGCGATGATCTTCGAGGCGCTTGTCACCCTGGTCCTCGGCGTCCTGATCGTCGTGATCATCGCCGCGCCGCTGTCGGCGTTCGCCGACCTGCTGGCCCGCTGGCGCATCCCGCGGGCCGTCGGGGCGACGCTCGGGTTGCTCTTTGGCGTGGCGGCGGTCGCGGGTCTGGTTGCACTGATCGTCCCGGTGTTCAGTCGTGAGGTGAACCACTTCGCGGCGTCCCTGCCCGCGATCGGCGATTCGCTCACGCGGCGACTCGGACGTCTGACCGGCTCATCCCCCGTGCATATCACCGCGCAGGTCCAGCACTTCGTCACGAGCTACACCCACAACCCGTCGAAGCTGCTCGGCCCGGTGGCCTCCTTTGGGGCGAGTGTGGCCGCGGGAGTCGCCGCGATCATCGTCGTGCTGCTCACTGCGTTGTACACGGCGATCCACCCCGAGCCGCTCGTGAGCGGATTCATCAGGCTGTTCCCGATCCCTCGGCGGCCGCACGTGCATCACATCCTGGTGCGGCTGCGGACGACCTACATCGCGTGGCTGCGCGGGCTGTTCGTCGGCATGGTCGTGCTCGGCGTGTTGACCTACATCGGTCTCGAGATCGTCGGGCTGCCGTTCGCCGCCTTCTTCGCGGTGTTCACCGCGATCGCGATGATCGTCCCGTACTTCGGTGCCCTCGCGAGCTCGATTCCGCCGATCGCGCTTGCGCTGACGATCTCGACCAAGGAGGCGCTGCTGGTAGCGGCCATCTACATCTTCGCCCACCAGCTCGAGAGCAACGTGATCCAGCCGCTCGTCGTGGCCCGGACCGTGAAGCTGCATCCCGCGATGGTCGCAATCGGAGTGGTCGCGGTCGACCAGCTGTTCGGCTTCATCGGGCTGCTGATCGCCGTGCCGCTGATCGCGACCGTAACCGTTCTGGTGAACGAGCTGTGGGTGCGCCCGCTCGAGCGCGGAGGCGATCGGGCGCCGCTCGAGCAGATAAGACGCTCCACGACCGAAGGGATGACGATCAGGGCGCGCCAGTGATGTGGGCGGTTTTGGCCAGGCAGTACGTGTGCGAGACGCGCGGCTGGGGTAGTCCGGCACCATGACGGAGACAGACAGCAAAGACCTTGCAGATCGCCTCGAACAGCAGACGGACGAGCTCGAGCATCGAAGTCAGGAGCTGGGGCAGCGGACTGAGGACGCCGCCCAGGAATGGCAGGCCAAGCGCCGGGATCCGAGCGTTCCGGGCGCCCCGCCCAATGATGACGATGATGACGACGGCGACGACGAGCGCGACGGAGAGGGATGGGACGATCCCGACGAGGACGAAGAGGAAGAGGAGCACGAGGACGACGACTACGACGACGAGTAGCGGCGCGGAATTGCCGCGCTGAGCTACTCGTGGCCGCGGGCGCTCGTCAGGTCGCGGTCGTGGTCGATCAGCACAACGCGCAGCAGCTCGCAGTGCTCGAGCGCCTCGAACGCGAGCTCATCCGCGAGCTCGACCACCGGCGCATCGCGATCTGAGGGCCCGACCGCCTGAAGCCGCTCGCCACTGCCGGGCTTGAGCGGGCCGATCGTCAGCTCGAACCGCTGATCGCGGGCGGTGATCGAGAAGCTGACACGCGAGCTCGAGGCGCTGGCGCGCACGTGCGCGGTAAGGGCCCGCGCGACGATGTACACATCGGAGAACCGCTCGAGCGAGAACCGGGAGCGCGCGCAAAGCGCGCTGGTCAGCGGTTCGAGCACGGAGGGCAGGAGGTCGGTCGGAAGCAGCGTGACGACGACGTCGCCCGTCAGGCCGCGGCGCCACGGCATCCAGGCGTCGTGGTCCTCCGCATCCTCGAGGCGCACGAGCATCTCCGTCCGGCGCGGATCGTGGCGAAGATCGAAGCCCATCCGGACCTCGGTGCCGCTGCCGGGGGCGGTCAGGAACTGCGCCCGGTCGGCGAGCGCGTTGATCAGCGGCAGACCGACCCGCAGGTGGTCGCCTGCCGCCGCGAGCTCCTGGAACCCGCCGCCCCAGTCGCGCACGGTCGCCTCAATCTCCTCGAGCTGGATGTCGACGCGCACGGCGATCGCGCCGCTCTCGCCGCGGTAGCCGTGATCGACGGCGTTGTTGCACGCCTCGCTGACGACCGTCTTGAGATCGTTGACGAGCTCCGGGCGGAGCGCGAACGGCGTGGCGACACCGCCGAGCACCGCTCGCACCAGCCGGGCGCTGTCTGGACGGCTGTTCAGGCGCAGGTTGAGCACTGTGGGTCTCCCGCTGACCACGTCGACAGGTTTTCCCCGTACGGCGTCACGGAAAACGGCGCGACGAAATCCGGTGGCACCGACCCGTTGCTGTCGCTAGGTGACTTGGGTGCGTGGAATCCCAGCGCTCGGGCTACCGAGACGGATCGACGCCGGTATCCCGACCGCGACGCACAGGATGCACGCGAGCAGCATCGCGCTGTGCACAGTCGACGCGTCCGTGCCACCCGACAGGACGACGCCGCCGAGACCCGCGCCGACGCCGGCCCCGAGGAGACGCCCGACCGATAGGACCGCCGAGGTGCGGCCGTGAGAGGCCAGCGGCGTAGCGTTGAGCGCCGCGCGTGAGGTCGGGACGAACAGCATCCCGAGACCGAACCCGACTGGGATGAGCGGCAGGATCGTGACGAAGCTCGACAGCGGCATCCCCGGGATCGCAAGCACCGCCAGTCCGGATCCGGCGAGGATGAAACCGAGGACCGCCGGCAGGCGCTCGCCGTGCTCATCGACGAGGCGCCCGGCGATCGGCGCCGCGGCGCCCACGAGCAGGGCGACGATCACGAGCGCGCTCGAGGCGCCGAGCGCCGAGTAGCCGGCGTCGCGCTGGAGATATTGCGACGCGAGGTAGAAGCAGCCGATCATGACCGCGAACGTGAGCGCAGCGACGAGCGTCGCCGCCATGACAATCCGGTTGACCGTGTAGCCCACGGTCCCGGCGCCCTCGCCCTGCACGACGCGCGGCACCCACCGGACGATCCCGGCCGCGGCGATCAGCGCGAGCGGCACCAGCGCCCACCAGTTCGCCCGCCACCCGAACGCCACGGTCAGCAGCCCTCCGAGCAGCGGCCCGAGGAGGTTCGAGATGCCCGCGGACGCACCCCAGATGCCGAGCGCGCTGCCGCGGCGCTCGGGCGGGAAGCCGCTGACCGCGCCGGCGAGCGCCGCGGGGCTGACCAGCCCGGCGCCCACGCCCTGTACGACGCGAGAGGCGATGAGCGCGCCGATGCTCGACACCAGCGCGCCCGCGCCGGCGCCGACGGCGAACACGCCGAGCCCGACCAGCGCCAGGCGGCGCGCGCCGAACCGGTCGACGAGCGCCCCGCCGGGCAGAAGCACGAGCGCGTACGCCCCGAAGTAGGCACTGAGGATCGCCGCCGTCGACGCGCTTGACACCTTCAGGCCGTGCGCCACCGACGGCAGCGCGACCGTGATCAGCGTCCCGTCGAGTTGGAGCAGCGCCGCCGCGCCAGTGCATGCGAACAGCCGCATCCACGCCTCACGGGAAACCTCCGCGCCCACGCGAGGGCGGTCGGTTCGAGAGCGGCGGCGAGGCACGGCCCCGCCCACAATAGCGGCGCTTGCCGGGGCGCAGGCGCCGCCGGCGCCGGCGCCCCGACGGCCGCCGAGACCCTACGAGGTCTTGCGCTCCAGGTTGGCGACCTCTTCCGCCTTGCGGTCGGCGCGCTCCTGGTCGCGGGCCAACTCGTCCTTGGCCTCGCCCTTGCGCTCCTCCTGACGGCCCTCGCGCTTCAGCGAGTCGTCCCCGGCGAGATCGCCGGCGGCCTTCTTCACCCTGCCCGTCACTTTGTCAGTGAGACTCATGTTCGAGCTCCTCTCGTTCGTGGTCCCTGGTCTAGGCGTTACCCGTCGGTAAGTTCCGAAAACCCGCCGCCGAGTGGACTCGGCATCCGTTTCGGGTAGCCAGCGTCCGTGCCTGCGGCCGACGCATACCCGCCCATCGGCGACTATGCGCTGATCGGCGACTGCCACAGCGCGGCGCTCGTCGCCCGAGACGGCTCGATCGACTGGTGCTGCCTGCCGAGATTCGACTCGGGAAGCGCGTTCGGCCGCATCCTCGACCGCAGACACGGAGGGCATTGCTCGATCGTCCCGACCGGAAACGGGCCGTGGGACTATGAACGCTCGTATCACGAGGACACGCTGGTGCTCGAGACGACGCTACTCGGGACGGGGGGCGAGGCGAAACTGATCGACTGCTTCCTGATGGGCGACGGCGAGGTCGGCATCGACACACGGCGGATCCTGCGCGTGATCGAAGGCGTCCGCGGATCGCTCGAGGTGGAGGTCCGGGTCGCGCCCCGGTTCGACTACGGGCAGGTCCGGCCGTGGATCCGCCGCCACAGCCATCGGCTGCACAGCACGATCGGCGGCAACGATGCACTGCTCGTCTGGTGCGAGCAGGAGCTGTCCGAGGATCCGGCGCACGAGCTCGTCGGACGGTTCGCGGTTGGCCCCGGAGACCGCGTTCGACTCGCCCTGACCTACTGCCGTCCCGAGCGCGTCGATGCCGGCCCGCCTGAGGAGCCCGACGCCCAGTCGCTCGACGAGCAGCTCGACGGCACGGTGGAGTGGTGGCGCGAGTGGGCCTCGTCGCTCCGCCTCGGCACCCGCGACGAGCCGGCGGCGCGCCGCTCCGGACTCGTGCTCAAGGCCCTCACCTATGCCCCGACCGGAGCAATCGCCGCCGCTCCGACGACCGCGCTCCCCGAGGCAATGGGCGGCGGGCGCAACTGGGACTACCGCTACGCCTGGGTACGCGATTCGAGCTTCAGCTCGCGCTCGCTCACCGAGCTCGGCGCGATGCGCGAGGCCGACGCGTTCCGCGGGTTCATCATGCGCTCGGCCGCGGGCCACGCCGGCGATCTGCAGGTCCTCTACGGCGTCGGCGGCGAGCGGCGGCTAAAGGGTGACGTGGTCGAAGGGCTCGAGGGATACCGCAAATCGGCTCCGGTGAGGGTGGGCAACGACGCCGGCCAGCAGACTCAGCTCGATGCCTACGGCGAGCTCGTCAACCTGACGTGGCGCTGGCATCGGCGCGGCCACTCGCCGAGCGACGACGACTGGCGGTTCCTGGTGTCGCTGATCGACCACGCCGCCGAGCAGTGGTCGGAGCCCGACAAGGGCATCTGGGAATGGGCGGGCGATCCCGATCACTTCGTGCACTCCAAGGTCCTGTGCTGGTCGGCGCTCGATCGCGGCATCCGGCTCGCCGACGAGTGCATGCGGCGGGCGCCGATCCGGCGCTGGAAGAAGGCCCGCGACGAGGTGCGAGACGAGATCGAGGAGCACGGCTACGACAGCAAACGGGGCGTCTACGTTCAGGCGTTCGATCGCACCGAGATGGACGCCGCCCTGCTGCTACTGCCCACGGTCGAGTACGTCGCGTGGGACGACGAGCGCATGCTGCGGACGATCGCGGCGATCCGCGAGGAGCTCGACGCCGGCGACGGGCTGATCTATCGCTACCGGCGCGATGACGGACTCGACGGCGACGAGGGCGCATTCCTGTGCTGCTCGTTCTGGCTGGCCGAGTGCCTGGCTCACGCCGGCGACCTGGGCGAGGCCCGGGTGATCTTCGACAAGACAGTCGCCCGGAGCAACGACCTCGGGCTGTTCTCCGAGGAGGTCGATCCCAAGACCGGAGAGCTCCTTGGCAACTTCCCGCAGGGGCTCACCCATCTCGCCCACATCGACGCCGCCGCGGCGCTCAAAGGCGCCCACGACTCGATGTAGTTCCCGGACGCCGCCCGTTAGGCGACGGCGGGGACGGGTAGCGACACCTCCAGGGGAAGGCTCGTAGAGGAAAGGAAATGTGAATGGCATGAGTGACACGGTCGGCGACTATCTTCTGGAACGCCTGCGCACCTGGGGGATCAGGCGCATCTACGGATACCCGGGTGACGGCATCAACGGCATCATCGGCGCCTTCAGTCGTTTGAGCGACGGGGAGGGGCCGGAGTTCACCCAGGTGCGCCACGAGGAGATGGCCGCGTTCATGGCCTGTGCCCACGCCAAGTTCACCGGCGAGGTCGGGGTGTGCCTGGCGACCTCGGGACCCGGCGCGATCCACCTGCTCAACGGTCTCTACGACGCCAAGCTCGACCACCAGCCCGTGGTGGCGATCGTCGGCCAGCAGGCGCGCGCCGGCATCGGCGGCAACTTCCAGCAGGAAGTTGACCTGAACAGCCTGTTCAAGGACGTCGCGCACGAGTACGTCGAGGTCGCGATGTCGCCGACCCAGATCCGCCATCTCATCGACCGGGCCATCCGGATCGCGCTCTCCGAGCGCACGGTGACCGCGATCATCATCCCGAACGACGTGCAGGACGCGGACGCCGTGCCGCAACCGCCGCACGCGCACGGCACGGTCCACTCGGGCCCGGGCTACCGGCCGCCGCGGATCCTCCCTTATGACGAGGACCTCGACCGGGCGGCCGAGATCTTGAACGCGGGGCAGCGCGTCGCGATGTTGGTCGGGCAGGGCGCGCTCCACGCCTCCGACGAGGTGGCCCAGGTAGCCGACATGCTTGGCGCGGGCGTGGCCAAGGCGTTGCTGGGCAAGGCCGTCCTCCCCGATGACCTTCCCTACGTGACCGGCTCGATCGGCCTGCTCGGCACCAAGCCGAGCTCGACGATGATGCAGGAGTGCGACACGCTGCTGATGGTTGGCTCGAGCTTCCCGTACGGGGAGTTCCTGCCCGAGGAAGGCAAGGCCCGCGGCGTGCAGATCGACGTCGACGGCAAGATGATCGGGATCCGCTACCCGATGGAGGTCAATCTCATCGGCGACAGCGCCGGGACGTTGCGCGCGCTGATCACCCGCTTGCAGCACAAGCAGGACCGTTCGTGGCGCGAGAAGATCGAGGGCGAGGTGAGCGAGTGGTGGGACCTTATGGAGCACCGCGCCCATCTCACCGCGGATCCGATCAATCCGCAGCTTCTCTTCCACGAGCTCTCCACACGCTTGCCGGACGGCGCGATCATCAGCGCTGATTCGGGCTCTTCCGCGAACTGGTACGCGAGGGACGTCAAGCTCCGCAAGGGGATGAAGGCGTCGCTGTCGGGAACGCTGGCGACCATGGGGCCGGGCGTCCCGTACGCGATCGCAGCGAAGTTCGCCTACCCCGACCGCCCCGTGTTCGCCTTGGTCGGGGACGGCGCGATGCAGATGAACGGCATCAACGAGCTGATCACGATTGCCAAGTACCGGCACCTGTGGTCCGACCAGCGCCTGGTCGTGCTGGTCCTCAACAACCAAGACCTCAACCAGGTGACCTGGGAGCAGCGCGCGATGGAAGGCGACGCGAAGTTCGAGGGCTCGCAGGACCTCCCGGACTTTCCCTACGCCCGCTATGGCGAGTTGCTCGGACTGAAGGGCATCCGCGTCGACGCGCCCGAGCAGGTGGGCCCCGCTTGGGACGAGGCCCTGACCTCGGACCGGCCCGTCGTGCTCGAGGCGATGACCGACCCCTCGGTTCCGCCACTGCCGCCGCACATCGCGATCGACCAGGCTAAGGCGCTCACCTCCGCCCTCCTCGCCGGGGACCCCGACGCCAAGGACATCGTCAAGCAGTCGTTCAAGCAGAAGGTCGAAGAGTTCCTCCCCGGCCGATGACCAGCACCGCGACGGCGGCTCGCGCCGAGATCCCGGTCGACGAGCTCGAGGTCGGCGCCTACACCATCCCGACCGACGCCCCCGAGGCGGACGGCACGCTGGCGTGGGACGCGACCACGATCGTGGTCGTGCACGCCCACGGCGCCGGCGAGCGCGGGCTCGGCTACACCTACGCCGACGTCTCGACCGCGAAGCTGATCGACTCGAAGCTCGCCGGCGTCGTGCACGGCCGCGACGCGATGGTCCCCCAGGCGGCGTGGGAGGCGATGGTCGAGCAGACCCGCAACCTCGGGCGGCCGGGCATCACCTCGATGGCGATCGCGGCCGTCGACAACGCGTTGTGGGATCTCAAGGCCCGCGTGCTCGGCCTGCCGTTGTGCAAGCTGCTCGGGATGGCGCGCGACCGGGTGGCGGTGTACGGGTCGGGCGGGTTCACGGCCTATTCGAACGACCGTCTCGCCGCGCAGCTGAGCGGTTGGGTCGAGCAGGGGATACCGCGAGTCAAGATGAAGGTCGGCTCCGAGCCGGAGCGGGATCCCGAACGCGTGCGGGTGGCACGCACCGCGATCGGCCCGGATGGTCGACTGTTCGTCGACGCCAACGGCGCCTACTCGCGCAAGCAGGCCCTCGATCTGGCTGGTCGGTTCGCGGACGAAGCGCGCGTGAGCTGGTTCGAGGAGCCGGTCTCCTCCGACGACCTCCCGGGGCTGCGGCTCGTCCGCGACCGCGCGCCGGCCGGGATGGAGATCGCCGCCGGCGAATACGGCTACGACGCCCCGTACTTCAAGCGGATGCTCGACGCCGGCGCGGTCGACGTGCTCCAGGCCGACGTCACGCGTTGCGCCGGCATCACCGAGCTGCTCCGGGTGGACGCGCTGTGCCGCGCTCACGGCCTCGCGTTGTCGCTCCACTGCGGCCCGTCCATCCACCTCCACCCGGCGACAGCGCTGGAACAGTTCGTTCATCTCGAGTACTTCCACGACCACGTCCGGATCGAGCACATGCTGTTCGACGGGGTGGTCGAGCCGGCCGACGGAAACCTCGTCCCGGATCTCGAGCGACCCGGCATCGGCCTGGACTTCAAGCGCCGCGATGCGGAGCGGTATGCCGTTTCCTAGCCTCAGCCCAAGACTTGTCCGCCGTACGACTCCGCCGGAGCGAGCCGCGACCCGGTGGTGGCGAAACGTCCGCGCCGGCCGGATGCAGCGCACGCTCGCCGGGGCCACCGCGTTCAGCGCGCTGCCGCTCGGCATCGAGATCTACTTCGAGCACTTCAAGGGGTCATTCGGCGACAAGTGGATGTGGACTCCGATTGCGCTGACGCCCGCGTTGACCGCCGCCGGGTTGGCCGGGGTGCGGTCAGAGCGCGCGGCCAAGACCTGGCTGCCGGCGGTGTCGGCCCTCTACTGCCTCGACGGCCTGATCGGAGTCGTCACGCACGTGCGCGGCGTCGCCCGCAAGCCGGGAGGCTTCGACGAGCCGCTGTTCAACCTCGTGATGGGGCCGCCGCTGCTGGCGCCGGGTTCGCTGGCGCTGGTCGGCGGAATGGGGCTCGCGGCCGCCGCGTTCGGGCGCGAGCGCTGATGGCTTCCGTCGACTACCGCGAGGCGGGACATCTCCCCAACCTGCGGCCGGACGGGCAGCCCGGCCCGCCTGCCGAGCTGCCGCGTCAGCGGAACGGTGTGACCCCGCAGATGCGCGGCCGCTACCCCAAGTACAACGTGCTCGAGCAGGCCGATCACTGGGATCCCGTGACCCGCGAGATGGTGTTCGAGCGCGCCCGGACCGTCCCGCCGATCCGCTTCTTCACCGCGCCGGAGGCGCTCACGCTCGGGGTCTTCTGCGACCTCGTCCTGGCCCAGGACTCCGAGCCCAAAATCCCCGTGCTGAACATGGTCGACGCCAAGCTGTTCGCCGGCGAGCTCGACGGCTTTCGCTACGCCGAGCTGCCCGACGACCGCGAGACCTGGCGGCGGGTGGCCGTCGGGCTCGACGCCGCTGCGCGCCAGCACGGCGCCGCGGACTTCGTCAACGCGACCGAGGACGTCCGCGAGCGAGTCGTCGACGCGCTCGCCAAGGGAACCCTGCACGGCGAGGTGTGGGACGCCCTGGAACCGGCGCACGTCTGGAAGGTCGTGACCCGCGCGATGCTGAGCGCGTTCTACTCCCATCCCTGGGCGTGGAACGAGATCGGCTTCGGCGGCCCGGCGTATCCACGCGGCTACGCCCGGATCGGCGCCGGGCAACGCGAGAGCTGGGAAGGCGCCGAGGCCTTCGAGCGTGATCCGGTCAAGGACACAGAGCAACGTGGAGACCAGGAGCATGCCCGCCCGTGAGCCGCCGGCACGAGCTCAGGACCCTTCTACGAGGCGCGATCCGACCGCCGGACAACGACTCGGCGTTCCTGCTCGACGTCCACCGCCGCGCCGTCCCGCGCGAACGGATGGAGCGTTACGACGACTCGTACCCGGTAGACCTGCTGATCGTTGGAGCGGGGGCCGGGGGGGCCACGCTCGCCCAGCGGCTCGCTCGCCGCGGCTGGAAGGTCGTGGTGCTCGAGTCGGGGCCGTTCTGGGATCCCGACGAGGACTGGGTTTCCGACGAGGCGGGCTCCCACCGGCTGTACTGGACCGAGGAGCGGATCATCGGCGGCTCGGATCCGGTCGAGCTCGGCAAGAACAACTGCGGGCACGGCGTCGGCGGCTCGATGGTCCACTACGCCGGCTACTGCCCGCGCTTTCACCCCTCTGACTTCGAGGTCCGTACGCGCGACGGGGTGGGGGAGGACTGGCCGATCTCCTACGAGGACCTCAAGCCGCATTACGAGCGGCTCGAGCTCGAGCTGCCGGTCGCCGGCGAATACTGGCCGTGGGGCGATCCGCACCGCTATCCCCACACCGCCCACCCGATCGCCGGCGGCGCGGACGTGGCCCGGGAAGGCGCCCGCAAGCTGGGGATCGAGATGCGGGTGGGTCCGGTCGGGATCACCAACGGTGCGTTCGGGAACCGGCCGCACTGCATCTACCGCGGCTTCTGCCTCCAGGGGTGCAAGGTCAACGCGAAGGCGTCGCCGCTCGTCACCCACATCCCCGACGCGATCGAGCACGGGGCGGAGATCCGGGCGGACTCCATGGCCATGGACATCGAGATCGACGAGTCGAGCGGGCGCGTGACCGGCGTCCACTACATGAACGACGGCCGCGAGCGCTTCCAGCGCGCAGAGGCGGTCGCGGTCGCCGGCTATTCGATCGAGACACCGCGGCTGCTGCTCAACTCGATCAGCCGGCGCTTTCCTCACGGCCTAGCCAACAACAACGATCAGGTAGGACGGTGTGTGATGGTGCAGGGCGCACCGCAGGTGGCCGGCCGCTTCCCCGACGAGATGCGGATGTACAAGGCGCCGCCGCCGGAGATCTCCTCCGAGCAGTTCTACGAGACCGACGAACGGCGAGGGTTCGCGCGCGGCTTCTCGATCCAGACCGTCGGGCCGTTGCCGATCGAGCACGCTCAGCATGTGCTCGGCCACGGTCACTGGGGCCAGGCGCTGCGCGAGTACATGCGCGATTACAACCACTGGTACACGCTTGGGATCCTGTCCGAGCTGCTCCCGCTGCCCGACAACCGAGTCACCGTGGTCCCGAGTGTCACCGACGCGAACGGCATCCCCGTCGCGCGCATGGACTACTCACAGTGCGAGAACGACCGCAAGAACATCGCGTACGCCAAGCAGACCCTGCACAACATCTTCGAGGCCGGGGGAGCCCAGGACGTGCTCGCGACCGACCGCTACGCCCACCTCGTCGGCGGCTGCCGGATGGGATCGGACCCCGACCAAAGCGTGGTCGACGCCGATCACGGGGCGTGGGAGGTGCCGAACCTTTACATCGCCGACGGCAGCGTGATGCCAACGCAGGGCTCGGCCAACCCGGCGCTCACGATCATGGCGCTCGCCTCTCGGCTCGCCGAGCGGCTGGATCTCAAGCGCGACGGCGCGCGAGGAGAGCGCCAGCGGCGCCGCCCGCGGCGGCCGCAGCGACGGCCAGCCCCGACCCGAGCCGGTGCCGGCTGAGCCAGGCCTGCTGGCTGTACCGGTGGGCCTGATCGTCGAAGATGCCGTGCGCGCCCTCGTCGTGGTCGCCGTCGACAGGCTCGAACAGGTTCGCGGCCTTGCTCCCGTCGAACCGCTGGCTGGTCTGCTGGCCATCGACCGCGGTCTTAGCCAGGTAGCGCTCGGCCAGCCACGGCGCGAGCTTGTTACCAATGATCGTGTACACCGTCGGGAAGCCGACGTACAGCTCGCGCCGCCGATGGTGGGCGGCCCAGTAGATCGCGCGCGCCGCGACCTCGGGCTGGTAGATCGGCGGCACCGGCATCGGGTGGCGCGGCATCTTGCTCAAGCAGTGGTCGAACTGCGGCGTGTTCATCCCCGGGAGCTGGACCATCGTCGCGTGGACATTGCTGTTCCGGTGGCGGAGCTCGCACCGCAGCGACTCGAACATGCCCTTCATGGCGTGCTTGGCGCCGCAGTAGGGCGCCTGCAGCGGTATGCCGCGGTACGCGAGCGCGGAGCCGACCTGGACGATCGTCCCGGAGTCGCGCGGGAGCATCCGCGCCAGCGCGGCCTTCGTTCCCCACACCGCTCCCAGGTAGGTCACCCGGGTGGCGCGCTCGTATTCGTGCGGGTCGACGTCGTCGAGGAACGCGAATACGGTCGTCATCGCGTTGTTGATCCACACGTCGATCGGTCCAAGGCGCTCCTCGATCGCGGCCGCCGCAGCGTTCACCGCGTCGAAGTTGGCGACATCGGCCTCGTGGGCGTAGGGGGTGCCGCCGAGCTCCGTGACCTCGCGCGCGGCAGCCTCCAGGCCAGCGCGCCCCCGCGCGACCAGCCCCACGGCCGCGCCGTGCTTGGCGAACTCGCGCGCCACCGCACGGCCCACGCCGCCGGTGGCGCCGGTAACGACGACTACCTCGCGCTCAGCCACTTCGCCACCTCCTCTAGATCGGCGACGAACTGGTCCATCGCCTGTTCGCGGTCCTCGTCGTCTGCCCGGAGAATCGCCGACGGATGGGTGGTCAACGTGACCAGATCGGCGAGCTCCGAGTCGATCGGCCGGCCGCGGTCGCGCCCGATCCGGATGTGCGAGCCGAGCAGGGCCTGGGCGGCGGTGGCGCCGAGGCAAACCAGCGCTTCCGGCTTGATCACCTTGAGCTCGGCCTCGAGCCACGGAAGGCAGGCGTTGACCTGCCAGCGGTCGGGCGTCTGGTGGATCCTTCGCTTACCCCGGAGCTTGTAGCGGAAATGCTTGACCACGTTGGTGATGTAGACGTCGTCGCGGGTTATCCCCGCTCGCTCGAGTCCCTGGTCGAGGACGCGACCCGCTGGCCCGACGAACGGATGGCCTTCGATGTCCTCGCGGTCGCCGGGCTGCTCGCCGACCAGCATCAGGCTCGCGTCCGTGGCGCCCTCGCCCATAACCGCCTGCGTGGCGCCCTCCCACAGATCGCAGGCGCGGCACTCCTCCACCTCCCGGTGCAGGCTGGTCAGCGAGGGCCGCTCCGGAACCGGGGCGGGCGGGTAGTCGAAACTCATCCACCAGGGCCCCTACCCCGACGATGAAGCAGGTACGCATCGGCTGTTCGGGGTGGATGTACGACGACTGGCGCGGTCGGTTGTACCCCGAGGGCGTCGCCAAGCGCCGCTGGCTCGAGACCTACGCCTCGACGTTCGACACCGTCGAGGTCAACTCGACGTTCTACCGTCTGGCACGTCGCGACGCGGTCGCCGGGTGGGTGGGGCAGACCCCGCGGGAGTTTCTGTTCGCGGTCAAGGCGAGCCGGTACCTGACCCACGTCAAGCGGCTCGTCGACATCCGCGAGGGGATCGCGCGCTTCTACGAGCCGCTGGCGCCGATGGTCGACGCCGGCAAGCTCGGGCCGGTCCTGTGGCAGTTGCCCGAGAACTTCCACCGCGACGACGCGCGTCTCGACGGGTGGCTCGTGCTGCTCGACTCGGCCCCGCCCGGCCGGCACACGATCGAGTTCCGGCACGCGAGCTGGTTCGTTCCTGAGGTGTTCGATGCGCTCCGGGCGCGCGACGTGGCGGTCACGACCGGCGACCACCCGAAGCGGCCGTTCCAGACGTACGAAGCTACCGCCGACTGGCGGTTTGTCCGCTTCCACTACGGGTCGCGGGGCCGAGCCGGCAACTACTCCGAGTCGGAGATCGACACCTGGGCGCGGCGGATCGCGCAGTGGCGCCGGCGAGAGGACGTATACGCCTATTTCAACAACGACTGGCAGGGGTTCGCGCCGGCGAACGCCAAGCTGCTGTTGCGCCGCCTCGGCTAGACCACGGCCTGGTCGACGGGGATGCCGAATCGCTCCGCGAGCTCGTCTCGATCGAGGTCCTCGCGGTGGCGCTGGTCCTCGCGCGTGTGGGTGAACACGACGATCCGGTCGGCCTCGAACGTCTTGAGCGCGTCCTCGATCGCGGTGTGCGGATCGGACTCGCCCGTGTCGCCGGTCGCGGGGACGCCGGCCTTGTCCAGTTCCTGCACGCTGTCCCGCCGGACCTGCTCGGCCTTGGCGATCGCGTCGTCCGCGTCCGACATCCAGAATTTGAGCCCGCTCTCCGCGTACGCCGGCGCCACCACCATCACCTCGGCGTCGGACGGGTCGACATCGGTCCGCAGCGCGCCGCGCAGCTGGTCGGCGGTGATCGGCTCGCTCGTGAGCACGAGAACCTTCATCGCCGGTCGTCTACCCAGGGGCGTGGTTGCGGTAACGGAGCTGTTCTGGGGGTCTCGCTGCGCTCGACGTCCGTCGGATGTCGCGCGGCAGGCCGCGTCTGCGAGGCAAGGATGCCGAGCGCGGCCGTCGCCGCGTCCACCAGGCCGCCTGGCATCCATGCCGGCGGGCTCGGTCCCGGTCGCGACCCCATTCCACCTATCTTCGTGCGT
>Ga0070765_100000511_pt1 | contig 23401 bp, 12 predicted proteins | sample HubBroMetageWFT5_FD_71516 | JGI IMG/M metagenome (GOLD analysis project Ga0070765, IMG submission 71516) | Warmed and freeze-thawed soil microbial communities from the Hubbard Brook experimental Forest, New Hampshire - Hubbard Brook CCASE Soil... | ecosystem: Environmental > Terrestrial > Soil... | reverse complement strand
TGCTCGCGTTGGGAGGATTTTGCGCGGCCGGTTGCGGCGCGGACGATGGAGCGGCGTCGGGATTCACGGTGCTGCGAGTCGAATCTGAGCCAAATTGCAAGCCTGCGCCGCGCATCACCAGGACTTCGTCGCCGGCGTCGTCAGAGAGGCCTTCCGCCATGGAAAGCATTTCGAGGACGGTTTTCGTGCCACGAACCTGGAAGACTCCTGGTTTCTTTACGGCGCCGACTACGGAGACAGGATGGCTTTCGACCGTGGTAACAAAAACGCCCACATGCGGATCTTTCATGTATTGGCGAAGCTTGATTTCTACCACGCCTTCGAGCTCGCGCGCTGTGAGTCCGGTAGATTGAATGGCACCGAGAAGGGGCATGGAAATTTCTCCACTAGCTGACACGCGGAGCGAGCGGTTGAGGTCGGGAGCTTCAAAGACATTAATTTCGAGGAGGTCATGCGCGCCGATGCGGTATTCGGCTTGTTCGCCGGCTGCAGGGCGTGCGGAGAGTGATTGATTGAGTTGCTCGAGGCGGCGGTTGTAATCCTCTGTTGTTTCGGAGTGCGTTGCGGGAGGAGCGGCAGGATTAGCGTCGGGCGGAGATGTTTGCGCACGCGAGGTGGGAGAGTTCAACAGAATTAGGGCGGCGAATGATATGCAGAATATCGCAAGCTGCAAGCGTGATGTGAGAGACATTTGGTGCTTCGATGCGGCGCGGAAGTCCGTTAAAGAGAAATGGATGGACAACTCGACCTCTGCGGAAGATCGCGGTCCCGAAAACATTAGAATCCCTGCGAGCTTAATTGAGCTACTAACAAAATACGGCTCACGATACGATCTGCTGGGCACAGATCACCCTGATAGGGGTGTCGCGGGCCGAATGTTATTTGCTAATTTGCCCGGCATCGACGGCGGATGCCATCCCCGGCAAAAAAGTTTCCGCGTGAGTGTTATCCCATGGGCGGGTGCATGTCAAGCGCTGTGAGCATGAGGTTGGGGAGAGGATTGGAGCCACGAGGAGTGCACGTTAGACAGCAACAATTCTAGACCGTCAGGGTTTCACGGAGATCCTGAACTAAGATTGTTGATCGGCTGGCTTGCGCAGAGTGGACGTCGGACCGGTCTCCACTGGGTGATCGGAATAGGAACCAAATGGGGAAAATCTCGAAGTTGGTTGCGCAGCGATGCCCTAGGTGCGCTGGCACGGAAGCGCGGCGTTCTCCAAGAAAAGGGTTTTTCGAACTAGTTGTATTGTCGGGTCTAGGTATTCGGCCGTTCCGCTGCCACGAATGCGCGAATCGTTTCTACGCGTTCAAGCTTCGAAACGTTGGTTCGACTGGACAACGGCGCTGGCGTAGCGAGACCGAGGAGCCTTTAACTGTCTGGGTTTACGGACACGAACCAGATCATGAACCATTTCAGGAACAGAGTGATGTGCGTGTGCTAGGTATGCACAGCGCCCAACTCAGGTTGGTTTCGAAAGTACGAGCAGGTCAAGAGCTGGTCCTGCTTGACCCCGCCAGCGACGGAGAACAACGATGCCGCGTTAAATCGGTGACGGGGCCGCCCGATGGGGAGTCGGTAGTGAGCGTGGAATTTCGAGATTCGGTGTTGGAATTCTGGATTAATGTCAGGCCGCCCGCCGGGAACTGAAAATTACGAAACAAGGATTCTTTAATTTTTTGCTTCAAGTGATTCTATCTTTTGCTGATTACAGAAAATCCGGCACATAGTACCCATGGAACTAGATGCAGATAGCGTTTGTAAATTCGTAACGATCGGCTACTCCAAGAGGTATTTTTCCGAAAAGTCATATTCTACTTGACACGGTTTTCTTAACAGAGTACGTTGCCGCACATTCTGGCCGTTGGCACATTTCCTTCCTGGAAGCGGTCCGACTAGAAATCCACCAATTTTCTGAAAATTAAATCTAAATTTTTTTCGACGAGGGTGAAAATGCGAACGATTGCGCGGCCGTGTGTGCGTTTTCTCTGTTTCCTAATCGTATTGTTTGCGGCCGTTTCCAATTTGGGAACTGCTTTTGCCGCCGATGGGCCGCAAAAGGCTACCAAGGCACAGACAGACGCGCTGCCACAGGCACGCGTGATCGCACCCGTTGATAACTCCAGACGCGCCACTTTAGCCGGCCACGTGCCGAGAACTTTGAAGAACGCGAGCGACGCCGGCCGGGTTGCGCCGAGTACGCCGGCTGAGCACCTGATCATGACGCTCAAGTCCAGCTCGGAACAGGAGCGCGAGATTCGCCGCGTCATTGACGGGCAACAGGACAAAAAGTCAGTTAACTACCACCAATGGATGACACCAGAAGATTTTGGACAGCATTTCGGCGTCGACGATGCCGACATCGCGAAAGTAACAGCTTGGCTCAAGAGCCAAGGATTCACAGTGGAGAGCGTAACGAAAGCCAAGAGGGCCATCGTATTTAGCGGCAACATCGGCCAAGTCGAACAGGCGTTCCGGACCGAGATGCACTATTTCCGCATGCCATCGGGCGAAATGCACGTCTCTAACAATTCTGACATCTCAGTTCCTGAAGCTTTGCATCCGGTAATTTCGGGTGTTCCGACGTTGAATAATTTCTTCCACAAACCGCACCACAGTCCCATACAGCATTTGAGCCGATTGAAAGAAGGCCCGAAATTTGGTTCGGGCGGTTCCAGCACTTTCGTTGGACCTTCTGACTTCGCCACCATCTACAACACAGCGCCCCTTCTGGCTTCAGGGATTGATGGAACCGGAGTGACGATTGCGATTGTGGGCCGATCTGACATCCTGATGAGCGACGTGCAAACCTACCGTCAGATGTTCAATCTTCCGGTTAATGACCCGATTTTCATCAATGCCGGGCAGGACAACGGCGTAGATCCTGGGGATGACGGCGAATCCGATCTGGACGTCGAAATTTCCGGCGGTATCGCACCGGGCGCCACAGTCAAGTTTGTGATTGGAACACCGACGTTCCTAGTGGACGGCATCACGAATTCCACCATGTACATCATCGAGAACAACCTGGCCGACATCATCAGCACTAGCTACGGAGACTGCGAATTGAATGAGGGCGCTGGCGGTAATTCATTCAACAGTCAGATGTACGAACAGGCTGCGGCACAGGGCATTAGCGTTTTCGTCGCGGATGGCGACAATGGACCGGCCGAGTGCGATGATTCCAATGACACCTTTGAAGCGCTAGGTTATGCAGCAAGCGCTGAAGGTTCCACTTGGTACGGCGTATCGGTTGGCGGGACACAATTCAACGAAGGCGCCCCGGCTGGAGGCCCAAACCCGACTTACTGGACCAGCACCAACAATGCCCTGCACCTGAATTCGGCTAAGTCTTACATTCCTGAATATCCTTGGAACGAAGCAAAGTCCGCCAGTCCGACATCGACACCGTCGAATGATCTTTCCGGATTGTGGTCGGGTAGCGGCGGCATAAGCGCTTACTATTTGCAACCGCCGTGGCAGCGCGGGCCAAGCGTTCCAATCGCTGACCCACCTTTAACTCAAGGTGGAAACTGGATCGTCGTCAATATTACAAATCCAGGCGCAGGCTATATCTCTGCTCCGTCGGTTACATTCACTGGCGAAACTTGCGCGTCGAACCCGGTGACAGCCTCAACCGTTTTGGGCACAGGCGCACAAGCTGGCCAAGTCGTCTCGATTGTCTACAATTTCGGAGCTCAGGGCGGGACAGTCCGTACGGGCGAGGGCTTCGGTTGTACGGCACCCGGCGCCGTCGCATTCACAGCGGCACCTGCGGGCGGTACAACCGCTATGGGAACTGCAGTACTGGCGCAAATGCAAGATCCTCCGCCGCTAGTTTCTGGCGTTCCGCACCGCTACACGCCTGACCTGGCGTTGAACGCAGCAGCAGATCATGACGGCACGCTTTTTTGCAGCGAAGGTATTTGTGAAATCGGTTCGGATGGATCGCTGCAGGATGCCGGAATAGTCGGTGGTACTTCGGTAGCGGCGCCCAGCATGGCAGGCATTCAGGCACTGATCGACCAGGCCAACGGCGGAAGACAGGGCATGCCAGCATATATTTATTACTCGTTGGCCGCGATGCAGAACGCCACGAATTGCAACTCGAACACTCTTCCGGGGAGCTCATCCACCTGCGCATTTCAGGACGTGACAACAGGCAACAACCTGATCTGCGGAACATCGAGCTGCACGACTTCTCCAGCTAAGATCGGATTCCAAGCCGGAACCGGCTACGACTTTGCGACGGGGTTGGGCTCGGTGAATGCGGCGAACCTTTCGAGCCAATGGAGCAGCATACTTTTCAATAGTTCAACCACTACTCTGAATCTTTCGCAGTCGACCTTTGCGTTCGGCACCAGCATCACGCTGAGCGGCACCGTGATGGCGTCATCTGGGACCCCGACGGGAGACGTAGCCATCATCGTGACTCAGGGGGAACTGAGCGAGACGGTGAACGTAAACACCGGTGCTTTGAACGGTCCAGTTTCGTTTGCTACTTTGACAGGTGGGACTTACAGCCTTAACCTGAGCAACCTGCCTGCGGGGACTTATTATGTGACGGCGCGATATGGCGGCGATGATACCTACGCCTCAAGCACTTCCGCGTCGACCCAAGTTATCGTGAGTGGCGGAGCCAGCAATGGATTCACGCTGACTGCTTCTCTGCTTAACGGCACCGCGTGCACGCTTAACGCGCAGAGCACCTACAGCTTTGGCAATGACATCATGATTGACGCGCAAGTTACTGGCGCGGCCGGCGTTCCGACCGGAACGGTAGCCATAAGTCTAGATGGCAATCCGCTTGCGACGCTCGCTCTCGATCCCAACGGACATGCCTTTGCGCTGTCGGGACCCATATCGACCAGCAACTGTCTGTACCTCTACAATTTTTCTAACGTCACGACCTTCGCCGCTGGTGCACATACAATCGCGGCCACCTACTCGGGTGACTCAACTTTCAGTTCGGCAACGGCGACTCCGGTCAACATAACGATAAGTCCCATCACTCCGACTGTAAGTCTCGCCGCGGGTGCAACTAACATCACAAGCGGTTTTAGCGAGCAACTCACCGCAACGTTTGGCGGATTGACGAGCCTCACCGGCTATACGCCTGGAACGCCCGGGCCGAGTGGGATGGTCACTTTTAAAGACAATACTACTAGCACCGTTCTGGGGACCGGTACCGTCACTTCCACTCCCACGACAGTTCTCAACACGGGGCTCGGCGGCACCACGACTCTTACGGCCGTCGCGTTCGCCCAGACCAACACAATTACTGCAACGGGCGCAAACTCGATCGTGGCGATCTACTCCGGCGATAGTAACTACGCGACTGTGACTTCGACGGCCGTCACCGTGACAGTAGGTGCGGCTACAACGGCAACAACGACAGCCGTGACGTCGAGCGCAAACCCGACGATCCTGAACGGTCGTCCGACCTTTACTGCTACCGTTAGCGGAGGTGCAGGGCCGACTACTGGCACGGTTACTTTCTATGACGGTACTGCCATGTTGGGAACGGGGACGGTTGGCGGAAGTCATACAGCTACCTTCAGGCCCGCCAGTAACTTCCCGTTTGTAGGCGGCGTTCATAACATCACGGCGACGTTCGGTGGTCTCGCCGGTACGTTTGGGCCTAGCACATCCCCGGTATTCGTCGAGACGGTTACTCAGGGAACGACTACCACGATTCTGTCGGCGAAGACCGTGGGCGTTGCTGGCCAGAGCTACTACTTTACGGCAACAGTCACGCCGAGCAGCACGAGCACCGGCTTCCAGCCAACCGCTGCCGTGCAGTTCTTTGACGGAGGCAATCCAATCGGTTCGGCACCGCTGCAGACTATTTCCTCCGGGAACGGTGGATACGGCGTCCTAGTTGCAGCTCTTCCCGTGATGACGTTGACGGCAGGATCGCACAGCATCACTGCGCAGTATCCCGGCGATGTGAACTATACGGGTTCAACCTCTAACACCCAGACTGTATTTGTTGGCGGCTCACCGACGCTCAATTGGACGACGCCTGCTGCCATCACGTATGGGACACCTTTGAGTGCAACGCAACTGGACGCGACGGACACTATTCCCGGCACTTATGTGTACACGCCTGTGGCGGGAACAGTGTTGAACGCAGGACCACAGTCGCTGTCGGTCACTTTCACTGCAGCCGATTACAAGGACTTTCCAACGCCTCAAAGCACCGGCGTCACGCTGACGGTCAATCCGGCTGGCCAAGCGATCACATTTACTATGAACGCTCCATCGAGCGCGGCCTACAACAGCCACTTCACCGTGGCGGCAAGCGGCGGTGCAAGCGGAAATCCGGTAGTGTTCACGAGCTCCGGGTCTTGCAGCAATGCGGGCGCGACTTACACCATGACGTCCGGCACCGGAACGTGCACGGTGATCGCCAACCAAGCAGCGAGCAGCAACTACTCGGCGGCACCGCAAGTGACGCAGTCTGTAAATGCAACGATGGCCGGAGGATCATCTATATCCGTCACGGTGACGGTCGGTTCCAACAGCATTTATCCGAAGCAATCCGATCCACTGACAGCTACGGTAACCGTAGTCGGCGGAGGCGGTGCGCCACAGGGTGCAGGAGAAACCGTAACGTTCTACGCAGGTGCGACGCCGATCGGAACCGGGACATTGTCGACTGTTGATGCAAACGATTCGTCGACGACCATCTCAATAGCCGGATCGCAACTCGTAGCAGGGGCCAACAGTATCACCGCGGTCTATGTGGGTGATGCGGACTACTCGAGTTCAACCTCATTGCCGGTCACGGTCACACTGTTGAGCCCGTTTGCGAACTTTGCTGCGACCAGCGTCGGCACTGCGGCCACTTCACAGACGCTGACATACACGTTCAGCGCTCCGACTACCCTGACTTCGGTGAATGTACTGACGTCTGGAGCATCAGGGCTGGATTACACGAACAACAGCGGCACTTGCGCAGCGGGCGCTTATACCGCCGGTCAGAACTGCACAGTGGTTGCCGCGTTCATGCCGACAGCACCGGGAGCACGTGCAGGTGCAGCGACGCTTTACGCGCAAGGCAGCAACATGCCGCTGATGACCTGGTACCTGAGTGGCGTTGGCCAGTCAGGAGCGATCACCATCGATCCGGGTACGCTGACGACTACAACACTCACCGGCACGTTAACGCCCGCAGGTTATGGCTCGGCGGTGGACGGAGCCGGAAACGTTTACGTGGTGGATCATGCCAACAACGCGATACTCAAGCTAGCCGCGGGCACCTTCAGCCAGTCCACAGTTGTATCCGGTCTGTCAGGCCCGACCGGAGTGGCGCTGGATGGAGCAGGCAACCTATACATCTCAAATGGAAGCAGCGTGGTGATGGTGCCGAATGAAAACGGTACGCTGACCCAGGCGGATCAATCCACGGCGAACATCAGCGGCTTGGGTGCCGCGCGCGGAATCGCGTTGGATGCCAGCGGCAATCTGTACGTCGCTGATGCCACCAACAACGACGTCGTTGAATTGTCAAACAGCGGGGCACAGAGCACGATTGCGTCAGGCTTGACGAACCCGCACGGAGTAGCGGTCGATGCTGGCGGAAACGTCTATGTGGCCACAAACAATAACGTGACCGAATATCCGTTCGGTGGCGGAGCACCAGTTCCGTACGGAACTGGATTCAACAACCCGCGCGGAGTAGCAGTGGATGCGGCCGGCAACGTGTACGTGGCGGACACCGGCAACAATCGAATCGTAGAGGTCGCCCCTGGTGGCGCAACACAGGCGGCTCTTGCGATCGCGGGTCTCAGCGCACCACAGGGTGTCTCGCTGGATTCAGCAGACAATCTGTACGTAACCGATCCTAACATCGTCATTCAAGATAACCGTACACAGGCGGCGGCACTTTCATTCCCGAGTACGAATGTCGGATCGGACAGTGCGGCACAGAATCTGACGGTTTCAGATTCTGGCAACGCACAACTGCAGATCTCAAACCTCGCGATTTCTCCAAACTTCACGCAGGGAATCTCGGGTGGAACGGACTGCACTTCGAGCACGGCTTTATCTTCCGCGGGCCAGTGCCTAATCGCCGTCGAGTTTGCTCCGACGATGAGCGGCACACTGACCGGGACGCTGACGCTCGTCGACAACGCGCTCAACGATTCTTCGAGCACGCAGACGGTTCAGTTGTCAGGTGGGGGCAGCCAGGTGGGACAGACAATCACTTTCACCATGAATGCTCCAGTATCGGCGATCTACAACACCAATTTCACAGTGGCGGCGACAGGTGGCGCAAGCGGCAACCCCGTTGCTTTCACAAGCTCCGGCGCGTGCTCGAACGTTGGTGCGACGTTCACGATGACCAGCGGCACCGGCACGTGTTCGGTGATTGCGAACCAGGCTGGGAATGCTGAATATTCGGCGGCGCCACAAGTCACACAGACGACCAACGCAGTTAAGGCCAGCCAGTCGATTGGGTTCACCACAAACGCTCCTTCCTCAGCCGGCTATCAAACCAGCTTCACGGTAGCGGCCAGTGCTACTTCCAGCTTGGCGGTGGCTTACACAAGCTCGGGTGTTTGCACGAACTCGGGCGCCACTTACACCATGACGGCGGCGTCAGGAACTTGCACTGTAATTGCGAATCAAGCTGGGAACGGCAATTACACGGCTGCGGCGCAAGTTACCGAAACCAGTACAGCATCTAAGGCTACACCGACGGTTACATTCACCGGCGCTCCAGCAACGGCACCGTATCAATCTACCTTTACTGTGACGGCAACAACTAACGCCAGCACTCACGCAGTCATCACGGCCGGCGGCGCGTGTACCATCGCGGGTACTACGGTCACGATCAGCAAGGGATCTGGGACTTGCACCACCACAGCAAAGTGGGCTGCGGACAGCCATTATCTGGCTGCTTCACTGACCCAATCGACTACAGCCGAAAAGCTGCCGACGACTGTTTCATGGTCGACGCCAGCTCCGATTACGTACGGAACAGCATTAAGCGCAACACAGCTTGACGCAACGGCGTCGGTAGCGGGCAATTTCGTCTACACGCCGGCGAGCGGAAAAATCCTCATTGCTGGGAGCCAGACTCTGTCGGTCAAGTTCACTCCAACGAACAGCACTAACTACTCACCTTCAAGCGCGTCGGTGACGTTGACAGTGGGCCAGATCGGTACCACCACCACGATCACAAGCACCACGCCAAGCGCACCTAACATGCACGAGAGCTTTAAGGTGTTCTTCACCGTAGCAGCTGGTTACGGCAAACCGACACAGAGCGTCACGGTTACCAGCTACGCGGGCGGGCCGTCATGCACCGGTACGTTGTCTGCTGGGAAGGGGAGTTGCACGATGACCTTCGCGACAGCGGGACCGGAGACACTGACTGCAACATATAGTGGCGACTCCAACGATCAGGGCAGCACGTCGGCCGGGTACACACTGACCATCGGAAACTAACGGTTAGGCAGGGTACCGGCTCGAAAGAAGGTTTAAGCGAGCGGAGCGAGGAACCAATGGGACCTCGCTTCGAACTCCTTGGGGCTCTGGGAGAGGCGGCGTCGCCACCGGGCCTGGAAGTTTTGAAATGCTACGAATTCTCCAACGGAATATGCGAAAGTCGAATTACCCCATGTGCTTCTAATTGATTCACGCCATCTCCATTTTGCTGAGCTTGCAGCTGCGCTTGGTGGCGCCCTTTAACACAAACCGTACGGCTCAGAGCTGGATCGACCTCAACCTCGGGAACCTCTGTAACTGGATCAAAGGACGTGGCTAGCATCTATGTTTAGCGATGTTTCTTGACCGACTTGGTTTCTTTCCTTAGGCTCGTCTCATGAGTTCACATGAAAAATCAGCGATTGGTTTTTGAATCTCTCATAAGACGATCTCGGGTCCTCCTGTTTTTAGCGTGTCTCGCAGGCGCTGTTCCGACGAGGGCGCAGAACCCGCTCGCACAACGGGTATTGGTGGTGTACGATCCGACGAGCTCCGATTCGGTTAATGTTGCCAATCATTACTTGGCAGCGCGGGGAATTCCCGCTGCGAACCTGTGCGCTATAAGTCCACCAGAGGTTTCTACCCTGTTGACTTGGTCAGCGTATGTCTCGGAAGTGCAGAACCCGATCCGAAATTGCCTGAATACCGTAGGGCCAAATCAAATTCTTTATATCGTTCTCGGTTACATCCGCCCATTTAAACTGACGGCACAAAACGGAAAGGTTTACGCCATCGATCAATACGTCGCGGATATATGGAATCAATATTCGGCGACCGACGCCTTCCCCTACCCGGCGCAGGCGCATCCTTATTTTGCGGTCAACCAAGCTCAAGGGAACTCCTACCAACCATTTTTGTCATTAGCTGCTTATCGCGCACAGCAAGGCTCCTTGCAAATCTACTCGGTGTGGCGCCTCGACGGAGCGACCGCAGCTTTGGCTGAGGGATTAGTCGATAAGGCGATCGAGGCAGAACAGAACGGCTTGACCGGCCAAGCATGCTTGGACTTGGCTCATGGTCCAATCGCGAAGGAGTTCGATGCCGGTGTCGGCTCTGGCGATTGGGAACTTTATATGGCTGGAGTCTTCGCGGGAGAAGCGGGATTCAGCGTTACGGAAGATAGCAATCCGCAAGAATTCGGCACACCGCCCGCTCCGAATTGTCCGAACGCTGCGTTGTACTCTGGCTGGTACAGTCTGGATCATTACAACAATGCCTTCACTTGGAACGCCGGGGCCATCGGATTTCATTTAGATAGTTTATCGGCGGCTGACCCGCGAACCGGATCGAACTGGTCGGCAAATGCCATCCAGCACGGTATTACGGTCACAAGCGGCGCTGTGGCAGAACCTTATTTGCAAGGGATGGCATATCCGGACGGGATGTTCCGGAATCTTTTCGAAGGAGCCAACGTAGGCGACGCGTTCTTAAGAAATGAGGCATGGCTCAAATGGATGATTCTGAATATCGGCGATCCCTTGTACTTGCCATTTTCGAATGGTTTGCCGCCGTTTAATGGGCCGAATCCGCAGGGGTCGCTTGTGTTGAATCCTCAGTTTGTTGTGGGACCTTCGCAATCGGTGGGCACAGTCAATTTGTCTGACCCCGCTCCGGCGGGTGGCACTGTTGTAAATCTTCTTAGCAGCAAACCAAGCGTAGCTAGCGTGCCTGCCAATGTAACGGTTCCTGAAGGTGCTACGAGTGCAAATTTTAATGTATCGGTTGTGCCGCAAAAATCAAATTTCTGGGTTTTTATTTCTAGCTCAGGTGGTGCTACTGAGGAAAATACATTAGGCGTGGTTCCAATGCTCGGGGGACTTTATTTGAGTAGCCCGTCGGTGCTTGGCGGAAGCCCGGTTACGGCGGCTGTCGTTCTGAATAACAACGCTCCGGCCGGAGGAACGACCGTAACTTTAACCAGCAGTAATCCTTCAGTCGTGCCAGTTCCGTCGAGCGTGATGATTCAAGAAGGTTCTTACCAATCCGTCTTCGCGCTTTCCACCTACCCGACCAGCACGAATACCGCAGTTACAATTAAGGCAGGCCTGGACGGCACTACGGTGTCGAGTTCAATCACAGTAACTCAGGTTCGCGCTTTCCTTACGGTTTCTCCAAAGTCGATCATTGGGGGGAACACTGGTCACGGGACTGTCACGCTGCCTGGGCCGGCCTATGCCGGCGGAATCGTGGTGTCTCTTACTTCAAGTGACCCATCGATTGCCGTTGTTCCGAATAGCGTCACAGTCCCAGCCGGGGCGACCAACGTGATATTCGACATCACAACCTCGCCGGTTTCATCCTCGACTCCGGTGGTGATTACGGCGAGCAGCGGCGTCTCGATGAAATCATTTACCATCACCGTGACGGCGCCTCACAAATAGTGGGCTGACCCCCGCAGCGAAAACCACCAAGAACAAATGAGTATGGTTAGGTTTGCTTGATTCCGACCGAACAGGAGACTCGGCAGGTGCACGTTGAATGCATATAAACACGACCTATGCTCGGAGCCTATGAACGATTTCTATTTAGTAGAATATATGGTTGGGCGTTACATTGACTTGCTTTCACACGCGACCTAACATGCGTCGCAACGGGAGTTCCTGCAGGCATGATTGGCCAGACCATCTCGCACTACCGAATTGTAGAGAAGATTGGTGCGGGTGGAATGGGCGAAGTGTACTGCGCCCACGATGAGCGGCTCGACCGCGATGTCGCCCTGAAAATTCTGCTGGCAGGTTCGCTGGCGGATTCTGGTGCTGTAAAACTCTTTCGGAACGAAGCACAAATCCTCTGCAAACTGAACCATCCTAACGTTGCAACTGTCCATGATTTCGATTCACAGGACGGTGTGAACTTTTTGGTGATGGAGTACATAACTGGCGAGACGCTCGATAAAAAGTTGGCGGCGGGGCCAGTTTCCGAGAAGGAGGCTGTTCGCCTTGGTTTGCAACTGGCGCAAGGTCTGCAGGCCGCGCACGACGCGGGGGTGGTGCATCGCGACCTGAAGCCTGGGAATTTACGTATTACGCCCGATGGCCGCTTGAAGATCCTGGACTTTGGCTTGAGCAAATTGTTGCAACCTCGCAACACGGATATAACCCAAAGCTTTACGAGTTCGAATACCGTGGCGGGAACTCTTCCGTACATGGCGCCGGAACAGTTAAAGGGAGAACCAGCCGATACCAGGAGCGACATATACGCAGCCGGAGCCGTGCTGTATGAAATGGTGACCGGCCAGCGTCCGTTTCCCGAAACGCTGGCGCCGCGATTGATCGACGCGATCCTACATCAGCATCCCCAGCCACCGAGCGCATTCAGTCAGCAGCTCCGGCCAGGAATGCAGTCTTTGATTTTGAAAGCGCTTGAGAAGGATCCGGCGTATCGATATCAGTCCGCGCGGGAGATGCAGGTGGACCTGGAAAGGCTGAGCGCATCGTCAGCCGTCGGATCGAATCTACAACTCGAAAGTTACAAGGCGCCCTCCGTTTCAGTGCTCGCACTTCCTCACCAGAAAATCCTCGCGCTCGGACTGGGCGGAGTTCTCTTGATCGCTGCGCTTCTCTGGCTGGATCCAGGCGGATTCCGCGATCGATTGTTTAGCAAGTCCAAAACGAATGATGGAAATTCCCCTATCGCGAGTGGAGCGGTCAAACCCAGGAAATCTGTAGCTGTCCTGGGATTCAGAAATCTTTCAAAAGAACCGAGTGAAGCCTGGCTTTCCGATGCTTTCGCGGAAGAGCTGACATCGGAACTTGCAGCAGCTGGAAAGTTGCGCACAATCCCAGGAGAAGTGGTTTCGCGAATGAAGGCGGATCTTTCGCTTACAGATGCCGAGACGTATGCGCCGGATACTCTCGACAGGATTCGCCGAAACATTAGCACCGATCTGGTAGTCTTCGGTTCTTACCTGGTAGATGACAAGTCCACTGATAAGCCGATACGGCTCGACCTGCGCGTGCAGGATACCAAAAACGGAGAAACGCTTGCGTCCATGGTTGAGACGGGGACGCAAACTGACTTGAATGCGTTGATTAATCGAGCGGGTGAAGCATTACGCCAGAAGCTGAGTGCCGGAGAAGTGTCTGCGGCTGAAGCCGCCGAGTTGCACGCGTCGCTGCCTGCGAATTCTGAAACGGCCAGGCTTTATGCAGAGGGTTTAGCGAAGCTTAGGCTCTTTGATGCGGTTGCGGCGCGCGATCTATTGGAAAAAACCGTCGAGTCCGACCCCAAGTTTGCGCTGGGTCACGCGGCGCTTGCGCAAGCTTGGTCTGAGTTGGGCAATGATGCGAAGGCGCGCGAGGAAGCTTCTAAAGCAAAGGATCTTTCGAGCGAACTCTCGCGTGAAGATCAGTTATCGATTCAAGGCCGCTATCTTGAATTGACGGCGGACTGGCAGAAGGCTATAGAAACGTACCGTTCGCTGTGGGAATTTTTCCCGGACAACCTCGACTACGGATTGCGTCTGGCCAATGTCCAAACTTCCGCCGGCAAAGGAGAGGATGCCCTGGCAACGGTAGATGAAATGCGGAAACTCCCGTCTCCATTACAAGACGACCCACGTATCGACTTACAAGAGGCGGCTGCGCACAAGTCCTTGTCCGATTTTAGAAAGGAAACGGCGGCGGACGAAAGGGCCATGAAGAAGGCAGAAGGCGCCCACTTGGTTTCTGCGCAGGCGTCTTTGGATGAATGCTGGGCGCAGTACAGCCTGGGCGAACTGGAGGACGCCAAGAAATCTTGCAATCAAGCGAAGGACGCATTTGCGCTGGCCGGGGATCGGAAGGGATCGGCCAGGTCGGTAACTCGATTAGCGAAAATCCTGGAAACACAGGGAAATCTGGATGCTGCGCTCACACTACACCAACAAGCACTTCAAAGTATGCGCGACGTGGGCTCGAGAAAAGACATCGCAGGAGCGCTGGTGAACATCGCGAATACTCAATCTGACCGTGGAAACCTGGAAGGCGCTAGGGCGGGTTACATGGAAGCTTTGACTATTTCTCGCGAGGACAAAGATAAGCAACACGTCCTGGAATACGAAAATGATTTAGCGAGCATTTTTTATGCGCAGGGCGACTTTCCAAAGGCAAAGGAAACCTACGAGCAAGTATTAGCTGCCGCGCGAGAAGTGAACGACAGCGGCGGCGCGGCCATGGCGCTGAGTAACATCGGCCTAGTCTTGTATTTGCAGGGAGATCTTGCCGCCGCGCAGAAGAGTCTGCGAGATGCTTTGAACATCAGCGAAAAACTAGGCATGGAAAGCGATGCTGCGGCTACTCTGGATGCGCTTGGCGATGTCCTGATGGCGCGAGATGATCTAGAAAGTGCCGGGAAGGATTATCGCAAAGCTTTTGATATTCGGCAGAAGCTTGGGGCTAAGGGAGACCTAGCGAGCAGTAAAGTCTCGTTGGGAAAATTGGCACTGGAAAAGGGACAAGCTCCGCAGGCGGAAGTGCTGGCGCGCGAAGCGGCGAAGGAATTCCAGGCGGAAAAGCTTCACGATGGCGAGATCCAAGCGGACGATCTGCTGGTTCGGTCGCTGATGGCGCAGGGAAAATTATCCGAGGCGCAATCTGTTGTAGAAGGCGCTGCAAAATTGCCCGCACAGGACCGCATCGTCCGTCTTTCATTTGCCATCACCTGCGCGCGTCTGAAAGGCCGTTCCGGCAAAATGGACGAAGCCAGCCGCGAGCTGGAGGAGGCTCTGAAAGACGCAAGCGGGATGAAACTCGCGGGATTTGAATTTGAGGCGCGATTCGCGCAGGCTGAGATCGAACTCGAAGGCGAAAAGAGTAGTGCGGCGCGTTCGCTGATGCAGACGCTGGAAAAGCAAGCTGGGCAGAAAGGATTCCAACTGCTTGCTCGCAAGGCGGCAGCAGCGGTGACTGCGCGCAACACAAGGTCGGAGAGTGCTACGCTGAAAACGGGGACGCGAGTCTAAGACTAGCCTCCAGCTATTTTGGGTACCGCAACCGGGACAGCGGAGGACTGCGTCGTCTGGATAAAGAAAGTGAGGCCCTGACCTTGGGTCCCTGTACCGGCAGGATAAGCAGGTAGCGGTGGTATGGTGATAGTTACCGATATATTGGTTTTAGGATGCTTAAAAGTTAGGTTTGGAAATTGAGAGGCCGAACCACTGCCCAAGGTTGTGCACAACCCAACCGTATTGGTGGTGTCGCATTGCACGACGCCCACTGTTGAAGAGCCCGGATCATTCGCATCCTCTACGAAAGTAAAGCCTTCGAGATCCTGCACGGTGATATTAAAGTTCGCTGTTCTGGTGGACTGAACCTGAATCAATAACAGATATACGCCTCCGGTGCAGCCACCGGCATTCGTTTCGTCCGCATTTGCAGCGGCAACATTATCCCCCGGACACAAATACTCGTACGATATCTTGGTGAAGTTTGAAAGTGGGACAACTTTGGTTGGTCCAAGTAAATTCCAAAAATCGGCGTTGCCCGTAGCCCCAACGTCAGAGCCATGTCGAATGGGAGCCCCTGCAAAAGTTGGAATAGGATAGAGAGCGAGGGTGAGCACCAGCAACAACGCAAAAGCGACTTGAATTTTCGTCTTCATCGCGAACTCCTCAGGGTTGAGACGGTCACTGCCAATTAGCTGCGAAGATACCACCTACCTTGCATGTTTGCAATCGTCAAGCCGACCACCATCCGACGAACGCGCCCAACCCATCGATCCTAAACTATCGGAAGGTGCGGGGATCTATTTTTCGATGTAGCCGAGTTTCTCGAGGCGCTCGCGAATTTTTTCAGCTTCGTCCGAAGTGTAAGCCGGCTCATGGGCGGGCTCGATGAGGCCCATGCGTTCGAGACTTCCCAGGATACGTGCGGCTGATTCTTGCTCTGACTCTTTTTGGGTGTGAATGACGATTTCGGGATGCTGTGGCGGTTCGTAAGGATCGCTGATGCCAGTAAAGTTTTTCATTTCGCCGGCGATGGCCTTTTTGTACATGCCTTTCACATCGCGCTGAATACAAAGCTCGAGCGGGGTGTCGACGAATACTTCGACGAAGTTCTCGATCTTCGCGCGAACCTCGTCACGCACTGAGCGATAGGGCGAGATTGCGGCGGAGATCGCGATTCCACCATGCTTGGTAATCAAGCCGCAGACAAATCCGATGCGGCGAATGTTTTCGTCGCGGTCTTCTTTGCTGAAGCCAAGTCCCTTGGTGAGGTTCGTGCGAACGATGTCACCGTCAAGAATATCCACGGTGCGGCCGCGGCGTGTGAGTTCGGGAGCAACGATCTCCGCCAGCGTTGATTTGCCGGAGCACGGCAAGCCCGTAAACCAGAGAGTGAAACCTTTATTTTTCGTATTCATTCGTGGGGTCCCCATTTTTTTAGTTATCGCGATAAGCTTCGCGGAGAATCTCTGCCACTTCAGGCCGCGTAAATTCGATCGGCAGATTTTCGCCGGCGCGGAGTAGTTCACGGACTTTGGTTCCACTTAGGACCAACCGTTCGGCTGGGCCGTGTTTGCAGGTTTTTTCAGAGGCCATGGCGGCGCACTTTTTGCAATAGAACGTGGCGTCGAAGCAGATTGGTGTGATACCAAGTTCGCCTGGTTCAAATTCCAAAAACTTGCGTTGCGCGTCGTAGGTGCCGTAGAAGTTGCCGACGCCAGCATGATCGCGTCCCACGACAAAGTGCGAGCAACCGTAGTTCTTGCGAGCGATAGCGTGGAAAATAGCCTCGCGCGGTCCGGCATAGCGCATAGCCGCCGGGTACAAACTGAGCACAGCGCGGCTTGAGGGCAAAGCACTGTCGAGCAGCGCTACGTAGCACTGCAAGCGAACTTCCGCCGGGATGTCTTCAGATTTGGTTTCTCCCACCAGCGGGTGGAGGAGGAGTCCGTCAACGGTCTCGAGGGCGCATTTCAAAATGTACTCGTGTGCGCGATGAACGGGGTTGCGCGTTTGAAAACCGACTACGGTATTCCAACCGCGATGTTCGAAGAGGAAACGGGTTTCTTTGGGATCCAGCAGGTAGTTCGTGAACTCGCCGCGATCGGGTCTCCGCAGCAGGCTAATAGGTCCGGCTAGGCAGTACTCTCCGACTCCGGAAAGGTACTGAACGCCTGGGTGAGTGTCGCTCGTGGTTTTTAATACGAGCTCCGCTTCGTGATTGCGATCGTACTTGTAAATTTCTTCAAGGTGCAGGATCGCCACAATTCGTTCGCTGTCGTCGATGAGCGCGATGTCTGAAGACGGCCGCAGGCGCTCTGATTCCTCTTTGGAAACAGCGAGTGTTACCGGAATCGTCCAGGGAAGGCCGTTTTCGAGGCGCTGATTATCTACGACGTTTTCGTAGTCTTTCTCACCCATAAAACCAGTGAGAGGCGAGAAGGCGCCGATGGCTATGAGCTCAACATCGGAAAGTTGCCTTGAGTTAAGCTTGAGACGCGGCAGTTTTTCCGCCCGATCAAGTGATTGTTCCAGATCGTGCCCTTCGAGAGTTCGGTTGATTAGTTTACCGCCATGAGGTCGAATCAGTTTACTGGTCATATCCCTCTTCTTTTTGCTTCAGTGGATTAGCTTCTGAAATTTTTGTTACGGAACCACCATAGCTCGGTGATCTATTCGCGGCCGCTCCAGGTCTTAAAGCTGCGGATCGTTCCAAGGTCCTTACGCGCATCTCCCGAGTAGGAGACGGCGCGGTCGTCCCAGTATAGGTCGGCTACGGGTTTGAGTCCTGCGGTCTTATAGTCGGAATTCCGGTTGATCTCGTCGAAGGGGATCGAATGCCGGGCTAGGTAGTCCGCGATTTCATGCTCGCCGCGGGTGGTGTGAATCACGATCTTCCAGCCTTCGGACCGGAGTTCCCGCATAGCCTCTACAACGTCCAGCCTCGGTTCGCCCAAGACGCCGGGTCCCTTATATCCATCGTACTCGGCGATTACGCCGTCAAAATCTACCGCGATAGTCCGCTTAGAGTCATTCAGCTTATAAGCCATAGACGAGATTACCCCTAGAGCATCCGATTTGTAGTTTGCAACCTTAGTTCCATACCACTCTAATGGTATCTCATTAACAGCATTTGGCTTAGCGATTCTTGGCACCAACCTGAAGGCCAGAAATACGGCCATCCTGATAAACTTTACCACTTTTGCGCACTTTGATTCCCGACCGACTATATGTCGGTGAAACTAGGGCGAATGCGCCTTGCGAGCGACGAAAGCTCAGAGTTGCCTCCTGTCTTCCTTTTATGTTCAAAATATTGCACCTAGGTCTCCGGCAGAAATGAAATCTTCCATCTAAGTCCAATATTATCAGTGGAGATATCTTGCGTTAGGTTGGAACGTGGAATGCGGGGGAACACGCGCTGGTTCCATGGGTGTGGTCTAGTTAAAAGTGCGGCACTTGGGGGCTTCAATGAAAAACAACCGATTCTTTCTACTTGCTGTCCCGTTTATGGGACTTGTCTTGCTTGCTATGCCAGTAAAGGCCGGCTCAATTCTGCCGAAACGCAGTAAGGGAATCGATTTTTCATCCCAATCCAACCCCGGGAATGTACAACATGCCGGGGGGACGGCAAGTTTCACGGAAGGATTCGGGAACTCACTCATTGTGAACGATGCGCCGATTTTCCAGTTGCATGCCCCTGCCGGCAACCACGGCCCTTCCAAGAATGGCCAGTACGCCGTCGCGGATGGATCGTTGGACATCGTCACTGGAGGATGTATTTCTGGCTGCACCCACATCAACAAGAATGGATCTCAGTCGCTTAACTTTAGCGGTGCCGGAAGCTCCTTGAAATTGACAGGCGAGATCGCGGGACTAGGCATTGACAGCCCAGAGACCTTGGTACTTGGTTATTTCAGCCAGCTGGGGTCAGCCAAGCCAGCGACCCACGTTAACCTCAAACCAGGCGGCGGCGGTTTGAACGGTTACTTAATCATTACATATATCAATCCCATGATCGTGGACTTGTTACACCTTACTCACGCATCCGGCGAAGGAGATCTGACGGAGCTCTACCTGAACATGAATTTCCTGCCGTCGGCCGGCACTTGGTCGGGACAAGTCGGAGCATCGAATCTGTTTGTGGCGCCGACTCCTGAGCCCACAAACTTAATTCTGCTGGGAACGGCCTTATTGGCAGTTGCTTGGGTAACTCGGAAAGTCAGAGCCTAAGAATAGCCGTTCGCGAATAGTCATTGGCTTCGGGGAAGCGTAGCTTAATTTTTCTACAGAGATAAATTGGTAATTTTCGCTTTATAAAGTTCAAAATTCGAGTTCTGCGACCTGGTAGCAGATAAATCTGGGGGGATGAAATGAAGAAGTTCAGGAATGGTTTTGTTCTGCTGGCGTTGCTTTGTTTGGCGGTGGTTACCCCGGCGAAAGCGGGTTCCATTCTACCGAAAGGCCCGGCGATCGACTTCATGTCGAACAGTTATCCCGGACCTGTGAAGCATCCAGGCGGCATGGTGAGTTTCAGTGGGGGGGTTGGCAATGAGTTTTCAATTACGAACGCCCCTATTATGGAAATGCGCGCTCAATACGGGAATATTGGACCTTCCCCGAACGGCTTGTACGCAATTGGCAATGGGACGCTTAGTTTGAACACGGGCGGATGCATCGCCGATTGCACCAACGTGAACGGAGCTGGATTTCAGGGTGCGAATTTCAGCGGGACGGGAAGTTCGCTGACGTTGAAGGGCGATATCGCGAGCCTCGGCATTGGTAGCTTGGGCGACCCGGTTACATTGATTCAAGGGTATTTCAGCAATCTCGGCAGTTCGGCGCCCCCTACACACGTTAGTCTTAACAAAGGCAGCTCAAAGACCAACCCCGGAGGCGGTGGGGTCAACGGATATTTGGTTATTACCTACATCAATCCGCTTTTAGTTGCTGCCTTGGGCTTGAACGACGGGAATGGCGTTGGCCAGCTCACCGAGACACTCTTCAATCTCAGCTACCTGACTATGTCGAAGAACTGGAACGGCGAAGTGAGTTCGTCTGACGTAGTGGTGATACCGACTCCCGAACCAACGACGTTGATGCTTTTTGGAACCATTCTGTTGGCCCTGGCTTGGGTCACTCGTAAAGTGAGGGCCTAAAGGTTCTTTGGTGGCCCATTATTAGCGGGGCCGCAATAAGAGGCAAGATTCGAGTTTGAAGGGCGGGCGAAATCAATCGCCTGCCCTTTTTTTTAAGCTACGCGTTTCGGCATTATCGGCCGGAAACTTAGGTATGCGCGGACCTAGCCTATATTACAATATCGGAGCACTTCGCCATTCTTGTTCAGACTTTAGAGACTCTTCGTGAGGCGGGATAACCGCACAGCAAATCCTAGGGAGCAAATCAGAAGATGAAGATATGCGTTTTGGGACTGGATTGTGCTGCGCCGGGAATAATTTTCAACGATGAAAGTCTTGTTAACATCCGCAGGCTGATGGCCAGCGGAGTGTACGGGCGGCTGGAGAGTGTGATACCTCCTATCACCGTGCCAGCCTGGATGTGCATGGTGACGAGCCAGGATCCGGGATCTCTTGGGGTCTACGGCTTTAGAAATCGGACGGATTACAGCTACAGCGGGTTGGGGTTTGTAACCTCAAATTCTATCCAGGCTCCCGCTATTTGGGATCAATTGGCTGGCCGCGGAAAGAAATCCATCGTCGTTGGTTTACCTCCCGGATATCCGCCACGCAAGATTAGCGGAATTAGCGTTGGCTGTTTCCTGACACCGGATACGGTCAAGGGCGAATTTACAAATCCTCCGGCTCTCAAGGAAGAAATCACGAAGCTTGTGGGCGAATATCCGACGGACGTAAAAGGTTTTCGTAGCGACGATAAGGCGTGGCTAAAAAAAGAAATCTTTGATATGAGCAAGAAGCAATGGGAAGTGGTCCGCTATCTTTTGAAGAACAAGGAATGGGACTATTTCCATTTTGTCGATATCGGTTTGGATCGAATGCACCATGGATTCTGGAATTTTTTTGACAAAGAGCATGTTCAATATGAACCGGGCAATCCTTACGAAAATGCTATTCCTGAATATTACAAATGGATTGATGAGCAAATCGGAAGTGTTCTGCCCTTACTGGATAAGGATACGGTTGTACTGGTTGTCTCGGACCATGGAGCCCAACGGCTAGATGGTGGACTGGCCGTGAATGAGTGGCTTGTAAAGGAAGGGTTGCTGGTTCTGGACGAATATCCGAAGGAAATCACTCCGTTTAGTAAGCTCAAAATTAATTGGGCGAAAACAAAGGTCTGGAGCGAAGGCGGGTACTACGCGCGAGTTTTTTTTAACGTGAAAGGCCGTGAGCCACAAGGAATAATTCCGCAAAGCGAATACGACGCGTTTCAGGATGAAATGAAAGCGCGGTTTGAAGCCCTGCAGGATGACAAAGGACGACCCCTAAACTCACTTGTCTTCAAGCCCAAAGAAATTTACAAAAACGTCCGAAACGTGGCTCCCGACTTGATCGTGCATTTCGGCGGGCTTTACTGGCGTTCGATCGGGAGCGTGGGCTACGGCCGCATTCACGTGCAGGAAAATGATACGGGTCCGGACGCATGCAATCATGCGCAGTTCGGAATGTTTTTGCTTTCGGCTCCGAATTCTCCGCTTCGCGGCGAGTTTCACGGCGCGCGATTGCTAGATATCGCGCCGACGTTGCTTGACCTCGCTGGATATGAGATTCCCAACACCATGCAAGGGCGCGCGATCGCAGCGAAGAAAAAGTAGTTCGAGTTTGCGGGCGAGAAATATTTCTGCACAGGGCGTGGCGGCTTGCCGTTATGCGGATTCTGACCTTTACGAGTTTGTTCCCCAACGCCGTGCAGCCCTGGCACGGGATCTTTGTGTATCAACGGGTCGCACACTTAGCACGCCGGCCGGGAAACATGGTCACGGTCGTGGCGCCGGTTCCTTACCTTCCCTCTTGGATTCCGTTTCGTCGATGGCGTGAAGCGGGCGATATCCCGAGACGCGAAAAATTTGGAGATCTGGATGTTTATCATCCACGATATTTTTTGCTCCCCAAGATATCGATGCCGTTTCACGGACAATTGATCTTTGAAGGAAGCGTGCCGCTCGTGCGCCAATTACACGAGCAACTGAAATTCGACTGCATTGATGCTCACTACGTCTATCCGGACGGATTCGCCGCTCTACTTCTTGGGAGGAGGTTGGGGATTCCGGTTATAGTCTCCGCCCGAGGAACGGATATAACTCTGTTCCCTTCATTCCGCAGGATTAAACCCAAGATTCAATGGACGCTGGAGCATGCCGCAGGCGCCATAGGAGTTTGCGAGGCGTTGAAGAATTCAATGCTGGAGCTAGGGTCGCCAGCGGAAAGTACCCGTGCCATTGGAAATGGAGTGGATCCAGCGCGATTCGTGCCCGTTGATCGAAGGGCTGCTCGGCGAAAATTGGACATCTCGGAAGATGCTGAAGTCGCCGTTGTGGTGGGTAATCTGGTACCAGTGAAAGGACATCAGTTGCTCATTGCGGCTATTGCACGGTTGGTGGATCGTCATCCGAAGATCAAACTGTATATTGTCGGAGAAGGATCGCTTCGTGCGAACCTGGAAATGCAGGCCGTTCAGGAAGGCCTGCAAGAGCGAATTGTTTTCGTAGGGCGCAAGCCGAACGAAGAACTCAAAGACTGGTACAGCGCAGCTGATGTTAGCTGTCTTGCGAGCTCGCGGGAGGGCTGGGCGAATGTGCTGCTTGAGTCGCTGGCATGCGGCACTCCGGTGGTTGCCACCCGGGTGTGGGGCGCGCCGGAGGTCATCACTTCGCCGGAATTAGGTATTCTCGTGGAGCAAACTGTCGAGTCTATATCGGAAGGTCTGGATGCGGCGTTGCGAAAAGAATGGAACCGCGAAGCCTTGGTTCGCTATGCCGCACTGCGGACTTGGGATGTCGTTGCGGA
>Ga0070765_100000510_pt1 | contig 23410 bp, 18 predicted proteins | sample HubBroMetageWFT5_FD_71516 | JGI IMG/M metagenome (GOLD analysis project Ga0070765, IMG submission 71516) | Warmed and freeze-thawed soil microbial communities from the Hubbard Brook experimental Forest, New Hampshire - Hubbard Brook CCASE Soil... | ecosystem: Environmental > Terrestrial > Soil... | reverse complement strand
CACAGTGAAAAGAGAAGGAGAGAAATAGCGTGTCCGCCCGGACCCAGATTATTGTGGCTCTGGGCGTCGCGACGCTCTATTTTCTTGCGACTGCGATCGCAGCTCTTCGCCGTTCAGCAAGATCGGCTGGAAGAATCGCAAGCACCGTGCTCCCGGTGCCGTCGATCCCTCAACTGCTGACCGGCTTTGTCACCAACTTCCTCGACACCCTGGGTATTGGGTCCTTCGCCACCACTACAACCCTCTTCAAACTGACGCAAATGGTTCCTGATGAACAACTTCCGGGAACCTTGAACGTCGGGCACACGCTTCCCACGATCCTCCAGGCTATCCTTTATATATCCCTGGTAGAGGTCGACCCCATTACCCTCGTGCTTCTGATGGTTTCGGCCGTTTCCGGCGCGTGGTGGGGGGCGGGAATCGTCGCAAGGCTTCCGCGCAGAGCGGTGCAGCGCGGAGTCGGGTTTGCGCTCGTTGCGTCCATCGTTTTTCTGACCATGGCCGGGCTCCATTTGTTTCCCGCCGGAGGCTTGCGTCTTGCTCTCGAGGGATCACGCCTCCTTGTTGCCATGTTGGGCTTCTGCCTGTTCGGAGCGCTCGGATCTTTGGGCGTCGGATTTTACGCTCCGTGCATGATCCTGGTGAGTCTGCTCGGCATGGCGCCTCTTGCAGCGTTTCCCATCATGATGAGTTCCTCGGCGTTCCTCATGCCCGCTGCGAGCGCGCGGTTTCTCGCGAAACATTCATTCGATGCGCGAACGGCCGCAGGCCTGGCTTTCGGGGGCTTGCCCGCCGTGCTCCTCGCGGCATTCGTTGTGAAATCGCTGCCGCTAGGGTTGTTGCGTTGGCTGGTGATCGCGGCCGCCTCTTGCGCGGCCATTCTCTTGTTTCGTTCCGCTGCGCATGAAGCAAGATTCGTTTCCGCTGCTTCGCCCTCTTCCTCGCCGGGGTCTTTATCCTGAATCCCGCCCAAACAATATCTGCACTCCCGTTCGCGCCAGCCGAGCACGACTCTTGTGCCATCGACAAGAGCTTCTTCGGCCATCCGCGCGGGCTTGCGGTTTTGTTCCTGACCGAGATGTGGGAACGCTTCAGCTATTACGGGATGCGCGCGCTGCTGATTCTGTTCATGGTGGCTTCTCCCGCTGCGGGGGGCCTCGGTCTTGCGGTGCCCAAAGCGGCTGCGATCTACGGGCTCTACACGGCGAGTGTGTATCTCGCGGGTTTGCCGGGAGGCTGGGTCGCGGACAAAATTCTCGGCCTGCGTCGAGCGGTACTGATCGGCGGTGTGCTGATAGCCTGTGGCCACGTGAGTCTCATTTTCGAGCGCCTTGGCTCTTTCTACATGGGCCTGGTGTTAATCGTCATTGGCACCGGGCTACTCAAAGCCAACATCAGCGCCATCGTCGGAGAGCTCTATGCGCCGGGTGACACGCGCAGGGACGGAGGGTTCTCGCTTTTCTATATGGGAATCAACCTGGGAGGCTTTCTCTCTCCGCTCGCCTGCGGCTATCTTGGTCAACGCGTCGGATGGCACTGGGGATTTGGCCTTGCGGCTTTGGGAATGACGGCCGCCGTCGTTCAGTTCGTTCGCGGACAAAAGCAGCTGGGCCACGCCGGAATTCGAACGATTCCTTCCGAGGCGCGTCAAAAGGCCGCTCGCCAACTTCTCATGGGCAGCTTGGTGTGCGCAGCGGCAGCGGCGGCGATTCTGTTCTTCTTGAGGCGAAGAAGCATCGAGGTCACCGCCCAAGGAATTTCGGCTTCGCTTGGATTGCTGCTCGTGATCTTGTCGCTCTCCGTGTTTCTCTGGCTCTTCCTCGCAGCGAAATGGTCCGTAGCCGAGCGCAAGAAACTAGTCGTCATTCTGGTTCTGTTCCTCGCCTCCGCACTGTTCTGGTCCTTGTTCGAGCAAGCGGGATCGACCCTGAACCTGTTCGCGGAACGAAACACGAATTGCGTTCTGTGGGGCCATTCCTTTCCTTCCAGTTGGTTTCAGTCCCTGGGCTCGCTTTTCATAATCTTGTTCGCACCGGTCTTTGCCTGGTTTTGGATCTGGCTCGGTCCTCGCGACCCTTCGAGTCCACGAAAGTTTACGGGCGGGCTGGTGTTCGCGGGACTTGGTTTCGCCGTGTTGATTCTGCCGCTCGCTGCCGGCATGGGCCGCGTCAGTCCGGCGTGGCTGGTTCTCACGTACTTGCTGCATACCTTTGGTGAGCTCTCCGTCAGTCCCGTGGGCCTAAGCGCAATGACCAAGCTCGCTCCGGCACGCGCTGCAGGTCTAATCATGGGAGTCTGGTTTCTTTCAACCTCACTCGGCAACTATCTGGGCAGCCGGACGGCGGGATTGTACGAGGCGATGCCTCTTGCGAAACTGTTTGCTCTGGTCGCAGGCGCGGCCTTTGCCGGAGCGCTGCTCTTAGGTCTCCTGGCCAAACGAATCGAACATTTAGCCGAAGAACCCATCCCCAAGGCCGCGGAGTCGCGCTGATGCTGACCGTCGAAACATTTCCGAAGTTGCAGGTTCTTCTTGCCGAACACAATCTCGATGGCTGGCTGCTCTTTGATTTCCGAGGCAGCAATCCGATTGCAAGGGCGGTCCTGGGTGATGGGATCATCGGCACCAGGCGCGTCTACGTCTTGATTCCGCGGTCGGGCGTGCCACTTGCTCTCATTCATGAAATCGATGCGGAACTCTGGAACGCGTGGCCTGACGAGTGGGGCAAGTCCGTCTGGGTCGCCGAGCGATCGCTTCATCAGGTTCTTGCGTTTCATTTGCAAGGTTTGCGCGTTGCGGTCGACACCTCGCCACGCGGCGCAAGCCCTTATCTCGACTGCGTGCCGGCCGGCGCCTTTGAACAACTCAAGCAGATCGATTGCAAGCTTCTGCCCTCGGTTGACCTGGTCACGCGGTTCCTTTCGGTTTGGACCACGGAAGAATGCGATTCGCATGAGCGCGCGGCCGCGAAGCTCGCCGAAATCGCAGAAGATACGATGCGGCGCGTTCGCGTTGCGCTCGCCGCAGGCGCCCCAGTCACCGAGTACGATGTCATCCGCGCCATCCGCCAAGCCTTCGATCAGGCGGGACTTGAAACCGAGGGCACACCGAGCGTGTGTTTCGGCGCGAATGCCGCGCGGAATCACTACCGCCCGACCGAAAGCGGTTGCGCCCGCATCGTTCCCGGCGAGGTTTTGCTCGTTGATCTATGGGCTAAGGAACCGGGTGGGATCTATGCCGACCAGACCTGGATGGCGAGTATCGGTCCGCCGTCCGAACGCGATGCAGCTCTTTGGACCGTCGTGCGCGATGCCCGCGATGCGGCGCTGGGCCTGTTAATCGAACGCGTTCGCAACCGCAAACCGGTCACCGGAGCGGATGTTGATTGGGCCGCGAGACGCGTCATCGCCGAAGCGGGATGGGAAGGGCACATTGCCAGTCGCACCGGCCACTCGATTGACCGCTTTGGCTTGCACGGTTTTGGTCCGCCGATCGATGGCACGGAGACGCGCGACGAACGCTTGCTCATTCCTGGCGTCGGGTTTTCGGTGGAACCGGGCATCTACATCAAAGGACAAACCGGCGTGCGCAGCGAAGTGAACGCCTATGTCACAGCGAACGATGTCGTCGTGACTCCTCGCTCGTATCAGAAATACTTGACCATCATTTGAGTGGGTTCAAACCCCGCATCAGCGTTTCATCTGGCCGTCCACGTAGCGCCAGATCTTGAGCGGATTTGCGTCCTTCAGCTCATCGGGCAAGAGCGATGCCGGGCAGTCTTGGAAGCAGATGGGCCTTGCGAATCGCAAAATCGCTTGCGTGCCGACGGAGGTGTACCGGCTGTCGGAGGTTGCGGGATACGGACCCCCATGCACCATGGCAGGGCTCACTTCAACACCTGTGGGAAATCCGTTGCAGACGATTCGTCCGACTTTTTCCTCCAGCAGATGGATCACTTCGGCGAACTCTTCGAAGTCTTCGGCTGTGCCGTGCACGGCGGCGGCCAGATGTCCTTCGAGGCTCGCTACGATTTTAAAAAGGTCTTTCTTCGTCGCGTGCCGCACCACCAGGGTCGTCGGGCCGAAGATTTCCTTCGCGAGTTCCGGCTTCGAGAGAAACGTGCCGGCGTCGGTTTCAGAAAATGCCGCGCTCACCGCGGACGAGACGTCTGGTACTGAGAATTGGCTCGAAACAACCGAGCGCACATGCGGCTCCTGGTTTCTCTCGCCGGTGGCTTTGCGAAATGTGTCGCGAATTCCCGAAGTCAAAAGGAAGAACGGGAACGATTCCGCGACTTGTGTTTCGATTTCCCGAATGAAGCTGGCGGAGTGGGACTCTCGGGTACAAAGACCAGCCCGGGTTTGGTGCAGAACTGTCCCGCGCCCAGCGTGAAGGACGTGAACAAGCCCGATGCGATTTGAGACCTGCGCGCGCGAAGTGCCCGGGGAAGAACGAAGACAGGATTCGTGCTGCCCATTTCCGCCAAGACTGGAATCGGCTTCGGTCGCGCCGTCGCCAAATCAAACAGCGCCCGTCCTCCCGCGTGGGAACCCGTAAAACCTACGGCCTTGACCTCGGGGTGCATGACCAGTGCTTTCCCAACGCTGGTTCCGGAATCAAAGAGCATCGAGAAAATACCTTCCGGCAAGTCGCAAGCGAAGATGCTCTCACGGATGACGTGCCCGACGAGTTCGCTTGTGCCGGGATGCGCGGGGTGAGCCTTCACGATGACCGGATTCCCGGCGGCGAGCGCCGAGGCCGTATCGCCTCCCGCGACGGAAAATGCCAGGGGGAAATTGCTCGCACCAAAAACAACCACCGGCCCGAGGGGCCGGAGCATGGAGCGCAAATCAGGTCTTGGGTTCGACTTCCGCTCGAGATCCGCGTGCTCGATCCGCGCCGCAACCCAGGAACCTTCCTCGACCAGGCTCGCGAAGAGGCGAAGCTGTTGCGCCGTGCGGGCCAGCTCTCCTTCCAGGCGCGCCTTCGGGAGCGCCGTCTCCAGGTGAGCTCGTTCGACAATCAGGTCGTGAATGGCTTCGAGCGAGATTGCAATTAGACGAAGAAGTTGCCCTTTTCTCTTTCCGGTCACGCGTCCAAATGCGGTGAAGGCTTCGGCCGCAAGCTGCGCGGCCTCGTCTACTTCTTCGGACAAGGCGGAGGTAAATTCCGGCTCAAGCGGCTTTCCTGTGATGGGATCCTCGGCGCGGAAGGTTGCGCCGCCGTCACGACCTGTGCGAAAACCGATAATCGATCTGCTTAGGAGTTCCAATAGGTCCGCTCCTTCTAGGAGACTCGCGATAGGGGAGAACTCGCTCGCGAGGGTTTGTTCTCCAGCGCTGCCCGAACCAACGCTTTCACACCTTCGAGATCTTCGCCGACCAGAGCGAGCCGGGGCGCACGGACTTTGGCGCTTCCGGCTCCCACTTCTTCCTGCACCTGCTTAATCAGCTGCACGAACTTCGGGACCGTATCGAGGCGCAGCAAAGGAAGAAACCAATGGTAGAGTTCGATCGCCTTTTCATTCTCGCCGCGCAGTCCGTGCTCGAACAAGTCAACGGACTCGCGAGGGAACGCGTTCGCCAGGCCGGCGATCCAGCCACTCGCACCCATCGCGATGCCTTCGAGAATCGCGTCGTCAACTCCCACACAAATCTCGAGCCGGTTGCCGAGCAGCGCCCGTATCGCCGTCACACGCCGCACGTCGGCGCTTGACTCCTTCACGGCATGCAGATTCTGATGCTCAACCGCTAGTTCTTCGATTTGTTCGGGAAGGAAATCCGTTCCGTAAGCGATGGGGTTGTTGTAGAGCAGGCAAGACAGCTCGGTCGCGTTCAGAACGGCGGACACATGCGCCGTCGTTTCTCGCCAGTCGCCCTTGTAGACGTAGGGCGGCAGGATCATCAACCCGTCACACCCGCACTTTGCTGCTGCCTTTGCGAGCGACACCGCCTCCGTGGTCGAGAGTGCTGAGATCGAGGCAACCACGGGGGCCTTGCTGCGAAGCGCATCGACGCACGTTTCGAGAATGGTCTGCTTCTCTTCGAAATAAAGCGTCGCGCCTTCACCGAGCGATCCAAGCGCGACGACACCCGTGCAGCCGTTTTCGACGAGCCAGCGGCAATGATCCGCCAAGAATGAAAAATCCACATCGGAATGACTGTTGAAGCAGGTGGTGACGGCAGGCATCACTCCCTTCCATTGCATCGAAGCCCTCCGGTCACGCTGATCTCGGCAAACAAATCCGTGTCGAACAAGAAATCGCCGCCCTGGATCCTCCCACTTGCTCTCTCTCCGAGAAGAGTGACCGTCGATCGGCAATGCCTTCTCACGGGATCATGCGGATATTCCTGGAGGGGAAATAACACAAAGATTTCGGAGGAACGCTAAATAGTGTTTATGGCTTCATGCAACAGAGGATTCATCGACGGCGAAGGCTCGCGAACTTCCTCAAGTCTGTTGTCTTTTGTGTAGCGTGCGTTTCGCCACTCTTGAAGAGCGTTCTCGACGGCCGAATCTTTTTCTACCCTTCATGGTCACCGTGCCCGGGCGGATTCGGTGATGCACTCGTCAACGCGCAGTCATTAAAATTGAAGTTTGAGGCTGAGTTGCAAGGATCGCGGAGCGCCCATGGCGTAAAGTTGATTCGCTACTCCAATAGTTCGTGGACCACCGCCGAGTCCGGGAACAATCTGACCAAATGTGGAGTCCGGAAGATTAGTATCAGGAAAATCGAGGTTTGGATGGTTCAACACATTGAAGGCATCCACTCGGAACAGCAGGTGAAGTCGTTCATGGATCGGAAAACTACGCTGGACCGCCGTGTTCAGCGCGTAAAAACCTGGGCCCCGGACGAAGTTGCGTCCGAGGGTCCCCTGCCGAACGGGTAGACCGGTACTTGGATCAGTCGGTACCAATGCGAATGCTGCCGGGTTCAGCCGCCAATTCCCCGGGACGGGCTGACCATTCACGTTGGCTGCGCTTCCATGCAGATAGATCGGAACGCCGGGAACCAAATCGGGAAGATAATCTTGAAATCCCCCATTTGGCAGAGGCACGTAATAATCCTGGTAGACGTTAAGTGGATATCCGCTCTGAGCTGAAAAGCGATTGGCAACGACCCAGCCACCGGTTAATGCTCGCAGCCAGCGACTCGAGCCTGCGGCTGGCGACTGATAATTTAACGCCAGGTTGAACACTTCGCGCAGATCGTTATCCGAATTGCCATAGAGAGGCGAAGGAAAGTTCCCAAAGTTGCCGGAAGCATTGTCGAGCGCATGAGCCCAAGTGAAAGACCCTACAATGTCTAGACCCGTCGCAATTTTTCCTCGGTCCTGCACCTGGAGTGCGTTGTAGTTGGAGCTGGAGCCGTTGTTGGAGAAATTAATTCCATTGGCAAAAGCCGGATTGATCGGATTTCCCGGAGCATTTTGATAATATCCCGTGAAGAGCAGCTTCTTACCTTCGTTCCCCACATAGGACACAGTCAACGTATTCTGTGAATTCAGGGACGCATCAAACGAGAGGTTCCACTGCTCCGTGTATGGCAACGTCAGACTAGGGCTTGTAAGTTCGCTCAAGTACGGGTACGGCGGAATTAGGGGCACATTCAACGAGGGAGGGGTTTGGACAGAGGTCGATAAAGGGATTGGAACGTTGGTCAGGGTTTGCCCATTCGCGAAAAAGGGATAAGCGTTTTCATAGGCTAGTCCAATCGTCTGCTGGCCTGTGTCATAAAAAATTCCGAACCCGCCGCGCACCGTGAGCGCATGCTGAGTGGACGGAACGGCGTTCCAAGCGAAGCCGAAGCGAGGCGCAAAGTGATCGTAGCTGGTGTTGTAGGGTGCCGTACCCGGCGGAGCGAGCGTCGCAGAAGCCAGATCATTCGACGTTAATGTCGCTGGGTAATGACCATTGGACGGGCCAGGCGGAGGGTTGAATTCCCAACGCAACCCATAATCAATACTCAGTCTTGAGTTAATCCTCCAGTGATCCTCCGCAAAAAGCGAAAGATTATAGAAGACCGGAGTCCCTGGCGCGGCCGCGTTGATACTTACAGTGTTTGCATATCCGTTTTGGATGGCATCTAGTTGATTGAGGCTTACGTATGACGCATAAATGGACGGCGAGTAGGTCGGTGTCAACCGACGCCAGTCACCTCCGAATTTCAGGCTGTGAGGTCCTTTTGTCCAAGCGAGGCTATCCACGACTTGGTATTGATGCTGTACCGACCCGTACCCTAAAACCTCAATTTGGGTGAGGTTAAGCGAGGAACCTGGCACTGTGACATAGAACTCTCCGAGAGCATATTGATTGTCGTACGTGGACGGAACAAGAAAATCGCGCGGCAAGGGGACTGATCCACCAACGGCCTGTTGAGTTCTAAATACCCCTTCGGCATCGCGACTATAGTTGAAGCGCAGTTCATTGAGCAGAGTGTTGCTAATGTTAGCTGTCACACCGGCCGTCCAAGTGTGGACATTTATTTGGGTTCTCGTAGCCCCCTCTGCCCCGTAATTCAAATAACTTGGCGTGTCCGCGTAGCGAAGAAAAATGTGGAATCGTTGACCTAGGTTTTGATCGAGACGGACACCGATGTTATCCAGATTGCTTGAACTAGAGTAGCTGTAGCTAAAAAGCGCGTCGCAGGCCGTGGGTTGTCCGGTCGTGGGACTGGGGATGGTGCAACCGTCCTGGTTGCCTGGCGAGTTCGGGCTAGGCAGTGGCACAGAATTCAAATAGGGCCTCACGGTCGGGGAGGCCCAGTCGCGGAACGCCTGAGTAGGAACATATTCGGTTTCGAAGGCTGGGGTGAGAAGGCGCAGCGCTTCGTAAGAGATGAAGAAGAAGGTTTTATCTTTGCCATCGTATATCTTCGGGATGACGAGAGGGCCACCCACCGTGCCCCCAAAATCGTTTTGATGTTCTGCGGCCTTCGGGAATCCAAAATAGTCATTCTGATAGCTGTTGGCGTCGAAAGCTGTATTGCGGAGATACTCGAAGAGTGTCCCATGCATGTCATTCGTCCCTGAACGGGTTGTCAAGCTCACTTGGCCACCCGGATTGCGGCCATATTCCGCGGCATAGCCAGAGGTCTGTATCTTGAACTCCTGCAGCGCGTCGATCGATACTAGGCTCTGCGTCGTCCCTAGGGCTGTCTGGGAGGGCGTACTGCCGTTTAGGCTGCCATTGCCATCCGTAGAGTTCAATGCTCCCCCAAGGTTCGCAGAGACTCCGTCTACGGTAAAATTATTTGCATCTGTTCGTTGGCCATCGATGCTATAGAAGCCGCTTCCGCTTGCCGCGCTTGCGGTCCCTGGTGCCAACTGAATCAGATCCTGAAAGCTCCTGCCGTTCAGGGGCATATCCTCAACAAATTCACGCGTGACAGTCATGCTCACGGCAGGATTCGTGGTTTCTGCTTCCGAGATCCCTGCGGAGACAGTAACGGTTTCGGCGACGGAACCGACCTCAAGTGCAAAATTCTGTTCCAGGTCATCCTGGGTATGGAGAATGAATTCAGGCTTGAATATTTCGTGGAATCCCTCCTTGTGAACTGTCAGACGGTAGCGGCCCGGCTGAATTGCTGATAGAACATAAATCCCATCGTTATTTGTTTGCGTGGTTGTGCCGGCATTCGTATCAATGTTCACGACTTGTACTTCCGCTTTCGGAACCGCCTTCCCTTGAGGATCCGTAATTCTCCCTGATAACGTCGCTGTATTGAATTGCGCGAGAACAATGCTCGAAGAACCGAGCCACAGGAGAACGAACAAAGAAACAAGAGACGTGCGGCAAATCATCATCGACAAGGCTCCTTGACACGGTTTGGCATCTTTGGTGAGTACATGCCGATGCCGGGGACCGTTTGTGCCAAGAACCGATGTGAAAACTCTGTTAACAACTTGAATCGTGGAAATCCGACACGAGTGGAATCACCGAGCGCAACCTTCGCTCTCAAGACGTCAGATCATTCGCTCAGGGATGGTTCGCCTTGCTTCCCAAGAAGGCAAAGAGCAGTTTTTGCCCGGTGGGCTTGTCGCTCGATGCACCATGGGGCTCGAGCGTAACGAAGACCGAATCAATTTCTCGAAGTTGATCGGGATTATCCACCTTAAGGACCCACCGCCTGTCGCCCTTGTCATCCGAATAGAGAATCCCGAGGCTCTTCGCCGATTGCGGGTCGGCCTGCCGCTGGCCCCAGGCCTCGAAGGAGTACTTCGCATCGGCCAGTTTCTTTTCGTCCAAATCATAGGCGTAGAAGATCAGCGACTTCCCTTCGGTGTAGAACACGCGGCCGAACGCTTTCTTGTTGTTTCCTCTTCCATCGCCGTCGTACACGTCGATGACATGCAGGCTGCGCGCCGCCATCAGGTTCGTGACGTCGCGTCCCACGGTGAGAAGCTGGCGGTCCTGCGCAAGGCTGGCCGTTTCTGTGCGCATCTGCTGTTTCACCGTGCCCAGTTCCGCCCGCACGGCGGTCAACTCTCCTTCCGCCTGTTCGCGCGTCGCCCGAACCTTTTCAAGTTCCGCCTTGGTTGCTACAAGCTCCTGTAAGCTCGCCTCATTCTGCGATGCCAATTGGGCGTTTGTGTCGTTCAAATGAGAAATCGTATGAGTGAGGTCCTGCTTGTCGTCTTGCGCGGCCCTGATCTGGTTCTCCAGACCGTCCACTCGTGCGATGAGCCCGTCCTTCTCTTTCGTTAAGCTCGCGATCGTTTGTTCCGACGAGCGTTCGAGGTTTTCGAGATTCGATAGACGCACGAGCGTGGCGTCATCCGCTTTGACAGTCTGTGCCGATGCGGTCTGATTCGATTGCAGAACAGTTGCAGGCTGGTCGGTCGTCCTGCGGTCGTTCCGGTGCGCGACGCGATAGCCCGCTAATCCCACGGCGACGATGGCAACGACACTTGCCGCGATTCGCTGGTAGACAGAAAATCCAGGACCTCTCAATAGGCTAAAAGGGGCCGCTGGCAAGACACCTTCCGACTCCACTGCTGCGCTTGAAAAGCGGACACCCTTGCCGAGCGCATGATCGAGAAAACGGCCGCGTAGGCCGCCTTCCTCGAGCTCCCGAAGCAGGCCCTTGTCGGCGAGTCTTGCCCCGTTCGCGGGAAGCTCGCCCAGAATCACCGAAAACTGAGCACAAGTTGCCCGGCAAGACTCGCACTCTTGCAAATGGTCCGCGAGACGAGCCTCTTCCTCGGGCGCGAGTTCTCCGGTTGCGGCGAGCGCACACAATTCTTCAAATGTTTCATGCTTCAGCATCGACAGCACCTCGACGAACAATTGCAGTTTTTTCTTTCGTGGCCCCGGTCTGCTTTTCAGCTAGACTGTTCTCCAGTACGAAAGCGCGCAGACGGGTGAGTCCCCTGTAGTAATGGTGCCGCACGTTGACGAGCGTCTCACCGGTTTTGGCGGCAATCTCCCTGAAGGTCATCCCTTCGAAGTAGGCCATCTCGAGCGTCCGTCTCTGTGGCTCGTTTAGCGCTTTTAGTCCCTGACTGACTAGATCGCGAATTTCAGGCAATGCCAGCGATGGCCCAAAGCAGGCTTCGGGCCTCTCCGCCGAAACCAGATCGGAGGACAGCGTCTGGTCGTAGAAGCTTCTCGAGTTCAAGTATTGTTTGCGGTTGATGCTGCGGTGCTGGGCATAGCGCATGATCCACGCTTTAGTTGTGCCGAGCGCCGGGTTGAATTGTGCCGCGACGTTGTAAATTTCTAGGAACACGGCCTGCATCACGTCTTCGGCTTCTCCCGCATCCCGCAGGATGCGCAAGGCAACGCTGATGACCAGGCGATGATAGCGATCGAACAGGACCGCCAGAGCATCCCCATGGCCCGCTTGCAGGTGCGCCATCAACGCTTCATCAGAAAGCCTTGCTAGGTGGGCAAAATCAAGCGCGCAGTCGTCGCCGCAGGTGCCGTGCCGCGAGGGCTCAGGGTGCTTCATGAAATCTTCTTCGCCAATTCAGGGACCTTCCAAGCCACATCGGTTCGCGTCGGGGATGGCTCCGAAACTAGCACAAGCTTCCGCGGAAATCTCGAATGTTAAGAGAATTTAATTGCATAGGCGGTTGGCACAAATGCACTCTGGCTTCGGCATACATAGGGATGCGCGGGCTACGGGTGAGTCTCGGCCCGTCCTTGCTCATCGCTCCACAAAAGCGAGTGCTTCGGTGATGCGGTCGTAGATGAAGTGCAGCGCCTTGGAGGAAATCACGTAGGGAGGAAGGACATACAGAATATTGCCCAACGGGCGCAAGAGAACGCCCGCGTCGAGGAAAAACTCATAGAGCTTGGGCTTGAGAGCTGACAAGTAACCCGCATCATCCGCCCGCAACTCGATCGCACCAACCGACCCAATCGAGCGAACGTCCCCGACCGCCGGATGAGTTCGAATCGCGGCGAGCCTTTCGGCATGAATGCTTTCGATGTTCCGAATGCGCTCGAACACCGGTTCGCTTTTGAAAATTCCAAGGTTCGCAACCGCCGCGGCTGCAGCGATCGGGTTCCCGGTATAGGAATGTCCGTGAAAGAACGTCTTGGTCCGGTCCGTGCTCACGAAGGCTTCGTGGATCCGTTCGGTCGCGACGGTCGCCCCCAGAGGCAGAACTCCCCCGGTGATTCCTTTCGAGAGACACATCAGATCGGGAACAACGCCTGCGAGCTCGCAAGCGAACATCCGCCCGGTGCGCCCGAATCCCGTCAGCACCTCATCCGCGATCAACAGCACATCATATTCGGTGCAAAGCTTTCGGACTCGCTGTAAAAACTCCGCTGGATGGACGATCATGCCGCCCGCGCCCTGCAGCAGGGGCTCCAGAATCACCGCTGCGATTTGCTTGTGTTCTTTTTCCAGCAGCCGTCCGAGCGATTCCACACAATCGATCTCGCAAGTCGCGCGCGTTTTGCCCACCGGACAACGGTAACAATACGCCGTGTGCACGCGGTGCACGGGAAAACAAAGGCCGGCGAACGGGTCGGTGAAAGGCGACCGGGCGCCGACCGACATGGCGCCTACCGTGTCACCGTGATAGGCATGTTCAAGGGCCGCGAACGCGTGCTTCTCCGGACGGCCGATGTTGCGCCAATACTGCACGGCCATCTTGAGGGCTACTTCGACCGCGGTCGAGCCATTGTCCGAAAAAAAGATGCGCGTGAGCGGTTCGGGCAGAAATTCTCGGAGCCCCTGGCACAGCTCTTCCACCGGCTCGTGCGTAAAACCTGCGAGCAGCACATGATCGAGCTTCGCGGCTTGCTCGGCGATCGCCGCCGCAATCGCGGGATGACCATGGCCGTGAAGGTTGACCCACCAGGAGGAAATTCCATCGATCAATCGGCGCCCGTCGTCGGTGTACAAGCAAACGCCGGCGGCACTCTCGATGCGAATTGGTGAGGGGTCCGAGGCCTCTTGGGTGAACGGATGCCAGATGCGCAACGCCTCACTCATGCGCAGAGAAAGTTCCGGGCGAAATATTTGCGGGATACATGCAGCAGCATCTTACGGTCCACGGTGTCGAGCCAGGGGATCGAGCCGACCACCTCGATGTTTCCGCAGCGTTCGATGGCTTCCTGATTTTCCCGATTGCGCTGGCCCACCAGAATGACTCCGCGCACCGGCACGCGCCGGGAACGGAGCGCGGCAAGCGACAGCAGAGTGTGGTTGATGGTGCCAAGCGACGTGCGCGCCACCAAAAGAACCGGGAGCCGCAAGCGTTTCATCAGATCGACCATCAAGTGTTTCTTGTTGATCGGCACCAGGACTCCTCCGGCACCTTCGACGATTAAATTTTCGCTTGGCAATATCCTGGGAAGAGAGATTTTCTCAAGTTCAATCCGCACATGAGAGATGTGCGCAGCGAGATGGGGCGAGAGCGGAGGAGCGAGGCAGAAGGCCTCGCGGATCGCGCGAAAGCGGGGAAGCCCGGCCAGCTCGATAACCTTCCTGCGATCGGTTCCCTGGCGGCGCCCAGTTTGGATCGGCTTCCAGTAGATGGCATCGAGAGCCGCGCACAGGAGGGCGCAAGCGACGGTCTTGCCGACATTCGTGTCCGTGCCGGTGACGAAAAATCGCCTAGGCATGTGCCTGAGAAAGTTGCGAAGAACCAGATGGCGGCAAGGATCTCACGGCCTCAGCGATCAAGCGGGTCAGACGCGGAATCTCGTAGGGTCTCATCGCGCTCGTGAGCGAGAGACGAATCCGAGCCTTCCCGGCCGGAACGGTCGGGGGACGAATGGCTTTTACCGCGTAGCCATCCGCGCGAAGTTTCGCCGCAACCTCGAGTGCCGCTTCGTTTGTTCCGAGAAGCACGGGAACGATCTGCGATGCGCTTGATCCCACGCTGATTCCAGCCCACGCGAGGCCCTTTCGCAGCATCATCGAAACCGCCTCAAGCTGCGCGCGCTCGCGACGCGCGTTGCGCGCCAGATCCAAGGCCGCTTGAATCTGGCCAGCCATGTACACAGGCATGGCCGTGCTGAAGAGAAACGTCCGCGCGTGGTTCACCAGATACTCGCGCAGCTCGCTTCCGCCGCACACAAAGGCGCCGGCACTCGCGAGGGCCTTGCCGCAGGTGTGTATGGTTGCTAGGACCCCTTTCTCAATTCCGTGCCGAACCACCATCCCTCGTCCATCTGGGCCGTGAACGCCGGTGGCATGGGCTTCATCAACCACGAGTGACGTCCCGTAGTTCCTCGCGAGGCGCGCTAATTGATCGAGAGGCGCGAAGTCACCTTCCATACTGAATAAGCTTTCGGTCACGATGATTTTTCCGCCCGTCGCTCCCCGATGTTTGCGCAATGCACCTTCGAGAAACGCGAGATCGCCGTGCGGATAGATCACTTTCGCCGCTCCCGACAAACGCATCCCGTCGATGAGGCTTGCATGGTTCAAGCGATCCGAGAAAGCGATATCGCCGGGACGAAGAACGGCGCTCAAGAGACCCACGTTCGCGGAGTATCCCGAGCTGAAATAGAGAGCGGCTTGCGCGCCGGCGAAACCCGCGACTTCCGATTCGAGCACTTCCCATTCCCGGGCATTGCCGGACAGCAGGCGCGAACCGGTTGAGCCCATCCGCTCCGCAGTTTCGACGGCCTCAAGCACGGCGCACTTGAGCCGCGAGTCCCTCGCGAGGTTCAAGTAATCATTCGAGCAAAGGTCAACACCCGAAGGATGTTCCAGGACGCGCAGCTCGGACGTCCGGCGAAGCGCGTCGAGGTCCTGCGCCATGCGCTCTTCGAGCACTCCGCGCACAGGGTCAGTCAACTTCGACCGCCTGCATGCCCAAGTCCCGCAGGAGTTTCAAGTCTTCGTCCATCGGGGGATTGGGAGTCGTGAGAAGTTTTTCGCCGGTGAAGATCGAATTCGCACCGGCGAGAAAACAAAGCGTGACGGCCTCGCGGGACATTTCTTCGCGGCCGGCGGCAAGCCTCACGATCGAGCGCGGCATCAGGATCCGTGCCGTCGCGATCGTTCGCACCATGGCCAAGGGATCGAGCGGCTCGGCGTAATAGAGCGGCGTACCTTCGGCTCGCACGAGTGCGTTGATCGGAACGCTCTCGGGATGGGGATCGAGCCTCGCAAGCTCCTGCAGCAAACCGATGCGGTCTTCGATTCGCTCGCCCATTCCCAGGATTCCTCCCGCACACACCGTGATGCCCGCGGCGCGCACACGGGCGATGGTCGCGAGGCGCTCTTCATAGGAGCGCGTGCTGATGATTTGCCCGTAAAACTCAGAAGAAGTATCGAGGTTGTGGTTGTAAGCGGTGAGGCCCGCTTCCTTGAGCCGCGCGGCTTGCCCGGCGGTCAGCATTCCCAGCGTGCAGCAGACTTCGAGGTTAAGGGCCCGGACGCGGCGCACCATCTCGAGCACCTGCTCGAACTCTGGGCCCTCGGGCACTTCGCGCCAGGCCGCTCCCATGCAAAAGCGCGTGGCACCGTCGGCCTTCGCGCGCTGCGCGGCCTCGACCGCGACCTCAACCTTCACCAGGCTCTCGCGGGCGAGGCCGGTCGGGTAATACGCGCTCTGCGGGCAGTAGGCGCAGTCCTCCGGGCACCCGCCCGTCTTGATCGACAGCAGACGGCAGAGCTGCACGCGATCCGGCGAATGAAACGTGCGGTGGACGCTTTGCGCTCGGAACACGAGCAGGGGAACCGGGAGCTCGTAGATTCGCCGGATCTCGCGTCGGGTCCAGTCGTGGCGGGGACCGCCGTTTTCGCTATCCCCTTTGCCCGACCGCGAAGAAAAATCCTCTCGCTCTAGCATTCGATGATGTTCAGCGCGAGACCGGCAAGAGAGGTTTCCTTATAGCGCGTCTGCATATCGAGGCCGGTGCGGTACATGGTCTCGATGACCTGGTCGAGTGAAACCTTGTGCTCGCCGGTTTCGTGCATGGCGATGCGGCAGGCGTTGATCGCTTTGACCGCTCCCATGGCGTTGCGCTCGATGCACGGAATCTGCACCAGGCCCCCGATGGGGTCGCAGGTCATGCCGAGGTTATGCTCCATGCCGATTTCCGCGGCGTATTCGACGTGGCGGTTCTTGCCGCCCAGAGCAGCGACCAGGCCGCCCGCCGCCATCGAGCACGCCACGCCCACTTCCCCCTGGCAGCCAACTTCGGCTCCCGAAATCGAAGCGTTTTCCTTATAGAGGATGCCGATGGCACTCGCCGTGAGGAAATAACGGAACAAGCCTTCGTGCGTTGCTTTGCGCACGAATTGCATGTAGTAGTGGGCGACGGCCGGAATGATTCCCGCGGCGCCGTTCGTCGGAGCGGTCACGACGCGCCCGCCGGCTGCGTTTTCTTCATTCACGGCCATGGCGAATACGTTCACCCAATCCATCGGCGCGAGCGGATCGGTGCTGCGCCCTTCCATCAGCCGCTGCGCCAGGTGATGCGCGCGACGGCGAACGTTCAAGCCTCCCGGCAGTACGCCGGTGGCCTTGAGTCCCCGCCCCACGCACTCTTGCATGACCTTCCAGATTCGCTCGATGTAAGCCCGGATTTCGTCTTCCCCGTGCCAGGCCTTTTCGTTCTCGAGAGCAATTTTCCAAATCGGGAGCTCATGCTCGCTGCCAATCGTGAGCAATTCCCCGGCGCTCGAAAACGGATAAGGAACCGGAACCGAAGACAAGGGCGCGCGCGGCTCTCCTTCCTTCTCGATGAATCCTCCGCCAACCGAATAGTAAACTTGCGCCGAGAGCTCCTGGCCCGAGCCCTCAAAGGCCCGGAAGCGCATGCCGTTTGAGTGCGAGGGCAAGAGCTTGTCGCGATAAAAGATCAGGTCGCGCGATTCTTCAAACGGAATCGTTTGCGTGCCGAACAGATCGATTTTGCGGCTCGCGCGGATCGCCTCCACATGCGGCTCGATGAACTCGGGCTCGATTTCCTCCGGTACCTCACCGCTCAAACCAAGCAGGATGGCGCGGTCGGTCCCGTGCCCCTTGCCGGTCAGGGCGAGAGAACCATAGAGTTCGATCTGCACCCGTGCGACGTCCGGCAGGAGCCCCTGAGTCTCAAGAGCCCGCACAAAATCCCACGCCGCACGCATGGGTCCTACCGTATGAGAGCTCGAGGGCCCGATACCGATCTTGAAGATTTCAAAAAGACTCGTTTTCACCTGGAAGCTCTCCCGAGAGACGGGGAACGCGGCTGCGCCCGCTTCCCCTGTCGCACTTCGCGTTCGATGCCGTTTGAGGTACTACAACACAAAGCGAGAAAGCCGCTCGTTTTAAAATACTTATAGCGCCGTTCGATCCCTTCCAGCGATTTCGCTTTTCTTCCCTGGCCGGGTAGTGGATGCTTTTCTGGCTGCCAAAAATTGCAAGCAAGCGAAGTTTTTCCGAACGGAGGAACCCGAAATTGAAAGCGCTCGTTAAAAGCCAGAAAAAGCGCGGGCTGTGGCTGGAGGAAGTTCCCGTTCCCGAGATCGGGACACGCGACGTTCTGATCAAGGTTTTACAGACCGGGCTGTGCGGGACCGACCTGCACATCTATCTGTGGGATGAATGGGCCGAGCGCACTATTCCCGTGCCGCTGGTGATCGGGCATGAATTCGTCGGCGAAATCGTGGCACTGGGCGCGGACGCGACGGACTTCGCGGTCGGGGACCTGGTGAGTGGAGAAGGCCATGTGATTTGCGGCCGCTGCCGGAACTGCCTTGCAGGCAGGCGGCATCTCTGCGCCCACACGCAAGGCGTCGGCGTAAACCGCGCCGGAGCCTTTGCGGAGTTCATTTCTTTGCCGGTAGGGAATATCTGGCGGCACCCTCCCTCCATCCCCCGCGAGATTGCCGCCATCTTCGATCCTTTCGGAAACGCGGTGCATACGGCGCTTTCCTTCCCTGTGCTCGGCGAAGACGTGCTGATTACTGGAGCGGGACCGATCGGTATCATGGCCGCGAAAGTCGCGCGGCACGCGGGAGCGCGCCACGTCGTGATTAGCGACGTGAACCATTACCGCCTGAATCTGGCGCGGCGGATGGGCGTGACCTTGGCGATCAATCCCACGGAAACCTCGATCGCCGAGGCGCAGAAAAAACTCGGCATGCAGGAAGGCTTCGACGTGGGCCTGGAAATGTCCGGGAACGAAGCGGCCTTCAAGGAAATGCTCCGCAACATGAGTCACGGAGCGAAGATTGCCATGCTGGGGATCCCGCCCAAGGAAATGTCCGTCGACTGGAACACAGTCATCTTCAGCATGATCACCATCAAAGGCATCTACGGCCGGGAGATGTACGAGACCTGGTACAAGATGACGGTGATGCTCGAATCGGGCCTGGACATCGCTCCGGTCATTACCCATCGTTTTTCTTACAAGGAGTTTGAAGCGGGCTTCGCCGCCATGCAGTCCGGCCGATCCGGCAAAGTTCTTCTCGACTGGACCGCGGAGAGCTGAAGCGTTTCTCCACAGCGCAACACCCGATCCGCTTGTCTGCGGCCTACTTCGCCGGACGAAGCGCGGGCCGCAGGTCTCTGGTGCGCCGCGCCATTCTGCGAGCTCGCTTGCGACCGTGCTCGGCCACGACAGCCCTGCTCGGAGCGCTGCGCAGCATTTCCGCAAATAATTGCGCGAAATGCGAGCGGCCGACCCTTCTCTCCACCGCCCACAACCGAGTCCCGCCCGACTCCGCCATGAGCTGCGAAGCGATCAGATCGCCCTTCGATTGAGCGCCCACAGGAAGGGAAGACAGCAAGGCAACGTCGAGTTTGCGCTCCATAAGCTCCCGCAAAACGCTCTCCGCAAGGTCCGCGAAAACTGTGATGCGAACTTCGGGATACCGCTCCCGAAACATGGCGGCGAGCTCAGCCGTCCGCGCAAGACCCGCAGCGCCACTAGCACCGATGCGCAACTCGCCTGTCGGTCGCGCTCCCTCTTTCACCAGAGCGTTCAGTTCGTTGCGCAGGCCGAGAATGCGCGAAGCGTATTCATACACAATTTCGCCCATGGCCGTGGGGCGGTAGCCCTGGGCGCGCGAGGAACGGTCGAGGACCGGTCCCCCGAATTCTGCTTCGAGCTTTCCGACGCCAAGACTCACCGCCGGCTGCGTGCGATGCACGCGCCCGGCTGCTTTTCCTACGCTTCCTTCTTCCACCACAGCGACGAACATCTCGAGCTGCATCAGTTCCATGAGTGCCTCCGAAGGATCGCGCCCGCAGCAGCGGACGCCCTAAAAAACAAAAGAGCCGTTATCCCTGTTTGGGGGATAACGGCTCGGGTGTTGCTGCTGACTTGGTCTCGGCCGTTATCCGCTCTGGGGCGAAGGAATTCGCCCAAGCACTACCAGGACTACGGTCAAAATCTGGATTGTTACCGATGAAGCGGGCCTCGGGTTACGGAAGAAAATGGCTCCCCCAGCCCGTTTCGGGGAAGAAACGTGCCGCCGAGGATGAGCCAATTTCTTCATCATACCCTCCAGTCAATACCATAAAGACTTACCGGCCGCCTAATAAGTACCGCTTATCGCTCGATGATTTCCGTTCGACCGAGGGTCCTCGGCTCTCGCCGCGCACGTCACGACCACTGGTTCAGTCAGCAAGAACGAAATTACTCGAAGCCCAAACTGCGCTACGGGACGACTTCGACCGGGCCTGCGCCCAAAGCCTTCAGTCCCGCTTCAATCTTGCTGCGGTCCCCGGCGGCGATGACCACCATCTGGTCCGGATCGAGATACTTCTGGGCGACGCGCAGCACATCGTCTGAGGACACGGCATTCATCTCGGCAGGCAGGGTGCGGTAGTAATCGAGCGGCAGCTGGTCGACGAAAAGATCTGCGATCGCGCCCGCCGATCTCGCGTTGGTCTGAAATAAGGCGGGAAGGGAAAGTGCGAGAGAGTTCCGCGCAAGTGTGAGTTCCGCAGGAGTCGCCTGGGAATTGCGGATGCGCTCGATCTCGCGGAAGATCTCGCTGACCGCAGGGGCCGTCACATCGGTGCGGATTCCTCCGCCCGCGCTGAAAGTCCCGGTTTCGCGCCGGTAGCTAAAACCCGACGAAACGCCGTAGGTGTAGCCGTGTACCTCGCGCAGGTTCATGTTCAGGCGGCTCGCGAACCCTCCTCCCAGAACCTCGTTCATCACTTCCAGGCGAGCGTAATCGGCTGTCGACCGCGCGACGCCAAGCGCCGCGACCCGGACCTGTGTTTGCCCGGATTCGGGCTTGTCCACGATGTACACGCCCCGAGTGATTCTCCGTTCCGCTGGGGCCGAGGGCCGCGAGGGCCGAGCGCCCGTCCACTCACCGAAATATTTCTCGGCGAGATCCTTCGCTTCCGCTACCGAGATGTCACCGGCCAAGACCAGCGCCGAGTTCTGCGGCACGTACTCGCGCTGCCAGAACCCGGCCAAGTCTTCCCGCGTGGTCTGTTTGTTTGATTCCGTCTCGCCGATTCCCAGAAAACCGTAGGGGCTTTTCGTGCCGTACAGCGCGCTTGCGACCGTGCGCCGCGCGAGCGCCTGGATTGAGTCCTGCTCCTCCTGGATCGCGGCAAGGCGCTCGCTGCGGACGCGCTCGATCTCATCACCCGCAAAGCTGGGAGACAAAGCCACGTCCGCAAAGATTTCGAAAGCAGGTTCGAGGTTTTTCTTCAAGGTTCCGATCGAGACGGTCGAGGAATCGGTTCCCGAATCCGTCTCGAGCGTCGCCCCGATCAGGTCCAGATCGTCTGCAATCTCAAGCGCCGACCGCTTGCGGGTTCCGCGTTCGAGCATGTCGGAGGTAAAAGAAGCCAGGCCCGAACGACCGGGAGGATTCTCGGCCGAGCCCGCCAGCACGACGAGCTGGGCTGAGACGATCGGCAGATCGCGCGAGGGCAGCACGAACACACTGAGACCATTTCGAAGCGTAAAGCGCGCGGCCACCGGCAGAGCAAGCTTCGAAGCGGGACCCGCTTGGGGCGCCTCCTTGCGCCAGGACTCTTCGGTGCGTTCCACCGCCGGGCCGGGCCCACCCGATTGATTCACTGCCTCGTCCGGCATCCGGGGGACATCGTGGATCACTTTCTCGCCGGGAACACCGTAGACGACGACGCGATGACCCGGAGAGAGTTCGCGCCGCGCGGCCTGCTTCAAACCTGCGACGCTCACCCGGCTATAGCGCTCGAAGTCCTTTTGGAAATAACCCGGGTCGTCGAGGTATTGGTTGTACTGGTTGAGGCGATTCGCGACCTCGCGGAAGGACTCAAGGCTTTCGACCATGCCCGTTTCGAGCACATTGCGCGCGCGCAAGAGTTCCGCTTCCGTCGGCCCTTGGGAACGGAAGCTGGTAAGGACCTCATCGATCGCTTTCTCGAGTTTCTCTGGTTCGACGCCGGGCTTCGCGGTCGCTGCGATCTCAAACACCGAACCGAGCAGCAAGTTCGAATTGTCGGCGCTGACATCTTCGGCAATCTGCTGGTCATGCACCAAAGACTTGTACAGACGGCTCGACTTTCCTCCGCCCAGGATGTAGGCGAGAAGGTCCGACTCGGCGTCACCGGGCTGGTAGTAGGACGGCGTGATCCAGGCCATGTACACGCGCGGAAGCTCGACGCGGTCGGTGACAATGGCGCGGCGCTCGGAAGTGATCTCTGGCGTTTGGACTTCGATCTTGGGGACGGCGGGACCGCGCGGGATTGAACCGAAATATTTTGCGACCAGCTGCTTCACCTGAGCCGGATCGAAGTCTCCCACAATCGCAAGGCTCGCGTTGTTCGGGGTGTAATACTGGCGGAAGAAGTCGCGCACGTCATCGAGATGCGCCGCTTCGATATCGGCGTGCGATCCAATCACGTTTGCATAGTACGGATGCGTTGCGGGAAACAGCCGATGGTAGACTTCTTCTTCCGCGAGGCCATAGGGGGCGTTTTCGGTTGTTTGGCGGCGCTCGTTGCGGACTACGTCCTTCTGGTTCTGCAGCTTTTCCTGGTCGAGCGTTCCGAGCAGGAATCCCATCCGGTCACTTTCAAGCCACAGCCCCAGCTCCAGCTGGTTTGCGGGAAGGGTTTCGAAGTAATTCGTGCGGTCGAAGCTGGTTGTGGCGTTGACGCCCGACGCACCGGCCGCCGCGAGATAGCGGAAATGGGCTTTTGCTCCCACGTGCTCGGAACCTTCAAACATCATGTGCTCGAACAGGTGCGCAAATCCGGTACGCCCCGCGCGCTCATTCGCCGGGCCGACGTGGTACCAGATGTTCACCGCCACCAGCGGCAAGCGATGGTTTTCCGAGAGAATGACTTCGAGGCCGTTCGGGAGCGTGTATTTCTCGAACGCGACGGAAGGGAGCGCAGTCGCTGCGGCCTCGCCGCTCAAGCGAGCGAGATTCGCCGGGCTGTGACTCGCAGCTGCGGGTGCAACCGCGACGAGCAGGCACAAAAAGAAGGTTCGCAGGTTCTTCATGGTGTTCTTGTCGACTCCGCCTCATTCTTGTTTTGATTTCGGGTTCCCTGCTTTACGGTTCGGGCGCTCGTCTCGGATCACAAACGGCCTACCGGGAGTGGCCGGGATTTCCATCCCGAGCTGCGTCTGGCCCAGCGTCCCCAGCCCAGCCGGAAGATCGTCTCCCGGCCCTTCCGGAGGGCTTATTTATCACAACGCAGGGTCTCGACCGTTTTAATAGCGCTTATCTCGCGATAAGCCACAGGGGGAGAAACACGAGGGGAGATGGAGCGGCTAGGCGCGCTGCTTCACGATCACGAGTTTCTTTTGTTTCTGAGGGTAATTTACGCGCGGGTGCGCCGCGCTTTTTTGCACGATGGTCTGTTTGCCGGTCTGCAGGGCTTCACCGAACGAGACCGCGACTTTGGCAAAGGCCAAGGCTGCATGCGATTGCACCGCCCTGCGGCGCACCATGTACAGCGAGCGTTCCTGATGAAAGCCGTCGAGAGCGAGAACGGCCAGTTCTCCGCGCGATCTTTCTTCGCGCACGCACATCAG
>Ga0070765_100000509_pt1 | contig 23453 bp, 18 predicted proteins | sample HubBroMetageWFT5_FD_71516 | JGI IMG/M metagenome (GOLD analysis project Ga0070765, IMG submission 71516) | Warmed and freeze-thawed soil microbial communities from the Hubbard Brook experimental Forest, New Hampshire - Hubbard Brook CCASE Soil... | ecosystem: Environmental > Terrestrial > Soil... | reverse complement strand
CAGGTCCTCCGGGCTGATTCGCCCTTCGGGCAATACCGCGGATGCCTCCGTAAACACAATCGCGGAGCCGCCCACAGCGCGGCTGCCGAGATGCACCAGGTGCCAATCGCTGGCAAAACCATCGGTGCTCGAATATTGGCACATCGGCGAAACCGCAATCCGGTTTCGCAAGGTAACGCCGCGAATTTTCAGCGTATTAAACAGGGCCATCGATTGTCTCCCGCAAGATATCCAACGCAGCGCGCGGCCTAGCCGCCGGCGCGCCACTCAAATCGTGCCGCGATCGATAAGATGCTCAAGCTTTGCAATCGGATGAACATTCCTGGAAGGAAGAAAAGCGGCGTCCACACCAATACGGTCAGCTCGGCAAGTCCGCGCTTCAACGGAAAAATCTCTAGAACTTGAAAACAATCCCAGCGGAAAACTTCGGACTGAACTGGTACGTGTTGAAATATCTCGTTCCCACCACATCGGCCGATAACCGGTATGCCCAGCGCCGCCGCCCGGCGTTAATGTCCACGCCGCCGCCCAATTCATACGCTAGCGCGCCCTCGTTACCGTTCGCCGTCTGCGGCAGGTAATGCGTTCCGCCAATTAATCCGTGCGCCCAGAGCTCCAGCCCGCGCGGTATGGACCATCGAAACCTCGCGCCGCCCATTCCCAGCAGAAACTTGGAGTTGTAACCGTATTGCGACCCGAACGTTGCCACAAACTCTCCGTCCGCGCCGATCCAGTCTTTGTAGTAATACACGACTCCGAAATTGAAGCCGTTGGTATTGAGTTCTATTCCGGGAACCTGGTAGAACCGCACATATGTGTATCCAAGATAGGCTTGCCAATTAAAATTCTGGAAAACGCCCTGCACGTCTTGCTGCGGCGTCCCCTCCAGATCGCCCAGACGCGCAGATGACGCCATTGCGCTTGACGCATTCAGCGGGCTCAACAAGGGTTCAGCGCTCGAAAGAGTGACCGTAGGAGTGTTGTAGGTAGTGGTTGCAGATGCAAATGGTAATGGCGTAATCGTCAACGACACGGCATCTGCGGATGGCATCGCGTTTGGCAAGAATATCGAAGAATTTGCGGAATTGATTTGTGCTGCTGCGGAGCCTGCCAATATAAGGACGAAACCTATAGCAAACACAACTTGTTTCATCGCCTAACCCCCAAGAATCCCCCAGCCTCGTGCACCCATAATTTGACTGAGAATGGGTAGTCGTGTCCACCTATAAATGTCCTTCTTCTGAAATAGAATCGCGCCGACGGGTCGAATAGCGTTCGCGCCACGCCTCTTGAGGCCCAAAACCCTCGCGCTTGCCCCCTCTTGTTCCTCCCGGCGAACGAAATTACTTCATCGCTGCGCCAGATCCGAATGCTTCGGCCTGAAATTTCAGCGATGCCGGCAGATGCTCGGCAAAATAGCTAGCGTCATGCCCGCCCGGATAAAGATGAAATTCATGAGGGATGCCGCGCGACACCAGCAAATCGTGAAACGCCTGAGCACCCACGTTGAATCCCAAATCATCTTCCGTGCCGCAATCGAAATAAATCTTCAGCCCTGCAAGCCGCTGCTTCTCGCGCGCCAGCGTAAACGGGCTCTCGCGCTCCCAGTAAGCCCAGTCGAACGGCGAGCCGAACGCCGTCCCCACAACCTGAATGATCGCTTCCTCATTTTCGTTTGAGACTTTCGCATGCGCCGGAATCTGAATCAGCGCTGCACTGTGCGCGCTCACCGCGCCAAATAGCTCCGGATGCGCGAACGCGAGGTGCAGCGCCCCGTACCCGCCCATCGAAACGCCGGAAATTCCACGCGCGCCGCGCTGCGCTCGAATTCGATAGCGGCCCTCGATCGCGGGAATAAACTCGCGCACAAAAAAATCTTCGTACCGAACTTTGCCATCACTCGAGTTGATGTAGAAACTTCGCCGCGCCGCGGGCGTGACAATCACAAACTCGCCGATTTCCTTTTGCTCCCACATATCGTCAACTAGATTCATTGCGCTGGAATTGACGAGCACCTGTTCGTTTTGTCCGAGTCCATGAAGCATATAGAGCACCGGATAACGCCGCGTCTGATCCGCATCGTAGCTCGGCGGCAGAATCGCGCAATACGCGACCGGATGCCCCAAAATCTTGCTCGGCACCGTCCTGCATTCCGCGCGCCCCGCAGCGCGCGCTTCCGGAACCACGCCCAGCGCCATGGCTCCGACGAAACACAAAATCGTGGCCGCAGCGCGAATCGCGGCTCGCTGCCTGCTACTCATACCGCAGCGCTTCCACTGGATTCAGCCGCGCCGCGCGCGATGCCGGATAAATCCCCGCCACCAGGCTCACTGCAAACGCAAACCCGATCGCCAGTCCGACCATCCACCACGGCACAGAGGAAATATTTGCCGACGACAAATTCAGGCTGTGTAAATACACGTTCGTGCCAAACGTGATCGCCTTCCCGATCCCCCATCCCATCACAACACCCAAAATCCCGCCCAGCAGTCCCATCGCTCCCGCCTCCGCAAAAAATAATTTACGGATGTCGCGGTCCGCTGCACCCAGCGCCTTCAGCACTCCAATCTCCCGCCGCCGCTCGAGTATGGCCATCACCAGCGTGTTGATGATTCCGAGCGATGCCACCACCAGCGCCAGGCTGCCAAAAATCAGCAGAAATGAATCGAACACGGTGAACACCAGCGCCAGATTGTGTGAAGCGTCCAGCAGCGAAAATGTGGAAAACCCCATCTTCTTGATCGCGCCCTCCACCGCTTCCACATTCTTCGGATTATTCACACGCACCGTCAGGCTGCCGAATTTCGGTTTTGCCGCCGCGCCGCGGATCAGATCCTGCAGATTGCTCGTCTGCCCCGCCTGCACCTCCTGCGCGATACTCAGCGGCACAAACACCCGCCCCCGGCTAAACGGTCCATATCCTCCCGAAGGCTCCGTTTCGATGATTCCCACTACGCGCAATTTCCTCTCGTGCGGAACCACGGAAAATCCACCGGGCAATTCGCCCCCGGCCGCTTCTCCCGCCGATTGCCCGCGAACCGCGCCGCCTTCGCTTGCGGCGCCGTTCGATTCGGCCGGCAACGCCTCCCGCACCGCATAACGCAACACCAGCTCCTTCCCCAGCAGCGTGTCCGGCTGGTCAGACAAATCCTTCGCAAACTCCACCTGCAAAATCGCTTCATCCGCCGCCGCGCCGGAAAAGAAATTTCCCTTCATTCCCTCAAATGCGCCGTCGTTTCGCGTGGATTGTGGCAGCCCGGCCAGCGAAGTCATATGCGGCTTTCCGTCATACAGCACATCCGCGGTGATGCGAATCTCCGGGTAGGCATCGATCACGAACGGCAATTTCAGGATGGATTGCCGCGCGTTTTCATCCAGTGGGTGCGCGGGCTCCTCAGAATCGCGTGGTGCACGCGGCCGGTCGAATCCGCGCTCCATCGAGGTGGAAGAAACAAACACCGCATCGAACAACCCCGAATGCACCAGTTTCGCGTTCGCCAGATTCTGCAATCCCACGCCCAGCGAAAGCATTGCAACCAGTGACGCCACTCCCACCGCAATCCCCATCGTCGTCAGCGAATTCCGCAGCAGCGATTCGCGCAGGTTGCGCGCCGCCAATTCCGTCAAGTCGCGCAACTTCATCGCTGCACCCCATCGCTGATCAGCTTGCCGTCTTTCATCAATATCATGCGATGCGCAAACTTCTCCGCTCGCGGCTGCTCGTGCGTCACCATCACGATCGTCATGCCCATCTTTTCGTTGATCTCGCGCAGCAGCAGCATGATTTCGTCTCCGGTCGCGCTGTCGAGATTTCCCGTCGGCTCATCCGCCAGCAGAATCGTGGGCCGGTTCACCAGCGCGCGTGCTAACGACGCCCGCTGCTGCTCTCCGCCCGAAAGCTCGCTTGGCCGGTGCGTCAGCCGCGCGCCAAGCCGCACCCGCTCCACCGCCTCGCGCACACGCGCGGCACGCTCCCCTCGATCCACTTCCGCCAGCCGCAATGGCAGCTCCACATTTTCCTCGAGCGTCATCCGCGGCAACAGGTTGAACGCCTGAAACACAATTCCAATCGTGTGGCTGCGATGCCGCGCCAGCTCTTCGGAACTCATCGCCGCCAGATTTCGCTCGTGCGCGTAAATCGCGCCAGACGTCGGCCGGTCCAGCCCCGCCGCAAGATTCAGCAGCGTGGACTTGCCCGACCCTGAGCTCCCCAGCAACGCCACAAATTCGCCAGCCCTTACCGATAGCGTCACGTCGTCCACCGCGCGCACCAGAGTCGTCCCCATCTGGTAATGCCGCGCCACGTTCTCCGTGCGTATCGCCAACCCGTCACTCGTCATCACGCCCGTTGTCCCGCCCCTCGTCTGGTCAGTCGTCCCACCACTTGTAGTCATCAGGGAGCCCATAATGGTACTACGCGCCACACTCACGCCAGGTTTCTTCCACCAGAAATCAAAGGACGCTGGTACTCGCCAAACGCGAATGGTTTCGATACACCTTTTTCCGATTTCCCTCTGCGCCTCGGTGCCTCATTGGCCGTTCCCTCATGCGGCCGTGCCTTTTCAACTTTCCATCCAGCGCTTTTAATGATATGACGTGCCCCTGCTCTGCCGCCCACTTCGTTCTCATGCACGGGCTACGATCCGAAGGGCGGGCGGGAATCTCTGGGGGAAACGAATGTCGCACAATGGATTACGCAAAATGAAGCCGTTCTTCGCTCTAGCGCTGCTCGCCTGCTTCTCGATGGCAATTGCCAGGCCACTTTCTGCCGGTGACACCACTCCCGGCCGCGACCCAAAGCAGCCTGTGGACGAGGAATACACAAAAAAGATCCTGGAATACACCACCGAGCCATACTTCACTTCTCCTCTCGTGGATTATCTCCCTGCTTCGAAGACGGTCCCCACTCCCAAAGCCGTCCTCGGCGACGTCGCCGGCGCCCCGGGCATCCTGCCTTACTCGAAGCAGGTCTACGAATACATGCGCATGCTCGAAAAGGCTAGCCCACGCGTGAAAGTCTTCTCCATCGGCACCACCGAGGAAGGCCGCGAAATGATCGCCGTCGCCATTTCCTCCGAGGCCAATCTCGCGAAGCTCGATGAGAATCGCGCGCGCCTCGCCAAGCTCGCTGACCCGCGCACCATCAAGCTCGACGATGCTGAAGCCGACCGGCTCGTGGATGCGTCCATCCCCGTTTACTACATCACCGGCACGATTCACTCCACCGAAACCGGCGCGCCCACGGCGCTCATGGAACTCGCCTACCGCCTGGCCGTGGACGAAAGCTCGTACGTTCAGGACATTCGCAATGGAGAGATCACTCTCATCACTCCGATCGTCGAAGTCGACGGCCGCGACAGAATGGTTGACCTCTACCGCTGGCACCTCTCGCATCCGAAAGATAATTACCCGCCCCTTGAATACTGGGGCCACTACGTCGCCCATGACAACAATCGCGACGCCATGGGCGTCACTCTCAAGCTCACCGAAAATGTCCTGAACACTTACGTCGGGTGGAAAGCGCAGGTCCTTCACGATCTCCACGAATCGGTTCCCTATCTCTACGACAACACTGCCGGCGACGGCCCATTTAATGCCTGGGTTGACCCTATCCTCACCGACGAGTGGGAAATGCTGGGTTGGCGCAACGTGGCGGACATGACCCGATTCGGCATGCCCGGCGTTTTCACCCACGGCGATTTTGACACCTGGTCGCCCGGCTACCTGATGTTCATCGCCGCAATGCACAATGGCATCAGCCGCCTGTATGAAACCTACGGCAACGGCGGCGCGGACACGGAAGAGCACACGCTCGACCAATCCGAATATTCGCGCACGTGGTATCGCCAGGATCCGCCGCTCCCCAAGGTGATGTGGTCGCAGCGCGACAACAACAACTACGAAGAAACCGGCCTGCTTACGTCGCTGCACTTCTTCTCCGATAACCGCAAAATGTTTCTCAAGAATTTTTACCTGAAGGCGAAGCGCTCCGTCCTGAAGCCCACGAAGGAAGGTCCCGCGGCTTACGTCTTCCCGGCAGACGACCCTCGACTCGAATCGCAGGCCGAACTCCTCGCCGTTATGGTCAAGCAGGGCTGCGAGATTTCCCGCGCTACGGCCGCCTTCTCAGTTACCGTCCCGGCAAAGAAAGAAAAAGAATCAAAGCATGCCGGCGACAAAGATGAGAAGAAATCTGCCGACGATTCCGACTCCAAGATGGCGACGAAGAAATCCGGCAGTGATGAAAAAGAAGCTCCCAAAACGACGACGCTGCAATTCCCCGCCGGCAGTTACATCATCCGCATGGACCAGCCCTACTCGCGCATCGCCGATGCCCTGCTCGACCATCAATACTGGAGCCCTGAAGACCCGCAAAAAACTCCTTATGACGATACCGGCTGGACATTCGGCGAACTTTTCAACGTCCACGTCGTTCGCGTCACCGACCCGAAAGTTCTCGACGCGGCCATGGAGCGCGTCTCTTCCATTAAAGCGCCGGGCGGCGTCTCCGGCAGCGGCTCGGTCGCCATCATCAACGCCAACGGAGACACCGCTCTCGGCACACTTCGCTTCCGCATGAAAGACGCCACAATTGACGCGGCCGAAGAACCTTTCGAAGCCGGCGGGCACAAATTCAATCGCGGCTCCTTCATCATCAAGAATTCCGAGGGATCGGATCTCCAAAAAGCCACTACAGACTTGGGCCTGCAAGCCTTTGGCGCCGCAAGCGCGCCTTCGGTAAAGACGCATCCAGTTCGCGCCGCCCGTGTCGCTCTGGTCCACACCTGGCTCAGCACACAAACCGAAGGCTGGTGGCGGCTCGCGCTCGACAAAATGCAAATTCCCTACGACTACATCAGCACACAGGAAGTGGCACGCAATTCCAACCTGCGCGCGAAATATGACGTGATCCTGTTTCCTCCCGTCGGCTTTTCCGATCCCGAGCGCGTGATCGAAGGTCTTCCCACAACCTGGGGCAATGCGCTGCCCTGGAAGAAGACTCCCGAAACGCCAAATATGGGCTTGACGGATTCCACGGAAGATATTCGCCCCGGTCTTGGATGGGATGGCATCGCCCACCTTCACGATTTCGTCAACGGGGGAGGAGTTCTCGTCACCGTGATGGATACGGCGAATCTCGCCATTACCACTGGCTTCGCTCCCGGCGTTTCAATCAACAGGCCGCGCGATATGAAACTTGTCGGCAGCATCCTTCGCGCAAAAGTTGTGGATGATGCAAGCCCCATCGCCTATGGCTACGGAGAGAATCTCTCCGTGTATTGCAATGACGGCCCGATCTTCAATTTGTCGAACCACGTGGGCGGCCGCCGGTTCCGCCGTCTGGGTGCTGAGCAGACCGAACGTCCTACGGGCCGCGGCTCCGCCGATGATCCCGATTTCACTCCCGGGCGTGAACCCGTCACCGCTCCCGAAGAACCGAAAGCGGAAACGTGGGAGGCCGAGCCGTTAACGGACGAGCAACTCGTCAACGGAATCACCGTGATTCCTCCGGGGGCGCGCCCGCGTGTCATCTTCCGTTATGCCGGCGCAAAGGACTTACTTGTATCCGGCCTCGGCGAAGGCGGCAACGAAATCGCCGAACACCCTGCTGTGATTGACGTCCCCCTGAACACGGGGCACGTCATCCTGTTCTCGAATAACCCAGTGTATCGTGGCGAAACGATCGGCAGTTATTCACTCGTTCTCAACACCATCATGAATTTTGACAGCCTGAATGCAGGCAGGAAGCTGGACCCGAAATAACAACGGCGGAATGCGCGGCTATTGCACGCGCTCGTGGAAGTAACCGTAAGCGTCGAGCGCGGCCACCAGCTCGGTGATATGTTCCGGGCCGCGCGTTTCCATGGTGATGTCGATCGCCGTATCGCCGAGCACCACTCCGTAATACGAGCGGTTGAACGACGTCTCGATGATGTTGGCCTTCTGCTCCGCAATCACGGTCGAAAGCCGCACCAGTGCGCCCGGGTGGTCCGGCAAGTGAATGCGAATACGCAGCAGCCGCCCGTCTTTCACGAGGCCGCGTTCGATAATGCGCGAAAGCAGTGTGACGTCAATATTTCCCCCGCTGACAAGCACGCCGAGTTTCTTTCCTTGCAACGGAATTTTCTGATTCAGCACCGCGGCGGTCGTCACCGCTCCCGCGCCTTCGCTCAGCGTCTTCTCTTTTTCCAGCAGCAGCAAAATCGCGTTGGCGATCTCCTCGTCGTCCACGGTGACGATTTCATCCACATACTTGCGCACCAGCGGCAAAGTCAGCGTTCCCGCGCTGCGCACCGCGATTCCGTCGGCAATCGTTTTTTCCGCAGGCAGAGTGACAGGCGATTTCTGCTCGATCGCCGCTTTCATCGAAGGCAGCTTTGAGGTTTGCACGCCGAACACTTTAATCTTGGGATTCGTTTCTTTCACGGCGCAAGCGATGCCAGCGATCAGTCCTCCGCCGCCAATGGGAACAATCACGGCATCGAGATCAGGCGCCTGCGCGAGCATTTCGATTCCCAGCGTGCCTTGGCCCGCGATCACCGCTTCGTCGTCGAACGGATGAATGAAGGTCAGCCGCCGTTCGTGGCAGATTCGCAGGGCTTCCTGGCAGGCTTCGTCGTAATTCGCGCCAAATAAGATGACCTCTGCGCCGTAGCCGCGCGTCGCCGAAGCTTTCACCAGAGGGGTCGTCAGCGGCATGCAGATGAGTGCGGGGATTCCCCGCTTGACCGCATGATAAGCGACGGCCTGGGCGTGGTTTCCCGCCGATGCGGCAATCACGCCGCGGCGGCGCTCTTCGTCCGTCAGCAAAAGAATCTTATTCAGCGCGCCGCGTTCCTTGAACGCGCCCGTCATCTGATGGTTTTCCAGCTTCAGGAAGATCGAGTTTCCGGTCAGTTGCGAAAACGCCTCCGACCGCTCGAAGGGCGAAACCAGGACGGAGTTGCGGATGCGATCCGCAGCCGCCTGAATCGCTTGCAATGTGACCAACGGAGTTGTCCCCCAGGATGTTCCGACGCTGGCCAGCATTCTATCCGGTTTAACGCGGCGAATGGAGGGAATGGCGGCGAGGCGTGCGAAATTCCAACACAGTGCGTCCCTCGAAGCAGTCGGACCATTTACCAGTTGGATGCTCGGTTTGCCAAGCACTTGCTCATCCCAGCCGGGGATATGCATGCCTTGCCACAGAATCCAATGGAGCAGCGAATCATGTTGCGCGGCCGATCGAGTCCGGGTTCACGGGGTGAAAATGGGGCAAGAGCCAAGCAAGAACCAGGAAAAGGATTATCTGATCAAGCCGCCCGATGCGGGCGCGCGTTTTGCCGATCGTCGCAGCGTTCCACGCTATCCCTTCATTGCGGCGGTGGATATTTTCGAACCGGTGTCGCGAACTGCATTCCAGGGACGAACGGCGGAGATCGGCGCCAAGGGATGCTACGTGGATATGGTGAATCCTCTTGCAGTAAACAGCGTCTTCCAGCTTCGTATCCATCGGGACGGCAGTACATTTGAAACCTGGGGCAGGGCTGTCTACGCGCAAGAGGGGTTGGGAATGGGAGTGTTTTTCTTGAAGACTCAACCCGAGCAGCAATCCGTCATCGAATCCTGGATTGCGGAACTAGCTCCTGCGCCAACTCACGCGTAAATGGCGGAGGAAAATACCCAAACCATACGGGGTTTCTTGCCGGGCGGGGTTTTATGTTAGCTGCCGGCGGATTCGGTGGAGTAGGCCAGATTATCGTTGAGGCGCTGATCGAGAACGGCTGCCACAAATTTCGTGCAGGAGACCAATTCATTCTTGGCCCAGTTGGAAAGACCAGGCATGTGCTTCTCGCAAGCCGCATCCAGTACGCGAATGACGCGGTAATAAATCTTTACTTCCTTCAGCCAGCGATTGCCCTGCTGAATCGGGGGCAGAAGTTCAGCATTCGACTGAAGCAGGAAATCGAAGTGATTGGCCGTGATCGCATCCGGAGAAAGGCCCGTGGCGGTTTGCAGGCATTCGGAGAGGGGCTGCGAAGCAACCGTCAGCCACATAGATCTCCACTGCGCGACGGCGAATTCAATAAGCGCCGCGACCGACAACACGAGTATGCATATGGCGATCATCTGTGGAGATTTTACCCACAGGGCAGATGCGCCGCAATGGAACGTCGGTACCATCGTTGCTGCGACGTTGCTGCAGGGGGGAATCCGACCTAACTCCAATGCCTTGTTGATGATATGAGCAATCCCATAGAGAGAAATGTTCCCAAAACGGCCAAATTCATACAAGAATCTATCAGGCAGGGAGATTAAGCAGCATGGATAAGGCTGAGGCAATCCCGAATACAAACGAAGCATTGCTGCGTCCCGGTGAGTACCAAACACGCCTGCGTAAACTGCAGAAGCGCGAATGGTGGACGTGGGGATCATCGCTCTTCGTCATCTTGTTGTTGACGGGCGGGGTTGCGTCGCTCTCTGTTCCTGCAATTCTGGAAGAAAGAAACACTGTGTATGGGTCGGGAGTGATGCAGGCGATTGCGGGTCTGGTTTTCCTGATCATGCTGTTTGGCGGGTACCTTACATACGAAAAAGTTCTGATCAACCGCCTGCGCCTGGAGCTTGCGGAGAAGCAATCTCACTCTGTTCTTTGGCGCGACCTTGCTTTGATTGACCCGTTGACGGGTCTTTATAACCGCCGCTATGCCGAACGCCGCCTGAAGGAAGAAATCGCGCGGTCCGAACGCAGAGGTTACGCGCTCACGCTGGTCCTGTTTGACCTGAATGATTTCAAGCAGATCAACGACAAGTTCGGGCACCCCGCCGGGGACGCAGTCCTGAAGGAATTTGCGGACCGGCTGGGCAAAGCCGTCCGCGTGGCGGATCTGGCGGCGCGGTTGGGCGGCGATGAATTCATGCTGCTGCTCACGGAATGCGATTCCACGCGCGTGCCGGTGATGCTGCGGCGGTTGGAAGCTATTCAGGTGGAAGTGGACCGCGAAACCATACCCGTGCGATTTTCGGTCGGATGGAAAGAATACGAGCCGGGCGAAGGGTCACAGGATATGTTCAGTGGCGCCGATAAAGCGCTGTATGCGGATAAACAAGCGAAGAAGCTGGGGACCGTCACAACCGTTCCGGTGTGATTCCCTGAATTGAAAACTCAACCACAATTTCCAGCTTGGATACCGGCGCGATGCCGCAACCGATTAGCTTTGCTTCTTTTCCAGCTCGCCCCAGCGGGCGTACAGGCCGTCAATGATCTTCTGGGCCGCGTCCAATTCCGTGGAAACAGTGCGGAGCCGCGCAGGGTCACTCATCACGGCGGGATCGAGCAGCGCGTCGCGCTTCGACTGCAGATTCTTTTCGGCTTCGGCGATCCTCTGTTCGATGGTCTCGAGTTCGCGGGTTTCCTTAAAAGACAGCTTCTTCTTTGTGAGCGATGATTTCACGTCGCCGGTTGTCCGGCTAGGCCGTTGCGTGTCCACGGATGAGTTGGTTCGGCCGGCGGCATGCTGCGCGCGTTGCCATGATTCGTATTGCGAGTAATCCGCAAAGCGTTCCGCGCCGCCCAGGCCGTCAAGGCCCAGCACCACGGTTGAAACGCGATCGAGCATAAAGCGGTCGTGCGTGACCAGCACCAACGCGCCGGGATATTCGAGCAGACTCTCCTCCAGAATTTCCAGCGTAGGGATATCGAGATCGTTCGTCGGTTCGTCGAGAAGCAGCACGTCCGCGGGCTGAAGCATTAGTTGCGCGATGAGGACGCGTGCGCGCTCGCCGCCAGACAGGCGCCCGACGCGCTGGTTCAGATTTTCGCCGGTGAAAAGAAATCGCGCGGCCCACGCGGCCACGTGAATCACCTGGTCGCGATAAATCACGGAATCGCTGTCGGGAGCGAGCGCTCGGCGCAGCGTAATATCTGGATCAAGCTCGCGATTCTGATTGAAGTGAACGATGCGCAGCGAATCCGCCTGGCGCATCGTGCCTCGCGCAGGCTGGATCTCGCTTGTGATCAGGCGAAGCAGTGTCGTCTTTCCGCTGCCGTTGGGGCCCACGAGCCCCACGCGCATCCCGGACGTGATAATGAAATGAATGTCGTCGAAGAGCGCGCGGCCGCCCGCTGAGTAGCCCACCGCGTCGAGCGTGATCAGCTGCTTGGTCTGGCGGCCGGAGGACGCGAAATCAATTTTCGCGCTGGGGGTGCGCGTGCGCGCGTTCAAATCGGCGAGATCGCCGATCATCTGGTGCGCGTTATCAATGCGCGCTTTGGATTTGGTGGTGCGCGCCTTGGGGCCACGGCGAAGCCACTCGATTTCCGTGTGCACAAGATTTTCGAGCGCCGATTGCCGGTTGCGCTGCGCGTGGAGATATTGTTCCTTGGCTTCGAGAAAGGTGCTGTAGTTTCCCCGGACGCGCAACGTCCCTTCGTCGTATGTGGGATTGAGCTCCACCACCTCGTTGACAACATTCTCCAGAAAATAGCGGTCGTGGCTGACCACCACGCAGGCGAAATCCGCATTCTGCAACACCGATTCGAGCCAGTGAATGCCAGTGAGGTCGAGATGATTCGTCGGCTCATCGAGAAGAAGGACGTCGGGCATCTGCACGAGCGCTTCGACAATCGCCAGTCGCTTGCGCCAACCGCCGGAAAGAGTGGCCGCAGTGGCATCGAGATCGGTGAAGCCGGCGCGGCCCAGGATTGCCGCGATGCTCGCAAGGCGGTCGCTTTCGGGAACTCTTGCGCGATCCAGAGCCTGGTCAATCACATGGCGGATGTTTTCGCCCGGCGCGAAGTCCGAAACCTGCTGCACCAGGCTAAGGCGCGTGCCCTTGCGGATTGCCGCGTCACCTGCGTCTGGAACCACGCGGCCATTCAGGATTTCGAGCAGCGTGGATTTTCCCGAGCCGTTGGGGCCGATGATGCCGACGCGATCGCCCTCCGCCACGGTGAAGGAGATGCCTTCAAAAAGTGGTGCGGCGCCAAATCGTTTGGAAAGGCCGTGCGCGCTGATGATGGGAGGCAAAGGTCTTCGCGATCTCCTGATTTCGGATGCATTAAGAGTAGCAGGTGGCGGGGCGAGAAGCGAAGCGCGTCGAAAACATGGTGGTCTCCTAAATTGATCGCAAGAACCGAGAAGTTGTCCCCACGGGCTGAAGCCCACGCCTAGCAGAAGGCATTGAATCGGAGCTGCCCTTCGACTTCGCTCAGGATAAAAAGTTCCGACCCCTTAAAGAGGTACGAATTCGGATGGCGCCCGAACGCTTATTTGTTGTTGGAGCCGGGGAGCGGCGGTGGAGAAATTGAGCTGGCTTTAGCTTTTCCGGCCACTTCTCCCACAGTGGAAAGAAATCTTTGCAGCGCCTCACGGTATTGGGCGGGAGCCATCAGGGAAGATTCTTCGTGGCAGTAGCTATTGACGCTCAGGAATTCCTTCGGCGGCAGCGCCGAATCGAAAACTTTGCGGCCAAGGTCCGGCGGGATGACGGGGTCCTGATCGCAACGCACGATGAGCAAGGGAGCATTGATCTCCTGAAGTCGCTTTTCGGTGGCGAGTTGGGAGTACAAAAGCAATCCGATGCCGGGAAGAAACCAGTAAACGCGTCGCGCGACGCTGGCTGCGGAGGGAAATGGCGCCTCCAGTAAGACTCCACCGACCTTTTCCTGCGCGGCAAGATGCGCCGCTACTGCCGTGCCGAGCGATTGCCCAAACGAGATAATGGTTTTCGGGTCGACGCCTTTCACATTCACGAGATATTTGTAAGCCGCATCGGCATCGCGATAAATGCCAGCCTCGCTTGGCTTTCCTTCACTGCGACCATAGCCGCGGTATTCAAGGGCGAAGACGTTCGCCGGCGCGTTCCGAAGAAATTGATAGATATCCGCGCGACCGGCAATGTTGCTCGCGTTTCCATGGAACGCCAGAAACGTAAATTTCGCCTGGTCGTGCGGAATCCACCAGGCGTGAAGCTTCGTGCCATCGGAAGACGCGAGCGAAATATCTTGAACGGGCAATCCAGGTGGATTCCAATCGCCCGAAAGCCTGCCCGGATAATCTGGGAAAAATAAAAGGTGAGATTCAAAAACGCGAAGAATCACCAAGACGAGGGCGTAGGAAATCAAGGCGGCGATCAGGAAATTCAGCAATCGCTTCCCCAGTTTCACGATCAGGAATCCTCGGACTCGTTCAACATGAACGCTCGAAATTTGGTTTAGCGCGATAGCTCAACAGCGCGGCCAACCGCGGCATCACATATTTGGCATCGTGGGTGGATGCAGCTGGTATTCGTGCGGCGGCTCGGCTCCCAGCAGATATCGCACAAAATAATCCCAGCGACGGCGCGTCATGTAAAGAGACTCCGTGCCGTAGCCGTGGTGCTGGTTGGGAAGCAGCAGCAGGTCGAAATCCTTGTTCGCTTTGATGAGGGCGTCCACGACAAGCAGCGTGTTGTAGGGCGGGACGTTGTCGTCCATGGTGCCATGCGCGAGCAGCAGGTGGCCTTTTAGATTTTTCGCGAGACTTTGATTAGCCTGGTCGTCGTAGTTGGTCGAGCCGTCCGCGTTTTTCACGAGCAAGCCCTGATAACGTTCGCCCCAATCGTCTTCATATTCGCGATTGTCGTGGTTCCCCGATTCGGCGATCCCCACTTTAAAGAAATCGGGATAGCGGAACATCGCGTCTGCCGTGGCAAACCCGCCGCCGGAATGGCCCCAGATGCCGGCACGGTCCAGGTCAATCCAAGGATATTTTTCGGCCAGCTGCTTCATGCCGGCGATTTGATCGGGGAGCGTGTTATCGCCCAAGTTTGCAAAATAAAAATCATGGAATTTCTTCGAGCGGCCAGGATTGCCCATGCCTTCAATTTGAACAACCACAAACCCAAGCTCCGCAAGCGCCTGCGAATCCCCTCGTGCGTCTGCGAAGGCCCAGTTGGTAACGCTGCCGCCCTGCGGGCCGGGGTAGATATTGTTGACGATGGGATATTTTTTGCTCCGATCGAGGTTCGTCGGCTGGTACATCAGGCCGTATATGTCGGTGACGCCATCGCGCGCCTTCACAACCACCGGCACCGGCGGCTTCCAACCTGCCGCGAGCAGGCGCGAAATGTCGGTCTTTTCGAGCGTAGCGACCAGCTTTCCATTTTGATCGCGCAGCACCGTGACGGGCGGAACATCAGGCGTCGAGTAGCTATCCACAAAAAACTGGCCGGAGGGCGACAACGTCACCTGATGATCGAAATTCTCAGGGGTGAGAAGTTCCAGACCCTTCCCATCGAATCCGATGCTATAGAAATGCGCAAAATAGGGGTTGTTGTCTTTCTCGCGGCCATTCGCCAGAAAATATAGCTTGCGATTTTTTTCGTCCACACGCAGCAGTTGCATCACCGTCCAATCGCCAGACGTGATCTGATTTTTCAATTTACCTGTCGCGAGATCATACAGATAGAGGTGCGACCAGCCATCGCGTTCGGAGCACCAGATAACTTCGTTGGAAGCGGGCAGATAGTGCCAGTTTACCTTGCCCTGCCCCGCTTCGAATTGTGTGGCCGCTGTCTCATCGAGCACGTCTCGAATCGCGCCTGTGGCCGCATCTGCGACGCGCAGTTGTTCCTTCTTGTGGTCGCGCGAAGTGGAAACGAAAGCGATATGCGAAGCGTCGGCGCTCCACTCCACGTCGGCCCATTCACCACCGCGGCATTGCACGTCGTCGCAGATCGTGGAGCGATGCTGATCGGGCGGAAGCTGCAAGCGAGTCACTTTTGGGCCGTCGAGATTGATGATCACGCGTTGAATCGTGGTAATGACGTCATCACCGGGGAGAGGATATTTCCACTCTTCAAGCTTGGGGTGGCCAACCTTAGTCTCGACGAGATACATTTCGCCGACTCCGCGCTGGTCCTGCTGGAAAGTGGCAATCTTTTTCGAATCGGGCGACCAGACCAGAACGGCGCGGTCGCTGTGAATCCATCCGGCGTTATCCGTAGCGTAGCCGAAATCCTTCACGCCGTCGGTTGTAAGCTGCGTTTCCTTGTTTGTGGCCACGTCGCGCGCCCACAAATTGTAATCGCGGATGAATGCACCCGTCTTGCCGTCGGGGGAAAGCAATTCATTGCGTGAGGTATCCGCGGATTTGGCGTCGGCGGCACAGTGCGTCCCTTGCATATCGCATGTCCAATGCTTCGATTGAACGGTGAACGAGATGGATTGACCGTCTGCCGAGAAATCGAAAGATGTGAAGGGGAGTTTCGTTGCCGCGTAAGTTTTGCCGGCGGCCGCTGATAGCGCTGCGGCGATTTTGGCGTGGTCAAACGCGGAATGGCGCGTGGCATGCGCGGCGTCGTAGACCACGAATTCGCTGCCGTCCGGACCTGTGTCGCGATACACGAAGCGCTCGTCCTGCAGCCAGCGGCCACCGCGCACGTTGTGGAATACGAGCGGCGATGTGTTGTAGCCCATGTATTTCTCCGCGCGTTGATAATCCGCTGCGGTGAGTGCGAGCGGCGCGCTGGCGTTTGCGCTCGTCTCCTGAGCGGTCGCCTGCCCTGCGGCCGCCGAAACTACGACGGCGATTACCAAAATAAACCTGACACAGAATGTTGCGTGCCTTTGCGTGCGGAGTCGCATTCGGATCCTCTTTGATTAGCGTAAATTTGGCGCGGCTAGCATCGCGCTGGACCGCCTCGGAAGTCAAGACAATGGCGCAAAGTCGCTCAAAAGGCGGCCGGGCGCGAACCCGGCTCGGACCTTAACTTTTTGGCTTGAACTGTCCGTTTGGCCTATCGACACCGGCGTTTCCCCTCCCTACCGTGATTGGTGGAACAGTCCATCTAAATGATGCCGCTTCTACATGTTCGCGACTTGCGTGTCCGTTACAAGGCAGAGGGTGGCTCGCCGCGGCCCGCTGTCGCCGGAGTCAGCTTCCACATCGCTCCCGGCGAGACTTTGGGGCTGATGGGAGAGTCCGGGTGCGGCAAAAGCACGATTGCGCTGAGCTTGCTTGGTCTGCTGTCGGCCGGAAGCGCCGTCGTTTCCGGCTCGATCGAATTTCAGGGTGAGGAGCTTTTGTCCAGGCCTGAGCGCGAATTGCAGAAAATTCGCGGAGCCGCCATAGCGATGGTCTCGCAGGAACCAGAATTGGCGCTGAGCCCCGTGATCCGCGTGGGCGATCAGGTTGCCGAGGTGTTGCGCGCTCATCACGATTGGGACGCGAAGAAATGCCGCATCGAGGCCGAAGCGATTCTGGCGCTGGCCGGATTAACGCAGGCTCGCGAACTTTATTCCGCCTACCCGCACCAACTGAGCGGCGGACAGCGGCAGCGCGTGGTGCTTGCGCAGGCCCTCGCTTGCCGTCCGGCTTTGGTGATTGCCGACGAGCCGACAGCTTCGCTTGATGCGTTGAGCCAGTCCGCATTCATCGCGCTGTTGCGGGATCTGAAGCGCAAATTGCAGATTTCGCTTTTGCTCATCAGCCACACGCCGGAAATCCAGGCGAGCCTGGCCGACCGCGTTCTTGTGATGAAGGATGGAGAAATCGTCGAAGAAGGGACGTTTGCGCAACTTTACAGAAAATCCGGCCTCGCCTACACGCGAACAATCCTCCGCTCAGGCGCGGGAGCGTGGGGACGCGAACAGGAACGTCACGATTGGGATTCGCGATCACACTTTCAGGAGGTCGTCACGCGATGACTTTTATTTCTAATTCACTCGTGGTCGTCCGGGGGCTGGGGAAAAGCTACACCCGGCGGCGGCCCATCTCGCGCAAGAAATACCTTGTGCGCGCCTTCGAAGCGGTGGATTTGAAGATCCGCCGCTGCTCCACGCTCGCGCTGGTCGGCGAATCGGGAGCGGGAAAATCCTCACTGGCGCGCTGTTTGGCGCTTCTGGACAAGCCCTCGCAGGGCGAAATCTGGTACGAAGGCCGCAGCCTCACCACCCTCACGAAGAAAAACCTCTTCCCGCTTCGCCGCGAAATTCAATATATTTTTCAGGAGCCCGCCGAATCCTTGAACTCGCGTTTCACGGCGCGTGAAATCATCGCCGAACCCCTGCGCATCCAACGCGAAGGAACGCCGGTCGAACAGAATGAGCGCGCGCTGGCGCTGATGGAACTTGTAGGATTGTCTCCCGACGGCGCAGACAAGCGCGCTTCCGAATTCAGCGGCGGCCAGAAGCAACGCCTCGCGATCGCGCGCGCGCTGGCGCTCGAACCGAAGCTGCTGATCCTCGATGAATCGCTTTCCAGTCTCGACCCCGCAAATCAAGACATGATTCTCGCCCTGCTGGCGGAGTTGCAGTCGAGCCGTTCGCTCACCTACGTGCATATTTCCCACGATCTTCAATTGGTTTCTCGTTTCGCTGACGAAGTCGCCGTGATGCACGAAGGCAAAATCCTGGAGCAGCAGTCGGCCCGCGCGCTGTTTTCCTGCCCTGTTCATGAACACACGCGGGAACTACTTGAAGCGATGCCCGCGCTCGAGGCCATTCTCGAGGAGTTGTCCGCCTAGGGCGCCCTCATGCGCTACATCGGTCGCCGCCTCGTCCATGCGATGTTGTTGCTCGTCGCGATTTCTTTTTTCTCGTTCGCGCTGCTGCAAATCGCGCCGGGAGATTTCTTCGACGCGATGCGTTTGAATCCGCAAATCTCCGCGCAAACCGTCAACGGAATTCGTTCGCAATACGGCCTCGATCGCCCCTTCCCGGAGCGATACGCGCGATGGATGCGCTCCCTCGTCGCGGGCCAGCTCGGCTTTTCCCTGGCGTACAACAGCCCCGTCGGACCGCTCCTGCGCGCCCGTGCGCGCAACACGCTTCTGCTGACCGGCACGGCAACTTTGCTTGCCTGGCTGCTCGCGCTGCCCATCGGCATCTGGACCGCCGCAAAAAAGGGAAAGCTGGGCGACCGCATCGCGGGGCTCGCCACGTCCACGCTGCTCACGATTCCGGACATTCTGCTTTTCCTCGCCTTGCTGCTGCTGGCCGTGCGCACAGGCTGGTTTCCTGCGGGCGGAATGATTTCTTCGGGCGGTGAAGACTTGGGCGCTTGGTCCAGGATAAAGGATGTCGCGTTCCATCTCGTACTCCCCGCGCTCGGCCTGGCCGTCGTCATGCTGCCCGTTCTCGTGCGTCACATTCGCTCCGCAATGATCGATGTGCTTGAGGCCCCTTTTCTGCGCGCGGCTCGCGGCCACGGAATCCCTCACCAACGATTGCTCTGGCGCTACGCGCTTCCCGTTGCCGCGAACCCGCTGATTTCGCTTTTCGGTTTCTCGATCGCCACGCTTCTCAGCGCATCGGTGCTCGTCGAGGTGATTCTCAGCTGGCCGGGACTCGGCCCATTGCTCGTGGAAGCGATACTCGCGCGCGACGTATACGTGGTCGTCGGCGTAGTCATGCTGTCGTCGATTTTTCTGGTTGCGGGCAATCTCGTCGCGGACATGCTGCTGTTCGCAGCCGATCCGCGGATACGCGTGGAGTGAATCGTTGACGCACCGCCACAAGCTCTGGGCCGCGCTGATATTGTTGGCGGGGATTCACGCCATCATTTTGTTCGCGGGGTTCTTCGCGCCCTACGACTACGCGGCGCAGGATCGCGAAATGCCCTTCGCGCCGCCCGGTCGAATCGAGTTCTTTGACGCAAGCGGAGAGCTTCACATTCACCCGTATGTTTCCATCCCGCGCGCTGCCGATTCACCGCCAGACGTCGCCGAGTCCGCCGCAAATCCTTATCATGTCTATCGCGTTCGTTTCTTCGTTCGCGGCGACTCCTACAAAATCGCCGGGCTCTTCCCCTCGCGCTTGCATTTCTTCGGCGTTGAAGCGCCGCGTCGCGCCTATCTGCTCGGCACGGATGGCTTCGGCCGCGATCAGCTCTCGCGTTTCCTGTACGGCGGGCAAATCTCGCTGCTCGCCGGCGTGCTGGCCGCTGCGCTTTGCGTCTCGCTCGGAATTTTCATCGGCGCCATTTCCGGCTTCTACGGCGGCTGGATTGACGACCTCCTGATGCGTGGCGGCGAGCTTTTCCTCGCCCTCCCCTGGCTCTATTTGTTATTCGCGGTCCGCGCCGCGCTCCCGTTGCACATCGCCGGCTGGCAGGTTTTTCTACTTCTCGTCTGTGTGATCGGCGCCGTGGGATGGGCGCGCCCGGCGCGCCTGATTCGCGGCGTCGTGCTCAGCGCAAAAGAACGCAAGTTCGTCGTCGCAGCCAGAGGCTTTGGCGCTTCCGATCTTTATCTTCTGCGGCGCCACGTTCTGCCGCAAACGTACGGCATCGTGCTCACGCAAATGGCGCTCCTGATTCCCGCGTATGTTCTTGCGGAAGTCACCCTCACGTTTCTGGGCCTTGGCGTCACGGAGCCCATGCCCAGCTGGGGCAGCCTGCTTTCGTCGCTGCAGCAATATTATGTCCTCTCTTCCTACTGGTGGATGTTCCTCCCGGCCCTGCTTCTGATTCCGGTCTTTCTCGCCTATTACACCGCTGCCGATGCGCTGCAGGAACGTTGGAAGTCCGTCTCACTGTAAATACATCCAAAACTTTGCTAATTGTTAATGTATGGGAATGCGCCCTCTCGGGCAGCGCTGCTTCGCGCCGCTGCATGTCGCGATTGTGTTCGCACTTGCCTGTGCAATCTGCGATGTTCGCCCGCTTCCAGCCCAGTCGGGCGAGGAGCGCATGCTCGCGGCCGGAGTTCCTGGCCACGCTGGCGGACGAATAGCTGTCGCGCTGCGTGCCGAGCCGAAAACGCTCAATCCCGTGCTCGCCGCGGACGGCCCCTCGCGCGACGTAATTCGCTGCATCACCGCCGACTTGATCCACATCAATCGCGAATCGCAAAAGACGGAGCCTGCGCTCGCAAAGTCCTGGCGCGTCTCGCGCGACGGCCGCCAATACACGCTGCGCCTTCGCCAGGGCGTGCGCTTTTCCGATGGCCAGCCGTTCACTGCCGATGATGTCGTGTTTACCTTTCAAGTCTATCTCGACGAACAAATCCATTCGCCGCAGCGCGATCTTCTGGTGATTGGCGGAAAGCCGCTCGTCGTGACGAAGCTCGACGACGCAACCATCCGCTTTGATCTGCCGCAACCCTACGCCGCCGCCGAGCGCCTTTTCGATAGCCTCGCCATTCTTCCGAAGCACTTGCTCGAGGCCGCTTATCGCGATGGCACGTTTTCGCAAGCCTGGGGGCTTTCGGCGGCGCCCGCGCAATTCGCAGGGCTGGGCCCCTTTCGTCTGAAACAATATGTCCCCGGCGAGCGAATCGTCCTGGAGAGAAATCCTTATTATTGGAAGGAAGATCAAACCCACAATCGCCTGCCCTATCTTGACGAAGTTTCATTTTTGTTCGTATCCAACGAAGACGCGCAGGCAATCCGATTCCAGGCAGGCGACACGGACATTCTCAGCCGCTTCAGCGCGGAAAATTATCCCGTGCTCGAAAAGCAGCAGGCGGCGCGCGCGTATCACCTGTTCGATCTCGGCCCGAGCCTCGAATACAATTTTCTTTTCTTTAATCTCAACGATCTCTCCGCGAAAAACCTCCCGGAGGTCGCCAAGAAACAGGCATGGTTTCAGGATGTGCGCTTTCGCCAGGCTGTTTCCGCCGCGCTCGACCGCGACGCTATCGTTCGCCTTGTTTACAACGGCCGCGCAACTCCTCTCTGGGGCCACGTCACGCCCGGCAACAAGGTTTGGGTGGACACGAAACTCGCGCACCCGCCGCGTTCGCTCGATCGCGCTCGCAACCTCTTGAAATCTGCGGGCTTTATCTGGGAAGCCGATGGCTCGCTGGCAGACTCGCGCGCCAATCCCGTTGAATTTTCCATCCTGGTCAGTTCATCGAATGCGCAGCGCGTGAAAATGGCCACGCTCATTCAAGACGACCTGAAGCAACTCGGAATGAATGTCCACATTGTCTCGCTCGAATTTCGCGGCGTCGTGGACCGCTTCCTCAACACCTACGATTTCGAGGCCGGCATCATGGGGCTTGGCGGCGGCGAGGCGGATCCCAATTCCGAGATGAACGTTTGGCTTTCCACCGGCGGCACTCATTTGTGGCACACGAACCAATCCGCTCCCGCCACTCCCTGGGAAGCGGAAATGGACCGTCTCATGCAGCAGCAGCTTGTCACGCTCGATCCGGCGAAGCGCAAGCGCCTGTATGACCGGGTTCAGGAAATTGTCGCGGAGAATTTGCCCGTAATTTGCCTCGCGAGCCCCAATATTCTTGTCGGGGCCAGGGATCGCGTCGGAAATTTCCAGCCCGCGATTCTGGATCCGTACGCGCTCTGGAATGTTGACCAGCTTTACATCCATTAGGTGGGCGAGGGTCGGGCTTCATGGGCCAAATCAAATCCCAATCGCTGGAAGAAAAGCGCGCCGCGTGGCCAGACACTCGCCTGGTCAAAGAATGCCTGGGCGGTAGCGAAGAGGCCTGGTCCGCACTGGTGGATAAATATAAGAACCTGATCTTTTCGATCCCCATCAAGTACGGCTTTTCTTCCGACGACGCCACCGACATTTTTCAAGCCGTTTGCCTGGAGATGCTTACCGAGCTGCACAAATTGCGCGAGCCGAAAGCGCTTCCCAAATGGATTATGCAAGTGACCGCGCACAAATGCTTCCACCGCAAACGCCAGTTGCAGCGCGTGGATGGTTCCGACCCCGAAGAAATATTGAAGAGCCAGTCCGAACCCCCGCGCGCGGAAGCGATTCTGCGGGAAGCGCAGGAGGAACAAATCCTGCGTCAGGCAGTCGTCGAACTCGCGGCGCAGTGCCAAAAACTCGTCGAAATGCTTTTCTTCGAGGAGCCTTCGCGTCCGTATCAGGAAATCGCCAGGGCTCTCGGCATCGCCGTCGGCTCGATCGGATTCACCCGCCAGCGCTGCCTGGAACGCTTGCAACGCCGGTTGACGGAACTGGGCTTCTAGTGCCCGCGAAGAAACCCACCGCCGAATCCGCCGCAAAACTGCTGGCACAAATCGGCGCTCTGCCCGACGACGCGTGCCGGAAGAAATTCTTCGCTGCACATCGCGGGCTGCACGACGCGGAATTCGTTCGCACCCTGATCAGCTCGGTGGTCGCGCAAGGCCGTGTGGAAACCCATCGCGCTCTCGCCCTGGCCGAAGCTGCCGTCTTTCTTTCGCGCAAGCTCCGCAACCAGGAAATCCTGGGCCTCAGCCTGCGCGCCAAGGCGAACGCCCTGTATCTGGGCGGACAAAACCGCCCGGCCCTCGATTTCTACGGCAAAGCACTTGAAATTTTCGAAACACTGAAAAGCGAAGAGGAAATCGCGCGCACGCTCACCGCGTCGCTGCAAGCGTTGATCCTCATCGGCGAATACGACCGCGCCATCGCAGGCGCCGATCGCGCCCGCGAAATACTCACGCGCCTGGGCGACACGCGCCGCCTCGCGCGGCTAGATAACAACGTTGGAAATATTTTTCACCGCCAGGATCGCTTTGAAGAAGCTCT
>Ga0070765_100000508_pt1 | contig 23454 bp, 20 predicted proteins | sample HubBroMetageWFT5_FD_71516 | JGI IMG/M metagenome (GOLD analysis project Ga0070765, IMG submission 71516) | Warmed and freeze-thawed soil microbial communities from the Hubbard Brook experimental Forest, New Hampshire - Hubbard Brook CCASE Soil... | ecosystem: Environmental > Terrestrial > Soil... | reverse complement strand
GATCTCGAGGCGCGCCCACGCGGCGTACACGTCGACGTCGTGGGCGTACGACAGCAATGAGGTGAACTGCGCTCCCGGTGGGCGGGCGGCTACCTCGCTGATGGCGATGTCGCCGTCGGGGCGCCGGAACCACTCCATATGGGTGAGCCCGGTTCGAAGCCCGAGGGCCCGGAGACCACGCAGTCCGTCAGTGCGGATGGGGTCGAACTCCGCGCCCGCGATGTCGCGCGGCAGGAGCACGGCCCACTGGATCCACGGGTTTTCGAGCACCTCCAGCGGAGTCGGGAGGTAGCGGGAGATCGAGTGCCAGACGAGCTCGCCATCGATGAGCACGCTGTCGAAGCTGTGCTCGGCGCCGCTCACCATCTGCTCCAGGAGCACCGGGTGCAGCTCATCCGGCGGATCGGCGGCGAGCCACGCCTCGAGCTGACTGCCGGCGTCGATCCGGAAGGTCGAGCGCGCTCCGGCGCCGGCGGGCGGCTTGGCGACCAGCGGGTAGCCGAGCGCCCCGGCCGCCGAGCGAGCCTCGCCGGCTGAATGGGCGAGGCGGTGACCGGCGCAGGGGACCCCGTTCGCCTCGAACACGGTCTTCATTCGCGCCTTGTCACGGAAATTGCGCGCCACCTCCGCTCCCATCCCCCGGATGCCCAGGGCGTCACGGACCTCGCCGAGCGGGACCTGCAATTGCTCGAGCATGCCCATCAGGCAATCGACGCCGCCCAGGTGCCGGGTCATCACCCTGGTGGCGTCGGCGATCTGCTGAGCGTCCGTGCCGTCGTGCACCCGGTAGTGACCGGAAAGTGCGGCGCGGAGGTCGTCGCCGAGCTTGTCCTCGGGATCCTGGCTGATCAGGCCGAGCCGAACGTCCGGCAGCATCGCGGCCGCGGCGATGAACCGCACCGTGGCCGGGAGCAGGAACGGGGCGACGAAGACGGCGTTTGCCATTGGACGTTCCGGCGAGTCTAGTCACGCGGCAGGGGCGGGTTGTGACCCAGCGGGTAGGATCTGGGCGTGAACGTCATCTTCATCGAACCCGCATTCCCGGCGAACCAGCGCGATTTCGTGCGCGGTCTCGCAGAGGCCGGCGCGAACGTGATCGGGATTGGCGAGCGTCCGGCAGACTGGCTCGACGGCGACCTGCGCGCCTGGATGCTTCATTACCAGCAGATCCAGAACGTCACCGATGTCGGTGCGCTGGTCGATGCGGTGCGCTTCGCGCAGAGCAAGGTGTGGGTCGATGCGCTCGAGTCGACCATCGAGGCGCACACGATGGCGGCAGCTCATGCGCGCGAGGCGTGCGGCATCCCGGGCACGTCGGTGCGCACCGCCTTCCTCTGCCGCGACAAGCCGGCGATGAAGGAGGCGCTGCGCGCAGTCGGGATCGCCACGGCCCAGTCGACGGGTGCTTCCACAGCTGCCGAGGTGCGCGAGTTCGTCGCGTCGGTCGGCTACCCGATCATCCTCAAACCGCGGGCCGCCGCGGGAGCATCGGGGACGAGCCGCGTCGACTCCGATGCCGAGCTGGACCGAGCCCTTGCGGAGCTGGGCGCCACCGGCGCGACGGATATCGCCGTCGAGGAATTCGTGGAAGGGCACGAGGGGTTCTACGACACGATCAGCATCGACGGGCGCCCGGCCTACGACTTCATCTCGCACTACTATCCGAACGTTCTCGAGGCGATGCGCGAACGCTGGATCAGCCCGCAGTTCATCGCGACCAACCGTGTCGACGCGGTGCAGGACTACTCGGAGGTGCGTGAGCTCGGCCTGCGCGCCATCGAGGCGCTCGGCATCGGAACGTCGGCCACCCACATGGAGTGGTTCTTCGGTCCGAAGGGCCTCCGTTTCAGCGAGATCGGATGCCGGCCGCCGGGCGTTCGCGCGTGGGATCTCTACGCCGCGGGCAACGACATCGATATCTACCGCGAGTGGGCGAACGTGATCGTCCACGACACGGTCGACCGTCAGCTCTCTCGGCGCCGGGCTGCGGGGATGATCGCACTGCGTCCTGATCGCGACGGCACCATCAGCCACTACGACGGCGTCGACGAGGTGCAGCGTCAGTTCGGCGAATGGATCCTCGACTCGCATCTGCCCGGAAGCGGCACGCCGACCCAGCCGGTGGATGCGGGCTACATGGCCAATGCGTGGATACGCATGGCCCACCCGGACTACGACACCCTCCGCCACATGCTCAACGTGGTCGGGGAGACGGTGCGCGTGCGCGCGTCGTGAGGCAGGTGACCCTGCTCGGTCCACTCGACGGGGTCGACCTGGCGGCAGAGGTCGGAGCGTTCGGGGTCGACGGGCCGGTCGCGCTGGTCACCGCCGGGTGGGAGGAGGGCGAGCGCAACGACGCCGATGCCGACCGCCGGCTCGGAGGCGGCTCGCGCAATCTCAACCTCTACGGCCGCCACCTCGATGTCCTCGAAAGCGACGCGGGGTATGCGGACGCGCAACGCCTGCTCCGAACCCAGCTCGATGAGCTGCGCGAGGTCTATCTCCTTCGACTGCGCCGTGCGCTCGCGGGCGTTGAGGTGATCCGCCGGCGCTTCGCTGAGGCGCACGGAGACGCGGGGCCGGAGATCGTTGCGGCAATCGATCCGATCCGGGCCCTCGACCAGTCGCACGCGTCGGCGATCGAGGCGGCGTACGAGCGTTTCTACATGCATCAAGCACCGCACGAGCGCCCCGGGATCGCCCGCCATCGCGAGGAGGTGGCCCAGATCGTGGCCGGATGTGCCGCCATCGCCATCGCCGGAGGGCACGTCGGTGTGCTCAACGGCTGCCTGCATCTCTTCAATCTCGCCGCGCTGATCGAAGAGCGCCCGTTGATCGCCTGGTCATCGGGCACGATGGCCGTCTCCGAGCGGATCGTGGTCGCCGACGATGACGACCCCGCCGGTCGCCCCGACGAGGTGTACGACATCGGCATCGGAGTCGCTCGTGGGATGCTGGCGCTCCCTGCCGCCGCGACCCGCCTGCACGCCCACGATGCGGACGCACTGGCCATCCTCGCCCAGCGCTGCGCCCCCAGTGCGTGCGTGATCCTCGACGCCGGTGATCGCCTCGAGCTGCACGCGGGTCGCCCTGCCGATCTCGGGTCGGTCGGAGTCGTCACGGACGACGGCCGGATCGTCCGCGGGGTGGACGCAGCCTGACCATGACCGTCGGTCCCGCCCGCAGTGAGCGGGCACTCACCCGCCTGCTCACCGAAGGCACTTCCCCAGAGGCGATCGACCAGCTGCTTCGTGATCACCGCATACCGCTCGTGGACGGGCCGACGTGCACGTTCCTCTGGAGAGGGGAGGCCGATTGGGTCGGGGTCGAGCATCGGATCATGGGGGTGCCGATTCCGTTGCCGCTTCGCCGTCTCAAGGGCACCGATCTCTGGCACGCCAGCGTCGAGCTCCCCCGCGGCGCCCGAGTTCAGTACCGCCTTCTGGTGCGGCGCGGCGAGCACACCGAAAGCATGAACGACCCCCTCAACCCTCGAGTTGTCGGTGACCCCGTCGGCTCGCAGTCCGTGCTCGAGGCGGACGGGTACATCACCCCCGATTGGACCCTCCCTGATCCGGCGGCAGTGTCCGGCGATCTCGTCGATCTGCGGATCCCGAGCAAGGCGCTCCGTCGCGAGGCTCAGGTCACCGTGTACATCCCGGCGCGGAGGCGGCGCGATCGCCGGATGCCGCTGCTGGTGGTACATGACGGCGGTGACTTCCTGCGCTTCTCGTCGATGGCAACCGTGCTGGACAACCTCATGCACCGGCGGCTGGTTGACGATTGCGTTGTCGCGTTCACGCACCCGGGCGACCGGCTGCGCGAGTATGGGGCGAGCGCGGCGCACAGCCGGTTCCTGACCAGCGAGCTGGTGCCGCAGATCGAGGGCTCACTGCAGTTGCGTGGCGATCCGCGTGGCAGGGTCCTGATGGGCGCGAGCTTCGGCGGGGTGGCCGCGCTCGCCGCCGCCGTCCGTGCACCCGCTTTCTACGGCGCGCTCCTGCTCGAATCGCCATCGCTGCGCTTCACCGAAGCCGCAGCGCCGGGAACGTTCGGCGAGGTGTTCGAGCCCGTGGTGCGTTTCGTCAACACGCTGCGGACCAGGCCGAAGAAGGTCACCGATCGGATCTTCCTGACGTTCGGTGCCTTCGAGCCCCTCGCGGTGCCCGATCGAGCGATGGCTGCGGTGCTCGGGCGGATGTGCGACGAACTTCGCGTCGTCGAGGCCCTCGACGGCCACAACTGGATCAACTGGCGCGACCGGCTGCTCGGTGGTCTCGGCTGGCTCTTCCCAGGCGACGCCCGTCTCATCTATCCAGGTTGATCACCCAGGTTGATGCGTCGACCGGCACCGATGCGCGAGACTTTCCGGCCATGAAGAGGCGAGAGCGCTGGTATTCCAACCGAGTCGAGAGCGATGTCACGGTGGTGCGGTGGGGGCATTACGGCCGGCCGGTCATCGTCTTCCCGACCGCGGGCGGTGACGCCGAGGAGATCGAGCGCATGTGGCTCGTCGACTCAGTCGGTGCGCACCTCGAGGCGGGACGGGCGAAGATCTACTCCTGCGACAGCGTGTCCGGGAGGGCGATGCTCCGCGAGGAAGGCGACGCCCGCTATCGCGCCGCGATCACACGCGGCTTCATCGAGTTCGTCCGACACGAGATGATCCCGATGATCCGCATGGACTCCGAGAGCCCGGACATCACCGTGATCACCTCCGGGGCTTCGATCGGCGCATTCAACGCCGTGTCGCTGCTCTGCCACTACCCCGATGTGGTGACCGCGGCGGTGGGAATGAGCGGCACCTACGACATCTCGCGCTTCGTTGGCGAGAACGCCGGCGACGACCTGTACTTCGCGACGCCCTCGTACTTCCTCCCGGACCTTAACGGCGAGCACCTCGGATTGCTCCAGACCCGCCAAGCGATCCTCGCGTCGGGCGAAGGCCGGTGGGAGAACATCGGTGAGTCATGGCAGCTCGCCCACGTGCTCGGCACCAAGGGGATCCCGAACCGCGTTGACCCGTGGGGCACCGAGTATGACCACGACTGGTCAACGTGGCGCCAGATGCTCCCGAGGTATCTCGACGAGCTCGTCTGAGCCTGTCGGAAGCTAGGCCGGCGTCAGCTCGGCGTCGTCGCCGGGCTGGATCTCGACGACGCCTTCGACGATATCGAACTCCTCATCGTCGTACTCGTCGCCACGGCTGCGCGCCATCAGCAGGAGGGTCGTGATGAGGAGGAACGCGGCCATCGAGAGGAAGGGAACCGAGATGAATCCGAAAACGTTGATGACCGCGACGTTGCACGGCACGGCGCTGCCGCACACAGTCGGCTCGCCGGGGACGCGCTCCAGCTGGTAGTGATAGACGGCGAGCCCGGCGCCGACCACCGCGAGGCCGATGAAGTATCGCTTCGCGACCTGGATATCACCGCGAAACGCGGCGATCCCGAGCAGCAGCGACAGCGGGTACATGCAGATGCGCTGAAACCAGCAGAACTCGCAGGGATTGAGCTGTTCACCAAATTGGAGGTACAGGCTCCCGAAGGTTGCAAGCACCGCCGCGATCCACGCGACCTGCAGTGCGAAGGGTGTGATGCCGTCGCGCAACCGCCCCCAGCGCTCCCGAGCCACAGCCGATGTGCGCGAAATGGCGAATGCGATGACGATGAGGAGGACCAGCGCGTCTGCCACCAGCGCGAGCACGGCGTACCCGGTGTTGATGATCCCGGAGGACGTGACGACAGCCATACGTTCGGCTCGGACCCGCGGTCAGGCCGACGGCGTCTTGATGGCTTTCAGCGTTTGCTCGATGTTCTGGATGGTGGAGGAGGAGCACACCGACGAAGGCTGATCGCCAGTGGCGATGCAGGTCGCGGCGGTGAGGATGTTCGCGTTGCCGACGATGTCCTGGGTCACCTGATCGTTCGGATTGCTGAGCTTCGCTGCGATCTGGCCCCACGAGAGGCCCTGGAGCGTTTTGGGGTCATAGCTGGTGGAGTAGAGGCTGAAGTAACCGCCGACGTCGATGAACGGGAACTGGCCGGCCTGCTGGGTGTAGGGGGGCGTGTTCCACTTGGTCCAGATATTCGTGATCTGCGAGGTCATCTTCTGCAGGGGCTGCTGGGCCCGATCCTCGATCTCGTTGGTGCTCAGGTCGATGTACTGGCTCGTGTACGACGACTTGTAGAACGTGAAGGTGTCGGTGTTCGCGTCGACATCGGTTGAGGACGACTGGATCTCGTGGAGATTCGAGAAGGTGCCGAACCGCGACAGCCACATCACCATCACCCAGCGCTCGGCCGCGCAGTACGGACAGTATTCGGCGCCGACATACACAACCATCGGCTTGCCGCTGGAGTCGACGAGTTTGGCGGAGGAGGGGAGACGGACCATCTCCCCGGGCTGGCGGCCGGAGCCGACGGTGTCGACCACCGACGTGCTGGGGTTCGCTACGGCTGACAGGATCGACTGCGGCACCGGCGTTGCCACGGTCGCGTTGCTGCCGCCTGCCGCGTTGATCAGAACGATCACGATGAGCACCACCGCGACCACGGCGACGCTCGAGATGGTCACCACCGTCGGCGACTGCCACGGTGGACGGCGCTCGAGGGACACCGACCTCGCAGCCGCCATGTTGCGGCGCTGCTTCTTGGTGACCGGCCTGGCAGGATACTTGCCTGCCGGGGCGGGGCGTTTGCCCACCGGCTTGCGCGGAGTGTCCTGAGCCACGGCAACAGGGTACCGGACGAACCTTTCGGCAGGGTGTCCCGCCTTCGGTGTTCACGTCGAGGCTGAACGCATCGTCCATGAAGATACGGTGACGATCCCGAGAGTCTCGACATCCGTGTCTATCCTCAAGCCATGGTGGGTCTCCCGACGGAGGTGGCGTGAGGTCCCGGATCACCGCCACCGCGACTGCTCTGGTGCTCCTGGCGGCCGTGCCCTCGGGACTGCTGCAGGCCGCGGACGGCAGTGCGGCGGCGGTGCGCCGCGGGATCGACGTCAGCGCTTACCAGGGTTCGTCGATCGCCTGGCATTCGGTGGCCGCCTCGGGAATCTCGTTCGCCTACATCAGAGCCGCAGACGGTGCGGGGTCACCTGATGGTCAATTCCAGACCAACTGGCGGGGTGCTGTGGCTGCGGGGGTGACTCCGGGCGCGTACCTGTTCTTCGAACCAAATCAGAGCCCGGTCGCCCAGGCTGATCTGCTCGTCTCCCAGCTTCGGTCGGTCGGGTTCACGCACGGCGACCTGGTACCCACGATCGACGTGGAGACCATGGATAAGGAGTCCGAGGCGGTTGTCGTGGCCAACCTCCGGACGGTTGTGAACATCGTGAGCGCCGCAATCGGATCGCTGCCGGCGATCTACTGCTCACCGTCGTGGTGGAGCGGGAACATCTCTTCGGCGGCGTTCACCCTGGACCCGCTGTGGGTCGCGAACTGGTTCGTGAGCCAGCCGTCGGTGCCCGAGAACAACTGGGGTGGAACCGGCTGGCAGGTGTGGCAGTACAGCGATGCGGGAGTTGTCCCCGGGATTCCCGGACACGTCGACCTGGACCAGGGCGGCGCGCGATCGCTTCCGTACTACGGGTTCCCAAATCCCCTCGCGCTCCCGCAGGCGATGGGCGTGGCAGGCGCTCCCCAGACGGTCTCTGACCAGGCGGGTGACATCAACATCCTCTGGCGCGGAACCAATGCTCATCTCTGGAACCTCGGCTTCCGGAACGGGATGTGGGGGAGAGCCTCAGCCGACATCAGCGCTGCCGGCCCTGCTGCAGCGGCCCTGGTGTCCGATCCCAGCGTCGTCTCCTCCGGTCCTGGGCGGATTGACGCGTTCTGGGAAGGGGAGGATCGCAATCTCTGGTACTCGGAATTCGCGGGGGGATTCTTCGGCGGCGGGTCCTGGTCCGCGCCGATCCCGCTCGGGTTGGGACCGCTGGGGTCGGCTCCTCGCGCGGTATCGCCCGCACCTGGGCTGATCGACGTCTTCTGGAAGGGCTCGGGCGGTGGCATGTGGGTGGATCGCTACAGCGGCACCTGGAGCGGTGCGACGCCCCTGGGCACCGGAGCGGTTGGCGGCAACCCGGTGGTGGCCAGCGCAGGGCTGGGTTCCGACACCGTCCTCTGGCGGGACGCGTCGGGGGATCTCTGGGCCGACACCGGCGCTTCATGGGGATGGTCGGGTGCGGTTCGGCTGACGTCCACCGCGCTGGCGGCGGACCCGTCGGTCAGCGCGGCGAGCACGAGCATCGACGTCTTCTGGAACAGCGCGGGTGAGCTCTGGCACGGCGCCTTGAGCGGCGGGACCTGGACCGGGGCCGCCGCCCTCGGCACCGAGACGGTCGCCGGCAACCCGTCGGTGGTCGACCTCGCACCCGGGTCGGTGATCGTCGACTCGCGCGAGCCATCCGGGCTGATGGCCTCGTCGCTGTACACGGCCGCGAGCGGCCTGGTGGGTCCCGAGGGCCTCGGCGCGACGGCGTACTCGGATCCATCGTCGGTGGTGTTCGCCGGCGGCGGCGCCATCGATGTCGTCTGGCGGTCCAGCTCCAGCACGCTCTGGGTCGCCCAGGCGTGCCCCGGCTGCGCGGCCCCGGCGATCCCCGTCTTCACCCCGGCGGGATAGCCGGCCCCGTCTCAGAGGATGTGGCGACGAGACGAGGAGAGGTCTCAGGCGCCGTCGTTCCGCTCCTGCTAAAGCTCCTGATAATGCATATTCTCACGATCTAGAGATCTGGCTGCGCGGCGCGTGACCGGCCGACCTTCTCCCTTGATGCTTTCGGGTTGAATCGATCGCGACCAGGGCTACACTGTCGCGCTCTCTGACGTTTCGACGCATCGGGTGGGAGTTGAGCGCTGTGTCTGAGGACGAGTCCGACCTCGATCGAATACTGGCGCTGGCCCGGGCACAGCGCCCGGACCCGGCGGGTTGGTCACTGGCCGTGACCGTGGACTGGATCGAGCGCTCCTATTTCGGCATCGGGGTTTCGAGAAGGCTGGATGCGCTGCCCAGCGGCGAGCTGGGTGCATGCGCGTCGCTCCGTGCACCCACCCCTGACGACCCCGTGGCGACGGTGACATCGATGATGCGCCCGGGGTGCGAGCAGCTCTGGACGGCACAGTTCGGGTGGATCGAGACGCGGGTCGAAGACGCCGGTGCGGCCACCGTCCGCGCCGTCAGCGAATGCCTCACCGATGACGAGAGGCTGCGCTGGATAGACGCGGGGTACCAGCTCGTCTTCGAGGAGCTCGCCATGGAGCGCCGCCTCTCGGTCGCGGGGGGCCCGCATCCCCGATGGCCGCCGGACACCTCGATGCTCGAGTGGGGTCCCCGGGCGGCCGCGGCGAGCTTCGAGGTCTACGAATCGGCGTTCCGGACCCGGCCCGGCTTCCCGGCGTGGTCATGGTCCGAGTGGATCGAGCGGCTCACCGGCGACGATGCCTTCCTTCCCCACGCGTCGCTCTGCGCGCTCCGGTCGGACGTACCCGCGGGTTTCGTGGTCTGCAGCAAGGGTTGGATCGACCAGGTCGGGGTCGCGCCCGCTCACCGCCGCCTCGGGCTCGCGAGCGCGCTGGTCGCCGAGGCGATGGCGCGAATGCGAAGCGCTCGGGATCGAGGTCGCCCGGCTGCACGTGAACGCAAACAATCCCGAGGCGCTGGCGGCATGGCACCGGCTCGGTTTTGGCGAGTGCGGCCGGCGGGGACGCTTCGAGCGCGGTGCGCACCGAGCCGGTCAGGAGGCGACCTGAGCGAATCCGGTTGCGATGAACTGGCGTCATCGCGATCGGGCTTACGGTATCGGCGATGGAGATGGACCCTCGGATCATTCGGGCAGGCGGCCCCGGGCTCGGCTCCTTCCTGTCCCTGGCGGTCTCCTCCTGGCGGAGCGCGCTCGGGAGGAACCTGGCAGGCGTGTACGTCCACGGATCCCTGTCGACGGGGGCTTTCAACCCGCGCACGAGCGACATCGACGTCCTGGCGACCACGCGCACCCTCACCGACGGTCCGGCGAACGAGCGCATCCATGAGGTGCATCGAGCGATGCACGGCTGGGGCGATGATCGCTGGGCGGACCGTCTCGAGGCGGCGTTCGTGCCCGTCAAGGCGCTGGCGATGTCCGGTGTGCCTCGCATCGCCGTCCTCGAGCTGCACCCCGACGAGGGGTTCAAGGTTGAGGCGCTCGGCGCCGACTTCATCATCCAGAAGCGGATCCTCCGCGATCACGGCATCTCACTCTACGGCCGCAGGATCAGCAAGATCGTGGAGCCGGTGACGGCCGGGGAGCTCCGCGAGGCCCAGGCCGCAACCCTGCGCGATTGGTGGCTGCCCCAGCTCGAATTCCCCGGACAGCTGCTCAAGCGCGTCTATCAGGCCTACGCAGTGCTGACCATGTGCCGGGCGCTCTGCCTGCTCGCCACCGGCGACGTCGTGACCAAGCCGGAGGCCGCCGCCTGGGCGCTCCTGGGCCCGTACCTCGAGGCCTGGCACCCACTCATCCGCTCGGCCATCGCCTACCCGGGCGGGTCGCAGCCGGATCAGCGTAGCGCCACCCTCGACTTCATCAGGTTCACGCTTGAGGAGGCCGGAATCGGCCACACGCGCCCAAGCTCCTGATAATACTGGCCATGGCTGCACGGCTCCGCTCCACCCGCCGGCCGACCGCGCCTCGCGAACGGCGTGGACCCGCGTGGGCCGGCAACGTCCCCGGTCCAAGCGACTCGATGCCCGACCAGGTGAATCAGTTCCTCGACTGGTTGCGCGTGCAGCGCAATCGACCTGCGACCACGGTGCGTGCCTACCGGCAGGACCTCGCCAAGTTCGTGGCCTTCCTTCGGACCCGCCCACTCGGCGACGACCTCCTGTCCGGTGTCGACCGCGCGGGCCTGCGCCGCTACCAGATCGAGCTCGCCGACGTGCTGCCCAACCCACGATCGCGTGCGCGGGCGCTGGTCGCGCTTCGACGGTTTCTCGCCTATGCGTACGACGAAGGCTGGATCGCAGCCGAGCTGAGCCGTCAGGTCTCCGTACCCCGCTACGTCGTCGGCGACCCGCACCCGGTGCCGACCGACCATGTCCCGCGGCTGCTTGCCGCACTGCCGAGGGACACGCTCCGCGACCGGCGTGACCGGGCCCTGATCCACCTGCTCCTGAGTACCGGGTGCCGGATCGCGGAGGCATGCGGCCTGGATCGCGGCGACGTCCGCCGCGAGGGGTTCCGGGTTTTAGGCAAAGGTGGCAAATACAGAACTGTGTACTGCACCGACGATGCCTTCGCAGCGGTTGAGGACTATCTCAAGATGCGCGGGCCTGACCCCTCCCCTGCTCTTTTCATCAGTGTCGCGCGCGCCGACGTGCCACACGGACGGGCCCTTCCGCACAACCGCTTGACCACTGACGGTGCGCGCCGGGCGCTCAGCGCGCTGCGCCGACGCATGGGAGTCGATCCGGAGATGTTCGAACTCTTCAGCGAGCTGCGGACCCCGCACGCCGCACGGCACACCGCCGCGACGACGCTCCTCGAGGCGACCGATGGCGACGTGCGCCTTGTCCAGGAGGTCCTCGGGCACGCCACCCTCGAGACGCTGAAGGTCTACACGGAGATCACCGATCGGCGCAAGCGCGAGGCATACCGCCGCCTCGGCGACTACCTCGAGGAGGTCGCTGCCCGGGCGTGATCCGCCCTATCCCCCCTCGTAGGGTCGCCAGGTGTTGCCGAGGACGCGTACCACCCCCGAGCCGTCCTCCTGGCAAATCGCCAGCAGATCCGCCCCGATCGGGGGATACATCTCGAGCTCCGCAAGCGCCTCGAATGGTTGCCACCTCGCGTCGCGAAGCGACTTGTCGTCCTGGCCGACGGCGAGCGTGCCGCCTCGAAGGGTCCCTGCGTACACGGCGTTGATGATGTGCCGGCCTCCGGGCTTGGGGTCGATCGCCTCGCAGACGAGCAGAAGACGGCCGATCTCGACGTCGTACCCGGTCTCCTCGAGAAGCTCTCGCGCCGCAGCCGAGACCATGGTCTCGCCGACGTCGACGCCGCCCCCGGGGACGAGCCAGTACGAGCGGCCGCCCTTCTCGTGCCGGACCAGGAGCACCTCCCCGTCGCGCCAGATCAGCACGCCGGCGCGAATCCTGATGGCGCGCTCGCTCATCTGGGGATTATCCGGCCGGTGCTCTGCGGCGCGACCGCTGCTCCCAACGCTTGACTCGAACATCCGTTCCCTGGTACTGTCACCCTATGGAACATCCGTTCGGTGCAGGAACGTGATCCAGGACAGCCTCGGCCCCAATCGCTTCTCACGGACGCCAGAGCGCCTCAGCCGGCCGAAGCGGCTCGCCCTTGTGGTGGCCTCCGCGGCCGCCGGGCTCGTCGTTGTCGGTGGTGTCGCCTACGCTGGATCCTCCACCACGAACACTCGGGTGATCGTCCGCGCGGGCGACACGCTCTGGGGCATCGCGGCCTCGCACTATCCCGGCTCGAATATCGAACAGTCGATCACCCAGATCGAGTCGGCGAATCACCTGAGCGGCGCGTCGATCAGGCCCGGCGAGACCCTGACCCTACCGGCACCCTGACGGGTCTCGGGACCGGCTCCTCGGTCGTGCGGCCGTCGCCGACATCGTCGAGCCAGCGCGGCAGCCCCGAAGGACGCGGGCGGGGCGCATCCAGCCTCGGGCTCGATCCTCCCCCGCCTCCACCTCCGCCGCCGTCGTCCTCGCGACCGTCGGACCCGCTGTTGAGCAGGTTCATGAACACGACCCAGAAGGCGGCGAAGAGCGCGATCTTGCTGACCAGCGCGATGCTCGCTCCGGCGACCTGCTGATCGGTCATCGCGTCCATGCCCACGAGCCGGGGGCCGGAGCCGTATCCCGGGTAGAGCACATGGCCGGCCAGAGCCACGATCAATCCGCCGAGCGTCTGCGGGATGGTGGCGAGCACGATGTAGCCGAGCTTGCCGAACCCCGTGAGCGCCCGAGCCGGCGGTGAGCAGGGCGTCACGATGGGCCACCAGAAGAGCAGGGAGACCAGCAGCAACGTCGCCTGCATCAGGTCATACAGCCACCAATGGGCGAGCGCCGCGTCGTATGCGGGCGCCACGTGCCACGCGATGAAGCCGGCGTTCACCGCGATGATCGCGACGATCGGGTGCACGGCGAGGCGGAGCGGGAGGGGCACCGATCGCGGCGCGATCCCCGCGTTACGCGGGAGTGAGAGCAGGAGCAGTGCGGGTACCGGACCCATGAGGATCAGGACCTGCACCAGGTGGGCTGCCAGGAGATAGTGCTGGGCCAGCGTCGCCAGCGGGGTGATCCAGGTGAGGACGAGCAGCGCGATGGCGCCGGCGAGTGCGACGCGCCTTCCCCGGCTCGGTGTCTGCACGGATCGGCGCGCCACCCACCACCACACTGCGACGACGAGAACGATCAGCCCGAGCAGCAGCGGATCGACGTTCACGGCGGTTGCTGGCGGGCGAGCCATGGCATTCAACGCTATCGCAGATCACGCACTGCTGTCGCGACGCGGTACAAATGGGGCGAACGTCATGCGCCCCACCATCACGCGACTGCGAACACGCGCCTACCAGTTCTCGCTCCGGACCGGGAAACCTCCCGATGATGTGCTCGGCGAGTTCGCGCAGCGGCCGATGCCGGGGATCGCGGTCGCCGAGCGCGGGCCCAACTACCTGGTGCTCCGGCCCCAGCAGCGACGTCGCTACGGCGGAGACGTCGCGGTGCTCCTCGGCCTTGCGATCGTTCTTGCGGTGCTCATCCTCACGGCGGTGACCCCGGTGCTGGTCCTGCTGCTGCCGCTCGCGCTGCTCCCGGGGGTTCCACTGCTGATCGACAACCGACCGGATCTCGCCATCAGCGCCGTGGCCGACGACCTCGGTGGCACCCGCGTCACCGTGCACGGCCAGGCGAGCTCCGAACTCGCAGCCGCGCTCGACGCCTACCTTGGCTCACTCCCCCGGCTGTCGCTCGAGAACATCGGGGGTGGGCCCCAGGGGTAGGCGGCCCCGGATGCGGTTCCGGCGCCTACTTCAGCAGGCGGATGACGGCGACCACCACGCCCTCGAGGTGGAGGTCGCGTGCGTAGATGGGCGCCATCGTGCTGTTCTCCGGTTGCAGGCGGACCCGGCCTGACTCACGGAAGAAGCGCTTGACGGTGACCTCGCTTTCGCCTGTCTCCTCGTTCTCGATCCGGGCGACCACGATGGTGCCGTTCGCAGGGGCATCACGCTGCGGGCGGACCACCACGATGTCGCCGTCACGGATACCGGCGTCGATCATGCTCTCGCCGTGGACGGTGAGCGCGTACGAGTCGTCGCCACCGGCGATCTCCGTACCGACGTTGAGATGCTCTTCGACGTTCTCCACGGCCAGAACCGGCGTCCCCGCAGCGACGCGGCCGACGAGCGGGAGGTTGACGATCTTGCTATGGCCACGGGAGGCTTGGGTGTCGACCACCTCGACCGTGCGCGACTTTGCCGGGTCGCGCGTGATGAACCCGCGGGTCTCGAGGGTGTTGAGGTGGTTCTGGACCGTTGAGGATGAGCTGAGGCCCACCGCCCGGCCGATCTCCCGGACGGTCGGGGGGTACGCGTGATCGCGGCTGTGATCTCTCAGGAAGTCGAGGATTTGACGTTGCCGCGGGTTCAGGGAGTCAGGCATTGCTTTGAAACATCCTCCAGCCAACTTGGGCGACCCGGAATGTAGCACGGGAACCCAAAAAATGCAAACGGATGTTCTGGGTCTCTAGGGTGCTCCCTCGGCGTGATGATCGCGGGCGTCCGCAGGGGCCACCAGCCGGAGGACCTCGGCGAGCATCTCATCGAAGGCGATCAGGTCAGGTCGGAGCCACGTGAGCCTGGTGTCGCGGCGAAACCACGTCCGTTGCGCCCGCGCGTAGCGAAGAGTCCGTCGAATCGTCGCCTGCATCGCCGCTTCGAGGTCGATGTGGCCCTCGATGAGGTCGAGCGCTTCGCTGTAGCCGATGCCGCAGGACCCGATGACGGCGCGATCCAGCCCGCGGGCGAGCAACCAGCGCACCTCGTCCTGGATGCCACCGCTGTCGAACATGCCGGCGATGCGGTGCTCGATCCAGCGGACGTGCGCCGAACGGGCGACGTCAAGACCCACCATCACCGCCGGCCGGGGTGCGGTGCGCCGCCGGGCCGTGACCACCGAGCCGCCCTTCGCGTCGAGGATCTCGAGCGCGCGGATCACCCGTCGCGGGTTGCGCTGGTCGATCTCGGTCGCACCGCGCGGGTCGCGGGCACGAAGCTCGGCGGCAAGCGTGGCGAGGCCTTCGGGGGTTGCCGCCATCTCGGCCCGGTCTGCGCGCCGGACCGGGTCAGGAGGCACCTGGGCGAGGTCGAAGCCGTCGACGAGCGCGGTGACGTAGAGGCCGGTTCCACCGGCGACGACCGCGCGGGTCCCGGCGCGATCCAGGCGTTCCAGGCTGCGGCGCGCCGCCATCAGCCAGTCCGCGACGGTGAAGGTTTCGCCCGGGTCGCAGAGATCCAGCAGGTGGCAGCGCACTCCGTGCAGCTCGGACGGCGTGGGCGCGCAGGTGCCGACGCGCAGCCCGCGACGTACCTGACGAGAATCCGCGTTGAGCATCTCCGCCGGCGCCAGGGCCTGCGCGGTCGCGACCGCGAGCGCCGTCTTGCCCGAGCATGTCGGCCCGACGATGACCAGCATGGGCCGGGTCATCTGGACGGCCGCCGGAATGCGCGCCGAAGCATGGCGTCGTCGAGGATGACCACCGACGGCCGGCCGTGGGGGCAGGTCGTTCCACCGGGAGTGGACACGAGTTGATCGAGCAGCCGTTGCTGGGCGACGACGTCGAGCCGGTCACCGAAGCGGACCGCTGCGTGGCACGCGACCAGTGCGGCAAGCCGATGCCGGCGCTCATCCATCCCGCCATCCCGCTCATCCAGGCGTTCGATGAGCTCGGCGACCAGCACCTCCGGGTCGGCATTCGCGGCCGTCATCGGCACCGCCGTGCACCGGACCGTCCCCGGCCCGAATTGCTCGATGGAGAACCCGCACCGCGAGAAAAAGTCATGTTCGTCTGCAACTCGAGCGGCGCGATCGGGTCCGCACTCCACCACCACCGGGATCAGCAGCAGTTGGGACGCTGCGGTCTCGGGCAGGTCCTCACGCCAGCGCGCGAGCAGCTCGGTGTAGAGCACCTTCTCGTGCGCGGCGTGCGGATCCACGAGCACGACCATGTCGCCGGCGGTGGCGACGACGAATCCACTCCCCGCCTGGCCGAGTGCTTCCATGGCGGGGAGCGCTTGCGCCGGCGCCGCGACGCTGTTGGTGTCCTGCGGCGGCGATCCGGACAGCGCGTATGTGCCCGCTGGTTGTCCGAGGGGCTCTGAGGCGGGCCGCCCGATGACGTCCACGTCGCCATCGCGAACCTCGAGCGCACCGAGCGCCAGGCCGGGCGGGACGTGGCCGTCGGCACCGGGTGCGGGCGCCGAGCGGAGGGCCGCCCAGCAGGCGCGCTGCACCGCGCTGAAGACTGCGCGCTCGTCGCTGAAGCGCACCTCCCGTTTGGCGGGGTGCACGTTGACGTCGACGCCTGCCCCCGACACCTGCACGGCCACGACCCCGTACCCGTGGCGACCTCCGGGAATCAGCCCTCGGTACGACTCGTCGACCGCGGCGAGCAGCGCTCGATTGTGCACGAGGCGGTGGTTGACGATGAGCACGAGGCCGCCGCGCGTTGCCCGGTGCGCGTGCGGTGACGAGATCGCCCCGCCGATCGCGATCGGTCCCGGCGCATCCAGGTCAAGCAGCTCGCGCTCCGCGCGCACGCCGATGACCGCACGAATCGCCTCGCGGAGCGTTCCTCCCGCCGTCCGAAGCACGGTGCGCCCGTCGTTGGTGCAGGTGAAGGCGATCTGGGGGTGCGATATCGCGAGGTCGGCGGCGACGCGAACCGCAGCGCTGCCCTCGGTCGCGACCGAGCGCAGGAACCGAAGCCGGGCGGGTGACGCAGCGAACAGCTCACAGACTTCGACGCGGGTCCCCGGCCCGCTGGCTGCGGCGGTGCGGGACAGCACGTCGCCGCTGCGGAGGTGGAGCGCGGCGCCGCCGGTCGCGCCGCGCGTACGGGTGGTGAGACGCAGCTCCGACACCGCGGCGATGCTCGCCAGCGCCTCGCCGCGAAATCCGAGTGTGCGCACCTCCGCGAGGTCATCGGCGACGGCGATCTTCGACGTGGCGTGCCGCTCGACGGCGAGCTCCAGGTCGTCGGCTGCGATGCCGGTGCCGTCGTCCGCCACCGCGATGCGCACAAGACCGCCCCCCTCGATGGCGATGTCGATGCGTGTGGCGTCGGCGTCGATCGCGTTCTCCACAAGTTCCTTGAGCACCGAGGCCGGTCGTTCGATGACCTCGCCCGCGGCAATGGCGTCGGCGACCACCTGCGGAAGCCTCCGGATCGGTGCGGCGGCAATCATGTCGTGGCTCTCTCGCGCAGCTCGGCGAGCTTGTTGAGCGCGGCGATCGGCGTCATCCCGTCGAGCTCGAGGGAGGCGAGCTCGGTCACCACGGGGTGTGGGTCCGGGTCGCCGATCGAGAGCGTCAGCTGGTCGGAGCCGTGGTCACCGCTCCCGCCCAGCGGGCGGTCACGCTCCTGGGCAGCGAGCAACTGGCGGGCGCGAACCAGCACGCCGCCCGGGATGCCGGCGAGCTTGGCGACATGAACGCCATACGACCGGTCCGCCCCACCGGGGACGATGCGATGCAGGAACGTGATGTCGGCGCCGTCCTCAACCACTTCGACGCGCGCGTTGCGCACCCTCGGGAGGTCCGTGGCAAGCACCGTGAGCTCGTGAAAATGGGTCGCGAACAGCGTGCGGCAGTTCAGCTGTGGTGCGTCGTGCAGATACTCCACGACAGCCTGAGCGATGCTCACGCCATCGTAGGTCGAGGTACCCCGCCCGATCTCGTCGAGGATCACCAGGCTGCGTCCGGTCGCCTGCCGAAGGATCGCCGCAGTTTCTGCCATCTCCACCATGAACGTCGAGAGGCCGCCGCTCAGGTCGTCGTGGGCGCCGATGCGCGTGAAGATGCGATCGCACACCCCGATCGTCGCCTCGTCGGCGGGGACGTACGAGCCGATCTGTGCGAGCAGCACGATGCTCGCCGTCTGGCGGAGATAGGTGGACTTGCCCGCCATGTTGGGGCCGGTCAAAACGACGATGCGTGCGCCGTCGTCGAGGGTCACATCGTTGGGGACGAACCTGCCCGGCCCCAGCGTGCGCTCCACCAGCGGGTGCCGACCGCCGCTGATCCGGAGGCTCGACGACGCATCGACGTCCGGACGCACCCAGCGTTCCTCCTCGGCGACCATGGCGAGCGACTGGGCCACGTCCAGGGTTGCCACGGCGATGGCGGCGTCGGCGAGGGCGCGCGCGTGGATCGCAACCCGCGCCGCCGCGCCGGCGAGCAGCTCCAGCTCGCGGGCGATCGCGCGTTCGCGGGCGTGGAGCACGATGGTTTCGTGCTCCTTGAGGTCGGGCGTCACGAAACGCTCGGCGCCGGCGAGGGTCTGCTTGCGCGAGTAGTCGTCGGGGACACGATCGCGCTGTGCATTCGGGACCTCGATGAAGTACCCGAAGACGCGGTTGTATCCGACGCGCAGGGATCGGATCCCGGTGCGCTCGCGCTCACTCGCCTCAAGTGATGCGAGGTAGGTGCGCGCCGTGCTCCCTGCGGCGCGAAGCTCGTCCAGGTCCGCGTCCGCGCCGGGGCGGATGGCACCCCCGTCACCTGCGTTCGCCGGGAGGTCGTCGCAGAGCAACTCGCGGAGGCTCTCTCCCAACCCGTCCGGCGCGCGACAGCGGTCGGCGGCTTCGGTGATCGCTGCAGCACCCTTGATCGCGCCGGATGCAATCCGCGTGGCCTCGAGTGCAGCGCAGGCGTCGCGAATCGCACCGAGATCGCGGGGTGTCGCCAGCCGCTGCACACATCGCGCCACCAGGCGCTCGAGGTCTCGCATGCCGCCGAGCGCGTCGCGCAGATGCCTGCGCCCATCACGATCCTCGAGCAGCGCGGCAATTGAGTCGAGACGCGCGGTGATCCGGTCCACATCCGTAAGCGGCTCCTGGAGACGATCCCGAAGCAGGCGCATCCCCATCGGCGTTCGCGTGGCGTCAAGGAGTTGGAGCAGCGAGTCGCCGCGCTGACCCAGGTTGGTGAACAACTCGAGGTTGGCGCGGGTGTGTGCATCCAGGCGCATTGCGCCGTCCATGGGCCGGATCGCGATACGGAGCAGGTCCTGACTGATCACGACATGCGCGCGCTCGCAATAGGCGAGGACGGCGCCCGCGGCTCGCACCGATATCGGAACCGCGGTCACGCCGAGCCCGTCGAGCGACACCGCACCGGTCGCGCGCCGGATCCGCTCCTGGGCGCGCGTGGTGTCGAAAACCGCGGCGGCCAGCGGTGTCACGGTCGCAAGCGCCGCGAGCGCGGCGGGGATTGAGGTCCCCTCTTCGACAAGCAGCTCACTGGCGTCAAGGCGCGCCAGCTCATCGGCGACCAGCGCGCTTCCGAGGTCGCCGTCGACCTCGAACAGTTCCAGACGCTGAGTGTTGGGGTCGAACGCCGCGAAACCGATCCGGCCCTGCGATGCAACCAGCGCAACACAGCGGGACACGGCCGTGGGGTCGAGCAGCTCGGCTTCCACGACCATCCCAGGGCTCAAGACGCGCGTCACCTCACGGCGGACCAGGCGGCCCGAGACCACCTCTCCAATCTGGTCCCAGATCGCGACACGCTGGCCGGCGTCGAGCAGCTTGCGTATGTGCTGCACCACGGCCTGATGGGGCACGCCACACATCGGGAGCCGGCCGGCTCCGCCAAATCCCCGGCCGGTCAGCTGCACGCCGAGAATCGGTGCCGCGATCTCCGCGTCTGCGCCGAACATCTCGAAGAAGTCGCCCAGACGGGCGAGGACGATGGCGTCGGGGTGGTCGGCCTTGACGGCGCGGTATTCGCGGAGGATCGGCGTGTCGCCTGCCGTCTCGAGGTCGAGCGTCGCGCGACGGGCCTCCGGCACCGCCGCGCTGAGGTGCGGAGCCCGAGCCTTCGAGCTTGTACTCACGCCGCCTTGCCGGCCGGCTGCGCCTGCAACTGCCATGCGCTCGACGCGACAACCTGCGCAGTGTGCAATTCGCCAGGGACGGCGACGCCGGCTGGAAGCCAGGCGACCTTGTTCTCCCTGGTCCGGCCGTAGGGCCTGCCGTCCTCCGCGATCCCGTCGACCAGGACCTCCACCGTGGACCCGACGTAGGCCGCGTTGCGGGCCGCCGCGATCTCGCGCTGCACGGCGAGGAGATGGTTGAGCCGGGCCTTCTTCTCGTGGAGCGGGACGTCGTCCTCGCGACGAGCGGCTGCGGTTCCGGGGCGGACCGAATATGCGGCGAGGTGCACGGTGTCGAAACGCAACTCGCGCATCAGCGATTCGGTGGCGGCGAACTCCGCTTCGGTCTCACCGCAGAAGCCGACGATGATGTCGGTGCTCAGGGCGAGCCGCGGTCCGACCGTTCCGACCGCAGCCTCGATCTTGTCGCGGTACTCGTCGACGCTGTACAGCCGGCGCATCCTGCGGAGCAGGTTGTCGTCACCCGCCTGGACGGGGAGATGGAGCTGCTCGCACACCGTGGGGAGATCGCGCATCGCCGTGAAGAGCGCGGGCACGGCGTTGCGTGGATGCGAGGTCAGGAAACGCAGCCGCCACAGCCCCGGCACGGCATCGACCGCGGCAAGCAGCTCGGGCAGGCGGGCATGACGCTGCTGGTCGTGATAGGAGTTCACGTTCTGGCCGAGCAGCGTGACCTCACGCACGCCCTGGGCCACGAGGCGCTCGACGTGTGCCACCACGTCCGGGAGCGGACGGCTGAGCTCGCGACCTCGAACGAAGGGAACGATGCAGTACGTGCACATCTCGTTGCAGCCACCCATGACCGCAACGTAGGCGCTCAACCGGTCCGAAGCGGGCACGATCACCGGGCCGTCGAGATTCGGGGCATGGAGGGCCTGGAGCTTGGCCAGGAACCCATCAGGCTCGCGGACGTCGAAGACGTAGTCGAGCTCGCGAAGCCGGTCGAGCAGTGCCTCGCCATGCTCGACGGCCATGCAACCGGTGAGTGCGATCGCCCGGCCGGGGCGGGCGCGCTTCCAGGGAATCAGCTCGCGGAACTTCCCAAACACCTTCTGCTCCGCATTGGCGCGTACGGTGCAGGTGATCAGCACCGCGATGTCTGATTCGTCGAGCGCGGTTTCGGGGATGCATCCGATGTCGGCGATGTGGGCCGCCAGCTCCTCGCGGTCGGCGTCGTTCATCTGACACCCGATATGCCAGAGGTGGACGCGCGGTGCCCTGCCCAGCGCCGGCACCTGAGGCTCGCGCCGCGGCGCCCGCGCGATCAGCGGAAGCGGCCTGAAACCTCGTGCGGAGTCACTGAGGATCGGTACCGGAGTGGGCATCGTCGAAGCCTAGCAGTGTGTCCCGGGGCGCATCGGGTGCGCCCGAGGAGCTAGCGGACTTCGACGACCAGACGGATTCCGGTGCGCTCCTCACCGTCGATGGAGATGTCGATGAACGATGGAATGCACACCAGGTCCAGCCCGCCCGGCGCGACGTAGCCTCGTGATATGGCTATCGCCTTGATCGCCTGGTTGATCGCCCCGGCGCCGATCGCCTGGACCTCGACCTTCTTCTGGGTACGCACCACGCCGGCGATCGCGCCGGCGACGGCGACGGGCTTGCTCGTTGCTGAGACTTTGAGAATTTCCAATGGGGATGCCGCCTCGAGGGCGTCAGGTGAAGGCGGTGAGTAGGACGTCGTCATTATCGGCCGCGATTGTCGCCCTGCGCATCGACGAGCACAGACGAGCGCGATGCAATCGTTACTTCGCGTACTCGACGCTGCGCGTTTCGCGCAGGACGACCACTTTGACGCGGCCGCTGTAGCTGCCCTCACCGTGCAGGCGCTTGGCGATCTGCCGAGCCATGATCTGCGCCTCGTCATCGCTGATCTCGTCCGGTTTGACGAGAACCCGGAGCTCCTTGCCGGCCAGCACCGCAAAGCTGCGCTCCACGCCGCGGAACTCGTTGGAGATCGCCTCGATGCGTTCCAGCCGCTTGATGGTCGACGCCAGCGACTCGCGGCGGGCACCTGGCCGGGCGGCGCTGATGGCGTCGGCGGTCATGAGGATCGCCGCGGCAGGCGAGCGTGGCTCCTCGTCGTAGTGATGCGAGCGCACCGCCTGCACGACCGCCGCCGGCCGCCCGAGGCGAGCGAGGATCTCGCCTCCGATGATCGCGTGCGGTCCGTCGACGTCATGTTCGACCGCCTTCCCGATGTCATGGAAGAGGGCCGCCTCCTTGGCGATCTGCTCGTCGAAACCGATCTCGGCGGCGATCATGCCCGCGAGCGCGGCGGTGTCCTGGCTGTGCGAGAGGACGTTGTGGCCGTACGAGTTCCGATACCGCAGCGTGCCCAGCAGGCGAGCCAGCTCGGGATGCACGTTGGTGAGGCCGATGTCCTGGCAGGCCTGCTCGCCCTCGTGCTTGATCTGTTGGGCCAGCTCGTTGCGGGCCTTGACGACCATCTCCTCGATGCGCGCCGGATGGATCCGCCCGTCGCTGAAGAGGCGTTCGAGGGTTGCTCGGGCGATCTCGCGGCGCACCGGATCGAACGAGCTGAGCACGATCGCCTCGGGGGTGTCATCGACGATGACGTCCACGCCCGTCGCCGCTTCGAGAGCGCGGATGTTGCGCCCCTCCCGCCCGATGATGCGGCCTTTGAGCTCGTCCGAAGGAAGGTGGACGACCGTGACCGACGCCTCCCCGCTCTGCTCCGACGCCTGGCGCTGCATCGCCGCGATAAGAATCTCGCGGCTGCGATCGCCGGCCTCCAGGCGGACCTGGGTCTCGGCCTGACGGATCAGCTCGGCGATCTCAGGGACCAGTTCGCCCTCCACGCTGCGCACGACCTCAACGCGGGCTTCCTGCTCGGAGAGCGCGGCTACCCGTTCGAGCTCTCGGGTGATCAGCGCCCGCTCGTCCTCGACGGTCTGGCGCAGTGTCTCGAGTTCGGCTTCGCGCCGGGTCAGCCGTTGCTCGTTCGAATCCAGCTCCCGCAGCCGGCGCTCGAGCCCCTCCTCGCGCTGGTTGGTTCGCTGCTCCAGCCGGGCGATCTCCGCGCGGCGCTCGCGGACTTCCGCTTCAGCCTCATCACGACGTCGCGCCGCCTCCTCCTTCGCGGCGAGGAGCACCGACTTGGCTTCCTGTTCGGTCGCTCGGACCTGCTCGAGACGGCGTTCAGCATCAGCGTCGTGCGTGAGGCGGCTTTGCGCAACGCTTCGGCGCGCATACACAAGTGACGCAGCCGCGAACGCGGCCGCAACAATCACCAGCCCT
>Ga0070765_100000506_pt1 | contig 23522 bp, 16 predicted proteins | sample HubBroMetageWFT5_FD_71516 | JGI IMG/M metagenome (GOLD analysis project Ga0070765, IMG submission 71516) | Warmed and freeze-thawed soil microbial communities from the Hubbard Brook experimental Forest, New Hampshire - Hubbard Brook CCASE Soil... | ecosystem: Environmental > Terrestrial > Soil... | reverse complement strand
AGTTGCAAGGACTGCCAGTGGTCGCCGTCGTCGAAGGAAACCCAGACGCTGTTTTCAGTGCCGGCGAAGAGCAGGCCCTTGCGGACCGAGTCTTCGCGCACGGTGTCAACGGGAACGTTGTCGGGCAAGCCGTTCGTGATTAGCTGCCACGATTTGCCGCCATCGCGCGTGCGATAGATGTAAGGATGAAGATCGTCGATGCGGAAACGGCTGACCGAAGCGTAGGCGCACTGCTCGTCGAAATGCGAAGCGGTCATCTGGGTTACTTTGCTCCAGGGAATCAGATCGGGTGGAGTGATGTTGGCCCAATTTTTTCCGCCATCGCGGGTGATCCAGAATTGGCCGTCGTCGGTTCCGGCCCACAGCGTATTCAAATCTTTGAAAGATGGGGCAAGCGCATAGATTACTCCGCGTATCTTTTCCGCTTTTGTGTCCTCGGTGGCCATATTGCCCAGGCTCGCGGGGATACCGGGCTTCTCGCGTGAAAGATCGGGGCTAATCGTCTGCCAAGTTTCGCCACCATCGCTGGTCTTGAATAAAACATTGGTGGCGTAATAAAGGACGTGCGGGTCAACAGGCGAAAACAGGATGGGCTGCGTGCGATCGGCGCGGTATTTTGGACCAGCGTCGGGAATGGGCGTGACGTTCTTTACTTGGCCGGTTCTCCAGTAAAACCGAGTGACTTCTTTTCTTCCAGCGCCATACACGAGTTCGGCATTGAGCGGGTCTGGCGCAACGTAGCCGTATTCAATCGCGGCAACCGGATGCCAGTCCCTGAAATTGATTTCGCCATCGTTGCCGCGGCTGGAGACGCAGACCGATCCGCTTTCCTGCTGGCCGCTGCAAACGCGGTAGGGAAATTCATTGCTCACGCCGACATGGTAGAGCTGCGCGGTGGGCTGGTTGTACCAGGAGCTCCAAGTGTCTCCACCGTTGACGGTAACGATTGCGCCTTGATCGCTAACCAGGAGAATAATCTTAGGATTGTCTGGATTGATCCAGAGGTTCTGATAATCGTCACCGCCCGGCGCTCCGCGAAAGCTGATCCAGGTCTTTCCGCCGTCGGACGAACGCATGGTGACGACGCTGGCGCTGTACACCACATCAGGATTTTTTGAATCGACTTTAGGGACGGGCAGGTCACCGCCGCCGATGCGGTAAGCAGGACGGCCGTCGGTGGTCGCGCTATACCAGTTTTCGCCCGCATCGTCGGAGCGATAAAAACCCAAACCGGCACCCGAGGAATAGTCACCAGGTTTTGTGGTGCCTACGGTTGCGTACAACCGGCTTGGCAGACTCGGCGAAATCGCAACATAGATTTGTACCAAGTCTTTGGGCAGGCCGTTTGTGAGCGGATGCCAAGTGCTTCCCCCGTCGGTGGATTTGAAAAGGCCGCCGCCCGTTTTGTTGTATTCGTTGCCGTCCTCCCACGGACCTTGCCGGACTTTCCATAGGGAAGCGTACATCACATCCGGATTTGTGGGATCGATCTGGATATCGGAGCCACCGGTATCCTGATCTATGTAGAGCGATTTCTTCCAAGTCTGACCTCCGTCGGCGGAAACGAAGATTCCGCGCTCTTCGTTCGGGCCATACGGATGGCCGAGCACTGCGGCGAAAACGCGGTTTGGATTGCGGGGATCTACGGCCAGCGCCGGAATCTGCTGGCCATCGCGCAGGCCAAGGTGCGTCCAGGTTTTTCCCGCATTGGTGGACTTGTAAATCCCATCGCCAACCGAAAGGTCCGGGCGCTGCAGTCCCTCGCCGCTGGCGGCGTAAACGATATTTGGGTCCGACGGGGCCACGGCAATCGCGCCGATCGATTGCGACGGTTGATCTTCAAAGATGGCCGTCCAGGTCCGTCCGTAGTCGTCCGACTTCCACACGCCGCCGTCGCCCTGTCCGACGTAAAAAATAGTGGGCTGACCCGCCACGCCGGTGGCGGCGCGCGTCCTTCCTCCCCGGAATGGACCAATCATGCGCCAGCGCATTTCCTGATACGTGCTTGCCGGATACTGCTGCGCATCGCTTACACGAGCGCTTAGCGCAAAAATGAGTAGTACAAACATAGCTAGTGACATCCGCGGGATTCTGGACAACACACACCTCCCCGATTTACGGTGGATAGAATACATAAAAAACTCAATACCAGGCAGGTTAGAAAGTAAGGCGACCGCCGATTTGCGCGGCGAAGGGGATGCCCACAGTCGTGCCGGGGCCGAAGAAATCGCCCAACGCGCCGCCGGGTACGCGCAATTGATTGAGACTGGTGATTGGCTTTGTCGTGGTGCAAGCGGGATTGGTGCAAATGTCCGTGATATTCCCAGCCGCCACCTGCGATGGCGGAACCGGTAGTGCTCCGACGTCGGTAACGTAATTGGCGCCTGGGTTGTTGCGGTTGAAGAGATTGAAGAACTCGATGAAAGGAATGAAGGTCCAACGCTCGCCAAAATGGATCGGCCGACTCACTCGCAGGTCAACCTGGATATAAGGAGTTCCCCTAAGTCCATCCAGGTTGGTAGAAACGCCGTTCACTACCGCGCGGTCGTCAAAGCCATCGCCGAGGCCGGTGACCGGAGTGGTAGTAGTCAAAGTAAACGGCCGGGCGCTTTCCGCTTGTGTGAGAGTAGTTAGCTCGAACCCTCCGGGAACTTTGAGCGTTCCGGCCAAAACGAAACGACTTAGCACGTCTTCGCCCGATGGACCGTAGTCACCCTTTCCGAACGGCTTCAGCGGATTACACACACCGTTCACATAATCGAAAAGCTCGCCGAGGATGCAGCCCCAGGTCGAGCCGCGCGATAAAGTGTAATTTGCGATTAAATTTAATCGCCGTGACACGTTGCCCTGCAGGTGGAGTAGTAAACCGTTGTAGCTCGAACGATTGTCCGATTTGAAGACGGTGATGTTGGGGACCACGGCGCGCTGATCGTCTACATCACTGGGCACCAGCGGCGAAAACAGCGTGAAGCCCGCCTGATATTGATAGCGGCGGAAGCCGTGGTTGCCCTGCTCGTGTATATAGTCGGCGCCGACCATCCACTTGGAGTTGAAGGCGTGTTGGACGCCGCCGCTAACATGCATCGCGTACGGGGTCTTGTATCCCGGCGCAATGATAGCGCCCGCTCCGGAGACGGTGCCAATCGGACCAGTGGAAGCCGCCGGAGGCAGGCATCCGGAGCCTACCAGCGTCATACTCGTGGGATCGAAGGTGCATGGCCCCACCGGCGAGTTCACCGCCTGCAAAGCCGGCACCCAACCATTTTGTGCGAGATCGTTCGAGTAGATGCCAATGCCAGCGCGAAACACGGTGTTTGCTGCTCGGCCGGGCGAATATGCGATGCCTAAACGCGGCCCGAAGGCCCAATCGAAATCATGGGGAGCACCATGGATAAGCGGAATGTCGAGGGCCTGGAGAGTCAAGTAGGCGGGATTCTGCAATTGGCTGCGGTCCGACGCGCTGAACAGGCCAAAACTCCGGTCGTAGCGCAAGCCATAATTCACCGTTAGCCTAGAGGTGACTCGCCAGGCATCCTCAGCGTATAACCCGAGGCGTTGGATGTTTTGCGAAAAACTGCCGTTGCTCGCGGGAACCGACACGCTGCCATTGGCAAGATCGCTGGTGAACTGCGCGGCATTCCCGAGATAAAACGTCGGATCATTTGGAAATGTCACTAGCGTTTCCGCGTTGGATGCCAAGGCGCCATCCAGAACGGGCTCGTGAATGAAGTTGACACCGAATTGAACCGAGTGCGCTCCAACCGTATGAGTGACATCGTAACGAAACTGATATTTCTCCTGATTGCGCAGCACCGGGAACGCGGTGATCGGGGTGAGGAACTGGTTGTCGCCAAAAGTTTCCAAGCCCGATATAGTGGCGGAAGTTGCGGTGAAGGGAAATGCAAGAGCAAAGCCCAGATTCGAGTTGCGCGCTTCCGTTAAGTGCAACCCGCCGGCGCTGAATACGAATGACCCAACCCAGGTGGGGCTCCAAGTAAACTGATTGCTGACCACCAAGTTCATGTAGTTGTTGTGCGCTTCAGCGCCGGTGGAAGGCAAAGCAGCCTGCTGCACTCCGGCGTTATGCGTGAGGTAATTGTCGATCCCTGCTCGCAAGAACCATTGCGAGCGCGCAGACTCTTTCCAATCAAGTCGAGCGGTTCCCAGATAATCGCGAAACGGGACCGGCACATTGTTGGGCACCGCGATGGAGTTGACTACTGTGCCGTTTACGTCGACCAAGCCCTCCGCCGCCAGTTGTGCGAGCGCGTTGAGTTGTGCCTGGCTCGCCGGGCTGTAGGCGATGCTGGCGTCTTCGTGCACGTATTCGAACGAAGAAAAAAACCACAATTTGTCTCGAACGATAGGGCCACCGATCGTGCCGATGTAGTTCTGGCGCGAAAACGGCTGCTTCGGATTCGGAGCGGGATTCTCGATGGGAAAGCGGGCGTTGAGCGCCGCGGCGCGCTCGTAGAAGGCCTCATCGCCGTGCCAATCGTTGTTTCCGCGCTTGGTGGTGATTACCACCGAGCCAGCCGTAGTGCGGCCGGTGTCTGCATCCTCTTGCGCGGTGCGCACGGCGAATTCCTGGACCGTATCGGGTGAAAAATTCTGCAGGAAGCCACCAATGTAGTCATCTGAATTATCGCCGCCGTCAACGGAGAGCTCATTATTCAGTCCAGAACTGCCGCCCGTGGAAACTGCCGTGATGCGCGCTTTTGTGGGGTCGGAAGGCTCCACTGGCTCGGTTCCCGGTGCCAGATAGGCGATGTTGGCGAAACTGCGTGCAGCCAGCGGGATGGTTTCAAGGTCTTGCGAAGTCACCACCCCCTGATGGACCGCGCTAGCCAGGTCGATGGGCTCGGTGGTAACAGACGAAGGCTGCGCCTGCACGTTCACGGTCTGCTGTACCGCGCCCGGTTGCAAGGTAATGGTGATATCCCGGACCGAGCTAACCATAATCGTTACATCCGAGCGCGCCTCCGCGAACCCCTTCGCATTTACGAACAAGTGATACGTTCCGGGATTCAGATTGTTGACACGGAACTCTCCTCGTTCGTTGGCCTCTGCGTGAACTTCTACCGACGATTCGGCAGCATGCAGAACGATCGTTGCGGATGGGACCCGCGCTTGGCTAGCATCCTGCACGACCCCTCGCAGGCTGCCATGGAATTTCTGCGCGCTGCTGAGGGGGCAGATCACGCAAGATGCCGCAATCAGAATGACTACTCCGGACCATCTCGCGAGCGCCCGCGCATGGCTAATTTTCACAGCGGTTAAGCTCCACACCCGGAAATTCTCGCCGGATTGCTGCGTTCGGCTCAGTTCCTGGCGTACACCTTACGCCGTCGTTCCATATTTTTCCACCCGATTTTTATTCAAGGACAGCCACCTTCGAACTCATAAGCGAGGCATTTCCGGGCCGTCTGTTCCGCAAATCTCTTTCCGCCCGAAGCAATCTCTGGTAGCATGAAACTTCAAGTATTCTGATAATTTTCCGTCTGGAGCAACGCAACAATGGCAATGGTATGTGAACTTTGCGGCAAAAAGCCGCGTTTTGGCAATACGATCAGCCACGCTCACAACGTGACGCGTCGCCGCTGGAATCCAAATCTGCGGCGAGTGCGCACGGTCATCAAAGGTGAGCACAAGCACATTCGCGTCTGCACGTCCTGCATCCGTTCCGGCCGAGTGATAAAGGCTGCTTGAAGTTACCCGCGAGGAGTTCCGTTTGAAACGGAGGATCCTGATCCTTGTAGCGGTGGCGGCTTGCGTGTTCGCCGCCGCCTGCAAGAAAGAAGCTGCGCCGGGGCCTGACGTCTGGGCCACGGTGAACAGCAAGGAGATTTCGCGCGCCGAGGTGGAGAAATATTTCCGCACGCGCGTGAACGCGGAGGCGCCGGCGCCTTCGCAGGAGGAAGCTCTCTCTCTCAAGCTCAGCATCCTGGACGAATTGATCAACAACGAAATTCTGCTCGAACGCGCGAGCAAAATGAATTTGATCGCCAGCGACGCGGAAGTGGAAGATAAATTCACGGAATCGAAGAGTCCCTATACCGAGGAAGAGTTTCAGAAGAAACTGCATGACACGGGTCTGACTGTCGACGATTTGAAGAGCGACATTCGCCGCCAGCTTTCGGTTCAAAAGCTGCTGAACCGCGAAGTCATCGCAAAAATTTCAATCACCGATCAGGACGTCACCGACTTCTACAACAAGAATCGCGCGCAATTCAACGTTGCCGAACCGCAATATCACATCGCGCAAATTGTGGTCACGCCGCATGCGGACCCTTCCGTTCACAATCGCAAAAATGACAAGGCCACCAACGATGCCGAGGCCAAGCGCAAAGTGGCGATTCTCGAACAAAAACTCGCGGCCGGCGCCGATTTCGGCCAGTTGGCCATGGATTATTCGGAAGATTCAACTGCGACGACCGGGGGTGATCTGGGATTCGTTCCCGAATCCGCGCTCAATCGATCCGATCCGGCCCTCAAGAAGCTCGTTTTGGGCATGAAGCCGGGCGAAGTGAGCCAGCCGATCGCCAACCAGGGCGGTTACCGAATCCTCAAAATGATCGCCAAGGAAGCGGCCGGGCAGCGCCAGCTCTCTGATCCGCAAGTGCAGCAGTCCATTCGCGACATGATGCGCAATCGCAAAGAGCAGCTGCTTCGCTCCGCGTACATGATTGAAGCGCGCGATGAAGCGCACGTCACGAATTATCTCGCGCGGCAAATCCTGGAATCCGCGGGAAAACTCCCCGCTTCAAACTAGGCTGTAGACCCGCATGCTCGCACGCCGAGTTTTTGCGCGAATCCGCCATGATGTCTGGATGATTGCCGTCACAGGCGAATGGTGGGCGTCGAGAGAGCGGAAGATGGATCGCGAGAGTTGATTAGCCGCGGCTGGCCGTATGCGCCAGAGTGCGTCCCGTTCGGGATGGTTTGAACGCGAGAACGGCCAGCGCTCCCGCCAGCGGAGTCAAAAGAAAAGAAAGCGTGAATGTTTTCCAGAAGGTGAGCCCTTCTTTCTCGCCCCAATGGGCGGTTGCCCCGCAAAGCATGACCCAGATTAGCGCTGCGGATCCCATCACCAATACGGCAGCGAACCAAATTAAGAAACTGTGAAGCATTGTGTTGTGTCTCCCAAGCAGATCCAGGCTTTGCGTGCCATGAGCTTGTGAACAGTATGGTGGCAGTGGACGCAAAGTTTGGGAAGACACGTGAAGACAAAGCGAACGTAAAGGTAAACGTCTGCTGAGGAGACCCTTGTTCAGCTGACGATGGCAACCACTTCGCCGGCATTTACCGTTTGACCCTCTGAAACAAGCAAGCGCTCCACCGTGCCGGACTTTGGCGAGCGTATTTCGTTCTGCATTTTCATTGCTTCGACTACGATGATGCCTTGTCCCGCGCTCACTGTGTCGCCGGCTTTCACCAGCAGTAGCACGATTTTGCCGGGCATCGGCGCTCTCAGCTGCTGGCGGCCTTGGGCTTCGACTCCCGCGACGCGATTGCGTTTCCATTTGCGGGAATCGCGAAACGCCGCGTGGTACTCGCGTCCCGCTACGGTGATGCAGAGTTCCGATTCGCCCTGGGCTTTGACGCGTGCTTCCAGTGATTTCCCGCCGATCAGAATCGAGTAACTGCCAGGCGACACTTCTATCGCGTCGGCCTCTAGCGCGCGTCCGTCGACGGTCCATCGCGCGCGTTCGCCGGTGTGGATCATTTCAACGCTGCGCGATTTACCGTCTAGTTCAATTTCAATTTTCAATGGCCCGCCCAGAGCGACGCTCAGATTTTATGGTTCCGGCTCTCTAATACTCAATCTCGCCTCTCAGTTGTTCGCGCCGGGCTTCGAGCTTCCAACGCGATTCTCTGTGCGGCGGCTGCGCCGACTTTTCGTCCGAGGAATCCGCACGATGGTCCATATGCCAGAGCGCACCGGCAATGGTTGCCGCATCTTGTTCGCCGGAGAGCGTTCCCGAGGGTGCCGCCACCGCGATCGGGGTCTTCTTGGATCGAGCGAGAAAATCGTCCAGCCAGCGTGTGTATATTTCGCCCCCTTGAAAATCGGGGTCTGCGAGAATCCGCCGGAAAAGGTCAGCGTTCGTTTTGATTCCGCTAGCGTAAAACTCGGTAAGCGCTCTTTGCAGCCGCGCGATCGCTTCTGAGCGGTCTCCTCCATAGGAGATCAACTTTCCCAACATGGGATCGTATTCGTTCGGCACGGTCCAACCGCCATAGACGCCGTCATCGAAGCGTATACCGGGGCCTGCAGGCGCGCGCCAATCCAGGATTCGTCCCGGTGAAGGGAAAAAATTATTGTCGGGATCCTCGGCGTAAATGCGGCATTCCATGGCATGGCCGCGTAGCGTGACCTCTTCTTGCGAGAAAGGTAGCGCTTCACCGCCAGCGATACGAATCTGAAGTTTTACGATGTCCTGCGAAGTGACCAGTTCCGTTACCGGGTGCTCGACCTGGAGCCGCGTATTCATCTCGAGGAAATAAAAGTTGCGGCTTGCATCCACTAGGAACTCGACGGTGCCCGCATTCGCATAGCGGCCGGCCTTGGCGAGTTTTACTGCTGCGCCGCCCATCATGCGGCGCAGCTCCGGCGTCATGATCGGCGAAGGAGCTTCTTCGATCACTTTTTGATAGCGGCGCTGCAGGGAACATTCGCGCTCGCCGAGATGAACGATGTCGCCGTGATGATCCGCGAGAATTTGGATTTCAACGTGGCGGGGTTTTAAGAGATATTTTTCGAGATACAAACGGCCATCGCCAAATGCATTTTCCGCTTCCGAAGAAGCATCACGCCAGCCAGAGGGAAACTCGGTTTCGCGTTCAATCAAACGCATCCCTTTTCCGCCGCCACCGGCAACGGCTTTCAGCACAACGGGAAAGCCAATTTCCCGAGCCGCGTCTCGGGCATCTTCCATTTTGGCGATGGGGTCGAGCGTGCCGGGGACGGTGGGCACTCCGGCTTCGCGAGCCAAGTGTCGCGCTGCGGTTTTCGAGCCGAGGCTTTCCATGGCCTTGGGCGATGGGCCGATGAACGTTATCTTCGCGTCCGCGCAAGCACCCGCCAGCGCAGGATTTTCTGCAAGGAATCCGTAACCAGGATGAATTGCGTCGCATCCGGCGAAACGCGCCGCTCCAATGATTTTTTCTACAACCAGGTAACTTTCGCGAGAAGGAGCAGGACCGATCGGATAAGCTTCGTCAGCGAGCCGCACGTGAAGGGAAGCGCGGTCGGCATCGCTATAGACGGCGACAGAGCGCAGGCCCAGTTCTCTGCAAGCGCGCAGAATGCGAACGGCGATTTCGCCCCGGTTGGCGATCAGGATCTTCTTGAACATTTCCTCTTCGCAAAAGCAGCCGGGATTCTAACATTTTGGTTCTCGCGCGTCTCTGCGGCGCAAGTCTGCAAACGAAATTCTCCCATCCGACTCGTCGAGGTTGGCAAGAGTCGCGGGTACGGCTATGATGTCGGTCGCTGGAGTTGCCGAGATGGTGAGCGCGCCGATGAATCTATCGCTACACGATCAATGGAAAAGAGCTGCCGCCGAAGCCGCTGCCCAGCTGGTTGAAAGCGGCATGGTCGTGGGATTAGGCACCGGCTCGACGGCTGCGTTTCTAGTCAGCGCGCTCGGGCGACGCGTCGCAGAAGAAAATCTGCGCATCGTCGGAATCCCTACTTCCGAGCGGACCTCGGAGCTAGCGCGCTCGCTAAACATTCCGCTCACTACCTTCGCCGAGCACACCGAAATTGACCTCACGATCGATGGCGCGGACGAGATACTGCCTGGGCCGCTGTACCTCATCAAAGGCCATGGCGGGGCCTTGTTGCGCGAGAAAATTGTAGCCGCTGCCAGCAAGAGGATGGTTGTGGTTGCCGATCAATCTAAAATCGTGGAAAAGTTGGGCTCGCTGGTATCCGTTCCAGTGGAAGTTGTTCCGTATGGCTGGCAAGCGACCGAGAAAAAGCTAGCTCGGCTGGACGGCAAACCAACATTGCGGCTCGGCGGCGACAAGAAACCATTCGTCACCGACGGCGGGCATTACATTATCGACTGCGCGTTTGGGGCCATGGAGGATCCCAAAGAGATCGCCCATCACCTGGATCATGTGGTTGGAGCCGTGGAGCATGGTTTGTTTTTAAAATACGCTTCCGAAGCTTTGATTGCCGGACCCGGCGGAGTAACGCCACTTAAACGACAGTAATTTTCCCCAGTTTATTCGCAAAATACAGCTAACCTTGTTTGGCTCGCGTTCGAGGCGGACTTCAGCGATCGGTGAGCCGCGGAGAGAATGCTGCCACCATTGCTTCACCTGCGACGCTACGATCTTTGCACAAGCTTGGAGTTGCAGATTCGAAATCCATCGGCGCTAACCCCAGTGTAGAAGTCGAACCGAAGGCGCCAAAAGTTGCACCTCACAGTTTTCGTACAGGAAAAAGAGAGCCGAAAGATCCGCGGTACGGCGGCTGCAAGAATCACCCAGTAGTGCGGAAACATCCTGATGAAAGCTGGAGAGTGAATTCTGCGGACCTAGCCCTGCGAGAAGCTTCAGAAGATACTTCCGGAAGTACTCCTAATTTTTCGAGGCGCAACCTTGCGGGTACACCGCATCGAGCGCTCCCCAGAGTGCTTTCAACCCGCGCTCGGCGGCACATAACACCGAAACGGTGTCGGCGTCATTCTGTTTTGCAAGCCATTCCCGCCAGGCGGCGCGATGGCGAACGTCAGCTTCTTCGTGCACTTCGAAATAGGCCAGGGCTCGGGGTTCGGCGATGTCGTAAAAGCGCCGCAAACCGGAAATCTTTTGCGTCGCGATTTCCGGAACTTGCGCTTCGTACGCGTAAAATGCGGCCACCGCCTGCGCTTTCGAACCTTGCGCGGCAACCTCGTCGTAGGTATCCAGCAGAGCAGCGATGCCCGGCAACGGGCGCGCCTCTTCCATGGCAGCATCGCTCACGCCGAGGGACTGTCCAAAGTGCCTCCAAAGCATGGGATGAGACCCCGCAGGATCAAGTTCTTCGGCCAGATTTTCGTTCACCAGGTTGCGAAGGTTCGCGTCGCCATTGGTGCGGGCGGCGAGCTGCTTTAGATTTTCGGGGAATGAGCGGACGTGCTGGTAGTACTGCTCGGCGTAGAGCGCGAGCGAGTCTTTCGAGAGCTTGCCTGCAGTCCAAGCCTGGTAGAAGGGATGCTTCAGCAAATGATACTTTTCGATCAGCGCGTCAAGCGATTCGACCAGAGTCTTCGTCTTAGGGGCCGTCTTAGACATAGCGTCTCCAATTTCTTAGCGAATAGTGTGGCGGTGAGGCAAACTTCGGCATGCTACCGGAAATCCCGGTAAAAAGCCAGCTTTCGGGGAGCATTGATGCGTTGATAGTGATGGATTCGCTAGGCGGACATATCGCCGCGAATAGCTGGTGGCCATGCTGCCGCTCGCGGTGGCGCGAGTTAGAGCGGGATGTTGCCGTGTTTCTTGCGTGGGTTCGCATCCCGTTTGTTTTCAAGAGAGCGGAGCGCGGTGATTAGCTTGGCGCGGGTTTGCGCGGGCTCGATGATGGCGTCGATGTAACCACACTCGGCAGCTACATAGGGATTTGCGAAACGATCGCGGAAATCGTCGACCTTCTCGCGGCGAATGTTCTCGCGGTCTGCTTCGGCGGCGCGATCGATCTCGCGCTTATATACGATATTCACCGCGCCTTCCGGCCCCATCACCGCAATCTCGGCCGTGGGCCAAGCGTAATTGATGTCCGTGCGAATGTGTTTCGAGGCCATCACACAGTACGCGCCACCGTACGCTTTGCGCGTGATGACCGTGATCTTGGGCACCGTAGCTTCAGCGAAAGCGAACAGCAGTTTTGCGCCGTGCTTGATGATCCCGCCAAACTCCTGTTGCGTGCCGGGCAGAAACCCCGGTACGTCTTCAAAGGTGATCAGCGGAATATTGAAAGCATCGCAGAAGCGCACGAATCGCGCGCCCTTTACCGATGCGCTGATATCCAGCACTCCGGCAAGGAATGCAGGCTGGTTTGCGACGATGCCCACCGTGTTGCCATCCAGCCGGGAGAAGCCGACAACGATGTTTTTCGCAAAGTGCTCGTGGACCTCGAAGAATTCGGAATCGTCCGCGACGGCGTAGATTACGTCCTTGATGTCGTAAGGTTTCTGCGGATCGTCAGGAACCAGGGCGTTGAGCGCAACATGCGCGCGGTCCCAGGGGTCATTCGACACACGACGCGGAGGGTCGTCAACATTATTCGACGGCAAATAGCTGAAGAGTTCGCGGATCATGGCCAGGCATTCGGCGTCGCCACCTGAAACAAAATGAGCCACGCCACTCCTTTCGTTGTGGGTCATCGCGCCGCCGAGCTCCTGCTTGCTGACTTCTTCGTGAGTGACCGTCTTGATCACGTCCGGGCCGGTAACGAACATGTAAGAAGTATCGCGGGTCATAAAAATAAAATCAGTGATGGCCGGCGAATAAACCGCGCCGCCCGCACAAGGCCCCATGATCGCGCTGATCTGGGGAATCACTCCGCTTGCCAGCGTGTTGCGGAGAAAAATGTCGGCATAGCCCGCAAGCGATTTCACGCCCTCTTGAATTCGCGCTCCTCCGGAATCATTCAAGCCGATTACGGGCGCGCCGACTCGCATCGCCAGGTCCATAATTTTCGTGATCTTCGAGGCGTTGGCCTGCGAGAGCGAGCCACCAAAGACGGTGAAGTCCTGCGCGAACACGTACACGAGGCGACCATCGATGCGGCCATAGCCGGTGATGAAGCCGTCGCCAGGCGGGCGCTGCGCTTCCATGCCGAAATCATGGGATTGATGGCGAACAAACTTGTCGAGCTCTTCGAAAGAGCCTTCGTCGAGCAGCAAGTGGATGCGTTCGCGTGCGCTGAGCTTGCCTTGCTTGTGCTCGCGTTCGCGGCGCTCTGCTCCGCCGCCCTCTTCGGCTTCAGCGTTGAGCTTGCGCAACTCCTCGATGCGGTCGTGACGCTTGCCGTGCGTGTTTTCCCTCGCCATTGCCAGAGCGTCAGGCTAACACACTGCGGAGAATTTTTCCGTCAAGGAACGTCGGGTTATAATGCGCCGGTTTCGGGGCGGCGCGTCTCAGCACCCAACGACGGAGACAGGTCTTCGTTTTCACGGGCGGGCGAGCCTTGTGGCTTTGGCGTGGTGGTGATCGTAATTACGCTAATCAAAATGAGCAGCGTCCCGAGCAGCGTGCGGGGGCCGATCGTCTCCTTGCCGATGAAGTATCCCACCGCTACAGCAACTACCGGGTTAACGTAGGCGTAGGTGCCAACTTTTGTGGGGGATTCATAGTGCAACAGCCAGATGTAAGCGGTGAATCCGGCGATAGAACCGGCGATAATCAAATAAATTAACGACCACCATGCGGTCCAGGAAACCGCCTGCGCGTGAAATCCGGAGAATTCGCGCGTCAGCGCTGCCAGAACGAATAGCTGAAGTCCTCCCGCGAGCATTTGGGCCGCCGCGCTCATCGGCTTCGACTCCGGAAGCGGCAGGCGGCGGGTTAGAATCGTGGCGACAGACCAAGTAAATGCGGCGATCAACAGAGCTAGAGCACCGGCACGATTGACGGGCACTTCTCCCAAAGAAAAAGAGTGATTCACCAGAACGGCGACGCCACAAAGACCAACCAGAAGCGCGATGCCCAGGCGAACAGTGAGCCGCTGTGTGCGCAGGAAGATGATTTCAAGCAGCGTGATAAACACAGGAATGGTTGCGAGCACAACAGCGGCAATCCCTGACGGGATGCGTTGCTCGGCCCAAAACAGGCAGCCGTAATCGAGCAGAAAGATTAATGCGCCCAGAAAAGTTGCTGCCACCCACTCGCGCCGGGAAGGTCCGGAAGTGCCGGTCACTCGCAGCCATCCATACAGAAAGATCCCTGCTGCTGTGAAACGCATCCCCGCCAGCAGAAACGGCGGAACTTCGCGGACTCCTACGCGTATGGCGAGAAACGTCGAGCCCCACACGAAGTAAATGATGGCGAATGCCAAGAGAATTTTCCACGAAGATGGGCGAGCAGTTTGCAATTTGTTCTCGACTCATCGTAACCCGCGAGAGCGCCCGTTTAAATTTGGAATTTAGCTTTTGGAGCCCGAAGCGAGAGACATTTTGGTTCTCGCATCATCCCAAGCGGGCGTTTGTTTAGCCGCGGTGAGTTTATTCCTGGCAGGCGTCCAGTTTAGCTGGCAGGCCCGCAGGAGCCGGCAATGGGGCGAGGTTGTATTTGGGAAGGAGTGCGTTCACTTGGCCGAATCCTTGCGCGGCAAGATCGCGCCATGCAGCGATATTTTTATTTAGGTTGGTGCACGTTTCGTCCAGGGCTGCTTCGGCGGTTCGCGAGGGAGCTGCGTCGCCGCTTTGAATCATGAATGAGATGCGAGCAAGGTCGCGGTGAGCCGGCCCGATTCCTGGAGCCATGAAGGTGCCCTCCTGAATCAGTGCAATCTTCTTTTCGAGGTCTTTCAGAGCGTCCGCCAAATCCTTTTCTTCCGGAATTAGGACGGGCGCGGCAGCAGCACCTTTCGCTTCCGCGTTTAGTTGCGCTTCAGCGGCGACGTCCTTCGCGTGGGGATTCTGCGTAGCAGCATCCGAATCGTTGGGCTGCGGAGCCGGTTTTGCCGATTCGTCGGTGCTTCCTTTTCCCGCCGGATTTTGTTTCTTCTCCGGCGGAGGATGCTGCTTCCTAAAATCTTCGAGACTCTTCTGACTTCCGTCGATTGCTTTGCGTATCGGAGCAATGGCGAGATAGGCCTGGTAGCTTGAAGCGAGTCCGGCGTCGATTCTGCTCACTGCGTCCAATTGTTTTACCAAATCATCTTGCGGGACGTGCACGCGCGGATCGAGAGTGATTGTCAGCGGCTGCTTCATCAGTACTCCGTTGGCCATGAGTACCGCTTCGTATTGTCCGGGAACAACCATCGGCCCCAGTGTTTGTTCTCGCGGAGTGTCTTCGGGAATCGCGTGGTCCGATAGCGTGTACTCGATATAATCAAGAATGTTTCCGTAATAGCTGAACGGCAACGTCTTGGGGGAATCGTAACGCAGATCCCAGACGAAGCGGTTGTGCCCCACGTTTTTCGAAAGCGCCGGCATAGGACCGAACCAATAGTCCGGAACATTCTTCGGCGTGCTGTCGGATGCGGGCGCGACACTGGTAAATCTCCGCACGAACTTTCCCTGCGCGTCGTGGATCTCAAGAGTAATCACGCTATCCGGGGCAGACTTTAAGTAGTAATCGAAAATTGCACCGTCCGGCGGATTTTTCCCGGCGGGCGTTTCCGGCGGCAGGGGAGTTTCCTGGTCGTTGTCCCAGCGAACACGAACCGCGGTGGCTGGCCGCATCAAAAACGCGTTCGCGCTGGTACCTTCCGCGCTGGCCTGCCGCAGAGGTGAGAGGTCATCGAGAATCCAGATGGCGCGGCCGTAGGTGGCGGCCACCAGGTCGTTGCCGTGCACGGCCAAGTCGCGCACGTCTGAAGCGGGAAAATTCAGCTGCAACGATTGCCAGTGGTCGCCATCATCGAATGAGACGTAGAGCGCGTTTTCGGTGCCCGCGTATAACAATCCTTTGCGCACAGGATCTTCGCGAACCACGCGAGCAAGCCAGCTATCCGAGAGGCCTTCGGTGATTTTTTGCCAGGACTTGCCGGCGTCGTGAGTGCGATAAATATAAGGATGTTTATCTTTGGCAACTTGGATTACGACGTAGGCCGCGGCCGCGTCGTAATGCGAAGGCTCTATCGCGATGATCGAGCTTCCAGCAGGCAAGCCGGGTGGCGTGACGCTTTGCCAGGTCGCACTGCCATCCTGGGTTAGTTGGATCAGGCCGTTGCTGGTGCCAGCCCAGATCACCGCGGCTTGAAGAGGCGATGGCATCATCGCCATGATGGCAGCACGCCGACCAGGACGCTGAAGTTCGAACTCTTTTTCGTCTGCATCCGCCCCGAATGCATTCATTTCGTGAGCTTCTCTATCCAGGTCGGGAGAAATACTCTGCCCAGACTCAGGCGTGTGACCCGGGGCAGCAGACGGCGATTTATCGCCACTCGGTGGAGCGCCGGGAGGAACCGTGAGGTCGGGACTGAGTGTTTGCCAGCTTTTCCCTTCGTCGGTGGTTTTCAGAACAAACTGCGTGCCGAGATAAAGCGTTTTTGGATCCTGCGGAGAGAAGACCAGCGGCGGCATCTGCGTGGTACGGAATTTCCCGTTGCGCACAAAAACGTGAGTGATCTGACCAGTTGTTTTATCGAAGCGCACGACACTGCCGTACCATCCGCCGGAATAAATGATATTGGGATTCGCCGGATCAGGGGCGATGTAACAGAATTCAAACCCGCCGGTGGAGAACCAATCGCGGAAGCTGATCTCGCCGTAGTCACTCCGATTCGGTATCACCGCCGTGCCGCTGTCTTGCTGGGGCGCGTAAGAATAGTAGGGAAACTGGTTGTCAGTGATCACGTGATAGAACTGGCCGGTGGGCTGGTTGAACCAGCTGCTCCAGGTTTTGCCGCCGTCCACGCTGATGGTGGCGCCCTGGTCGACGCCGAGAATCATGCGTTCGGAATTCTTTGGATCGATCCAGAGCACGTGGTAGTCGTCACCGCCCGGCGCGCCCTTGTAAGCGGTGAAATTCTTCCCGCCATCGGTGGAGCGGTAAGTGGTCGTTTGCATCACGTAAACCGTGTCCGCGCTATTGGGGTCCACGAAGACCCGGCTAAAGTAAAGATTCCCTACCACACGCGAGTCCGTAGTGATTTTCCGCCAAGTCTGGCCGCCATCGTCGGAACGGAAAAGACCGGGTTCGGTGATAGCGAAGACGCGCTGGCCATGGGTGCCCGGAGCGACTGCCAACCCGACGCGGCCCAATGGTTCATCGGCCGGAAAGCCGGTGGCGGGAAGCTCGCTCCATGTGGCGCCTTCGTCCTCTGATTTATAAATCCACGAATCCAGCTTTCGAACGTCTGGAGGACCAGTGAAGAAATCGAACGGCTTCCAGAATGCGGTGTAGAGCACGCGAGGATTGTTGGGATCGGCCACAGTATCGGCAGCGCCTGCGAAGTCGTCGCGATATAGCGTTTTCGCCCAGGTCTTGCCGCCATCGGTTGATTTGAAAATGCCGCGCCAAGGACTTGCTGCGGAGACGCCGAGAATGGGATGGCCCAGAGCGCCTACCACCAGAATATTGGGATCGCGCGGGTCAACAATGATCGAATTGATATAGCGAACATCCGACAGGCCGATGCGCGTCCAAGTTGCGCCCGCATCCGTGGATTGGTACAAGCCGTTGCCGTCGGTCTGCTCGCCTGTACCCACATATACGATGTTCGGATTCGACGGCGCAATTGCGACCGCGCCAATCGACGCGACGTGCTGATCGTCAAAGATCGGCTTCCACACTCGGCCAGCACTGGTGGTTTTCCACACACCACCACCCGGAGTGCCCATGTAGTAGACCGCGGCGTCGCCCGGAATTCCGGCCACAGCAGAGACACGGCCTGCGCGGTAAGGGCCGATCAGACGCCAGCGCATGGCGGAATAGAGGTTGGGATCGACCACAGGCGGAGTTTGCTGCTGAGCGTGCGCGGTTGAGGCCGACATTGCGAAGATAATAAACAAGATGCTCAAATGGCTCGGGGTGCGAATCAAATCTCCCTCCCTGAAGAATTGGCAGTGTACCACTGCTCTGGGCTGCTATTCACCGTGCGTGGTTAGACCCAGGTTGAGGCTGGTAGGGAGTTGCACACTTGCCAGAGCTAGCGGTCAGTGCAAGCCCGACCAATCTTCGGCGAGTAGGATGGAGTTGCTGGGGTTGGAAGGATCGTATTTCACACTGGCGGTTTGGCCCGCGGCAACGCGAGTCAAGTGCAATCGCTCTTCGAGTCCGGTCACGTCCTGAGCGGTTTCGTAGGTTACGCCGGAGATGGAATAGGTGTAATAAAGAAGCTTTTGCTTGCCGTTCGGGCCTGCGCCGGGCCTTTGAGGGTGGAATTTGACGCGAAACCCAGCTGGCTTTTCGGCATGAGAGTCGCGGACGTGGTCCACGATCTCCAGAATTTGGCCTTCGACGATGCGTCCCACACGATTCAAAAACGCGCAGCGCTGGCGTTCGACTTCGCCCGGATCTTCCGGCTTGCGTCGAAGCCAGATGATAATGCCAACCAGCGCCAGCGCGGCGAGGCCCGCCAGCGGAAGCCAGTTGCGCCAATCTCTAAGAAGTTCTTTCAACGCTCGCCTTGCGCGCTCGCGGAAGAATTACATCGAGAGGCAGATTCACCTCACTCTGCCGCGTCTTCAACCGTGCCGATCACGGGATTTCGCAGCGTGCCTACGCCGCTGACGCTCACCTCCACCACATCACCCGCCGCTAAGGAACCCACGCCGGAGGGTGTGCCGGTGGCAATCACGTCTCCTGGTTCGAGCGTCATCACCTGCGCGATGTAACGAATTATAACATCAAGAGAAAAAATCATTTCCGAGGTGTGTCCAGACTGTTTCCTGGTTCCATTCAGGAAAGTCTCCAGGGTGGCGTCTGCTAAGTCGAGAGATGTTTCGATGAGCGGGCCAAGCGGGCAGAAGGTATCGAAACCTTTTCCGCGGGTGAACTGGCCGTCGCGTCTTTGCAGGTCGCGCGCGGTGACGTCGTTCAGGCAGGTGTATCCCAGAATGTAGGCGGAAATGTCTCGACCGGCCGGCAAAAATCTGAAGCGGCGGCCGATGATCGCAGCGACTTCACCTTCGTAATCCACGCGCTCCGAAATGCGGGGCAGAACGATGGGCTCGTCGGGCGCAATCAAAGAGGACGGCGGCTTGAAGAAAATCAGAGGCTCCTTAGGTACATCGTTACCCAGTTCTTTGGCGTGCTCCGGATAATTTCGCCCGATGCAGACAATTTTACTGGGCGTGACTGGCGGAAGCAGTTTTACAGAATTCAGCGGCCAGGAAAGCCCGCTGCGTTCGCGTTGACCCCAGAAGTCGCCGCGAATTTCGTAGACCTGGTTACCCTCAATGATTCCATTGCGGATTTCGGGATGGATTTGGCGGACCGAGCGGTCCATCTCATTCGCGGAGAAGTTGGGCGTTTGAAAGCGGCAGAGCTTCATCGATGATGAGGACTCGGATCGTGATGACGGCGGCGCAGTTCCTTGGCCTGATGTCTCGTATGTAGGACCATGCCGCCGACCCAGGATACCACCGCAAAAACTCCGTAGATCACGGCGCCTTCGACCAGCGCCTGGAACGGCGTGCGCAGTACCTCGAACAGATTGCGGAAGAACATGCCCGCGATGTAGTAAGCCACTACGAACAGCCCCCAAGCGAGCATGCCCGCGGTGAACATTTGAATCGGGCGTCGGTAGAAGCGCACGATCGGTATCAGCATGAAAATCACGAACAGGCCACAAAACGCCGCGTTCCGTTCCAGTGCTTGGTTATCCAGCCAAGCCATTCGATTGGCAGCCACCAGAGCTCCGAACATCACGATCACGAGCAGTGCGCCGGTATACAGTCCGGTCGCCAAGGCGGGGCGCGGCGCTGGCTCATCGGTTTTGGCGCCGATAATTTTATCGATTGGAGAATTTTCCGTCATGGCTTTTCTGGCTGACCTTCCGCCGGAACGCTGCCAGGAGTGGGCGCGCTGGCGGGACTTTCGTTGCCGGCTCGGTCCACGGCAGTTGCAGTGTACACATAAGTGCGACCGGGAACGGTAGTCAAGTCGCGAAATGTGGGCGTAAGCAACAAGTCCGAATTCAAGCGTGATCCCGGGACGCCCTCCAGCTCGCTTCGATAGACGTTATAACCCGCTATGTCGGTTTCCGGGCTAATGGCCCAGGAAATGTCCAGGTATGCGGGATTTTCACCCTGCGCGGGCACCAGCACAACCATCACATTTTGCGGCGCTGCCGGTGGGAAGGTGTCGCGCGGAGTAACGACGGCCAGGTTCGAGTCTGTCGATTCGAGAGCCACATCGCCATATTGCGCAAGGCTGCGCACCGAATACACGTAGGTTTTTCCGAACTCAACTTGCAGGTCCTGGAAAGTGGTCTCGGAAGATTCACCGATACGCGCAAAAGGAGATTTCAAGTTAGGGACTCCGCCAACAGACCCAGATGCGGCCGGCGGCGATTCGGGTTGCAACTCCGGGGCGGCCTCGGCGCGATAAATGTGGTAGGCCGCGATTGGCGGAACTGCGCCAATAAGCGTTTTCTGCGGCGGAGTCCAACGGAGGATGATGCCGACGTGCGTGACTTCCGTTTTGAGGTCCGGAATGGGGTCTGGCGCAGAATAAATGCGCAGGTTGGAACGATTCGAGTCAGCCGATTCCTTCTTGACCGACGCTCGCGTGCGGACTGAGAACGATGCTATCCAGCCCATGTGCGACCCCAGATCGCTTGCGTCGAGCGAGATTGCAACGCGAATGTGGTCTTTCTGGGAATAATGCCCGACCATAGCCGAAGGAATCGTGAGAACCAATGACAATGGCTCCGCAGACGCGGAGGGCGAAGGAGTCGCCGCAACTGGTTCGAAAGCGCGATAAACCTCAATCGCGGGAGGCTGTTTCAGAGCGTGATGATCGACGGTATCCTTTGGCATCGTGAAAGTGAGGATCACGTCGTTTCCTTGCTGCTGGGCCGCCAAGTCCGTGATCGGAGTAGGAACTTGAGGCTTGCGCTCGATGGGTTCGCCGGGCGCGGCGCAACCCGCCAGGCAAATCGCAGAACCCAGCAGTGCAAGCGAAAGCAAGAGAGCAAAAAAGAGCGGAGCGCGCGTTTCGGAGGCGGGGCAGGGAGTCTGTTCCCCTATTTCGTGTTCCATTTGTCTTTTTTTTTCTAAAGGATGTAGCGGCTCAGATCCTGGTCCTTCACAATATTCGCGAGCTGTTTCTGCACGTAAGCGGCATCCACTTTCACATTTTTCTTTTTCATCTCGGGAGCTTCGAAGGAAATTTCCTCGAGAACTTTCTCCAAGATGGTGTGCAGCCTGCGCGCGCCGATATTTTCGGTCTGCTCGTTTACCTTGGCGGCAAAACGCGCAATAGTTGCGATCGAGTCGTCGGTAAAGGACAGTTTCAGCCCTTCGGTGTCGAGCAGCGCAATATACTGCTTGATAAGAGCGTTCTTAGGTTCGGTGAGGATACGGACGAAATCGGCTTCGGTGAGTGAACTGAGCTCGACGCGAATCGGAAAGCGGCCCTGCAACTCCGGAATCAAATCCGAGGGCTTGGTGGTATGGAACGCCCCCGCGGCGATAAAAAGAACGTGGTCGGTGCGAACCATGCCGTAGCGCGTGTTTACCGTGGTTCCCTCGACGATGGGCAAGATATCGCGCTGAACGCCTTCGCGCGAGACGTCCGGTCCATGTCCTGCTTCGCGGCCGGCTATCTTGTCGATTTCATCAATAAAAAGGATGCCCATCTGTTCCACGCGGTCAACAGCGAGCCGCGTGACTTGATCCATGTCTATCAAGCGATTCTCTTCTTCTTGGATCAAATAATCGAAGGCTTCCGCCACGGTCATCTTGCGCTTCTTTTTCTGCTGGCCGAAGAAGCCGGAAAGCATGTCCTTGACGTTGATGTCCATTTCCTCGACGCCCTGATTGGTGACGATTTCAAAGGCAGGCATCGAGCGCTCGCGCACTTCCACTTCCACCATGCGCTGGTCGAGTTTTCCTTCGCGAAGCTGGGCGCGGAGTTTGTCGCGGGTACGCTGCAATTGTTCGCGGCGCTGCGCTTCACCGGCGGGACTGGCATCCGCAGGGACCGGCGATGGCGGCAGAAGAAGATCCAGCAGGCGTTCCTCCGCGGATTGTTCGGCGCGCTCGGCTACTTCATCCAGCTTCTCTTCACGCACCATGTCGATGGAAGTTTCCACCAAGTCGCGCACCATGGATTCCACATCGCGGCCAACGTATCCGACTTCCGTGTATTTCGAGGCTTCGACTTTCACAAACGGGCAGCCGGCCAGACGCGCGAGGCGGCGCGCAATTTCCGTCTTTCCCACGCCGGTCGGGCCGATCATCAGAATATTCTTTGGAAGGATTTCTTCAGCAAGTTCGGGCGTAAGTTTCTGTCGACGCACGCGATTGCGCAGCGCGATGGCCACCGCCTTCTTGGCAAGATTCTGGCCCACGATGTATTTGTCCAGCTCGATGACGATTTCTCGAGGCGTGAGCTCGTCGAACGAGGGGAGCGGCTCGGGCTCGGCCGCCTGCGATTCACCTGCCAAGTAGATCACCATGTCTTTCTCCGACTTTCCGGTCATAGTTCTTCGATGCTGAAATTCGCGTTGGTGAAAATGCAAATTTCGCTGGCGATGCGCATGGCCTCTTGCGATATATCTTTTGCGCTGAGCTTCGTGAATTTCGAAAGCGCACGAGCCGCAGCCAGCGCATAGGAGCCGCCCGAACCGATGGCGCAAATCCCGTCGTCCGGCTCGATCACATCGCCGCTGCCGGAAAGCAAAAATGTTGATTTTGTATCCGCGACAATCAAGAGAGCTTCCAGGTGGCGCAGAGAGCGGTCGGTGCGCCAGTCTTTGGACAACTCGACGGCTGCGCGCGGCAAGTTGCCGTGAAACTCCTGCAACTTGTTTTCGAAGCGCGAGAAAAGCGAGAGCGCGTCCGCGGTGCTTCCAGCAAAGCCGGCGATAATTTTGTCATTGTAAAGGCGGCGCGTCTTCTTGGCGTTGTGTTTGATCACGCCTTCACCCAAGGTCACTTGGCCATCAGCGGTAAGAACCACTTTGTTATCTTTGCGCACGCAGAGCACTGTGGTGCCGTGCATCGGTTCACTTTTTCGCTTCCTTGGCATCCGATGATTATACCCCCCGCGCGCGGCATCGGCCAATTGCAGCACGCCTGGTTCCTGCTAGGGGCTCGATTCCCCGGATAGATTCCATCGGACAGATGGAGACTCCGGAATAAGTGCCTGCTAACCTGACATCGTTCTCCGGTTCAAAAATCCCCTAAACCGGCAAGGTACAACCTTTCACGGCGCTTTCGCCAGTCACAAACGGTCCTAAAATGAACCTAGCATGAGAATCGCTCGGGGAAACCGATTCGCCGGTTGTGGAACTGGCTCCTATTCCCATGATAATAGACGGTATAATTAGATGTGTCGTGTCGGTACATAGCTTGCGCCATTCTGGCACAGCACTTGCCATTACCGGGGTGTACCCCGCCAGGGAGTACAACGATTTCAGCGGTTTATTCAAGGAGAGAGAAGACATGAATAGGAAACAGAAGGGATTTTCACTGATCGAGTTGTTGATCGTCGTCGCGATTATTTTGATTATCGCGGCTATCGCAATTCCGAACTTGCTGCGCGCCCGCATGGCGGCCAATGAGGCCTCCGCGGTCGGTTCGATTCGTACACTGAACACTTCGGCGGTCACCTATTCCTCCACCTGGGGCGTGCAATTCCCAGGATCGATGGCGGCTATGGGCGGCGCACCGGGCGGCGTGGCAGTT
>Ga0070765_100000504_pt1 | contig 23573 bp, 23 predicted proteins | sample HubBroMetageWFT5_FD_71516 | JGI IMG/M metagenome (GOLD analysis project Ga0070765, IMG submission 71516) | Warmed and freeze-thawed soil microbial communities from the Hubbard Brook experimental Forest, New Hampshire - Hubbard Brook CCASE Soil... | ecosystem: Environmental > Terrestrial > Soil... | reverse complement strand
CATGCATCGGCGAAGGCGGATGTCCTGTTGCTCGACTAATCGGGACTTAGTCGGTGGAGTACCATTTGCCGTAGACTTCAAATCCTCAAAAAGGATTATAATCGGGCCGTTGAGAGGCATTTGGCATGGCGAAGGTAAACAAACAAATCCACCGGCTATTCCTGAGGTTGTTGAACCTTACGCCAGAGTTGCTCGCCAAAACTCAAGAGGAAGCCGAACTCCAAAACGCCAGCATTGATGTGCTCATACGTGATGCCCTGGAAAAACACTTAAAAGACCTGAAAGTGGCGCGCCAGCAAGAGGAAGCAGAGATGAGAGAGTATGCGCAGTTGGCATTGAGAGCGCACTTTGCAGAAGACCGCAACGAATGTATCACTGAAAACACCATCCGCTTGGTCGGCAAGAAATCGCTCGGTCTAAACTAAGGGTAATTCGCCACAATCCGCCGCGATTCTCAAAACTCCAGCCGCCTTTATCAGGTACTTGGTCATCGGCAGTTGCGCCCTCTTACTGCCGGCTTGCGTGTATTGGCGCTGCCGGGGAATGTGGCGGGGATCTTCAGAACTGTGGTCTAATCTTGCCTCCAACGTCATAAATCAAATCAGGAGATTTGACGATGTTCAGATGGAATGTTCGACGCCTCGCTGTCTCCGTTGCCCTGGTCATGAGTTTTGACCAATCCGCCTCCGCCGCTGACATTCTGATCGCGAATGCAAAATCGCAACCGGAAAGTTTGACCATAGCACCAGGCGGCATGCTGATTGTCGGAAGCGCAAGTTCGCCATTCGTGTATAAGGTGCGTCCGGGTTCTGCCACGGCGGAGAAGTTTATCGACGTCAGCACGGAAGGGCCGGGGACGTTTTTCCTCGGCGTGTTGGCGGACGCATCCACCAATACATTGTGGACATGCCAACTAACTCCGGTACCAAACACTACTCCGCCCCAACGGCATACCGCGCTGCGAAGCTTCGATCTTACGACTGCCGCGCCGAAGATCCGCTGGGACCTGCCAGGGGACAGTAATGTCTGCAACGATTTTACGATTGGGCCGGATAAGGCGCTCTATATTACGGACACTATCCCCGGCAGAATCTTTAGGCTGCCGGCTGGCGCCGCGACAGCGGAGCTTTATCTTGACCATCCGACGCTAAGGGGCGTCGATGGGATTACATTCCTCGATGGCGTGCTCTATGTGAACAACGTGATCTTCAACAAGCTTTATCGCATTCCAGTCGATGCCGCGGGTAAACCCGGAACACCGGTCGATATCTGGACCGACCAGCCGATAAAAGGACCAGACGGCATGCGCGCAGCGGGCGGTAAGCTCATCCTCGCGGAGAATGGCAGCGGCAAAATCTCGGCTCTCACCGTACATGGCGACAAGGCAAGTGTTACCTTACTCAAGGATGGACTCGACACACCAACCGGAGTCGAACCTGCCGGCGATACAATCTGGATTGCGGAACGTGGCGCGGGTAAGGCTTTGTCTATCCCGATGCCTAAATAATTCCGGCACTTAGCGAAGGTTGGGTCTCCATCAGTTCGCACACGTGACGAACGGTGCCGACTAAAACTGCTGAGCGGCAAGAACGCCCGGGCCGCTCGATTCCTCGAAGAACACAATATCCTTTTGAGCATCGCTGGAATTTCAGCAGGTTACGCGGTTGGATTTCAGCATGCTATGGTCTGGATAACTGTGGAAGGGGAAGCTAACTTGACAAAGTCACTACGCCGGCTGCCGGTTCTATCCACCCTGTTCGTTCTACTCGTTAGCGGACAACTTATTCAGGCGCAAGACGCGACCAAACCGCAGATCGGTTTCTCCATAGAAGCGATGAAGGGAGAGCGTTGGCAAACGGACCTGGACTCCTTCGAGGTGCGGGCTAAGCAGTTAGGCGCGCAGGTGATCTCCAGCAACGCCGATGGAGACGATGATCGTCAGTTCGAACAAGTGAAGGACATGATCGAGGCAGGTATCAAAGTGCTGGTTCTACTGCCACACGATTCCACAAAGGCCAGCCGGATGGTGGATGCCGCAAAGTCCGCCAATGTAAAGGTCATCAGTTACGATCGCCTGGTGCTGAACAGCGATGTGGATCTTTACGTGAGTTTTGACCGTAAAGAGATGGGAAAGATGCAAGCGGAATACCTGGTAAAACATGCGCCCACAGGGGATTACGTCCTGATCGCGGGTTCTCCGAATGATGAAGGTGCCAGGACTCTGCATGATGCACAGATGAAGGTTCTGCAGCCACAAATTGATCGCGGCGATATCAAGGTGATCGCTGATGGGTATATCAAGGACTGGCAGCCCACCGAGGCTTACCTTTTCATGCTGAAAGCAATTGACTCCTCCCAGGGCAACATCACTGCTGTTCTCGCTTCCAACGACGGGATGGCCGCAGGTGCGATTCAAGCCCTCCGCGAGCATAATCTGGCCGGCAGAGTGCTCGTCTCGGGACAAGATGCGGATTTGGTAGCTGTGATAAGCATCGCTCAGGGTATCCAGGCAATGACTATTTACAAGCCCATCACAAGTGAAGCGGTACGAGCCGCAGAGGAAGCGGTTCGCATGGCGAAGGGCGAAGAGCCACACGCGGATGGGACAATGCCGAATGGCAAGACAAACGTGCCTACCATAATGCTGAAACCCGTGGTCGTGACCAAGGACAATATCAAGACAACCGTGGTGAAAGACGGATTCCAGAAACTAAAAAGCATTAACGAGGGCTTGTCGGCAGAGCAGCAGATTCAGTAGGGGATTCTCCTCGATAGCGGTGAACACGTGGTGTCGAAAGGCTCGTCAAGCCAGCGATGACAACACGGCACTGATTGCGGTCAACCAAAGCGCTCACCATCCCTGCCTTTGAACACTCCTCCAGAGAATTGCCAACTTTGTCCAAGAGTGGAGTTCCTAGCGTAGCCCGCATTGGGCCGACTCCCGATAAACGCGCTTGCCGCAGAAATGAAATCGCCCACACGACCGACCGGGACAATGGACTCCTAGGTGTTGCCATTTTGGATAGTGGGTTAAGATTTGGCGCGATGACCAGATGCTTGGAGAGGAGTGACTGCGATGAAGCGGGCTGTTCTCTTTATTGTTCTAGCGGTTGTTGCTTTTCCCTGGCGAACGTCGGCCCAAACGGAGCAAGCAAACTCTATCCAACAACAAATCCTGGGGACATGGAAGCTGGTTTCCTATGTCCGCGAGGAGATTCCATCCGGCGCTAAGTCTGACGTTATGGGAGCCCATCCTTCCGGTTATATCAACTACGGCCGCGACGGGCGCATGATGGTGCTCATTGTTGGAAGTGACCGTAAGAAACCTGTGGGTCCTGTCGCTACGCCAGAGGAAGCAGAGGCCTTGATCAGGAGCATGCTCTCGTATGCCGGAGCGTATACGGTTGACAGCCAAGGCAAAACCGTTACCCACCATATAGACGTATCGTGGGACGAGTCCCGGACTGGCGAATCTCAGGTAAGAACTTACAAGTTGGATGGTGACCGCCTTACGCTTTCTACGCCACCCTCGACGGACCCGGCCAATGGCAAGAAGACAGTCCGCACGTTGATCTGGCAGAGATTGAAATGACTCTATTGGCCGTCCGAGGTTCCCAACTCCTGGCGCGAGCTATGCGAAATGAACGATAACCTTATTGCCGAACACAACCGTCTTTTTAAAGAAGCCTCGACAATCATTCATGACCAGATCCCTTTGCACGGGCAGCCAGAATTGCCGTCACCGAATTGGCTTCTGGCCCAAAAACTGAGACACGCGGTCGCATTATATAAGCGTGTCCTGGATATGAATCCTGCAAATTGGTCCGCTATGTGGCTCATCGGGAAGGTCCATCAACGATTCCGTGAACTTCCCGAAGCTCTCACATGGTTTGAACGTTCACATCAAACCAATCCATCTCAGCCGGATGTTGTGCGGGAAGCTTCAATTTGTGCGATGGAGATAGGTTCTACTGAGAAGGCCATTGAATACTCTCTCTGTGCGGCCCAACTTAAGCCAAGTGATGCCGGCCTTCGTGCAAATTTGGCTTTGGCCTACCTTCTCGCAGGGCGGATAACCGAGGCCCAGAAATCTATCAACGAAGCCTTGGCCGCCGAGCCCGCGGATAAAATCTCGCAGGCCATCGAGCCGATGATTGCTCACTTTGTCGCGAATGGTCGCGTTCCACCGACAACTACGCAGGCTCTGTTGAAATATTGGGAATGGGAACGTCGCGCCCGATTAACGCCGCAAACCGGACAAATTGGGGGACTTGTATGAGAATTTCTGGAAAATGGAGAGGTCGATGAAGGCTCTTCGGTGTCTTGCTGTACTGTGCTTTATGGCGGGAACCTGTCACGCCCAGTTGCCGGAATACTATCAAACCATCAACCGCGTCACCTGGCTCTCGCAGAACATCGATGCGATGTTGCCCGCGTGGGTTGCCATCGGAATGACCGACATCCACAAGTACCCGAACAGCAAGGCCTCGGGGACCGATCATGGCAAGCCCGCAACCATCTCTGCCTCGCAGGTTACCGGACGCCTCGGCAACCTGACCGTCCATTTCCTTCAGCCGGCCGAAGGCCAGTCGAACTCCTACAATGATTTTCTGCAAAAGCATAAGGACGGCATTTTTTCTGTTGTTCATGAGGTTCCCAGCAGGGAAGCGATGGACAACGAAATTCAGCGCATGGCCGGCCTCGGGGTAAGTGTGCTGCAGCAGATCACGTTTGAAATCGACCACACGCCGGTGACCTACACCTACTTCGACACCGAGCCACAGGGCAAATACGTTCTTGGTCTTGTCTATTGGCCCGGCGGAGCGCCCAAGCCTCTGGAACAGAAAACCGTCTCGCACATCGCTCCTGTTGTTCGCGATGCCGCAGCGGTCAAGGACTTCTGGCAGAAGCTTGGCTTCCCTGGTTTTGAGCTGGTGCATGCTACGCCGCGCGACGATTCGCGCTATCGCGGCCAGCCGCTTTCGCTGGCGTTTGAAGTGGGCTTTCAGCGGATCGGCTCCATCACTCTTGAGTGGATTCAGCCGCCCTCCACTCCAGCCAACATTTATGAAGATTTCCTGAAGCTCCATGGCGAAGGCATCCAGCACATCGGCATGCCTGTAGACGATCTATCCAAAGCTACCGCCGCGTCTGAAAAACTCGGCTTTACGGTATGGCAGGCCGGAGCGTGGGGCGATGTCGGACAGCCTCATTCCGGGCAGTACCACTATATGGACACCGACAAAATCGGCGGCGTAAGTGTCGAGCTGATCCACGCCTACTAACACAAATGTCTTCAGGTTTCTAAATTTCGCAGTCAATCGCTTTGCTCTGCCGAATTACGCCGCTTTCGTCCGTGAGGGCTGCATGGTCGCATTTCTCGTCAGTCGTATTTCGCAGTAGCACATCGTAGCCTTGGCTATCCGCATGCACGCTTAGCCGCAGATTCAACCGGGTAATATTTCCGTCCGGCGGCGAGTTTATTCGTGCAGCAGCCTCTCCCATCCTGAGGGTACCCGGCCCGCGGGTCCCGGCACAGGTTGACTCGCCGGATGCGATCGAGGGCTGCGCAGCTTGGGACCCTCAAAAGTTTCTTGCGTCCCGTAATCGTAGAACCAGTCCTCGCCGGGCTCGAAGCTATTGATGACCGGGTGGCCCGTGGTCGCGTTGTGCTTTGACGCATGCTGGTTTGGCGAGTTATCGCAGCAGCCGATGTGACCGCATTCCGCGCATCGGCGCAGATGAAACCACCATGCGTCCGTTGCCAGGCATTCCACGCAACCTGTACCGCTTGGTTTCGCCTTCAAATTGATACCTTCTCGTTCACTCTTCATGTTTGTCTCCTTCTCTCTGCGCTGACCTCGCATCCTATGGCAACCGTCTAACTGGCCGTTAGTAAGGCCCGCGATAGCGCAATGCTGGCGACATAGCAGGCCAAAGAAATGCTGATACCTATCAGCGGCACCCGGAAAAAATAAGCTTTCGAGAGCACAACAAAACCGCCAAGCATTGCCAGCCCCACAACCAGCAGGAACGCTGAGTGAAATAACAGTCGGCCATGAGCTAATGCAAGAAAACCAAAAACCAAGCCGAAGAAAATAAGTCCCATGCTGTGGCTGGCATTGAAGCCCACCCAACACCGCCACATTGTTGTTTCTTTCGTAATGACAGGCGCAATCTGGCTCATGCTGATTCGCAGCGCGGGGTCACGAGGCGCGAGCTTTGGTCCCCAGAACGTATAGACGAGGTGTACGGCTCCGAGCGTAAAGACAACGCTCGCGCTAAGAACCATGAGAATTGTCGCGGCCAAGACGCCCTCCCGATTTTGTTGGCACATCCCGATCAGCTTCGCAACGATTTCTCTGCCTGCTCGTGACGCTCCACATTTCAGATTCTATGTCGCATCGTTCTTCTGAAGAAACACAAAACCCGGCACGCGCCCAGCGGCTCTGCGTCGATCGCTGCAGCGATTCGCCAGCCATGGCACCTACTAGAACAGACGGCTCGTTGATTCTGTGTGACTTACGAGTCGTTCGAGTGGATATCTGCTTGGTATGCCAACCAGTTTCTCTAAATACCACGAGCCCACAGGTTTGCCCGCCTACGATACGCCTACGATGGTTTACCGGAGCTCGATGAGGTGGACATGCACATAGGTGAAAAATGGTCTTGTTCCAATCCAAATTGCGGAACCGCAATCGTGGTCATCAAGTCCTCCCGGCTCGGAGAAACAGAAAAGCCAATATGCGGATGCGGTAGCGCCCTGCAAAGATCCTTCGGGAAAGCCCCAGTGGGAACCTTTTCGGTCGGTATGAATCCATCACACGGCGCAATCACGCCCGGAAAGCAATCCTCTTGAAGCTAGCTAGCCGAAGCCTACGCCTAGTCGGTCTACTCGGCTGAACCCCCACCCCGACATTCGCAAACAATGAACATCGTGGCTCGGAGGCTAATGAACGAACCTACCAGGATTTAGGGCGAAAGCTTCTCCGCTCGCTTGCGCCCGCAAAAATGACATCATTCTGAATATGCGAACGAATGTGACAGTCGGTTTTCCAAAGGAGTGGACGGCCGCAGGCTATGTGTTACTGGCCGGAGCTGCTGTCTTTGTGGGGCGAATCGTTTACGAGGAAACAATTCTGACGTGGCTGAGCGGGCCGCAGATGGTTGGGTTCGCAATGATGCACGGCGCCCTGCCATTCATCTTTATCGCCGGGCTGATTGGCTTGGTAGGCGGTTTGCTTTGGTTGACGGTGTCCTTGGTTCTTCTGCTTCGAAGAAAATTCCGAGTTTCCCTCACTGATTGGATTCCCATAATTCTTTTGCGCCTTCTGGCGGCGGCGAAAGAACCATGGAACTGGCGAGACTCCTCTGATGGCGGCTGCTGAAATGGGACAACTCGGAACCGTGAAGGTGCTGCTCAAGAATGGTGCTGACCCTTGTACAACGGACAAGGAAGGCCATACTGCTGAGGGGCTCGCAAAGAAATACCGTCACGGTGAAATCGTGGAATATGTTTCATCCCGATTTCATTGCCAGGAAAACGTCAACGTGATTCCGCGCGTGGACTCTGCGGTTTCCGCTTGTGTTCATCCGTAGAAGCAGGATTCCTAACAGTTTCACGATATCTACAGCTTTACCCTACGCCTGCTTGAACCGGCGCATTGCTGCGTGCTAATAATCAGAGGCGGAAATCACCCCAGTGCGCAACGCTGCGACCCTCGATCAGATAGTTGACCAAGCCACGAACACCTCTGCGGCTGCGGAACAGCAAGCAACAATCACAATTCGGCGAACCGCGCCGGACGACGTGCAGGTGCGGGAAATTATCGTGAAGGTAGACGGAGAACGCGTCGGCGCGCTGAAATATGGTGACACCATCACCTTGCCGGTGAGCTCCGGGCGTCATCGGCTGAGAGTCGACAATACCTTCAACTGGCAGACGATTGAGTTGTTCCTGGCGCCAGGAGAACGCCGCAACTTCTTGACGAAGAGCCGCGCCGGTGCATTTGGTTGGTTTTTGATCGCATTATTGGGCGCCGGACCTTTATATGTGTCGATTAAGCCCGAAGCATAACAACGAATTCAGGAGGAACCGATGCAGCGAACAATTCGTGGGACGAGCGCATTCGCAAGCTTTGTGCTGGCAGTCGCGCTCGGCGCGGCCTGGCACGCGGCACATGCGCAGGACGCTAAAACTCCGTATCCGAGTATGGCGCCGCTTGACCAATACCTGATGGAGCGAAACGCTGAGATAGCGCTGGCGCGGAGTGCGGCGCCGGAATCGATTTCGCGGGATGCTGAGATCATGGTCCTCGGGCGGCATGGTTACGAGACCGCCGTCAAAGGCACGAATGGTTTCGTGTGCGTCGTGGAGCGAGGCTGGACCGCCGGAATCGACGATCCAGTTTTCTGGAATCCGAAAATACGGGGTGCGATCTGCTTCAATCCGCCGGCTGCGCGAACGTACCTTCCGCTGACTATCAAGAAGACGGAGTTGGTATTGGCCGGAAAATCAAAAGCGCAGATGTTCGAGGGGATCAAGGTGGGTTTGGACAAGAAGGAATTGCCGCCGCTGGAACCTGGGGCGATGTGCTACATGCTGTCGAAACATTCGTACTTGAGCGACAGTGACCCGCATTGGCATCCGCATTTGATGTTTTTCATTCCACTCATGGAGACTGCGGAGTGGGGCGCAGGCTTGCCCGGATCGCCAGTAATTTTGGGAGCCAAAGACGCCGAGGACCGAATGACCGTCTTTCTAGTTCCGGTCGCCAAGTGGTCTGACGGTACGGCCGATACCACCGGCGATCACTGACGGCGAATGGAAAATCGCATCTGTCCTTTCCGTTCTAGGGCTTATAAACCCACGTAAGCGTCGTGCCCTGATCGTTGTGTGTTGGATAGCCGCCGGTCAGCAAAATCATTCCGTCCTTCAGGCGCGTTTCGCTCATGAAGTGCCACGGCTCGCTCATTTGACCCGAGGCCAGAAGAAATTTCCCGGTCTGCGGATCGTAGACTTCTACTTGCCTACTTCCCCCGGCGATCAGCAATTGTCCGGAAGGGAGCTGCGCAGCTTCGCCGGGAAGCTTGAAGCGGCTGTCGTTCATGGGCGATGTGGGTGTGAACGTCCCCGTGACTGGATCATAAATTTCTGCACTATTCATCGTCCCATTCCAGTCGCGATCATCGGAACCGCCTGCAATCAGGACTCGCCCGTTGGGAAGCAGGCCTGCAGTGTGCTTGTAGCGCGGCGCCAGCATCTTGGCGGTTTCGCTGAACCGTCTCGTTTTTGGGTCGTAAAGCTCGGCGCTTGCCGTCACGCCCTCTCCGCGACCGCCGGCAATAAGAACGCGTCCATCACTCAGCAACGTTGCCGTGTGAGAAATGCGTGCATAGTGCATCGATCCAACGGCCTCGAACGCCGGCGTTGCTGTGTGGAAGACCTCCGCCGCCGCAATTCCACCCGGGCCGTCATGGTCTGCGCCGCCTGCAATAAGAATGTCGCCGTCTGCCAACAATGTGGCGCTTGGCTGACCGCGTTTCGTCGTCATATCCGCAATCGCTGAAAACTTCCCGGTCAGCGGATCGTAAAGCTCAGCGGAGTTGGTGCTCCCGTGTCCGTACCAGCCTCCCGCAATCAACACTTTCCCGGATGGGAGCAGGATGGCAACGTGTCCAACGCGCGCCATGCCCATCTCACCCGTTCGCTGGAACTTGCCAGTCGTTGGATCGTAGATCTCAGCGGATCGGTAGAACTGCTGGTTACGGCGCATCCCACCCGCGATTAGAACCCTGCCATCCGGTAGCAGAGTCGCGCTGTGCCCCGAGCGTGGCTCCAACATAGGCGCGGCAGGACTGACGGAGCCGACCCGAGCAACCGGAGGAAGTGTTGTGTGGAGCGGAGTAATCCCGAAAGCAATCGTAGTCGCAGCAAGGGCGACGGCTGGAAAAAAGTATGACCGGCTCATGGCGACCTCCTTACCCCATAGACGCAGTTTAGCTCGAATTGTAACGGAGCAGGTGTCACGCAATGGAAATTCGCCAAGGGTCGCCGCAATTGTGTTGTGAGCGGACGCGCGGCCTTAGGTCAGGTGCTTATCAGGCGGCACGAGTCAGATTCTTCGTCGAAAGATAGACGATCTGACACCGAGTGATTGCTTTCAGTGATTGTTGCCACGGGGCGTGCTTCCGCTGCTGGTTCGGGCGCAGGCGGCTCTGGGACCGCCGGAGTTCTTTCGTTGATCAGCGGCGTGAGCCAGGGACTCTGCAGTGCGGCCAACGCGAGCTCTTCTTCGAGGCCGTTGTAGAGCGAATCCGCCAATTCTTCTCGTGCTTTGTCCAGATGGTTTTCGCCATGCTGGCTTCGGAGTGACTCAAAGATGGAGCGCGCGGTTGTTGCGCCCAGCTTTGCTTCGATGAGGTTTCGAGATTTGCCGGACTTGTAGGTCCTGAGTGCGTTACGGAAAGTGGGCAGGGAATCGCCTTGCCGCTGACCGAGGTCTTCGGAAAGCGCCTGCACAAACTGCATTTGAAAATCGGATCGATCTTTGAGGTCCTGTTGGAGTTCTGCGAACTGTGCTGTGAGTGTTTCTTTCAGCCTCTTGGAATCGGCCGCATTGGAGTCCCACAGTTTCTGGACGTCCTTTGCTAACGCCCGCGCGTATTCGTTGCGCATTTGAACCGTGGCTCCGGCCGTAGCGGTTTTTGTATGCTCGTCGATCAATTTCAGGCTGAATCTGGCAACCAGCACAAACACGCCGGTCAGGATCAGTCCCATGATTGCCATAGTCCACATTTGCGTGTTGAGGACTTTTTGGTAGTAAGACTCGTACTGCTTTTGCGTGCGCGCGATGTAATCCTGTTCCATCGCTGCGGTGATGGCCGCTTTTTCGGCGGCATCGGCGCGCTCTTCGAGCTTCTTCACGCGGTCTTCCTGTGCGAGGTGCGAAGCTTTTTGCGTCTGCTCGCAGCGAAGCGCGGCGGGGCTGAACAAAGCGAGAAGCACAGCAATAACCACAATATGTTGGCGCATGGTAGTCACGGGTCCGACTCCTAGATGGATCTCCCAATCTAGGTGCTGGAGCGTGTGCTGTCACGGTTTGCAGCCCGAACCGGTGTCCGAAGCAATACCGGCCGAAAGGGCTAGCCGCCTCGCGTGCCGATGCCGTGGAATGTTCGCTTCTGCGCCGCGTATATCTTGCGAAATCATTCGAATTGATTCCGTTGTGGGGCTGCTCGCGCTGATAAAATTGCGCCATGGACGCTCATTGTTCAAGCCAGAATCTCTTAAGAAGGAGATTCGTCATGCGTGAAATGGCGCTTTTCCTTTTTGTCAATCTGGGCACTCCTCTGATGGCGCAAGATCGATCGCCCAGAGACCTGGAATTCCAATTTCCCAACGCTGTGTCCTATGAAGTGTTTCCAGATGTTTTGATGACTCCGAAATTTACCGTCGATGACCACATTTGCGAGATGTCGTTTCGCAGGCTACCTCGGACGCCAGGCGGAGAGCAGGCAGACGTATCTATTCCTGACGGCGACGTGCATTGGATCGCGACCCTGTGGGCGGCGACGTCGCTGGAGACTAAGCGCAAAGGATTGAATGGCGCCTCAGACCAAACGCAGAACATTTCCGGGAACGTAAAGACTACAATCTACAACTTTGAGGAAACGACGATGAAAGTCTACGGGAGGAACGATAATTCGCCCGCAACGTTTGTCCTCATCCAATGGAAAAATCGAACCTGCAAAGACCCTGCATCCAAGAACCCATGGGAAGGACGTGCAATCTTCCAGTTGCTTCCGGGCTACAAAATGACCTTGGGAAGCGGCATCGAGGGAGGTGCCTTTGGAACCATATGGAAGGACGGAGGTCCCTCAATTCGTTATTCGTTCGACATGTACGGCGGATTCGATGTCGAATCCATCCCAAGAGATCAGGAACTCTGGCGGGAAGAGCAAACCAGCGGCATCAATAAATTCGTCTTGGTTTACACTCGCTCACAGGAACTGGTCGTGAGCATGATCTACCCTGAGCGCGGCAACTTCCAAGCCAAGATCCACGATCGGAAAGATCTCGCCGAAGTTCTCCTCACCATCTTGAGCACCGATCTCCACCGAGGCTACGCGATCGACGCGGACAGGATCCAGCTCAACCCGCCACCTAAAAACTAGCTGCTTTGCAGTTCCAACGATTCACCTATCGAAGTACGGCAAACCGGACGGCGTTAGCCACCGTTCACTGCATCGTCGGATTCATCACCACTCCTGCAAAAAGCAGTGCTCCGGTAACACGATCGCGAATGAGGAACAGGAAGGGCCGGTCCAATGTCATGTGGAACGGACTCTGCGCCACCATAATCCCTCCATACACACCGTGAGCGATTGTCCCTGCGTCAGCGCGGATTCCGTTTTCATCGACTGTGATTTCCGTTTTCTGAGCCACGCCGGCTAATAGTCCGCCCGACCTCTGCGGCGCCATCGCCAATAGCGTGCTCGCATCGTTAAAAATTCGGTGTACCCCCATTTTCTCCAGCGCATTCCGGAAATTCGTCTCGAAGGAAAAATGAAATGGCGGTAATCCCACGTCACCTTCCCGCCGTGACAAAAGCGGCTCGATTAGACTCGGATTCTTCGCATAGGCCGCTTCCAGTTGCTCGATGGTGCCGTTTGCCGGTGGAAGCACCAGAAGTATTGTTGCCTGCCCGCAGCTGAATACCACGGCCTCAAACTCCTCTGTGCGAACGTAGGGGTAAACCTCGAATTCACTCTTTAGAAATTCTGCCTGTATCACATCCCCCGACCGAAGGCGGAAATCATGTCTCTCTCTCTTGGCGCCCAGGAAGGTATTCCCGGTCCACGAGGTGCGCAGGTGAGTAAAGGAAGTAATCCAAAAATCATTGGGGCCTTCGAGCTTGGGCATCGGGAGAGACGTGTCCCAGTTCTTCGCAAGAATTTCCGATTGTGGCGTGTGTTCGCCTACGGCACGAAAGGGAATCCCAAGATCGTAAGTCACTCTGTCGATGAAGTCCTGCGACAACGAGCCCTCTCCTCTGTAAAGGAATGCTGCAGAGAGCCACATCTCCTCGGGTTTTCCCGATTGCACATAGCGTAGAAGGTTCGAGTCGACTTTGGGCGGTGTGTGCGGCTTCGGGTACGGTTTTGGCTTCGCAAATCGCGAAAGCAACATCTTCCCGCCCATTGGCATGGCAAAGTCTTTATCCCAGTGAAACGCCGCGCGAAATTCCTTCGAACTTTCGACATCCCGGGTTCCATCCCAGAGAGCGGCGAAAGTCAAAGAGACCGGAAGAGGCGCCACCACGATGTTCCGTTCCGGAGTATCCTCGTGGGTTTTCTTCAGAAGGTCTAGCGCGAAACTGTCGTTCGCGCGCACGAACATCGCTGGTTGAGATTGTGAAGCTTCCTGAGCATTAACTCGGAATGCGCATGCGGTTAGGAGCAAAAACAGCCCGGCAGTCCACGCCCAGTCACGGCAATCAGATGCTCTCCACATATCTATTCAGACTCCAAAACGGAAGTGATGTTCCCGGATTTCCAAGCGAGGCCACAAGGGCGGGAACCACCGCGTGCCTGATGAACGCAAACCGGACAATTGGAATTGCCGCTAAGGCACACGACCATTCTCAGGATTGTTTGGACCACGGCGGAACGATTCCGGTCATTCGTGCGTATGCCACCAGTTGCCCCATGTGCTCGTTCGCATGAACGATAATGCGGAGATATATACCGTCTACAGTCGCCTCTCGATCAGCGATTCTGACTCTCCGCTCCAGGTCCTTGGGTGTGGTCCCTGCGTGAGCGGTTCTGACAGCTTCTAGTGACCGTTTGAGCCAAGTAATCACCTCTGCTTTCGAGGTGACCGTCTTTTCCATGTTCGCGTTCAAGTCAGCGGGCATCTTGGGTCCGGTAACGCTAAGCAAATAGAAGTTCGCAATCGCTATGTGCATGTACACCTCGCTCACAGAACGCACCCCCACTGCGGGACGCCACGAGAATTTCTCCGCAGGCGTTGCTTCGGCCAAGGCAATCAATTGTTGGGACACATGCGTCCACTCTCCAGCATAGCCTTGCCAGATTCCCTCCGGCGCCTGAGCTGGCAAAACAGGGGCAGTTAAGAAAAGGAACAGCAAAAGCAAGAGTGCTTTCACGGCTCAACTCCTTTCAGTCGCTATTTCTCTCTGTAGACTCGCGAGTTGAGAGCACGGAACGAAAGCGAGTGCTGCGTCCAATAGGTAAGCTGCAAGTCGCGACATGGGTCGCATTTTAGCCTGAAATCGACTATACAGAGAGCCACTTGACGGAATCGAAGCTAGCCGTGATAAACGCGCTTTCCAAAGAAGTGGGTTTTGGTACGAGCAACCTACGTGATGAGGGCCGCGCTGTCAGGGGTTTCGTTACGTACCCGATTACAGACCACTTCCCGCTAGGGATCAGGGCAGGGAATAGTAGCCCTGACGAGTTCGCGCAACCAAACCTGCTTTGTCGACACGCACCTCAAGGTGGTGGTATTCGTCACGTTTCTGGTCGAGCGGTGGAGCGAAGGAAAGTTCGTAGTAAGCCTGCGTGTCGGCGAGGCATTGTTGCAGGAACGCCGTGATGTCGTTTCCGGTGTTGAGAGCAAGACCGCCGCTCTGAACCGCGATTACTTGAAGTGCCAGGTCGCCATATTCAGCCTGATTGAGTTTGCTGACGCCCTTTTCAAAGCTTTCCCAGCGGAAAGCCCGCCCAGCGAAATCGGCGCTTCCCAGTGGGTCGATACTGTAGAGGGTGATGTGGCCTCGCCGCAGCAGCGTCGACAAATTGACGGCATTTTCGAAAATCTGCTGCCTTTGCTTTGTGGTCATCTGTTCCTCAACGGCGGGGCCAGAGAGAACCGGCCAGCCCGGAGAAAACCACACAATGAGTTTGCGCCCTGGGCGGGCAGCCTCGCGGTCAGCAAGTTCATGCAAAGCTTTCAGGGAGATATCGAAGCGTTCGGCGGCGCCATAAATGCCGCTGGAGCGGGTGATCGAATGTAAGCCGACGCTTTGCTGATCCAGAGCCGTGCTGAGTGCATTGCCATCGCTCGAGAAACTCTCCTGAACCTTGATGCCTGAATCCGTGAGGAAGGCGAGGGCCATCGGGTGGGTAAGGTGCCCTCCATCGGCGCGGAGGAATTTGTCGATCTCCGAACGCTCGTACGCAATATGTTCGACACCGGTGTTCACGTCATCGATAACAAGGACGACCTCTATTGGAGTCTCGCGCCCGCGGAGGGCCTGGAAGGAGTCGATTCCCACGGGAACTTTGTTATCCAGAACGGTGAAATCTTGCTGCTGAAGACCGCTAACGGGCGGGCCGGACTTGGGTGTCACCACCACGTCAAGGAAGACCGTGTCCTTGACGGGCGAAGTTGCGACAGGTTGAGCCGGGACAGGTTGAGTCGGGGAACTCTGCTGCTGGGATAAAGCAACAACAGCACCGAGCAGAAGCATCACAACAACAATCGAAAAACGCGTGTGTATGAACATTCGTTCCTCTTGTTTGGGCGAAGGCCAGCCAGCTTGAAACGGGGATTTCGGCAGAGTAGACCGTCCTACCCTCACCAAATTAGACGTCGAACTCGCTCGACCAGTTTCGCTAAACCCATCATTAACAGGGTCCAGGCCACTCGTCCGATTAGGCGTCCAATCGCGAGCCGGGAATATCGAATATGAATTAACTGAGCGGATCTGACTCAGTCGGATATGTAGGATTTGGGAGGAAGAAAGAACTGGAGTCCAAAGTGACCAACAAATCGCGATTGCGTGGGGCTGATGGATTCCAGGCTCCGCCCGGCCATGAATGAAGGATTATAGGCGACGGTTGTTGGCTTGCCGAAGGGGTGGAAAACCCCTTGCGAGTAAAGTTCAATATCTAACTCCAGTTTTTTTTGTGAATTCGTAACCAACGACGAGGCCCATTATCCATCCATCGGGGCCCTTATGCGTGAACTGGTAGCCAACCTCATAATCGACATCTACCGGGCCAAATTTTCTTGAAAATTCGGCAGGGAGAAGGAAAGACTGGCTTTCGGGTGTGATGCCGCGAGGGACGGCGTTATTCGGATTATTGACAAAGAATTGTGGAAAAACTGAGACGGACAGGCCGTTTTCTCCGCCATCGTAGAAGCGCCATTTGACACCGGGATTGGCTTGGCCAAGCCCGAACTTTACAGATGCCCCAGGGGCTTGTACACGGAGCCAAGCATTTTCGTAGGTAAGTTGGATGCGGTCGCCGATACCGAAATTGATGTCCACGTCTGGAGTGTGCGAAACGGATTGGCTTGAGTAGAAAAAAGGCATGTAGGCGACATTGATTTCCCAATTAAATGGTCCGGGCGTGCCGGGGTCGTTCGTATAAAATGGCGGGCCGCCTTGCGCGCACGTCGTGCTAACGGAGAAGAACAGGCTTAATAAGACTCCTAATCCGAGTTTTTGATAAATCCACATGAAGTCGACAGCTTAAACGGTCCTTACAGAATCCCCCGGATAGAAGTTGTCAACAAATTGTCTAATTCAACTGCCTTTTGTCTTCGAATGGTATGCTCGACCCGCTGCAAATCAGGAATACGTGGAATGTCAAATCGAAGAGCTGTCGCCTTGCTTGCGGTTTTGGCAATACTTGCCTTAGGGGCATACGGCGTTGGTCTGATCTGGCGCGGATTCAGTACCGCTAATGAAGCTTCCTACATCGAACGGGTCGCCGCTAGAACCGCCCGCAATCTGTCCATCCCAGCGAAAGCCAGGAAGGAAGCAAACCCGTTTCAACCGACGTCAGACGTCTTGACGGAAGCACGGGAGAGTTTCATAGCCCGCTGCGCCGTGTGTCATGGGCCGGACGGTTCCGGAATGACGGAACTTGGACGCAACCTTTATCCCAAGGTCCCGGACTTGCGGTCACCAGATACGCAAAATCTACCGGATGGCGAAATCCGTTACATCATTCGCAATGGTGTCCGGTTGACGGGAATGCCTGGATGGGCCAGGCCACACGATGAGCAAAGCGACGACAGTTGGAAACTTGCTTTGTTCATTCGGGACTTGCGGCAACCAACTCCAGATGAGCAACGTCAGCAAGCGGGTGCGGCAGATTCTTCACACTATGCCGGCTCGCAATCCTGCAAAAGTTGCCATGCACAAATCTACGAGCATTGGCAAAAGACCCCCATGGCTAACGTTGTCCGAGACCCTCGCGAACACCCCGAAGCCATCATTCCCGACCTTTCCACAAATAAAATTTCTAAATTCACAAAAGAACAAATCGCATTGGTCTACGGAAGCGTCTGGAAGCAGCGTTACTTCACCAAAATAGCCGACGACTATTATCCTGAGCCAGCGCAGTGGGACGTCACCAATCATGTTTGGCGTCCCTACTTCGTGGCAAATGGCACCGATTGGTGGGTGCCGTACTATCCGCCCGACAATATGCAGCGGCCCACCGGTCCCACTTGCGATGGCTGCCATTCCGTGGATTACAACATTCGCACCAAACAGGTTGCGGAGTGGAATGTTGGCTGCGAGAAATGCCACGGCCCGGGCAGCGAACACGTCGCGCATCCCGCTCGCGGGAACATTCTGAATCCGGCGCGAATGAATTATGTGCAAGCCACCGACAGCTGCATCCAGTGCCACTCTCAAGGCCGCCCACTGACGAGTCCTATCGAAGGGAAGTATTACGATTGGCCGGTCGGATTTCGCGTTGGCTTAAACCTGCGCGATTTTTGGCAGTTGGAAGAACACAATTTGGGCGAAACAACCTTCACGCATTTCCCGGATGGCACCGCTCACAAGAACCGCATGCAAGGCAATGATTTCGTACAAAGTGTGATGTACCGTCGCGGCGTTACCTGTTTTAGCTGCCACGATGTGCACGGAACGGATAACTACGCGCAGTTGCGAAAACCGGCGGACCAACTCTGCATGGATTGTCACGGCCCGCTTTTGTTGAATGGTCCACGGACCGCTACCATCGAAGAGCATACGCATCACAAGAAAGGCTCTGCAGGCAGTAGTTGTATTGCCTGCCATATGCCGAAAGTTGAGACTACCGTCGCGGACGTGAAGGTCCGTGCGCACACGTTTGCCTTCATCACTCCGGCGATGACCGACAAATATAAAATCCCGAATCCATGCACGATGTGCCACGCGGACAAGACCACCGCGTGGGCCACAGAGGCTCTGAAGCGGTGGCCAGAGCGGTCGCCATGGCGTCTGAACTGAACTTTGTAGCCGACAAATCGCCTTAGCGCCCGATTATTGCCCGCTCTCCCGCAACATCTGTACATCCACTCTTGCCTGCTGCGGCTTCACCGTCACCGTCGCCGCGCACGCTTTTGGATCGGACTCCGCTCCATTCTCCCATTGCGCCGTCGCCGCAAATATACGCATCCCGTCATTCAGTTGCAGTAAATTGCTTTCTACCTTGACCTTGTACTCCATCCGTTTGGCTTTTGGATCTACTGCGATGGAGAACAACTTCACCGGAGCTTTGAGATTGGTGATGTCGTAGATTACGAATCGTTTCACACAGGTGCCGGTGTCTTTATCATTCTTGCAGGGTCGTTGGAGATGGAAATCATAAACAAATGTTACCTGCACCTTATGTTGCGAGGGTGTCGCCCAGGCCAACATCGGCAACAGAATCGTCGCAACAGCGCAAGGCGCAAGAAAGGCCAATCGGGAAAAGCTCATCCAGTTCACCCTGAACAGCCATCATACCCTCACCTCTAAATGTGGCCTACTGCCTGATTACCGCGCCACCGGAAAAGCGACGCTGTCACTTGCACGGCACAGCCGTGTCCTGCGCCGCTACGACTTGCCAGTTATCATTTCGCTTCAACCACGTATCAGTCCAGACCAGGCAGCGCATCGCCTCGCTTCCATCTCGCGCCTTGCGCAGAGCTCGTTCGCTGCCATACACAAGGGCAAGGTTGTCGCCAAAGAAGCGCACCTTTGCTTCATCCAAACGACACTCACGCTCACTCGAGGAACTGTCGGTTTGGAGCGCTTCAGTTTTGTCGTAACGTGCACCGCTAGGTGCCGTCCCCTGGAAATCTTCAGCAAGAATTTTCTGCTCAATCGATTGATGCGCGCAACCTGACTCGGCCCATGAGCGTTCCATGTCGATCATATACTTCGCCGTCGTGTTGCCCTCCGAAGCCCATTGACCTTTCTGCAAGTGTGCCGGCATAGCGACTGTGAGTGACGCCCCTGCAATCACCGTCGCGACCATGGCGATCCGCTCTATTCCGTTCTTCATAGCACTCTCCTTGCCATCGCAATCATCGGTGGATTCTGCTGAAACTATTTCGCGCAGTGTACCTACAAACGGACTCGTCACCAAGCGCAAACTCGCGATATACTCGGGGCACTCGACATTCTTGTCGACATCGGCAGTTTTGCCGAGAAGGAGGTGATCCAGTGAGGTACGGTTTACTCTGACGCAGTAAAACGCAGTAAGAGGAGGCGCTTGTGAGGTTGCCGAGCGCCTCTCTCCTTTTCACCTTTCGAATTTAAAACGTTCCGATCAGCCCGATCGCCTGAATAGGTCGGTGCAACACCACATCGCCGTATTATTTGCTGATCTACTACCATCTATGTACCGTGTACCTTACCCAAGCGTCCCGCACGTTCCAACTGCAGCTGTCCAGAATACTGAAATACGACTTCGCTTTTCGCATCATCACAGGGTTTCCATGGTCCTATTTTCAGGAATGAATCCGAAGCGAAGGGGTTCTGGGGTTGGCGTTCGCTCGTGGAGAATACACATTCTCAGCGTCGTACTTCTCGGCGCTGCAACAGTCTGCTCTGCACGCTCAGATTCTTCGGCCGCCGCCGTTCCACGCCCTGATTCGCAAGACGACAAACGGGACCAGAATTACTACGCGAACGCGCATCCGTACCTCGAAGAACCTTTGCCGCAGCTCATCGAACGCATTCCGGAGCTAAAGACAATTCAACCTGCGCTTGATCAGCAGGAGTTGCACGCAATTCTCGAGAACACCGGTAAACAGGTGGATCAGTTTTTCATCAACGTGATCGATCTCACCGCTCATGAACAGATCACCGAAGAGAACCTCGATGCAAAAAAACACGTCAAAAAGCGCTTACAAGCGGAAGACAGCTATTTATTCCTTCGGCGTGGTCCGGAAATCTGGGGAACCGTCGGTGAATACCGCGTGGATGCGAACGGAAATCCCATGGACGAGGTTGGCCGCAACAAAGGCTTTTTTGATACTTCCAACTTCGCACTGGACCACGTTTATTTCGCCACGGCTCACCAGCCGGAGTCGAGATTCCTGTATCTCGGCCGGCAAAAAATCGGCACGCAAGATACGTACGTCGTGGCATTTGCCCAGAATCCCGGTCACGCCAGTCTTACGATGGCAATGGAAGGAGAACGCGGCGACAAGCACTATGTCGCACATTTGCTGGTACAGGGGATTGCGTGGATCGATGCGAACAGTTTTCAGATTGTCCGGCTGCGTACCGATCTTCTCGCCCCACGCCAGGAGATTCATCTCAACAGCGTCACCACTACCGTTACCTTCGGTGAGGTGCACATTCCCGACGTTGCAACTTCCTTGTGGTTGCCCAGCGAGGTGCAGGTATATGGCGAATTCACAGGGTTGGCCCCGGGCGTCGCCGACAATACCCTGATCTTTCGAAACGACCACCGCTACACGGACTATCAGCGCTATCGAGTATCGGTCAAAATGCTCACGGATTCGGTTGGCGCAACACCCCCGCACTACGTCCTTCCATTAATCGAAAGTACCCAGAATTACTACGCGAACGTGCACCCTTACCTCGATGAACCGTTGAAGAAGCTTCGCGGTCAAATTCCGGAACTGAACAACGTTCGGCCCGCGGCCGATCAGCAGGCGCTGCCAGCTATCCTGGAGAAGAGCGCTCGTAACGTCGACGATTTTTTCCACCACATCGTGGATCTGACCGCTCTCGAAGAGGTAACGCAAAGTAGATTGAACGATATGGACGTCGTCACAGCGAGTGAGCGAGTAAAGGACAACTATTTGCTCCTTTTCCACGGCGGCGAGGTCAGGACAGATCTGGAAGAATATCGCATGGACGCCAAAGGTAATCGTTTGGGTCCCGTCGGTCTCGACAAAGGGTATATCGTTACCTTCGGCTTCGCGTTGATCTGCAACTATTTCTCGTCCGCCCTCCAGCCGGAATCGAAGTTCCGCTATTTAGGGGACCAAAAGCTGGACTCGCGAGATACCTATGTCGTGGCGTTCGCGCAGCAACCTGGTGTGGCTACTCTTTTCACAACGCTAACCGGCGCGAAAGGCCGGCGTGTCAATATGTTGATGCAGGGAATCGCGTGGATAGATAAAAGCAATCTCCAGATTGTCCGGGTGCGCACCGATCTTCTTGCCCCGCACCCCGAAGTCGGGCTGAATCGCCAGACTACCGAAGTCACTTTCAGTAAAGTGCAGCTTCTCGATGTTGCCGTCCCCCTGTGGCTTCCCAACAAGGTGAAAGTCTACTTGGAATACAGACTGTTCGACCCGGATGCTGGGCCCTATGAACGCAGGTACATGAACGAGCATCGCTACTCGGACTATCGCCGATATCGAGTCGCGGTCAAGATGTTAGTCCCCAAATAGTTCTAACCTCGTTCTCACCCGCGTTTCATCTGGCGAATTGTTGGCACCTCGCAAATATCCCCGCGAGAACCATTTGTGACTTATCAGGTACTTGTGACGCTCATAATCCAGCGGCTAGACTCACAAAAAAGATAGCGGCCAGTGAGCTCATTATTCCACTGCGGCGGCCAAGCCGTTTGCCGATCCGGAGTAGCCTCACTCGGCACAAATTCTCAAGGAGCCTCTCCTCTCACAAATGAAGCCTAAGCTTCTTTCCCTGTTGATTCTGTTTTTTTCTGCTGCGGAATACACCTTTGGAAGCGAAAAGCCCTGGATAGAAGTAAAGAGCCCTCATTTCCGGGTACTCACAAACACGAGCGTGGGAGAGGGGCGAAGAGTGGCTCGTGAACTTGAACAGTTCCGATCGCTCATGTTGGTTCGCTACCCGGACTTTCGGCTGGAATCCGCCGCCCCCCTTTTGATTTTCGCGGTGCGCGACGAGGATACAGCCTCGGCTTTAAATCCGAATCTCTGGAAGATGAAGGGCACCAAGCCTGCGGGTTACTATGGTCACAGCTGGGAAAAGCAGTTTGCCATGGTGCGTCTTGACACCTGGGGCCGCGGCGCGCAAGAAGTCGTTTTCTACGACTACGCCCAAATGGTTCTCAACTTGAATACCCGATGGGTGCCCACGTGGCTGAGTGTGGGGTTTGACGAATTCTATTCCTACACTCGTTTTGAAGAAAAGGAAACGCTCATAGGCGCCCCCACGGAACGATTCCGGCAACTGCGTACCAGGCCGCCGATTCCCGTCGAGGAAATGCTCAAGGTGACCGCCAGATCACCGTACATGCACGACGAAGACAAAGTTTATGTCTTTCGGGCAGAGGCGTGGGCATTGTTCCACTACCTGATCTTCGGACCCAATATGGATGGCGGAAAGAAGCTCAACCAGTTTTTTGGGATGCTGCAAGACGGAGCCGATCAGAAGACGGCATTCCAGCAGTTATTCGGCAGTGCCAAGTCCGTTGACGCGGCTCTTCAAGATTATCTTCGTGGATTCACTCTGTATGCAGCAGCGGTGAAGAACCTCCCCACTTTCGATGAAAAAGATTTCCCCGGGCGTACCCTGACCATAGCCGAGACGCAGGCGGAGATTGGCGGCTATCATCTTTGGTCTCGGGATTGGGAGAACGCCAGGGCCTATGTTAGGGACGCTCTCAATAATGACCCCAACCTAGGGCTCGCACACGAAGAACAAGGTTTTCTGTGCCTCCACGACGGTAAGGATGCAGAAGCTATCAAGGAATTCTCGGACGCCGTCGACAAAGACAAGACTCTTTATCTTTCCTTGTTTTTCAAAACAATGATGTCTCCGCAGGCGACATCTGATGTTCGCGCCGACCAGTCCGTTTTCCGGCAGGGTCTAACCGACACCTTAAACCTCAATCTGCAATTCGCACCGGCTTTCGTGCAACTTTCGAAGCTGGCCGTCCGCCAGAACGATCTCAAAACCGCCTTGAATTATTCGCTTCGTGCCGAAAGCCTGGAGCCCTCCCGTGCCGGCTACCACATTTTCACCGGGCAGATCCTCCTACGCTTGCGGCGATATCAGGAGGCTGCAGAGCGCGCTCGCTTTGTGACCGAACGTTGGACTGCCGCCGACCACAATGAAGCGGTCGAACTGTGGAGCAGTATTCCGGAATCACAGCGCCCCGCGGGCGAACAGGTCGTGGAGGATCGTCCCGAAGGCACGCAACGAGCGGAGGGAATTCTCAAAAACGCTACCTGCGGCGATAAGACGAAATGGTCGTTGTCCGTAGCCCAAAGCGGCCAGACGATTTCTTTTCGTCAAGCGGAGAAATTCCGGTGGGGTTTCTCCGATACATTCTGGTACGGACAAAATCACATTAGTCTATGC
>Ga0070765_100000503_pt1 | contig 23587 bp, 17 predicted proteins | sample HubBroMetageWFT5_FD_71516 | JGI IMG/M metagenome (GOLD analysis project Ga0070765, IMG submission 71516) | Warmed and freeze-thawed soil microbial communities from the Hubbard Brook experimental Forest, New Hampshire - Hubbard Brook CCASE Soil... | ecosystem: Environmental > Terrestrial > Soil... | reverse complement strand
GGTCGACCGCCTGACGACCGAGCGTTTTGGCATTCCCAGCCTGCAATTGATGGAAGCTGCCAGCAAGCACGTTGCCGAAGTTGTGCTGGCGGAATTTGCTCCGGAGCTGCCGCGCCGTGTCCTTGTGCTTTGTGGAAAAGGAAACAACGGCGGAGATGGGCTAGCCGCGGCAAGGCATTTCCGAAATGTTGGTCTCGACCCTCGCGTTTGCCTCTTCGGGGACGCGTCGGCGTTAGGCGGCGACGCGGGAGAAAATCTCAAGCGCTGGCTGGAAGAGGACGGCAAAGTCGTCACCATCGACAGCGACGAATCGTGGGAGAAGGCTTGGCGCTTTGTCACCAGCGCCCAGGTTATTGTCGACGCACTACTAGGTACGGGTTTGCGCGACGCGCCGTCTGGTTTGATCGCGCGGGCCATAAACGACATCAATCGGTTTTCGCACAACGCAACATCGCCACGCTTGGCGCTGATTCTTGCCGTGGACATTCCTTCCGGATTGCCGTCGGACGGCCAGCCCGCGGAAGGCCCCATGCTCTTCGCGCATCGCACCGTAACATTTACCGCGCCAAAGATTGGGCAACTCATCTCCCCGGACGCGGGCTCTTGCGGTCAACTCGAAGTTCGACAGATCGGTTCGCCTGCCACGCTGGTCGAAGAGATTGGACAAGGCATCGCGCGCTGGGCAGAGCCGCAGGAATTCGTCGAAATGCCGCTGGTGCGCTCAGCAGATTCGCATAAAGGGACGTTCGGCCACGTGTTGTTGCTTGCGGGTTCCTTGGGAAAGAGCGGGGCCGCCATCCTTGCGGGGCGCGCCGCTTTGCGAGCCGGGGCAGGTCTTGTCACGATCGCCACGCCGGAGACAGTGCAGCCAATCGTTGCTATGGGCGAAGCGGAATACATGACGGAACCGCTCGCAGCCACAAAGTCGGGCACACTCGCTGTTCGCAGCCTCACGGACGGTACCTTTGGCGAACTGGAAGAAGGCAAGAGCGTGCTAGCCATCGGCCCTGGCCTGGGTGCGAGCCGCCGGACGCAGGAGTTCATCCGAACGATCGTCGCCCAGACCGACTTACCAGTGGTTCTTGATGCCGACGGCCTGAACGCTTTTGCGGGAGACGGCGTGAGCTTGCGCAAACGAAAAACAAAATTCCTCGCGGTCACACCCCATCCTGGGGAAATGGCGCGGCTGCTGGGTGCATCGACGAAAGAAGTGCAAGCGGACCGGCTGAGTGCTGCTCGCAACTCGGCGCAAAAATGGAACGCTTTCGTTGTGCTCAAGGGTTTTCACACAATCGTTGCCTCGCCCAAAGGAGAGCTCTTCGTCAACACCACCGGCAATGCGGGGCTGGCAAAAGGCGGCACGGGCGATGTACTCACGGGCGTCCTAGCCGCGCTCACGGCGCAATTCGGCACAGCTGACTGGCATCGAGTCCTGACTCTGGGCGTGTATCTGCATGGTGCCGCAGCGGATGTGCCCCGCGGCTCGCCGGATATATCCGGTGTGCTGGCACAGGAAATCACCAAGAATCTCCCCTCCGCGCGGGGCAGGCTCGTGCGAGACATTGAACGTGGCTGAGGAAATCATCACGCATTCCGCCGAGGAGACGGCGAACTGGGGACGAGAATTGGCGAAGCAGCTTACGGCGCCCGTCCTTGTTTTGCTCACTGGCGATCTTGGCAGCGGGAAGACCACGCTGACGAAGGGCATCGTCGCGGGCTTGGGCGCTGCTAGTGAGGATGAAGTCACGAGTCCCACCTTTACGCTCGTTCACATCTACGGAAAAGCCGCTAAGGTGTACCACGCTGATTTGTACCGCATCGAGAGCTTCCATGATTTCGAGACATTGGGGCTGGAAGACGTTTTTGCCAAGCCGGCAATCGTGATTTTGGAGTGGTCGGAGCGTTTTCCCTTGCAGTCGCCGTGGCCCCAAGTCCGCATCCGCCTGGAACACCAGGGCGGAGATTCGCGGCTCATTTCGGTTCTGTAACCCGCCTGTTTCGCTACGCTTGCAGTACGGTCCTTACTATCTCGTTACCGACGCTGGCAGTTTTGTTGCGGAGGCCGGTGAGCGCTGCTAGCTTGGTGGAAGCCCCTTCGGGCGGAGTGTGCATGGCGGACGAGATTCTCACACTAGGCGTAGCAGAAGCGGCGCGTGTCGAACTGAAGAGCTATAACGTCACGATCCCCATGGGGTCGTTGTCCATCGGTGTGGACAATATCCACCACGACGTATTCCTTAGCCCAAAGTTCGTGCAGGCGGCGCGCGACTATTTATTTGACCTGATTCGCCAAAGCACTAGCGCGACGTATTTTTCCGGTATTGAGCTGCGCAACGTCAAGAGCCTGGACAATGCGGCGTTCCGCAAGTTGCTGACGGACCTCCTGCAGAGCGCGCTGACTCAAGCCAAGTATTATAAGAATATTGAGATCGATCTCGTTTTTCGACTCGGTCTGCTGAAATTTCTCACCCAAGAATTGACCAATCAATTCGCCAATCTCATCCTGGAAGGGAAGGAATGGGTCAGGCAGCGAGGTGAGTACTTCGAGCGCAGCCAGCAAGCGCATGTAATTAAGGCGCGTCTGTCAGAGCTGCAGTCGGCGCGGCGGAAGGTCATCCGCGGTGTCGGACAGCAAGTCGCGCAGATGCTCGCAGACATCGAAGACAACGTCATTGCCAAAACGCGGCGGGCGCTCTTCGGGGATGATTTTGCACCGCTCTATGAACTGCTGAAGAACCGGCTGATCTTTCTCGACGGCGGAAAAGACGACGTGTTCTTTTTGGAGCACTACGTGTTGCTGGGGAATTATGCGCGCGATCTTGACCGCTTCGAGGCCATGGATGCGCTGTTCCAGGAATTTATTTGCGAGGCGGGTCTTACGATTGGCCAGGATCCCGCATTTACCGAGGCCAATCAGGCGCATAACGCTTTGCTCGAGCAAGCGGCGGCGATGCGTACGGAAATCGCCAGCCTGGAAGAACAGCGCGAAGGCCTCCGCAAAAAGCTGGAACGTGGCGAGAGTTTTTTCAATAAATTTCTGAATTCCACGGATCCTTCGGATTTGAAGGCTTCGCAGAGCGATGTCGAGATGAGGCTGAAGCACCAGGAAGTGAAGCTCGAAGAGATGGGACCGCAAATCGACGCTGCGAAGCAAAAGCTGGACTTTTTCAATAAAGATTACAAAGGGCGTCTTGGGGATTACCTGAACGATCCGGAAAACGCCAAGCGGCTTTTCGATGCATCCACCGGAGACACCGAAACGACCGAGAAGGCGCGCCTGCTGGCGCAGCTTGTTGACCGTCTGGAGCAGCATGACGTGCTCTATCACGTGTTGGCGAGCTACGAAATCCGGCCGATCGCCAAGGACTATTGCCCGCCGGTCCACTTGCAGCAGCTTCGCAAAGCGCTCGTCTCGAAAGACGAAATGAAGCAAGTCGAGCAGGTGCTGAAGCACGTTCCTGCCAAACAGCTTTCCTTGAAGCCCATCGAGGAACTTTCGAAAAAGATTCGGCGTTATTCGCGAGAGGAAATGCAAGGGTTGGTATTGCGTTTTGCAACGGATTTTCTGAGATTGCGCCGTGATCTCCGCGACGCTGAGCACTTGACGACATGCATGGAACGCATTCACCTGGTGACCACCGAGCAGGCGAGAGAGCTCTCCCGGCTGAATAACAAGCTCTACGAGTGCGTGCTGCAGGAGGAAGCCAAGACCAAGGAGGATCAAGTCGTTTCGCACGTGATTATCAAGGCCGATGTGCGCGGCTCAACGAAAATGACGCAAGACCTCCTGACGCGGGGGCTGAGTCCCGCATCGCACTTTAGCTTGAACTTGCACGAACCGGTGAAGAAGCTGCTGGACCGCTTCGGCGCCAAGAAAGTGTTCATCGAAGGCGATGCGGTAATTCTTGCCATTTTTGAAACGGAATCGACGCGCACCTATGCCCGGTCCGTCGCGAAAGCCTGCATTCTTTCGCGCCAAATCCTTGCCGTTTGTAATTCTTACAACGACCGGGCAGCTGCAAGCAATCTACCCGCGCTCGAACTTGGTGTGGGCGTGGCATTTCAAGGGTCCGCACCCACGTATTGGACAGACGGCGATTCCAAGATCATGATCTCGAAAGCGCTGAATCTTTCGGACCGTCTATCTGGGTGCGCGAAACTCGCGAAGCGCATGCTTTCTGGGCAGAAATCGCACTTTTGCGTGTATCAATTCCTGACCGCGATGGAAGGGGCTTCGGCGGAGGAGTTAGACGAATTCCTGGTGCGCTTCAACATGAACGGCATCGAGCTGAATGAAGAGGGGTTTGAGAAATTGTCCGAAGAGATTTCGCTCGATTCCGTGGAAACCAAACTGGAAATGCCGTGGGGCAAAGAAAACGTTACGCTGCACTATGGCGAAGTGCCCATGGGAGAATCGGTAGAATTGCTCGTTCTGCGCAAGAGCCTTGCTCGCGAACTCCTTCCCGGCGGTAAGATCGGCGCAGCGTCCTCGCATCCCTACTACGAAGTTTGCACCAGCCCGAAGCTCTACGACTTGGTCGCGGCACTGATCCGAACCAAGGCCGCGACTCCGTCAATTGAAACTGTTCGCGCCTGACCCTATACTCTCATCGGAGGCGAAAGGGGTCCGGTGATCTTCCCGGCCTTCAAAGCCGGCGATTCGGTCCTTCGCGGGTCGAATGGTGGGTTCGACTCCCACACGCTTCCGCCAACCATTTGATTCTTGATTATTTAGCAGCGAACTTCAGTACAGTACCGTTTGATAGTACAGGTTGGAGGTTGACTCCCTCCATCGCGTTACGCTAGCTCTGGGGGACCGCGTGCGTGTAAATACACAGCGTGGTTGCGATGTCAGCGTGGCGCATTTGCCTTTGCAGATCCGGCAGCGGAGCTAGTCCAATCAAGCACGTCGCCAGCCCATGACGGAATGCGTGCAGTCCTGTGTTGGCGGCGGGTATGCCGAGCTTTCGCAACACGGGCTTGAGGCCGCACTTCACAACGTTGTCGCGGGAACTTGGCCGCAGACCGTTGCGTGTGGCAAACAGGATTCCGGCAGGATTCGGCTTCCATTGTCTGATGTAGTTCCGAAGCACAGCTTCTAAAGCGGACGGCATTGGAAGTAGCGCCACGGACGCCTCAGTTTTGGGTTGACGGATTTCGCGCGTGTTATCGTCGGCGGACTTGTTGACGCGCACGGTCTTGTTGGCGAAATCTAGATCATCCACGGTCAACGCCAGAATTTCTCCAGCGCGCAGCCCCGTAAACCAAGCGAGCGTGAAGAGAGTGCACCGGACTCCCGGTCCGGTCAGCTCCGGTGGTAATGTCAAGCGCATGAAGCATGAAGGAAAAAACACCGGCACTGTTCAGGGAGTTCACCACATAAAGCGTTCCGCTGACGGGATCAATCACCGGCGTACCAATGATGCCCGCGTTGCCGTTGATATCAACGCAGCCAGCGCCATAATCGTTATTTGATATCGGCGTTCCGAGGTTAACGTGCCAGTATTGTGTACCGGTGTCGCCGTCGAAGGCGTACACGCTGTTGTTGGTCGTAGCAACGTAGAGTACGTTGTGCGAGCCGCCTCCGATGTTTACGGTTGAGACGACGAGCGGCTGTGCATAAACCTGGTTGTCCACCGTATTCTTGAACAGCAACCCGAACTCGTTTACGTTCACGTTCGACGGTGTCAGCGTAGTTTCGCTTAGGTTTTGTCCGGTCCGCGCGAGGTCGTTATGCTGAGTTACGACGTTAACCTGGCCGAGCGCACTTTGGGCCGCCGGAAAGATCAAGCAAAGAACCGCTACTGATGGCAACGGTCTCAGCCATTTTTTCATTCGATTACCCCTTTGACTATTTGCCGGGTGCAGTCTTGCCTGACCGCCCAGTGGAACCTCGGGTGCGCGATGACGTTAAACGCATGATGTCGACAGAACTACTGGCCTTAGGGGCTAAAAGAGTACAGTAACCATTTAGGTCTCAGGGAGGGAGAAGAAAAGCCGAATAAACAGCTGCGGAAAATAAGCGGCAAAAAATGCGTGGCTCACTGGCCTCAAGAACAATTTATTTGACGCAGGAGATTCAAGCGGTTATACGATAACAGAGTCATTCTGGAGCCGCGTCCCGGCAGCGGTGATAGCTTTGCCCGCTATGCTGGGGCTCGAAGCGCCTCGTGTTGAGCCAGTTCTGGTGGGTTCACATCTCTCATAGCGAAGAATTCCGAAAGATTCGGTCCATAGCCACACGTTCAGACACAAACTCATCCTCACGATGTGGTCTCCTGATTGTGTTGGGAGGAACCTTTCGAGAGAACTTACGCACAAGCAAGAACTCTTCATCGTAGAGAGTGCACGAGCGCGGTGCATCAATACATTTATCGACGCTTTAGGCGGCCAACACCATTCCATCCCTTACGGAATGTAAAGACACCAATGAAAGCAAGAAGATTTCTAATTCAACGCAAATCGGGTGCGGCGTCCACGTACCGTTGCATCATGGGCGCCAACAAACCCAAATCTTGATGACACCCTCAGTCTTTGACTTGGAGCAACTCAGACTGAATGACGAGACCATTAACGGAATGATTCTGTCATCGCTCTTGCCAGGATATGGAAGGCAGGGGACACTTCGCGAATCGTTAGGCGAAGAACTACAGGCTGTTTGGATGACAGCGATAATCTCCGGGCCCAGATACGGAAGCACCTTAGGATCCTCCCTTGTGATTTCCGCAAACTCTAATGCGCTGGCGACGCGGCTCGATCACGCCTCCGAAGACAATACACGTCGCCCGTCACGGTATTCCGTGAACGGGGAAAAAATCGATCACATCCGAGGCAAGCCCCCACAAGAGTCCGCATAACGTCTTCCCCTCGAGGGAATACTTGTCGAAGCTCCGTGTTATACCGAGCGAGCATGACAACACGACTTTGGCCGCGGTGCGCGAACAGTGGCAAGTTCCTCCCAGTCTTTTTGCCTTCTGTCCTGAGCCACAAAACTCAAACAAGAGATCAGCGTAGGATTCTGTCAACTCTCCGGAACCGGGTTACCCAAACCACGGGCATCCGCATTGTTTCTGACGCTGCCCAGAAGCTCAGAGACCCGAAAACTGGGCGCGACACAGACCACCTGCATTCCAAAGAAGGAGCACATTCGCACTATGGACATTATGATGATCAAGCTTCGTGTCGTTCAGTTCCCGCAGTTTTCTGTGGGTCACATCCGGGCATGACGTTTCCACTCGAGAAACGCCACTGCCTCGGTCGGGCTCTCAATGAACTGTCCGATGGACTCTACGGTTATGCGATGGTTCTGAGCCGCGACCGCACCGAAGCGGAGGATCTCGTGCAGGAGACATGCGTTCGTGCTATCCAAGCGATAGAAAATCTGCGGCCAGACAGTAATGTGAAGGGTTGGCTGTTCACGATCTTACGAAACATCTGGCTCAATCGGTTGCGACGACAGCGGGGAGCTCCCAAGATGGTCGAGCTCGACGGAGACGACAGCGCCGCCCAAACCGCGGTGGCAGGATCCAAGGATCCTCACGCTCTTTACGTCAGCAAAGTAGAGCGTGAGCGGGTACGAGAAGCGATCCAGCAACTTTCCGGCGAGTTTCGTGAGGTCATCTTGCTCCGAGAGTTTGCGGATCTGTCCTACCAGGAGATTGCCAGCGTTTTAGGCTGTCCGGCTGGCACCGTAATGTCGCGACTCGGAAGAGCGCGATCCAAACTCCGATCGCTTCTTTCCGGTAGTTCGCGCACTCCCCATCACCGAGCCAGGGGAGCCACAGAATGAGGAACTGCGATGAGTGCAGCTTGGACATTCTGCTTTACCTTGACAATGCGTTGACCGGTCAAAAGCTTGAAGACTTTCGCGCACACTTGGCAGACTGCTCCGATTGCAAGGAGCGTTTGGAGGAAGAGCGAGCGCTATCTCGTCTCTTGCGCGAAACACGGCCACTGTACTTGGCGCCACAGGCACTTCGCGCCCGTATAGCCGCAGTCACCACGGTGCAGACTACTACGGTCTCCCGATCATCTGTTTACAATCGGAAAACACGCACGCACAATTTGAGGCGATGGCTACTTGATTTAAGTCAATCAGCTTTCCGTTGGAAGCCGCTGACGGCCCTCACACTCGTCTTCCTTCTAGGTTTGGTCTTTATTCCAGATGCCGTCCAGCGGGTACGCGCCACGGACTACGTAGAGGCTGCTACCCAGATTCACCGACACTACCGGGACGGAGCCTTGCCGCTTCAGTGCCGGTCCCGCTCCCCCGAGGAAATCACGGCTTGGCTTGCAGAGAAAATCCCGTTCCACTTTCAGCTGCCCGCCTCTCAGTCTCCGCCAAATGGAAAAGCTGTTTACTGGCTGACTGGCGCACGCCTGGTGAGCTACAAAGGCAGCCCTGCCGCACTGGTCGCTTACGAGACGCCCACGGAGAAAATCAGCCTTCTCATCGCCTCCAGCAGATCTGCGGTCGTTGCAGGAGGCGAAGAAGTGCGCTCTGGCAGCCTCACATTTCACTATCGCAGTGACGCAAACTCCGAGGTGATCACTTGGACCAATCATGATCTTGCGTACGCGCTGGTGTCGCCTCTAACAGGTTCTCCGCAGCATTCCTGTTTAGTCTGCCATCAAGACATGGCGGACCAGAATCTCTTCAATCATTAACGTGAGAAGAGCGAGGCAATTCAGCGTCTCGGCTGTTTCGATCGAAGCGTTGTCCGCTAACAGATCCCAGACGTCTATAGCGAGCACAGTGCGTGGGAATGGAACCTCGTATCGCGTGTCTTATTTACAGACCCAGCTGAGCAGCAAGAACCGAATAACGCAAAGCAACAAACTCAGCAAGCAGGGGTGAAATGTGTGGGCCAGATTGAACTTGAAGCTGCAGTTGAACGAAGCTAATCCGATCTGGAAGGATTCGGCGGACAACCGTATGTCCTCTTATGTTCGGGCATCGCGATATCGCGGCTTGCTCCATTTTGTCGCGTACCGCGTGCTTGGCGATTCTGACCGAGCTGATATTGCTGTAGAAAACTGTCTGTTCTCGGTATCTCACCGTATTACAGTATTTGATTGCGAGGGCGCTTTCCGCAGTTGGTTGATAAGGGTCGTCATCGACGAAGCTCTGGCGATACTTCACGGGAGAAGTATTCCCGAGCGTCGGCCCGACTGGTCGCTGCAGGAAGCGGGATAGCGTTGCTCCCATTGCAATATGAAATGCAATTCGCGCATCCAACGGCAATGCTTCAGGCATCAAACTAGTTTCACGATAGCACCACAAGGAGAGATAATTTATGAATCCCAAGCAAGTGGTTCTCATCACCGGTTCCAGCACCGGCTTCGGCAGATTGTTCACCGATACCCTGGCTCGCAAAGGGCACACCGTTTTCGCTACGATGCGTGACCCCGGAGGCCGCAATGCCAAGAATGCCTCCGAGATCCGTGCGTTTGCGGAAAAGAATTCACTGCCAATACACGTCCTTGAGCTGGACGTAACCGATGACGCCTCGGTCGAGCGGGCTGTGGATGCCGCCGTCGCCAAAGCCGGTCGCATCGACGTCGCCATCAACAACGCCGGCTACTACCTCTCGGGGCTGGAAGAAGCTGTTACCACCGAACAGGCGCAGCGTCTTATGGACACTAATTTTTTTGGCCCCGTTCGCGTAAATCGCGCCGTGCTTCCTCACATGCGGCGCCAACGCAGCGGCGTGCTCATGCACATCAGCAGCGGCGCCGGCCGCGTGGTTATTCCTTCTGCGGGATTCTATTGCGCCAGCAAATTTGCGCTCGAGGCGTTGGCCGAGGCCTATAGCTACGAACTTGCCTCGCAAGGAATTGAATCCGTGATTCTCGAACCCGGACAATATGAGACTCCCGTTTTCGGCAATACAGTGATGGCTGCCGATGAGGCTCGCACCAATATGTATGGCGCTGTCAAGGAGATCCCTGCGAAGATCAACGCGGCACTTTCCTCCACCGCCGGCAATGCTCAGGACGTCGCGGACGCTCTTCTCCGGGTTATCGAGACTCCCGCAGGAGAGAAGCAGCTGAGGTATATCGTCAGCCCGCAGGACTTCGGTCTCAACGAGATCAACGCTCTCTCAAAGCGAGTGCAGACCAGCGTGCTGGAAGCCTTCGGCCTCGCCGCCGACACCAAATTCCTCAAAGGTAAAGCAGTCGGCTCCGTTTAGACTCACTTTTGATATGAAGAACAGTCATCTGAAAAGTTCGCCCAAGACGGCGAGAGTCCCAGCACTTTGTTCTGCGTAATAGTCTAGAGCGCGCGAAGGAAATGTTGCGTGCGGCTGAGGCGCGCGTTTTGGACGTCGGGGTGGCCTGCGGCTTCAAAACGCAGCAGCACTTTGCACGCTTGTTCCGCGGGATGTGCGGAGCCAGCCCTTCAGAATATCGCAGGATGTCTCATCCGTTGGATTCCTACTTCTGTCATCAAGAATTGAGCAAGATTTGGCCCAGCCAGGCAGATACAGGCACAACTCGCCATCCACGATGTGGTTTGCTGATTGAGTTGTGAGATCCACCAAAGCGGACAGGTCATGGCAGGACGCAGTTCGGTACTTATCTAGTCATCGAGGTTGGCCACGCAGCGGCAACAGACCGGCGACCAAACAGATTACGGAGCAGGCATGAGTGAACTTCTCGATGTTGTAACCCGCGCTTACGAGTATCGACGTGCACAAACCGCCCCTTTAGTCGGAACGATGAGCGGCCTTGAGACGGCGCAGCTTGCCCGGGATGGGAAGCTACCAACTCCCCCGATCATCGCCACGTTGGGCAGCTCGCTTGTGGAGGTGGCAGAGGGCCACGCCGCCTCGAGGGTTCGCCGGCCGAGTGGCAATACAATCAACTCGCAACCGTGCATGGAGGATGGCTCTCCGCGCTGCTCGACTCAGCGCTCGGGTATGCGGTCCTCACCGTGATGCCCGTAGGTCGTGGGTTCGCCACGCTCGATTTGCATGTTCGGTTCGTGCGCCTAGTAACCGTGGCGGTATCTCGATTACGCGTGGACGCACAAGTGACCCACGCCGGAAGCCGAACTGTAACCGCCGAGGGTCGCATCGTTGGCCCGGATGGGAAGGTCTCCGCCACCGGAACCACACTGTGCCTCGTGCTGAAGGCGGAGCGATGAGACCTACGCCAAGGCGGGGCGGGTCGTCGGTTATTGCGGAAGCAGTCGGCTCCTTCGTTACGTCAGAAATAGCTGGAATCGGCCTTCCTGCAGAAACTGCCAGGCATCTGAAAGATCGTCTTCATGCACGGCTTTCGGGTGCCATGTCGCCTCAAGAGAACCGCGGCGAAACCAGACGCGACAAGGAGCCGAGAATAGAGAACAATGCGACTCAATAAAAAGAAACTGGCATTTCTCGCAGCCTGGAGCATCTGTGCTGCAAGCAGGGCGTACTCCCAAAACGCAATAGATAAGCTCCAGCCCTTGGTGGAAACTTCCGCTCAGAGGCTTGTCATCGCAGAGCAGGTCGCACTGGCTAAATGGGAAAGTGGAACGCCAGTGGAAGACGCGCCTCGTGAAGCGCAGGTCATTATGAGTGCTATTAAGGCAGGAGAATCGAGAGGCTTGGATCAGGCTGCGGTGTCAAACTTCTTCAGAGCCCAGATCGAAGCCAACAAGCTCGTTCAGTACTCACTGTTGGCAGAGTGGCGCAGGGTCGGCCGATCGCCGGATCACACGCCGGTCAATCTGGCCGAAACGATTCGCCCGGAGTTGGATCAACTTAAAAGGGCACTGATCGCGGAATTGGCGGAAACCGCAGGCATCCGTGCGAGCGCGTCCTGTCGCGCCGACGTCGCGAAGGCAGTTGGCAAATATGTATCGGCGCATAAAAGCAAGCTCAGCCCCGTGAGGGCCATAGCGCTTGACCGGGCGATGGCTGCCTCCTGCACATCATGAAGGCGATTCTCATTGCGCGGAACCCATTGCGGCGTTCGGGGACTCCGACAATCGGTAATAACATCGAAGCGGAGCCAAAAGCAAAGATGCTGCGCTACTGCCGATTGGAGGCTCTGAGCTTTTTTAGGGCCATGGCAGCCGAATGCGACCTGCCCCAGTGGCACATCGAGTCCAGCAACGGCCGCAGAGAGCTCCCGAGAGGAGTAATGGCATATACCACCCGGGGCGGCGTGTCCGCATATACAGTACGCTCCACAATTCCTGTGCTCTGCAGATGGCGAAGTTGCTGGGAGAGCGTTCGTTGCGTGATCCCCGTAATAGAGCGTTTTAGTTCGGAGAATCGCTTGGTGCCTTGGAAAAGTTGTTCAAGAACGGCGGCTTTCCAGCGTCCACCGACGATGCGCGCGGTGGTCTCCACGGGGCAGAGTTCTGGGCGTTTGATCATGTTGGACCTGGTTCCACATTGTATACTATGTATCGCATGCGTGTCACGTATCCCCATGTAACCACGCTCGCCCATTCTTCATCTATCTTGACCACGGGGAGATCAGGGTTGGATCTCTAAGCACCACAGAAGCTCCCCAGCGCCAATCGTCGAAGCTGCAACGGGAAACTCAGGGGACTCGGAGATGCACATGCAACTCGAAACAAAGAATCTATCGAAAAACAAGAAGCCCCGCACCCTGACACTGCAGCTGATGGTGGCGATCGGCTTGGCAACTCTCGCTGGGTTAAATGCCGGATGTTCCAGTTCGGCTCAACCCAAGGCCCCAGCCCCAGCTCTAGTCGAAGTAAGCGTAGCGGAAGTAGTCTGCAAGCAAATCAGCGACAGCGATGAATTCACCGGCCGCCTCGAAGCCGTCGATGCCGTCGAGGTTCGTCCGCGCGTTTCCGGCTACTTGCAGAGCGTGCATTTCAAGGAAGGCGCGATTGTGCGCCAAGGTGACTTGTTGTTCCAAATCGATCCGCGCCCGTTCCAAGCCGAAGTAGACCGTCTAAAGGGCGATCTCGCGCAGGCGCGAGCGCAACTCTCGCGGGCGCAAAGCGACTTTCAGCGCGCCGAGCGCCTTCACAACAATGATGGAATGTCAGCCGAAGAGTACGACCGGCGGGCCGCGGTTCGCAGCGAATCCGAAGCTCGCATCGCGTCCACGGAGGGAGCGCTTCGAGGGGCGGAACTCAATCTCGAGTTTACGCGCGTTATAGCTCCAATTCCCGGTCGTGTAGGCCGTGCGGAGATCACGGAAGGCAATTTGGTCGAAGGAGGTGCTGGGCAGATCAAACCTTTGACCACTCTGGTTTCGCTCGATCCGATCTATGTCTACTTCGACGTCGACGAGCAAACTTACCTCAAGTATGCGCGAGTGACGCAAAGCCGCGAGGCAAGCTCGCACGAACTGCGCGGCGCGGCACACCTGGGCCTCGCGGATGAAGACGGATTCCCCCACGCCGGCCAGGTGAGCTTTGTGGACAATCAAGTGAGCTCTTCGACGGGAACGATTCGCTTGAGGGCCACTTTTGCGAACAAAAATTTGGCCCTGACGCCCGGGCTGTTTGCGAGGATTCGCTTGCAAGGAAGCGGCGCGCAAAGTGGCTGCCTGGCAAGAGACGAGGCCGTCATTACGGACTTGAATCAAAAATATGTTTTTGTGCTCGGCAAAAACAGCACGCTTGAATATCGGCCCGTGAAACTCGGCCCCATAACGGACGGATTGCGTGTCGTGCGTGATGGTTTGCACGAGGGCGACGTCATCGTCGTCAGCGGTCTGCAGCGCGTGCGTCCCGGAGTTGCAGTCTCACCCAAGAAGGTTTCCATGGCGGGCCAGCCTGCCCTGCTGAGTAACACATCCACGCAATCCGCCCTTGCGGGTCACGAAGAGAAGCCGCGCGAATCGAAAGCGCGCGAATAGTGCAGGACCACCATGAATATCTCTGATTTCTTCATCAAGCGTCCCATCTTTGCGGCGGTAATTTCCATCATCGTATTTGTCATCGGAGCGATCGCCTATTTCCGCCTTCCTTTGAGCGAGTATCCCGAAGTCGTGCCGCCCACTGTCGTCGTACACACAACGTATCCGGGCGCAAATCCCACTGTTATCGCCGACACTGTGGCTTCACCTCTAGAACAACAGATCAATGGCGTCGAAGGCATGCTTTACATGTTTTCGCAGGCCACAGCCGACGGCGTGATGACCCTGACGATCACGTTCGCACTGGGCACGGACCTCGACAACGCGCAAGTGCAGGTGCAGAACCGTGTATCGCAGGCGCTGCCACGATTGCCGGAGGAAGTCCAACGCCTGGGTGTAACGACGGAAAAAACCTCGCCGGATTTGCTGATGGTTGTGCACCTGGTTTCTCCGGACAACCGCTACGACATGTTGTATCTGGCGAATCTGGCCATTCTCCAGGTAAAAGACGAGTTAGGCCGCCTGCCTGGTGTCGGCAACGTTCAGATCTTTGGCGCGGGCGATTTCAGCATGCGCGTATGGCTTAATCCAAACAAATTGGCATCGCATAACTTGACGGCCACCGACGTGGTCCAGGCGATTCGCGAACAAAACGTACAGGTTGCTGCGGGTGTGCTAGGTGCTCCGCCGACAAATACGGGAAGCACTGCGTTTCAATTGCTTGTAAACACTCAGGGGCGGCTGACAACGGAGGAAGAATTCGGCAACATCATTGTGCGCGCCGCGAAGGACGGCGAGATAACGCGCATCCGCGATCTGGGCCGCGTCGAACTGGGCTCCAGCACGTACGCCCTCCGAAGTTTGTTGGACAACAAGCCTGCTGCAGCTCTTCCGATCTCCCAGCGCCCTGGTTCGAACGCGCTCGAGACTTCGCAGCAGGTCCGCGACACTATGGAACGCCTCAAGAAATCGTTCCCTGAAGGCGTGGACTACAAAATTGTTTACGACCCGACGATTTTCGTCCGCGAATCGATCCACGCTGTGGGTCACACATTTGTCGAGGCGTTGATCCTGGTCGTGCTTGTGGTGTTGATTTTCCTCCAGACGTGGAGGGCCTCCATCATTCCTCTTTTAGCGCTTCCCGTCTCACTCGTCGGAACGTTTTCGATCATGCTGGCGCTCGGCTTTTCGCTGAATACGCTGTCGCTGTTTGGCCTGGTGCTGGCGATTGGAATCGTGGTCGACGACGCCATCGTCGTGGTCGAGAACGTGGAACGAAATATCGCCCTGGGACTCGAACCCCACGAAGCGACGCGTCGCGCGATGCAGGAAGTCAGCGGACCAATCGTGGCCATCGCTTTGGTGTTGTGCGCGGTTTTCGTTCCCACGGCCTTCATCGTAGGCCTTTCGGGCCAGTTCTATAAGCAGTTCGCGCTGACCATCGCCATTTCCACGGTGATTTCAGCGTTCAACTCCCTCACTTTGAGCCCCGCTCTGGCCGCGTTGCTTCTAAAACCTCACGGAGCTAAAAAGGATCGCCTTACGCGGGTGATTGATTTCGCGCTCGGCTGGTTTTTCAGGTTGTTTAACCGGTTCTTTGGCCGCGCATCGGGCGGTTATGGAAAGCTTGTGACGCACACTCTCCGGTCGAGTGTCATTGCCATTGTGGTTTATGCGGGACTAATCGGGCTGACTATTCTCGGCTTCTCCCGTGTACCCTCGGGATTTGTTCCCACGCAGGATAAGGGATATCTCGTGGCGTTCGCGCAGTTGCCGAATGGCGCCACGCTCGACCGCACCGAAGATGTGATTCGCAAGATGTCCGATATTGCGTTGAAACACCCGGGAGTGCAGAACGCCGTTGCCTTTCCTGGTCTTTCGATCAATGGCTTCACAAACAGTCCGAGTTCCGGAATTGTGTTCGCTACGTTGAACCCTTCGGACGAGCGGAAGTCGCCAGAACTCTCTGCAAATGCCATTGCGGCGGACCTGAACAAACAATACGCGTCGATCCAAGACGCATTTATCGCCATATTCCCTCCGCCGCCCGTTCAAGGATTGGGCACGGTGGCCGGCTTCAAACTCTACATTGAGGACCGCGGGGGTATGGGCTTGGAATCGCTCTACAATGAGACCACTTCCACGCTTCAGAAAGGCAACCAGACACCAGGATTGTTAGGAGTCTTTTCCAGCTTCGATATCAACGTGCCGCAAATCGATTCGCATGTCGACCGCGAAAAAGCCAAGACCTACGGGATTCCCCTCAACGACGTGTTCGACACCCTGCAGGTTTATCTCGGTTCGCTTTATGTGAACGACTTCAACCGCTTCGGCAGAACGTACCAGGTCAATGTGCAGGCCGAGTCGTCATATCGGCTGCAGCCGGAAGATATCAGTCACCTTAGGACAAGAAACACCGCCGGACAGATGATTCCCCTGGGATCGGTGGTTACCATCAAGCCGACCTATGGCCCCGACCGCGTCATGCGTTACAACGGATATCCCGCGGCTGAAATCAACGGGGCGGCGGCGCCCGGATTCAGCACCGGCCAATCGGAGACCGCCATTGCCAAGATTCTGGACAATCAATTGCCAAATGGAATGAAATACGAATGGACGGAGCTCACCTACCAGAAGATTCTCGCCGGCAACACGATGGTTTACATTTTTCCGCTTTCCGTTTTCCTCGTGTACCTCGTGCTTGCTGCCCAGTACGAAAGCTGGTCGCTGCCCCTGGTGATCATTCTGATTGTTCCCATGACGCTGTTCTCCGCCATCGCCGGAGTTTGGATACTTCACGGCGACAATAACGTCTTCACACAGATCAGTTTGATTGTTCTTGTCGGGCTGGCCTGTAAGAACGCCATCCTGATCGTGGAGTTTGCCAGGGAGAAGCAACTCCAGGAGGGCATGAACAGAGTCGATGCGGTCCTGGAGGCGTGCCGGTTGCGTCTGCGGCCAATTTTGATGACTTCTCTCGCCTTCACGATGGGCGTCATTCCCCTGATGCTGTCTACCGGAGCCGGATCGGAAATGCGGCGCGCCATTGGAGTTGCAGTATTTTTCGGGATGCTTGGCGTCACCGCGTTTGGTTTGGTGCTCACCCCAGTCTTCTACGTCGTAGTTCAGCGATTCGTCGAAGGGCGCGAAGTCAAGAAATCGAATGTTAACGCAGGGCTCTCGCCCCGTGCTTCGGTGGAGGCGTAGAACCGTGTCCACGCGCCCCTTGAAATACGCTGTGTTTCTAGCCGCCACGCTTGGTCTAAGCGGCTGCGCGGTTGGTCCGCACTACAAGGCGCCACAACCCGCAGCGGTGACCTATCACGACGCGGATCCGCAACTCGTCACCAATGCACCCTTCGATCCGCGCTGGTGGAAACAATTCGAGGATCCGGTTCTCGATTCGTTGATTCAAAAAGCGCTTACCGCTAACACCAGTATCCGTGTGGCAGAAGCTCGGCTCGCGGAATCGCGCGCCGTCTTTGATGAACGAAAACTCGATCGCTATCCTACGGTTCCCGCGGATGCGAGTTACACCTATGCAAAACAGCAAATTCCGGGATTTTTCAACAATCCGGCAACCATAAACACGTTCCGTTCAGGATTCGACGCTTATTGGGAGATCGATTTATTCGGACGAGTTCGCCATAGCGTGGCTGCCGCCGCAAGCGACGATCAAGCAGTCGAAGCAGATTTGCACGACGTCGAAGTCAGTGTTGTGGCCGAACTGGCGCGCAACTATTTTGAGCTGCGCGGAGCCCAGTGGCGCCTCGCGGTGGCGGAACGCAGTTTACAAAATCAAAGGGACACTCTGCGATTGACGCAGCTCCGTCGCGACGCAGGCGTGGGCGAAGAGCAAGACGTGGCGAGTGCGGCGGCACGCGTAGCCGCAACAGATGCGACGATACCGCTACTGGAACTCGAAACGAAACGGGCGGAATACCGGCTCGCCGTGCTGACGGGAACACGCCCAGGCGAGCTTTCCGCGGATCTTTCTCCGCGGAACTACGCCCCGATCGATAAAGCCTTGCCCATCGGCAATGCCGCTGACTTACTGAGGCGCCGCCCGGATGTACGCGCGGCGGAACGTCGTCTTTCTGCGGCTACCGAGCGTCAAGGAGTTGCCGTTGCTCAACTATTCCCCCAGGTCAGCGTCTCTGCTTTCGTTGGATTTCTGGCCGGGCGGGGCAGTCTCTTCTTCACAACGCAATCCTTTGCGTCAACCGCGTCTCCCAGCGTCACGTGGTCAGCGTTCGATCTAGGCCGTGCACGTGCGCGCGTGCGCGGTTCGAGCGCTGCCACCGACGAAGCCCTCGCTTCCTACGATGAAACCGTGCTGCGCGCTCTCGAAGAAACGGAAAATTCCTTCTCCAACTACCACGCGCAACAAGATCGGCTCGTAAAGCTCAACGCACAGGCGCAAGAGAGCAAACGCGCGGCCGACATCGCCAGGCTGCGCTACCGCGAAGGCGTGATCGATTTCTTGTCCCTCTTGGATGCCGAGCGCACTCAACTTCAAGCGGAAGACGCAGTCGCCGAGAGCGAGCGAGACGTGTACGTCGCAGTCATCGCTCTCTATAAGGCGCTTGGCGGAGTGCCGAGTTAACCCGTACCGTCCTGCCATCCTCGATGTTTGGCTTGTCTGATTGCTTTATTTCGGCAGGCGCATTTTCTTCAGTAGTTCGGCGTATCTCGGGTCCCGGCGAAGGCTTTTCATCAGCGGACCAGTTTTCAACTCGGGTGTGCCGGGGTCGCGCTGTCGATAAGCGCGATCGAGCCACTCGAATGCTTTGTCGGTCTCTCCCCGATATGCGTAGGCCTCGGCAATTTGATACGCGGAGTCATTCTGATGCGTAGCGATGAGCTTGTTCAAGGCCTTGTCGGACTCTTCACGGCGGCCCAGCGCGTAGTAAGCCAGCGCTTCACCGGACAATTTCTCCCACTCGCCGGTTTCGCTCTGCATTTCGGCCAGAGCCTCCCGCTGACGCCCTTCCGAGAAGAGAATCTTGCCGCGAGTGAGGTGGAGAGAAGAAAGTTGCGGGTTCAATTCCTGAGCCCTCTGTAAAGTGGCCCGAGCTTCGTCATAGCGGCCCACGAAGTACAGCTCGTATCCCAACGCCAAATGATAATTGGCGCGCAGTGGGTCGAGCGCGATCACCTGTTTGTATAGCCCAATCGCCTCGTCGACGCGGCCCAGGGTTCTGGTTAAGTAAGCTCGATGGCCTAAAACGTCGGCGCTACCCGGCTCCAACAGTCCTGCCTTCCCGAAAGAGGCATCAGCACCATCCCAATCCCAGTCGTGGTTAATCTGAACCATTCCCATCGCCATGTAACCGGCGGCGAGGTCGGGATCGAGCGCAATCGCCTTCTTCGCACTTTCGCGTGCGCCGTGAAATCCTTCGGCATTTTCGATGAGGCCGAGCCCGGCCATCGTTGCCAGCACCTGCGACCGTAGTGCCCACGCTGTGGCGTAGTTCGCATCAAGCTTGATGGCCTGATCGGCATAGGAGAGCGCTTTTTCGAGATCTTGTTTGTCTTGTCCACGAGCACTGAAGTATTTCGCCTGCAGGTAAGCCTGATATGCCTCCGGATTCGCGCTACGCAGGTTCGAAGCAAGCGGCTGGCCGTTGCCTCCTAGCAGCTTCAGTTGCAACGCTTCGGTCGCGGCTTGCGCGATCTCATCCTGTACCGCAAAGATGTCATTGATCTCCCGATCGTACGTCTGCGACCAAAGCTGAAAACCATCATCCGCCTTGATCAGGTTCGCGGTGATGCGTACGTGGTTGCCCTCGCGGCGCACACTTCCCTCAAGGATATTGGCCACGCCGAGCTTCCGCCCCACGTCGCGCAAATCTTCGTTTTTGCCTCTGAACTGAAAGGCTGAGGAACGTCCGACGACCTTTAGGCCTGATACTTTGGAGAGATCGTGAATCAGCTGTTCGGCGAGCCCATCTGAAAAATACTCCTCGTCCTTGGCAGGGCTCATATCTGCAAAGGGCAGCACGGCAATAGAAGCGTTCTGCGATGAGACGGCTTTTGCATTTCGTGCGAGCCGGAAGTACCCACCCATTCCTGCCGCCGCAACCACCGCCAGCGCTGGCAGGAGGGCAAGCTTCCACAGCCGGCGTTTCCCAAAAGAACGGCTCCGTTCTGATGGAGAAGTTTCGTGAGCAGCCTTCTCATCTGCCTTCTCATCTGTTGGATGCTCTTGTTTTGCACTTGACGTGGGCAAGTCTGTCGGTTCAGCTGTGCTCTCCTCCACAACGGGAGCAATAAACCGGTATCCCCGCTTGGTCACGGTTTCGATAAATTCTGGTTTATCATGCCGGTCCCCCAGAATTTTTCGAATATCCAGAATGTATTTTCTGAGGACTTCCGGGTTGACATAGGTGTCGGTCCACAATTTTTCCAGAATCTCGTCCTGCGTGATCAGCCGCCCAGGGTTTTCGACCAAATAACGAAGGACGTCGTAGGCTTTCGGTGGGATTGGCACACGCTCTTCCCCACGCCAAAGGCACTGGTTTTCTGTATCAAGTCGGAACGACTGGAAGGACTTCATTCACCGGACCCGGTTCGTTGGATGGCCGAAAGCATCGTGGCTCGAACTGATTTAGAGTACTTCAGCGCCGTCGTCGGTACATGTTCTGCTGTCATCCGGCCTCCGGTCCCGGCTAAGGACTCTGTTTTCAGCGATATGGACATCACACAAAGAATCCACAGAATCCGGACAGGAACTTCACACCTACTTCTGCTCACTTCCTTACTCTAAGACCCGGACGGTCGACGATCTTGCGTTTGTAGTTCGCCATCCAAACCCAGCGGGAGCGCAATTCCATGTTGGCGATGCCAAGTCCCGGCCCAGAAACCATTTCGAGGAGGAGGGGTATGGCATCCCTGAACGACGGAGGCAGTCAGGCGGTCGTGGGCGTGGCTGGTAGGGGCTATCTGCCCGGCTCGGCTCGCACGCGATTGGCCACAGAGCTATTTAATGGGCGGTTTCGACCCAGGCAGTCGGTGCAGCTACGCGAAATTGCAGTTGAGTATGAACTGGACACTGAGTCGGTCTTGAAAGCCTTTGCAGAATTTCAAGCCCTCGGAATGGTTACGCTTACCGGAAACACCTCTGCGGTCGTCCGCTCTCAAAATCCGGAAGAGACTCAGGAAGCCTATGAGATACGGGCCGCGACCGAAGAAATCGCTGGACGAACCGCGGCGGCCGTGCTGAAAGGCTACACAGGCGAGCTACAGAATGAATTGGCCGCCATGCGGACGGCAGCTGCTCGTGGCGACCTCGACGCCTGCGCAGAACACGACGTGAAGTTCCATAGAGACATCCTCAAGGCCGCGCAAAACGACGTATTGCTTCGCGTATGGGACACTCTGGCGTTTGATCTGCGGATTCGCGCGGCGATGGGAGCAGTCTCGAAAGGCCTGCCTGATGTTGTTGAATCGCACCGGCCAATTGTCGACGCTCTCGAGAAGGGGTGCGGGAGAGAAGCTGGGCTGCTGTTGCGGAATCATGTGGAGACGGTTTTGCAGTATCTCACAAGAGCCGAATCGGACTCGGAATCTCACGTAGCCCCGCGGCGCGATTTGGCCCTGTTCGATGGCTACGCAGTGGAGCGTGGCTCTGCGCGTACTTACCGAGGCGGACTAAGCCCCGCCCGGGTGCGCAGAGTTACGGAGTTAGTGCATGCAAAGATCGAGGACGAGCTGAGTCTCGAAGAAATGGCAGAATCGGCGGGACTGAGCACGACTTATTTCTCGCACATGTTTCGCAAGTCAACGGGCCAAAGCCCTCATCAGTTTGTCCTGCGCATTAAAGTGGAGCGGGCGAAGGAGATGTTGCGCGCGGCGGAGGTGCGGGTGCTGGATGTCGCGGTGGCTTGCGGCTTCAAAACACAGCAGCATTTTGCGCGGGTGTTCCGTCGTCTGTGCGGAGTCAGCCCTACAGAGTATCGCCAGGAATTTCTGCGTTAGACGCGACGTGGCTTTGCCTCCCCCTCGCTGTCTCCATTGCCGGTCCCCTTGGCACGTAATCTCGTCATCGAGAATCCCGAAAGAATGGACCCAAAAGCACATCTTCAGACACAACTCCGCCTTCCTGACGTGGTTTCCTGATTCTGTGGTGAGAAGACTACTAAAGAATAAGGGAGATTTTTGGATGAAGACGTTACTGCGCCTCGGCGCGAGTACAGCATTAGCTTTGTTTCTGACCACGGTTTGCTTTGGGCAGCACTACAATCAAACCAATCTTGTTTCCAACACGGCTGGGGCCGCTCCTGTCACCGATCCTCAGTTGATCAACCCCTGGGGCCTGTCTCGCAGTTCTGGGAGCCCATGGTGGATCTCTGACAATGCGACGGGCTTCAGTACGCTTTACAACGGCGCAGGCGTCAAGCAGTCCCTGATCGTCACAATTCCTCCGGCCGACCCCAATAACAAGAACACTCCAACGGGTACACAAACCGGCACCATCGCCAACAGCAGTCAAACAGATTTCTTGCTGGCCCCGGGAAAACCAGCCGCGTTTCTCTTCTCCACGATCGACGGGACGATTGCTGGATGGAATCCAACTGTGGCTCTGGCTCCAGGAGCCGCACCGCCTTCGACAAATGCTGTGACCGTAGTCAGGACCGCCGACGGATCCAGCTATACCGGCTTGACCAGCGCGTTTATCAATGGCAATCGCTTTCTGTACGCAGCAAACTTCGCGAAAGGCCGCGTCGACGTTTATGACAACGCATTTCACGCCGTAAACCTGTCCAAGGAGCACTTCAACGAGGACTCCTCGGATCACGACCGCCACTCCTCGGAAAATGCTTTCGTGGATGAGGACCTGCCGCGCGGCTACGTGCCTTTCAATGTGCAAGCCATCGGCAACGACATCGTCGTCACCTATGTGCTCCACGAAGAAGGTGCACGCTTTGAAACAGACGGCCCCGGCCTGGGCTTCGTGGACATTTATACGTCCGCTGGCCACCTCTTGCTGCGTCTCGAACACGGTGATTGGCTGAACGCTCCGTGGGGCGTGGCTCTGGCTCCGCTCGATTTCGGAAGCTTCAGTCACGACCTGCTCATCGGGCAATTCGCGGGTGGCGGGAATACCGAGTCGAGCGGATTCATCGCTGCCTACGACTTGGCTACCGGAAAATTTGACGGACTCTTACAGGATGCTAGCGGGAAGCCTCTAGCTATCAATGGCATCTGGTCACTAAGCCCCGGCAACGTCAGCCCGGCTAACAGCGATGCCGCAGCCGCACCCGTGGCAGAAATGTACTTCACCGCTGGACCGAATCATGGCTCCGGAGGTTTGTTTGGTTATTTGACGGCGGTTTCTACCGAGTTGACCGAAGGGAACTCACAGTAAATCCGGGTCCGCTGCTCACAGCACTCGGAGCGTGGAATGCACCATTTCAGATGGATGCATTCCACGTGCCTTCCCAATTCGGACGAATCCAGGATTGCAGCCACGCGCGTCGAACGCGAACTATCGGCGCAAAGAGATTCAAGAAGCGGAAATAAAATCCAAGGGAGGGCCGAGATGAGTGATATTCGGGCTGGAGTGGTAGCTCTAGAAGGGGTGGTATTGACTGCGCTGACGCACTTAAACAATGGAGAGGTCGCCGATGCGGTCGCTCATTTTGCCGAGGAATTCAGGTTCAAAGATCACGGGATGGGCCTGGAGTTTAAGGACAAAGAGCGCTTGGCAGAATTCTTCCAGAAGGCCTGGGAGCTCTATCCAGGTTCT
>Ga0070765_100000502_pt1 | contig 23591 bp, 15 predicted proteins | sample HubBroMetageWFT5_FD_71516 | JGI IMG/M metagenome (GOLD analysis project Ga0070765, IMG submission 71516) | Warmed and freeze-thawed soil microbial communities from the Hubbard Brook experimental Forest, New Hampshire - Hubbard Brook CCASE Soil... | ecosystem: Environmental > Terrestrial > Soil... | reverse complement strand
GCGGTGTCTTCCAGGTCGCGCCATGTTCGCCCCATTCGCTGGTCCAAATATGCAGCCACCCACGCGAGATTCTCCCGCAGTCTCTCCGGCGTCCAACTTCCGATTCGCGCCGAGAGCATCGTCCCGTAATACTGCGTCATGCCTTCGTAGACCCAAAGCAATCCGCCCTTCATCGGCTCCTGATAATTTGGAGTTGCCAGCCCCGCCGGCCTCCGATATTTCCCGTTCCATGAATGCGTGAATTCGTGCGGCAAAAGATCGGTCATCGCGTCGGAAATGTTGGGGTCTTGAAATGTCCGCCCCGGCACTCGGTTGTCGCTTGATTCGTGATGTTCGACGCCATCTGTTTCCACGTTATCGCTTTCCGTCAGCAAGAAATCGTAATGCCGGTAATGACGCGCTCCAAAAAGCGCTCCCGTTTCGGCCACCAATTGCCGCCACTGCTGGACGGTTTCAGCTGTGGTCTCAAGTCCAGATTCGGTTTCCGCAGCGATGTGGATGTGGTGCTCGGGTTTTTGTCCCGGAGACAAATCGATCGCGCGCATGTGCGCGCCTGTCAGTACCGGCGAATCAACGAGCGTCGTCAAGCTTGCTAGTTGAAACTCAATCACTCCGCCGGTTTCGCTTGCGATAGGCAGCGCGGTCCCGTATTTCCATCCTCCCGGCACTTGCAAGCTCGCTGTGTAAGTCAGATCGTCACTCTTCGCTCCTTGCGGATAAAGGAGCACGGTGTACCAGTTCAGAATCGCCAGCTGTGCTGTCGCCGACGGATTTTCCCTTCCAGCGCTCGGACCAGAGGGCGAGACGTAATCCAGCGAAACTTCGAGTTCGCTTGCGCCAGCTGGAATTTGGCAATGAAAAGCGAACATGTCCACATCGTCACGGCGCCATTCGATCTGTTTGCCGTCGGCGCGAAAGGCTAGGCCTGTTAGGTTGACAATTGGTCCGACGGGAGAATGTTCACCCGGAATCCATTTGGGATACACCAGCGTGAGCGGGCCCGGCGTCACGTGGAACCTCAGCTTAGCGTGGAAAATGTGTTTCGTAGCCTCGCGCAAATCCACGCTGAGCCGCACCGGCTTTCGCGCATCCTGCGCGTTCGCTGGAAGAGGCGAACTGAGGAGTGGAACAGTCGCCAATAGAATCCAGCAAGAAATACGGTTGAACATGAATGGTTTCTCCCTAAAAAATCGGCGTCAGCCTAGCATAATTGTTGCACACCGAATCGACATCAGGGACGGGCAGTTCATTTGCTCCCGCGTTTTGCTCTTATCTTGCAGGTGGTATGAGTCTGCTACAATCGCTCACGAAAGCTCATGTCCAACGAAGTCGCTCTCTTTCCGCGCAATTTTCACAAGGAGTTTCCCGTTGCTGTTCGTGGCGAAGGCTGCTGGATATTTTCGGAGGATGGACGCAAATTTCTGGACGCAGCTGGGCAGGCAGCGGTGGTTAACATCGGCCACGGCGTGCCCGAGATTGGCCGCGCGATGGCGGAGCAGTCGTCGCAACTCGCTTTTGCGCACACTTCGCAATTTCATTCCGCCCCGGCGGAGAAGCTTGCGGCTCGTCTCCTTTCGCTCGCTCCGCCAAATTTTAGAAAAGGCGGCCGCGTTTGTTTTACGTCGGGCGGTTCCGAAGCAACGGAAACGGCCATCAAGCTCGTTCGCCAATACCATCTCGAAAAAGGGCAGCCTGCTCGCTATCGCATGCTTTCACGGCGGCAGAGCTATCACGGCAGCACACTTGGCGCGATGACCGTCAGCGGGAATGTCGCCCGCCGGGCGCCTTATCAGCCATTGCTCGCGGAATGGGGACACATCGCTCCCTGCTTTTGCTATCACTGCCCCTTCGAAAAAACATTTCCGCAGTGCCATCTCGCGTGCGCTGATGATTTGGAAGCATTTCTCGGCGGGGATGACGCGGACTCAGCCGCTGCTTTCATTTTCGAGCCTGTCGTCGGAGCAACTCTCGGCGCGGCTGTGCCGCCAGAAGGATACACCGCCCGCATCGCCGAAATTTGCCGCAAGCGTGGCATCCTACTGATCGCTGACGAAGTCATGACCGGTATGGGCCGCACTGGAAAAGCATTCGCTGTGCAGCACTGGGGCCTTGAGCCGGACATTATTTTGACTGGGAAGGGAATTGCCAGCGGCTACGCTCCGCTTGGGGCTGTTCTCGTTGCGCCGAATGTCGTTGAGGCTTACGAAAACGGTTCCGGCGCTTTCAAACACGGATTCACTTACCAAGCCCATCCGGTCGCGACGGCCGCCGGCAATGCCGTACTCGATTACATCGAATCGAACAATCTTTTCGCGCGTGTCGCTCCCGCGTCTCAGGCTCTGCGCACGGGGCTTGCTGAGCTTCAAGCGCATCGGCATGTCGGTGAAATCCGCGGGCTCGGCCTTCTCCTGGGCATCGAGTTCGTCCGCGAGAAGTCAACGCGCGCGCCGTTCGACCAATCACAAGCGATTGCCGAAAAAATTCGCTCAGCCGCCATGGATGAGGGTGTTCTGACGTATCCGACGCAAGGTTGTGTTGACGGCGCAAGGGGTGATCACATTCTTCTTGCGCCGCCATTCATCATCACGCCCGACGAATCGGAGTTCATCGCGAAGGCGCTCTCGTCAGCGCTGGCGAAAGTGTTTCCCAATTGATATGTCTCAGTTTTCATTTTCGTCGAGACCCGTTGATTCATTGCGTGGAGGAGATAGATTTAAAATGCGTCATTTTTCTTTCAAGTGTGGACTCCTGCTGTGCATAGTGTCCCTGACCGCGTTTTTGCTGCCGGCCCAAAACAAACCTTCCGCCAAGCCGCGGGCACGCGATCTGGGCGTTCCTTTTGATGGCGCGCCCGGTCCGCTCAACGCCATTACGGACGTTTCCGGCGTTACTGTCGGCCACACGACACTTATCTCTGGCGATGGAAAACTCCAGATTGGCAAAGGACCTGTGCGTACTGGCGTCACCGCAGTTCTTCCTCGCGGAAAAGACACGATGTCCAATCCCGTGTTCGCGGGCTGGTGGTCGCTCAACGGCAACGGCGAAATGACTGGCACAACTTGGGTGGAGGAATCCGGCTTCCTCGAAGGCCCGGTGATGATCACTAACACTCACAGCGTTGGCGTCGTTCGCGACGCAGTGATTCAATGGCGCGTCAATCACGGCCAGCCCGATCCCACCGGGTATTGGTGGTCACTGCCCGTGGTCGCGGAAACCTGGGATGGGTGGCTCAACGACATCAACGGTTTTCACGTCAAGCCCGAAGACGCTTTTCACGCGATTGATTCCGCGCGCGGCGGCTCTGTCGAGGAAGGCGGCGTCGGCGGTGGTACGGGAATGATTTGCAATGAGTTCAAAGGCGGAATCGGAACTTCTTCGCGCAAGTTCGAAGTTAAGGGCGCGAGTTACACGGTCGGCGTGCTGGTCCAGTGCAACTATGGCGTCCGGCCGAATCTCCGGATCGCGGGTGTTCCCGTGGGCAAAGAAATTCCTGAGAACGCCGCGTACAGCTCAGCTCCTTTTGGCGAAGTTGATCGTGGCTCGATCATCGTCGTCGTCGCTACCGATGTGCCGCTTGTGTCCCATCAATTGAAGCGCCTCGCTCGCCGCGTTTCGTTGGGGCTCGGCCGCAATGGGAGTATCTCCGGCAACGGGTCCGGCGATATTTTCATCGCCTTCTCCACCGCAAACCCGGGAGCTGCCGGCGCCGATCACGTCGTCGACCTCAAAATGCTTCCGAACGATTTGATCGAACAGGTATTCGCTTCAACTGTCCAGGCCACCGAAGAGGCCGTAGTCAACGCCATGGTCGCTGCCGAAACAATGACAGGCATCGAAAATCACAAGGTCATCGCGCTTCCTCACGATCGGCTGCGTGAAGTCCTCAAGAAATACAACCGCCTCGTGCAATGACGCCTCGCTTCCAACTCCCGTTGATAGCCAGGCTTTTGGAATTGTCGCGGATGGGCTCGAGCCGAAACGGTTCGAGTGTGGCTCTTCTTGCTCTCTCCCTCATTCTTACTTGCTGTTCTTGCTCTTCACACCCTCCGCCGTCGCTCGCCATAACTCACGTCACGTTGATTGATGCGACAGGCGGCGCTCCCCAGCCCGACATGACGGTTTTTCTTGCCGACGAACAAATCGCCGCCATCGGCCCTTCAAATTCCGTTTTCGTTCCTCTCAAGACAAGAACTCTCGACGCTTCCGGGAAATTCCTGATCCCCGGTCTTGTCGATATGCACGTACACCTCACCGGCGCCGGTGAACCAACAGGCAGCCGCGAGTTTATCCTTCCGCTGCTTCTCGCGAACGGGATCACCACAGCTCGGGACATGGGCGGCAATCTCGAATCGCTCATTGCGCTCCGCCATGAAATAGAGCACGGCCAATTGCAGGCTCCGCGGATTTTTTTTGCCGGGCCTTATCTCGATGGCCAACCCCCTTTTTTTCAGCCATCGCTGGTCGTCACCAATTCCAAAGAGGCCGCTGAGGATGTTCACTCTCTGATTTCGCGCGGCGCCGATTTTATTAAGGTGCAATCCAATCTCAGCCGCGACGCCTATTTCGCCATCGCGGATGTCTGCCGTCGCGAGCACATCACTTTCGTTGGGCACGTTCCGGATCACGTCACTGCCGCCGAAGCCTCCGATGGGGGACAGAAAAGCATCGAACATCTCACCGGCGTGCTTCGTGCTTGTTCCAGCGACGAGGCTTCGCTCATGCGCAAACAGTTTGCCGTCGCTCCCAAGAAGGCAACGATTGGGCAATCGCTGAACCGCGAGCTTGGCTGGCAGCGCGAGTTACTGCAAAGCTATTCGGACGAGCAAGCCGCAGCACTGATTGCAAAATTCTTCCGCAATCTAACCTGGCAGGTTCCGACCTTGATCCTCTTACGCAACGATGCTTTTCCTACGCCCGAAACAGACCCTTCGCACGATCCTCGCGGAAAGTACATTCCGCTGCAGGTTCTTGCGAATTGGCAGAAGGGCGCGAAAGACCGTGACAAAGGCGCGACTCCCCAGGAATTTTCCCTGCGCACCAGCCTTATGCAAGCATCGCTGCGCATCGTAGGCAAAATGAACACGGCGAGCGTTCCCATCATGGCTGGGACGGACACCACTGCTCCTTATGTTTTCCCCGGTTCGAGCCTGCATGAAGAACTCGCGCTTTTGGTTCAGGCGGGGCTCACGCCCATGCAGGCGCTGCAAGCCGCGACGAAACTGCCCGCGGAATTTTTAGGCAAGCTCCAAACGCAAGGCACGATCGAACAAAGGAAGTTCGCCGATCTTGTCCTGCTCGACGCCAACCCGCTCGACGACATTCACAACACACAGAAAATCCGCGCGGTGATCCTACGCGGCAAACTTCTCGACAGAACTGCTTTAGATGAGCTTTTGACCAAAGAAGAGAACTTCGCGAAGGCTCATTGAGGTGCGAACTCTGGGGTGCGGGAGCATCATTCCCGTTTGCATTCCTGCGGTTATGCTTAGACCGAACTCACACCTTTTGTTTAGTACAACGCCTAAATGACCGGCACAGTTGTTTTCCTGGGTGGATTGAAAAAGGGCAGCGCCACTACTTTTGCCGAAACGGTATGACGCACTGCTTCGACAGTCATCTCGATCTTCAGCGTGGCACCCACTGACGACTGATCGCGATTCACACAAGCCAACGCGATCATCTTCTTCAGCGTCGGGGACCACGTCGTTGACGTAGCCTTTCCCACTTGCTTGCCGCCGTAATAAATGGGGACCGCGACGCGCGACGCTACACTCGGCACCTGCGGCGCCATTCCCATTTTGTCGTACAGCGCCTCGACCTCGTTCCAGTTGACTTCTAGTCCCACAAGCGAACGCTCCGCGCCGCCTTTCTTCTTTTCGCGCGCCAGCGCACCGCGTCCGACGAAATTGTCTTTCTTCAAGTCCACAAGTTTTCCGAGTCCGATCTCCGCGGGCGAATACTTTTGCGATTCAATCAACGCTTTCTTGCTGGACGTGTAATCCACTTCAATCAGAATCAGGCCCGCTTCAATCCTGGCGACGTCCAGGGCGATCATTCCTGCCGGATGAATGTCGAACGCTTTTCCTTTCTTGATCAGGTCATCCCACACTTTCCCGGCGTTTTTCCATGGCATCCAAATCTCAAAGCCGAGATCTCCGGTATACCCAGTTCGTGAAATGTCCACAGGCACGCCCGCGATCTGTCCGCGCGTTACGCGAAAATATTTCAGGTTGGCCACGTTGGCGTCCGTTACAGCTTGCAGCAGCTTTCCTGAAGTTGGTCCCTGGAGTGCCAGCGCTGCTACTTGTTCGGAGATGTCTTCGATGTTCACGTCCAGCGCCAGAGCATTCTGGCGAAACCAGCGCAAGCTCGGGTCCGCAGCCGTCCACCGGTACTCGTTTTCGCCAAGCCGCGTGATGGTTCCGTCGTCGATCACTTTTCCTTCCGGATCGCACCAGCAACAGTAAATCACCTGATCGATGGCCACTTTGTTGATGTCGCGCGAAATCACGCGGTTTACGAAGCGCGTCGCGTCGCTTCCCGTGATGTGGTACTTGAAGAGCGGCGAGATATCGATCAGCGCGGCCGAATTGCGGATGGCATTGTACTCGTGCTCGTGGTGCATCTCGTAGACGCTTACCGTGTAGTAGCCCGACCATTCGCGGTAGTTGAGGCTTTCGCACAGCGCTAGTGTTTTCTGATGAAAGGCAGTTCCGACTGGCACGATTCCTCCGAGTTTTCGCGGGATGAGCCGCCAAGAACGAAACCGGATTATAGGTGCGAACTTTGCGCCCTAGCAAGCTGTTGCGGACAGCCGACGTGCGATCCAAGGCCGGAGTTCAATTGGTATGCCTTCGCGCCCGACAACCTTCCGCAGCGTGCTTGAAGGTTTGGCCGTGCCGCGCTAGCGTGTGACAAACTAGCCAGATAGAATGAGGAACGGAAACGCAGAGAAAGGCGTAACTCGGATGTCAGATAGTGGCTCAACACAAGCAAGAGTTCTCAGGATCGATGCACGTGACAACGTCCTCGTCGCGCTGACCGATATGCGTAAGGGCGAGACCGTAGGCTATTTGGGGAATGACTACTTCCTGCTGGCGGATGTGCCGGCCAAACATAAATTTCTGACGCAGGATGTGAGCGCAGGTGGCGACATTACTATGTACGGCGTCTTGGTGGGCCACGCGGTCGAGAATCTTCGGCGCGGAGAATTGCTTTCCACGCGCAATATCCGTCATGCCGCTGCCGCCTTTCGCGACACGGAGAACGCCGCCCCTCACTGGACTCCACCTGATGTTTCCACATGGGCGCATAAAACATTTCTTGGATACCACAGGCACGACGGTCAGGTGGGTTCGCGAAATTACTGGCTGGTGCTTCCGCTGGTGTTCTGCGAAAACCGCAATCTAGCGGTCTTGAAGCAGGCGTTTGAGGAAGAGTTGGGGTTTGCAGCGCCTCAGATTTACCGCAGTCAGGTTGCGGAGTTGGCGCGCCTCTATCGAGAAGGAAAATCGGAGGACCTAAAGAAATTCGTTTTCGACGAAACGCAGCGTGCCAGCGCTTCTCCGAGAGTTTTCAAGAATATCGATGGCATCAAGTTTTTGCTGCATGAAGCCGGCTGCGGCTGCACGCACGAAGATGCCAGGAACCTCTGCGGGCTGCTGGCTGGCTACATTCACCACCCGAATGTTGCCGGCGCCACGGTCCTTAGCCTCGGCTGCCAGCACGCACAAGTTCCGATGCTGCTTGAAGAAATTAAGCGCCGCGATCCGAATTTCAAAAAAACAGTCCTGATTTATGAGCAGCAGAAAAGTGCCTCGGAAGCGGCGATGTTGAGCAAAGCCATTCGCGAAACTTTTTTGGGCATGGTCGAGGCAGACAAAATCACGCGGCAACCCGCGCCGTTGTCAAAACTCACGCTCGGCCTGCAATGCGGCGGGTCGGACGGCTTTTCAGGACTATCCGCGAATCCTGCCATCGGGCATACCGCCGACATCGTCGCCGCGCTCGGCGGCATCGGAATCCTTTCGGAGTTTCCGGAACTCTGCGGCGTCGAACAGCAGCTTATCGATCGTTGCGTCCGCAAAGAAGTTGGCGATCGTTTTGCGAACCTCATGAGAGATTACGCAGCGCGCGCCAAGGCCGTCCGTGCGGGATTCGAAATGAATCCTTCTCCGGGCAATATCCGCGACGGATTGCTGACCGATGCAATGAAGTCGGCGGGAGCGGCGAAGAAGGGCGGCACCTCTCCCGTCACCGCCGCCGTGGACTATCCGGAATACTGCACGGAGCCGGGATTGAATCTGCAGTGCACGCCGGGGAGCGACGTGGAATCCGTCTCGGCGCAGGTGGGAGCCGGCGCAAATGTGATTCTCTTCACGACGGGATTGGGTACACCGACGGGGAATCCGATTGCGCCAGTGCTGAAAATCTCGACCAATTCCAGTCTCGCGCAACGCATGTCCGACATCATTGACATCGACACTGGGGGCATTATCACCGGCGGGACCAACATCGAGAAAATGGGCGAAACGATATTGGAGCGGGTGATTCAGGTCGCGAGCGGCGAAGCGCGGACCAAAGCGGAGTTGCTTTCTCAGGACGATTTTATTCCCTGGAAACGGGGAGTTTCCCTCTGAGAGAGGATCGGACGCGTTGATGAAAGCTCTTCTGCTTTCGCAATACAAACATCTGGAAATTGCCGATCTTCCCGATCCAATACCAGGTCAAGGTGAAGTTCTCGTAAGCGTGGCCGCTTGTGGCATTTGCGGCAGCGACGTCCACGGTTACGATGGTTCGTCCGGGCGGCGCATTCCACCGATTGTTATGGGGCACGAAGCTGCGGGAACAATCGCCGCGCTGGGTGCTGGAGTGAGCGGATTCGCGGAAGGCGACAGAGTTACATTCGACTCGACCATCTTTTGCGGCGCCTGCAAGCATTGCCGCCGCGGAGATGTGAATCTCTGCGACCACCGCCAAGTCTTGGGCGTTTCCTGCGCCGAGTTTCGACGAGCGGGAGCTTTTGCCGAATTCGTCGCCGTTCCCTCGCGCATACTTTATCACTTGCCTGAGAGCCTTTCGTTTGCAGAAGCAGCGATGCTCGAGGCGGTGTCGGTCGCGCTTCACGGCGTTTCTTTGGCGCAAATCTCGGAAGGCAGCGCTGCGTTAGTTGTCGGAGCAGGGATGATCGGTTTGCTCACTCTGCAAGCGTTGCGCGCCGCGGGTTGCTCGCGAATTTTTGTCGCCGATTTGGATAAGACGCGGCTCCAATTGGCTCAAGATGTCGGAGCCACTGCTGTTTTGTCTCCGGACATGGATTTGGTCGAACAGGTCATGCAACTCACGGGAGGAGCTGGCGTAGATATAGCGATTGAAGCTGTGGGCAGAAACGAAACCGTCAAGGCAAGCATCGAGAGTGTTCGCAAGGGAGGCACCGTCGTCTTGGTGGGCAACATTTCGTCGGAAGTGACGCTGCCTCTGCAGAAAGTCGTCACGCGCCAAATTCGGCTTCAGGGGTCATGCGCATCTTCCGGAGAATATCCGCGCGCGATTGAGCTTTTGGCGAGTGGTGCAATTCAGGTGAAGCCATTTATCACGGCTGTTGCGCCGCTGGAAGAAGGTCCGCGCTGGTTCGAAAGACTCTATGCGCGCGAACCTAATTTGATGAAGGTGATTCTTGCGCCGGAGGCTGGTTCGTGAGCGATGGCCTCTTCGATTTGAACGGCCGCGTCGCGTTAGTTACGGGCACCAGCCGTGGACTCGGCCAATACATGGCGCGCGCTCTCGCAAAGGCGGGCGCGGATCTTGTGCTTACAAGCCGCGACGTCAACCGCCTGTCATCGTTCGAAGCGGAGATAAAATCGCTTGGCCGCCGCGCCTTCTCTGGAGAACTCGATGTCCGCAGCCACGACAGTATCGAGAAAATGGTCGCGGCTGCGGAAGTTGCGTTTGGCCATGTAGATATTCTCGTGAACAATGCCGGGTGCAACGTACGGAAGCCGGCGCTCGATGTAACTTGGGAAGACTGGAACTTGATTCTCGAAACCAATCTTCGCGGCAGCTTCTTTGTGTCTCAGGCTGTGGCGCGCGGTATGATCGCGCGGCGCTATGGACGCATCATCAACATCGGCTCCGTAACGACCGTTGCCGGCTACGCCGGTCTCGCTCCTTACGGAGCCAGCCGCGGCGGTATAAAGCAATTGACGATGAGTTTGGCCGACGACTGGGGCAAGTACGGCGTGACCGTGAACTGTCTTGCGCCTGGATGGTTTCGCACAGAACAGAACAAGGTTCTCTACGAGAACAAAGAATGGGTCGAGTACCTTTGCGATCGCATTCCTTTGAAACGACCAGGCCAGCCTCAAGATTTGGATGCCGCGGTCGTTTTCCTTGCAGCGGAGTCCAGCCGATATATAACAGGTCAAACGCTGCTTGTAGATGGCGGAATCTCAACGGGTGCAACTCGCGCGTTGGTTGAGCCTGCAAAGACTGTGGCGGACAATTCTCGAAAATCAGATTAGGGTTTCGTCGTCCATGCTAGAACGATACAAGCGAGGAAACAGTACGGAGTTCTAGAGAATCAAGCAGGTTCCGGTACAGGTTCCATTCGTCCCAGTAGAAAAATATAAGCCGCGATGCTGAGGAGAAGAATTGCCGTTGCCGCAACAAAAGCCCACGCATAAGAATTGGTGATTTGCACAACGTAGCCGGTGACGATCGGAGCGGCGATTGCCGCAAGCTGATTGCTGAAGTTCAAGATTCCGCCCACGGTGCCTACGCTCTCCTTAGGAGCAATCAGCGAGGGGATCGACCATCCCACCGGGGACGCTGCCGACAATCCACCGATGGAGATGCTGATCCAGATGAGCGCGCCTGCTGCGCTTTGAGCGCTGGCAGCGCCGAGTATCCCGAGCCCGAGACTTGTTCCCCCGATGAGAACCGACTGACGGACGCGAACCGCGTTCCACCCGCGCTGGATCAACGCATCGACGAGCCACCCGCCAACGATGAGATCGGTGAGCGTCGCGAACAGCCAGGGCACGCTCGTGTACACAACGGAGTGCAGCAAATCCACATGATGGGCCGCCAAAAAATAAGACGGCAGCCAAGTCAATAGCAGGTAGAACGTATAGTTGTAGCCGAAAAAACCCAGCGCCAAACCGCACACTCTCTTTTGCCGAAGCAGGTACCAAAGTGGCGCTCCTTTCGCGGCTTTTGCCTGGTCCTCCGGTTGCGCGCCGCCTTTCGCGATGAATTGGCGCTCCGCATCCGAGAGCCGTTTGTCTTCGCCCGGGTTTCGGTAGAATGCGTAAAACAAAACGAAGAACAGAACGCTGATAAATCCCGTGGAAGCGAAACTCCACCGCCATCCAAACTGCAGAAGCAAGATGCCCAGCAGAGGCACGCCGATGGCGGAGGAGAGTTTTGCCATGGAATCGAAAATCGCCGTCGCAAGACTGCGTTCTTGTTTCGGAAACCAGTAGCCGACGGCTTTGGAATTTGCCGGGAATGTTGGCGCTTCGCCGATTCCCAAAAGCAGCCGCGCAGCGAGAAAACCGCCGATACCCGTGGAGATTGCCGCGCCGAAGGAAGCTACGGCCCAGAGAATCGTGCTGATGCGTCCCACGCGGCGGACGCCGAACTTGTCCAACAACAACCCGGAAGGGAGTTGGAGTGCTGCGTAAGTCCAGTTGTAGGCGCTGGACAAATAGCCAAACGTTACGGCAGAAATTCCAAAGGCCGCGTTCAGCGCATCTTTCGCGACAGAAAGATTCACTCGGTCGAAGTAGTTGACGAGAACTCCGAAACCGAGGAGACAGGCGATCGCCCATCTGCGACGGGGGATGCGGTCCGATTCGGAAAATGGCTGGTCAAGCGCAGGGAGCATGGAGATTTTGTCTCGCGAGCCGCCGCTCGCTTAACTTTAGCTGAGCAGTCGCGCTCTTTCGACGCAGAGTATCCCACAAGAAGCGAAAAACGGTGGGTTCCTTTCGCTCGTTGCGAGGACAGGGGGGGCTTGGCGCGAGTCCCTCCGTGTGCCTCCCCTCGATGGGTCTGAAATATGTTTGTGTACTTGCCCCGCTTCTACCGCTCGCAGTAGACTACGCCGTCTTATATTCAGGCTAGTTTGGCAAAGAAGGGCGAATCCTCGATCTCAACGGACAAATAAAATGAATCCACTAACAACTCGACGTGATTTTCTTCGCACCACGGCGGCCACCGGCGCCGGACTTCTGCTTTCGCATTCGGCCAGTGCCGCGAAGAATAAGACTGTCCTACTATTCACGAAATCGTCGGGATTTGAGCACGCCGCAATCAAAGTCACGAACGGCAATCCCAGCATTGCCGAAACTGCCATACGCGGATTCTCAGCTCAAAACAAATTCGATCTCACCGCTTCGAAAGACGGCCGCATCTTCGACTCCAAGGAATTTCACGAGTACGCCGCTGTGGTATTTTTCACGACCGGCGACCTCACGCAGGAAGGGAATGACAAAAATCCGCCTATGTCGCCGCAAGGCAAGCAGGCATTACTTGATGCCATTCAAAACGGCCTCGGGTTCGTCGGAATTCACGCCGCCACCGACACATTCCACACGCCACCCGACTCGAAGGATCTTTCGAATCGCTACGTCGCGCACGGCGAACAGTCTGATCCTTATCTTCGGATGCTCGGCGGCGAATTCATCATCCATGGTCAGGCTAAGGATCCCCGCCTGCAAACCGCGAACGTCATCATCAACGATCCCAAGTTTCCCGGGCTTGATGGAGTGCAGTCTCCTGTGAGCTTGATGGAAGAATGGTATTCGATGAAGGATTTTGCGCCGGACCTTCATGTGATATGCACGCTGGATACTTCTACGATGAATGGCAACGCCTATAAGCGTGCGCCATATCCCGTCGTGTGGGCGCGTATGCAGGGTCGAGGAAGAGTTTTCTACAATGCCATCGGCGATCGCCCCGAAAACTGGCAGAACCCGTTTCACCTAAACGTGCTCGCGGGCGGGATTCGGTGGGCGATCGGCGATACGAACGCTTCAGTTTCGCCCAACCTCAAGACTGCGGCTCCGGGCTACGCCGAGATCCCACCGCCGTATCCGCCGCCCGCAGCGAAATAACATCTCGGGTGGCAGAAGCGCTCAATCCTGGCCAGCCGCGCCAGCGACTGGCATCACCGTTCTGGGCACGATAGAGTGCTCCACTTGCGCGGATGACTCGATGTATCGCATCAAGTGCAGATTGATTGGCGTCACTTCGAAGGGAATCTTTTCGCGTGGCGACAGGGGCCGCATCTGCTGCGTCTTCAATAAGCTAACCCCATCGTTCCACGGATTTATCTTGATTCTCGAACCCATCGGCAGCGCCCCCATCTGTGTCAAGCTGCCAGGATCAAGAGCCGGCGCAGACTGCAGCAGTTGCGACGTGAAATAGACCTGGTTCCCTAGCCGCGCACTTATCAATTGCTTCAGCGCCGGTTTCTGGGATTGCAGTTGCGAGAGAAACAATCCCACGTTGCCCAGCTTGTCCGCGTATGGAGATTTTTTTAACAACTCCATGGCCTTCTCACTATTTTTCTGAGCTTCGTCCGGCTTGTCCACAAACGAGAGCTTTTTCAGAGCTTCGGTTGGCAACAATCGCAGCATATCGCTGAACCCATACTGATCTTGCGCTGGCTTTGGCATCATCGCGTCCGCGACTTCAAACGCAAGCAATGCCGCGAGCGTCTCTTCATTCGGCACTACGTCGATCAGCCCCCGGCTTAGCACTATGGTGTTCTGCATCGAGAACATCTCGAAATCACTCGTCATCAGCACACGGCAGTGCAATTCAACTCCCCTGTCAAGGCTATTGGTCACCACTATGTTGTTCACGATCGTATTCAGTACCTTCTCTACGTCTCCCTCCGGGGCCGCGAGACCGACCCGCTCCAGAACTTCCAAGACGTTCTTTTCCGATAGCTCTCTCCATCCTCGCTGTTGCTCGAGCGGAGACCGGTCATGCTGCTCCGATTCGTCTTTCACATTGTTCTGAGATTCAACGAGTAAACGCCCTAATTCCTCCTGGCGGTTTCGTGATGTGAGCCCGTAGCCCCACAGGTGCACGCGTGCCTTGAATCTCGGCCCCCCATTGGGCACAGGCTCAGCCATCTCTTGCGTGAAGATGTCGCTTGGAAGCCACAGCCCGGACCTGACGTTGGTGCGCCAGGAATCAAAAGGCAGATAGAATTCGTCTTCGAAATGCCGCACCGAGAAGTTCATTTGAGGCGCATAGCTGCCGTTCATTCGAACGATCGTGAAGTCCTGGTCTTCTACCCAAATGCGTCCCCGGAAGCGCGGGCCTTTCGCTTTTGGCGTGCGCTCAACATCAAACACATAGCAGCGTACCTCTCCCAGGAACTCACGGCCTCGAGATGTAAGCTTGTAGTGGTCTTTGTCGAATTCGGCGAGATCCAGGAAAGCCATTTGCAGGAATCCGGCCGGTTCAAAGGACCATAGAATCGAACCCTTGTGAGTTCTCTCAATCATCGAGTGAACCTTGATGGTCTTCCCGCGAAAATCTGCTATACCAAGAAAATAAAGATCGCTCTTCGGAACCGTACCCATCAAAGGGTCCGGTTTCTCTATTTGGATGTAGGTTTCGACGATGGGCGCGTAGCTCGCAATGATTTCCACTTGTTCTTTTTCCCGCTTGAACACGTGGTTCACGATTTCATTCGTACTTAGTGGCGTTTGCGGAGTCTCCGCGCCCATCACCGCGCGCGATGAACTTGACACATGTGGCGCCATTTCGTGCTCGCTACTGTTTATGTGTCCTGGTTCCGGGCTCTGTCCTCGAAGCCCTAGACTCACCGCCAACGTCCACGCTAGCAATACCAGTATGTGAGATCCAGTGCGCATGCTTGCCCCCTGCGAGCTTGAATTCACTCGCCGAGAATTTCGTCGCTCCCTGTTTCGACGAGATGCAAGCGATCTGCCAGTGATGAAGGAGTTTTCTATTCCAAGGTGCGTTCAATCTAATCTACGAAGAATCTAATGATTGCAGTGTTTAAATTCGGTACAACATCATTCGCTTCGCCCTGGGAGTCCCAATTGTCCTATTCCATTTTGGAAATCGAGGAGCTGGGCGTCCCAAACTGGGAAGCGGCTCCATTCTGCTTCCTTTAACTCACTTCAATCCCAAGCCCTTGTGCCTCATCGTCGCTGCCAGTAAAATGTCCCGGCTTCCAGTCGCGTTGCATCTTCTTTTCAGTGCGCATCTTTAGCGGGGTCATTCTGCATGGCGCAGCACTACGACGTTATCGTCATCGGCGGCGGCCACAACGGCCTTGTGAACGCTGCTTACCTTGCCAAAGCAGGGAAGAAGGTGCTCACCCTCGAACGCCGTCATGTTTTGGGTGGCGCCGCCGTCACCGAAGAAATCTTTCCGGGGTTCCTCTTCTCGGAGTGTTCTTACGTCGTTTCGCTGCTTCGTCCGGAGATTATTCGCGAGCTGGATCTTCCGCGACACGGCCTCGAAATCCTCCCGCTCGACGGCACGTTCACTCCGATGGCCAACGGCAACCACCTTTGGCGTATGAACGACCACGCCCGCACGCAGCGCGAAATTCGCCGCCATTCCCGCGTCGACGCCGAAGCCTACGATGAATTCTCGAAAATGATGACGCCGATGTGCCGCTTCGTGAAGCCGCTGCTCTCGATGATCCCGCCCGATCCCACTACTCTGAAGCCCGGCGATCTCAAGCAGCTTCACTTCCTCATGCAGCGTTTCCGCAGTCTTTCTTCCGACGAACGCTACACCCTCGTCCAGCTCATGACCATGAGCGCCGCCGATTTTCTCGACCAATGGTTTGAAACCGACGTTCTCAAAGCCACCATGTCCGCCTCGGGCATCATCGGCACTTTTCTCGGAATCCGTTCGCCGGGTACTGCTTACGTTTTGCTCCATCACTACATGGGCGAAATCGATGGCGCGTTTCGCTCTTGGGGTTTCAGTCGCGGCGGCACTGGAGCTATTTCAAACGCCATCGCCGACGCCGCCCGCGAAGCCGGCGTGGAAATCCGCACCCGGGCGGGCGTCGCGAAAATCCTCGTCAAAAACGGCCGGGCTTGTGGTGTCGCTCTGCAAAGCGGTGAAGAAATCTCGGCCAACGTCGTCTCTTCCAGCGTTGATCCTCATCTAACCTTCGAAAAATTTCTCGACGCAAGCGAACTCCCGTCCGATTTTCTCGAAAGCGTTCGCCGCTATAAGTTCCGCGGTTCCTCCGGCAAAGTAAATCTCGCTCTGGACGCGCTCCCTGATTTCAAGTGTTTGCCCGGCACTGGAGCGCATCTCCGCGGCGCGATTTCCATTTCTCCCAGCATCGAATACATGGAGCGCGCCTATGACGACGCGAAGTACGGCAGTTTTTCGCGCAAGCCATATATTGATATCGTCATTCCCAGCCTGACCGATCCTTCTGTCGCGCCGCCCGGCAAGCATGTTATGTCGTGCTTCGTTCAATATGCGCCTTACAAACTCGCCAAAGGCACGTGGGACGAACAGCGCGAAGCCTTCGGCGACGCCGTCGTCAATGCCATCGCCGAGCATGCCCCGAACATCAAAAAGATCATCGTTAGCCGCCAAATTCTTACACCGCTGGATCTCGAACGCGAGTTTGGCCTCACGCAAGGGAATATTTTTCAGGGCGAGCTCTCTCTCGAGCAGCTCTTTTTCCTCCGACCCGTGCCGGGCTGGGCTTACTACCGCACGCCCATCGACAACCTATACATGTGCGGCTCCGCCACTCATCCCGGCGGTGGCATCATGGGCGCACCCGGCCGCATCGCCAGCCAAGTGATCCTCAAAGATTGGAAAAAATCGAAAGCCGCGCGTTCGAGTGGGAGCAAAAACTGATCATGCCCATCGGACAGCGCGTAGCTCTTATCGGCGGCGGTCACAACGCTCTCATCACCGCGTTTTATCTGGCAAAGGGCGGATTCAAGCCGCTTGTTCTCGAACGCCGCGAGATGGTTGGCGGCGGCGCCATCACGGAAGAATTCCATCCCGGCTTCCACGCTTCCACACTTTCTCACACCGTAGGCCCGCTTCGAGCGGACATTGCCCGGGATCTCGACTTCCACAAACTCGATTGCGAAATTCTCCGCCCCGATCCGCGCGTCTTCGCTCCCACGCCCGATCGCAAGTCGCTTCTCTTCTATAATGACCACGCCAGAACTGCCGCCGAAATTGCCCGTTTCTCCGAAAAAGACGCCGCAAAGTACACACAATTCGCCGAAACGCTCGATCATCTTTTCACTGTTCTTGGTGAACTCGTTGCCGTCACGCCGCCTGCGATTGATTCACCATCGCCTGAGGATTTCTGGAATCTTTTCAAGGCCGGTCGCAGCGTCCGCAGCCTTGGCAAGCACGGCATTTTCGATCTACTTCGCTGGGGCCCGATGGCCGTCGCCGATTTCGTTTCTGAATTTTTCGAAACGGATTTGCTCCGCGCGGTCATCGCAGCGCGCGGCATCTTTGGTACCGCGCTCGGTCCCTGGTCCGCCGGCTCCACGGCCGTGCTTCTGCTGCGTGCCGCCGCGGATTCCCATCCCGTTGGCAGTGCCGCTTTCCCGCGCGGTGGGCTCGGCTCACTTACTCGCGCCCTTGCCGACGCTGCACGCAAAGCTGGCGTGGAAATCCGCACCAATTCCGAGGTTCAGCACATTCGCGCGAAAGATGGTGCAGTCACAGGCCTCATGCTCGCGGACGGCGAAGAAATCCCTGTCGAAGCCGTCGTGTCCGGCGTCGATCCCAAGCGCACTTTTTTCAAACTCCTCGATCCCACTCAGCTCGATCCCACTTTTGCACTTCGCATTCGCAATGTCCGCGCCATGGGCACAGTAGCCAAGGTTCATCTTGCTCTCGGCGGTCTCCCTGCTTTCTCCGCGCTCGACCCCACCGAAGGCTTTCTCAACTCGCTCTCCGGCCGCATCCACATCGGCCCTGAAATCGATTACCTCGAACGCGCCTTCGACGCCTCCAAATACGGCGAATTCTCTCCTTCGCCCTATCTCGATGTCACGATTCCCACGATTCTGGATCCTTCTCTTGCGCCAGATGGTAAGCACGTCCTCTCCGCCCACGTTCAATTCGCTCCATTCCATCTGAAGTCTGGAGACTGGGAGACGAGCCGCAGAGATCTCGGCGTCGCCGTCATCAAAACTCTCGCGGAGTACGCCCCCAATCTGCCCAGCCTCATCGAACAGACGCAAGTCATCACTCCGCTCGATCTCGAGACCGTTTACGGCTTCACCGGAGGCCACATTTTTCACGGCGAACTCGCACTCGACCAACTTTTCACCATGCGCCCCGTTCTCGATTGGGCTCGCTACAAAACCCCCATCCGTGGCCTTTATCTCTGCGGCTCCGGAACGCATCCTGGCAACGGCCTAACGGGCGCATCCGGCGCCAACGCCGCCCGGGAAATCATCCGCGACTTGCGCTAACTCTTTCTTTACGGGTGACGAAGAACGGATTACTCATCTCCGCCACACCTTGTAGCCAATTCAACCGTCGCAGTACAATTGCTGCTTGCCTATCGAGGAGGAAAACCGCCATGGCCACCGCCGAAGCGAAAATCCACGTTTCTGAGTTCACGAACGAACCGTTTATTGATTTCTCGAAGCCCGAAAACCGCAAGGCAATGGAAAACGCGCTGAAAAAAGTCGCCTCCGAATTTGGCCGCGAATATCCCATGTACATTGGCGGCCAAAAAGTGATCACCGCGGAGAAGCGTACTTCCACGAACCCTTCGCATCCGTCGCAGGTCATTGGTATTTTCCAGACCGCGACTCCGGAGATGGCCGCGCAGGCTGTCGAAGCCGCCAGCAAAGCCTTTGAGTCCTGGAAGCGTGTGCCCGCAGCTCAGCGTGTCGAATGCCTCTTCCGAGCCGCGAAGATTCTTCGCGAACGAAAATTTGAGATGAACGCATTGATTTGCTACGAAGCCGGCAAAACCTGGCCGGAAGCTGACGCGGATACCGCTGAGACCATCGACTTTCTCGAGTTCTATGGCCGCGAAATGCTGCGCCTTGCTGGCCCGCAACAAGTTGTGCCTATGAAGGGTGAGAAAAACTATCTCGTCTACATCCCGCTCGGCGTCGGCGTTGTGATTCCTCCGTGGAATTTTCCCGCGGCCATCGCTGCAGGCATGACTATGGCCTCGCTCGTCACCGGAAACACGGTAGTGCTGAAGCCTGCAGGCGACACGCCTACGGTCGCCGCGAAATTTGTCGAGATCGCTTACGAAGCTGGCATCCCAAAGGACGCGCTCAACTTTCTTACAGGTCCAGGAGCCGAAGTCGGCGATGTCCTGGTGAAGCACCCTAAAACGCGCTACATCGCATTCACCGGCTCAAAAGAAGTTGGTCTGCGCATCAGCGAGCTCGCCGGCAAAACCGTCCCCGGCCAAATCTGGATTAAGCGCACCGTCCTCGAGATGGGCGGCAAGGATTCGATCATCGTCGATGAAGAAGGTGACGTGGACGCCGCCGTCGAAGGGGTCGCACAAGCCGCCTTCGGTTATCAGGGACAGAAGTGTTCAGCGTGTTCGCGCGCCATCGTTTCTGAAAAAGTCTACGACACGTTTGTGGAAAAACTTGTTGCGCGCACTAAGAAAATCGCTGTTGGCCCCAGCGAGGATCCCAACAATTACATGGGGCCCGTCGTCAGCAAGTCCGCCATGAATACGATTCTGAACTACATTGAGGTGGGAAAGAAGGAAGGGAAGCTACTGCACGGCGGCGGCCGTGCCGCCGGTGATGGCTATTTTATCCAGCCAACAATCATCGCCGACGTCGATCCCCACGCGCGCATCTCGCAGGAAGAAATCTTCGGCCCCGTTCTGGCGGTCATCAAAGCGCGTGATTTCGATCAAGCCCTCGAAATCGCCAACAACACAGAGTTCGGCCTCACGGGCGGCGTCTACTCGAAAAATCCCGCCAAGCTCGAAAAAGCTCAGGAAGCCTTCCACGTAGGCAATCTTTATCTGAATCGCAAATGCACCGGCGCGATGGTCGGCGCTCATCCCTTCGGCGGCTTCAACATGTCTGGCACCGATTCCAAAGCGGGAGGCAGAGACTACTTGCTGCTTTTCTTGCAGGCAAAAACCGTCGCGGAAAAAATACAGAACTAGCAGACCTTGCGAAGAAGAGGTTTCAGGTAAGGTGACACCGGCGATTAAGACGATGAATCACTTGAAACTTTGTCTTTCGTCGCCCATTTCAGCGCGCGAAACACGGGATAGCTGAGGACCAGCACCGCGAGCGCCAGGACAGCCGGACTCGGTGGCCAAAATTTGCCCGATGCCACCGAGCCTTGCAAGTCCGTAGCAATTGAGGCGACCAAAAACACGACCGACGCTGTCAGCGCGATTCCCGTAGTCCACGGATAACCCCACGCGCGATACGGCCGCGCCATCTGCGGCTCGCGCTTGCGCAGCAGGAAGAGCGACGAGTACGACAGCGTGTAATTCGCAACGAAGAAAAACGAAAGCATATCGATAACGCGCTCGAAAGTTCCTGTCAGCAAGAAAAGCACTCCGGCAACGGTGCTGAGAAAAAGCGCGAGGACCGGAGTGCCGCCTTTGTTAACGCGCGAGGCGCGGCTAAAAAACAATCCGTCGCAACTCATCGCGTGCAATGTCCGCGTGCAAAAGATTTGATTTGCGTTGAGCGAACTTAATATGGAAACGATCATGATGGAACGGATCACCGGATCGCCGTACCTTCCGAAAATACGCCCGGCCGCCGCACCCAGCGCAAAGTCGTTTCCAGCGATTTCGTTCATGGGGAGCACATAAAGCACTGCCAGGTTCAGCAGCAGATAAATTCCCATAACAGAGAAAACGCTGCCAAAAATCGCGCGAGGAACGTCGCGGCCCGGATTGCGCACTTCGCCTCCGACATAAACAACGCCATCCCAGCCATCGATGGTGTAAACCACGGCTTGCAGGCTGAGAATGATTGCGATGATAAACGGCCACCCGGCGGGAATCGCCGGTAGCGGGGAAGCGCTGGCAGGAGCAGCGGCGCTGGCATGGCCGCCCAGCGCGAAACAGGCAGCAACGAGCACCAAAAAGCAGGCAGTCTTGATCGTCGAGGTAACAAGCTGCGTGCCGCTGCCCCAGCGGATTCCTCGCCATTGCAAAATAAAGAATACGCAGATAATGCCGACCGCAATCATCGGCTCATGCCCCGCGAGCACGGGGAAAAGATCGCGGCTGTACTCTGCAATGACTATAGAGACCGCAGCGGCAGTGCCGCACGTCGAGAGCCAGTCGCTCCATCCGACGATGAAGCCAGCATACTCGCCGATGGCGCGGCGCGAAAAATTGTACTGTCCTCCGCTGCGGGGAATCGATGCGCCAAGCTCCGCGAGCGAGGAAGCGCCGAAAAACGCGTACAATCCGCCGACAACCCAAACGCCAATGAAGAGCCAGGCGTTCGGCAGCATTTTCGCGATGTCGCCGGGCGTGCGCACAATGCCCGCACCGATGGAGTTGCCAATGGCTACGGCGATGCCGAACCACATACCGAGTACTTGCAACAGCTTTCCGTGGCCGCTCGCTGCGCCCGCGGATGTGGCGATCGTGCTGGTGGAAGACTCGGCCGATGTGTTAGACAATGTGGAGTCTCAGGAGTGTAGCGGAAACCTCGCCATCATAATGGCGGGACACCAAAATGCAAGCTGGAACTCAACGCGCTGCAATACCGGAGTGAGAGGCGATGGTTCCGATCGAGCCGCAGATGGATCGGAAAGGCAGGGAACTTGTCCGTCGACCGCGCGCCAACAATCAAAACGGAATTAGCCACGCGAATTGACGTGAGCGGTGACGCGCCGCCCGCGGATGTCTCGGTAGTCATCCCTTGTTTAAACGAAGCGAATTCCATTTCCTTTTGTGTGGAAAAGGCGCTGAAATCTTTTCAGGCTGCGGGCCTGCGCGGCGAAGTCGTCGTCGCGGACAACGGCTCGACGGACGGCTCCATCGAAATTGCAGAAAAGCTCGGCGCGCGCGTGGTTCGCGTGGAGCAGCGCGGCTACGGCGCCGCGCTGCGCGCAGGGATCGCCGCGTCGCGCGGCGCATTCATCATCATGGGCGACGCGGACGACAGCTACGACTTCAGCGAAGTGCCGCGATTCGTCGAGATGTGGCGTCAGGGCTACGACGTGGTCATGGGAAATCGCTTCCGCGGAGAAATTAAGCCTGGCGCGATGCCTTGGCACCATAGGTATGTCGGCAATCCTGCGCTCACCTCGGTCCTGAATCTTTTTTTCCACGCGGGCATCGGCGACAGCCATTGCGGCATGCGCGGTTTCACGCGTGCCGTTTACGACCGCATGGACTTGCGCAGCACGGGCATGGAATTCGCATCGGAATTTGTGATCAAGGCAGCGCAGCTCGGCGCGCGCATCACGGAAATTCCTATAACGCTATGGCCGGACAAGCGCGGCCGTCCACCGCACCTTCGCAGCTTCCGGGACGGCTGGCGGCACTTGCGCTTCATGCTGCTTTACGCTCCGAACTGGCTTTTTCTTTTGCCCGGCGCCTCGCTCGTAGTGCTCGGGCTTTTTATCGTGTTCTGGCTGCTGCCGGGGCCGCGCAGTATTTCGCCGCATGTTGTTTTGGACATTCACACCATGATCTTCGGCGTGATCTTCACCCTTCTCGGCGTCCAAATTCTTTCGATCGGATCGTTCGCGAAGGTTTTCAGTTATGCGGAGCGGTTTGATCGCAACACCGTTTCGCTGAAGCGCGTGCTTAAACGCGTCACGCTCGAAACGGGTCTGCTGCTGGGCAGCGCGCTCTTTCTTGCGGGTTTTGCCGGATGCGCGTGGGTGACGTGGCACTGGGCCGCCAGCGGCTTTGGTCCGCTTGCCGAAGTTCGTCAGGTTCTTTTTTGGTCCATGTGGCTGTTCATCGGCGTTCAGGTTATTTTCGCTTCCTTTTTTCTGAGCATGCTCGGCATCAGCCGCGGCACGTACATCGGCGACTACGACCTAAAATAAATGCCTTATACCCGGATCGACCATTTCATTGCCAAGATGCGTTTTCGAGCGGCCTATCCGCATATTCGTCCCGGTTCGCGCGTTTGCGATCTCGGTTGCGGTTTAGAAACTGCATTTCTGGACTACGCCAGCGACCGCATCGCCATGGGAGTCGGCCTCGACGATCAGGTTGCGGATGGCCTACAAGGCCGCTGGCAGCGCGTGCGCGCGGATCTGCGTTCACCGTTACCTTTTCCCGACGGCCACTTCGATCACGTCGTGATGCTTGCGGTTCTCGAGCATCTCACTGAACCCGAAAAGGTGCTGAGTGAGGCTTTCCGCGTTATTACGCCGGGGGGCTCGCTGATTCTAACGTGGCCATCGGCGATGGTCGATCCGATTCTGCGCGTGCTGCACGGTCTTCACCTCGTGAGCGACGAAATGGAAAGCGACGAGCATCAAAAACGCATTCCTGTCGAAACGCTGCAGCAAATGCTTCAACGGATCGGCTTTCAGAAATTTATTCATCGCCGCTTCGAATTCGGCGTAAACAATCTGATGGTGGC
>Ga0070765_100000499_pt1 | contig 23646 bp, 20 predicted proteins | sample HubBroMetageWFT5_FD_71516 | JGI IMG/M metagenome (GOLD analysis project Ga0070765, IMG submission 71516) | Warmed and freeze-thawed soil microbial communities from the Hubbard Brook experimental Forest, New Hampshire - Hubbard Brook CCASE Soil... | ecosystem: Environmental > Terrestrial > Soil... | reverse complement strand
CCGCAGTAGGTCGATCGGCGGCCGTTTCCTTACCTGGGAACTCGACGGGCCCGAGGCACGGGACTTACATACCCTCAGTACGCTTGGTGCGTTCACCGTCCGGTTTAGAGCGAGAATCAACAGACGCGTTGAACTTGGACACCACGGGATCGCGCTGTTTAATAATGACGGCCAGCTTATGTGGGGCCACGCGCACGATGCGCTCGAATTGCAACCTGGGGAATATGAGTTCAGTTACGCATTTCCTTTTCTTCCGTTGCGTCCGGGACTTTACAACTGGCGAGTCAGCCTCTACGACTCGGGAGAGCTGATAGATTCCTGGGATTGCGCGCCGCAAATGACTGTTGCGACCGAACCTTTCGGACATTTCAAGGACGAGTGGGTCGGACTCTTCAACCTGTCAACGGATTTTCGCCTAACGCGGCAGTCAGGGGTTGCCGTCTCTGAATGAATCGCCCGGCGAACCAATCCAGCACGGAGACCCTTCGCTGGGCCTTCTCACTTCCAAAACGGGGCGCTCGGAAGATGCTGCGCGACTTTCGCGCCGTAGTGGAGCCCTCCAATATTCAGCGACTGGAGCGCAAGTTCATACTGCCCGTGCGCAATGCGGTCCTGCGCAACAAGCCCATCAGTGTTCGGCTGGCCAGCCACTCGATCAAACTTGTTCCCGAGGGAGCGATTGCCGCGGGCATCTGGTCCGGCGCCAACTTCGAGCCGGCAGAACTGGCTTTGCTTTCCCGCTTCTTGAGACCTGATTCGGTCTTTTTCGATGTCGGAGCAAACGCTGGCGTGTATTCGCTTGTCGCTTCCAAGGTTTCGCCTTCGGCGAAGATTTTCGCTTTCGAACCTGCGCAGAAAACTTTTAGCCTGCTTGGACGCAATCTTCAGCTCAATGAGGCGCGCAACGTCACACCTTTGCACCTCGCGCTGGGAAATTTCTCCGGCAACGCCACTTTGAATCTGAACGTTCCGGGCAAGGACGGCCTCAACACCATGGGCGCGCTCTCCCATCCAGACACCGAGGCAGCCGGGCAGGAGACTGTGCAGATCACCACGCTCGATGCATACATTCTGTCTGCGTCCATTGATCGGGTGGACCTTATGAAGATAGATGCGGAGGGCGCAGAGCTTGCGATATTTGAAGGAGCCAGTGGCCTGCTTCGGCGGCCCGATGCTCCGGTTATCTTGTACGAAGCGTTTTCTTTCATTACGCGTGGGTTTAACTATCATCCCGTGGAAATCTACTGGCTTCTCGACCGGCAGGGTTTCGCGTGCTTCACGCTCAATTCTGAAACCGGCAAGCTCGCTGTTCCGCCGGCGTCGCGGGCCTACGATTCGATGATCCTTGCCGCGAAGCCCTCGCACCCGGCGTACAAAACGATTGAGGAACTCGCTCGTTGAAGACCGCCCTTATCAAACAGGTTCATGATGTTTTCGGGCCGTGGTCCGGGTTTTTGTGGAAGGATATGTCTCCGCAGAAAGTCCTAGAGGTATGGCCGGTCAAGGCGGTCTATTGGGAACTCACGTGCATCCTCGAAGCTGATTGGTACATCGTTCCGCAAATCCTGGATGGTGACTACATTCGGGATGTCACTCGTCACCCTGGGCATATTCAAATTATCGAAAAATATACTCGGAATATCGTTCCACTCGAGAAGGTTCCTTTTTCCGAGTACGACCTCGTAATAACGATTGATCCCATTCTCAAGCCTGCGAACAACTCTCGTACGGTTTTTGCGTACTACGCTCAGGAACACTGGGATCGACTCTACAAGGAATCGATGCAGAAGCCTTATTCGGGCTATGACCTCTTTCTCGACCACATGATGGATGCGCCCATAGACTTAAGCCATCTTCCTCAGCCTCTGGCGTTCCCTTACATGCACGACCCTCAACTCATCCGCTCTTGTTTTTCTCCCACTCCCCAGGAAGCTGCGTGGGTGGATTGGCGGACCCTCATGACACTCGCCGTGATTGGTTTTGGGGTGCCTCCCGGTCCTGCGGCGGTTGCCGCTGCAAAGCGTTTGGAGAGGGTTTTGAGCATCGAAGTTCGGTGCCACACCTTAAGCCAAACGAAAAGCTGGGGTATCCATGATCCGCCTCGGTGGAGCGACACAGCTGAGTATTTCCGGGAACTGGCGGAGTGCAAATACTACATTGGCGTCGGCGACCTCGCGGGTGCTGGTCAGGGCCTCGCGGAGGCCGCGGCGCTTGGTTCTCTGTGTATGGGCCAGACCGATAAGGCTTACCATCGCCTTCTGTGCCATCCCTCGTGTCTCTGCGAGGACATCGCAGAGATGCCCGGAAAATTCCGCAATCTCGCACGCAGTCCTGAACTTCAATCCGAGGTATTGGCCTGGCAAGATGCAAATCTCGTGGAACACTTTCTCAAGCGTCCGCTACAAGCCTTAGCCAGCGCAATCGAGATGAAAAGGAAGACTTAGTCTGAGAGAATCATCTCCGCAGTCGATCACGGACCGTTCGACACGAATGCATCCTTCTCACACAAGCGGAATTCTGCCTCGGGCGTGGCGGTTCCTGAAAAAACCGTGGCCTGAAAAACGAGGATCATTTTATTCGCGATGGACGAATGCGTTTCCTAACTTGCCTATACCACTGAGGTTGCCATTTGGGGCTTGGTGGCTGGTCCGCCCTGACCATATAGGGATCCCGATTAGCGAAGGCAAGTTTGAGAACGCCGAGTTCGCCTTCATCAATAAGTTTCTTCGGCCAGGCATGACCGTTCTAGATATCGGCGCGCATCATGGCTTTTATACGCTACTCGCTGCCAAGCGCGTCGGTCCCCAAGGCAGAGTCTTCGCCTTTGAACCTTCAACTCGCGAGAGAAAAGCATTGCTCCGGCATGTGAGAATCAATGGATGCAGAAATGTGACGGTCGAAGGGCTAGCATTGGGCAGTGAGAGCGCGGATACAGAACTATTCGTTGTGGAAGGTGCGCAGACCGGATGTAATAGCCTCAAGAAACCCGCGGCAGACGTTGCTGGGACTCTGAGCACGGTCCAAGTTCAGGTGGCGAGACTCGACGACTGGCTGGCGCGTGGAAAAATTACCGATGTTGATTTTATCAAGCTCGACGTAGAAGGTGGCGAGCTCGAAGTCCTCAAGGGCGCGGAGAGGATGCTAAGCGGCCGGCCGCGCCCGGTGATTCTCGCTGAGGTCCAGGATGTCCGTACGCTACCCTGGGGCTATCGCGCCAAAGAGATCGTGAATCATTTAAGCAGTCGGGGTTACGAATGGTTCCGGTTGCTGCCAAGCGGATCGCTCGACAAACTAGGGGAAGCTCCGGACGAAGTTGAGGGGAATTTTGTTGCCTGTCCCGGCGAGTCCGTCGCGGACATGAAGGCTTAGGATTCCAGCTCCTTTAAACTGCAACCACGCAGACGTGTTCTGGGAAGGAGAAACGTTGAGCGAGCAGTCTGTTTTTGACCAAAAACACTACCAAGAGATGGATATTGCCCGTGAGCGGACCGTCCGACAGCTACTTCCAGACCTAGGTTCGGTTTTTGGTTCCAGTAAATCCACCGCGGTCGATGTGGCCTGCGGATTAGGACATCACACAAACGTCCTTCACGAACTCGGTTTTGAAGTGCTTGGTATAGATGCGAGGGCAGTAAATGTGGAAGAAGGCCGCCGCCGCTTTCCGAATCTAAGATTTGAGGTAGCTGACGCGGAGGATCCTGCTCTTTCCGAGCTCGGACGTTTTGACTTGGTGCTGTGTCTCGGGCTCCTCTATCACCTGGAGAACCCATTCCGAGTGATTCGAAACTTATCGGCGATGGCATCCAAGCTCGCTGTGGTGGAGAGCGTCTGCTATCCGAGCACGGAACCGGTCCTTGTCCTGATGGACGAAAATGAGAGTCCGGACCAAGGCCTGAACTACGTCGCTTACTACCCATCCGAACCCGCCTTGGTAAGGATGATGCAGCGAGCAGGCTTCGCCCACTGCTATGTTCCTCTGAAGATGCCGGAACATCCCGTATACGAGCAGGACGACAGAGGATTCCGCAGGAGAACGTTCTTAGTCGCTGCCAAGTCGCCGATTAGCTCGGCTCTCCTGCGTCCGTGCTCCGATCCTACGCCGCTAAAACACCCGTGGGACCCCATGGCACCGCTATGTCTGATCAGTGGCAAAACCGGACGCGTCTACACGTATCTCGAGCGAGTCCTGCACGGTAAGTTGCGGAGGCGTGAGCTAAAACAGGGTCGCGAGATTTAAGCGACTGAAGTCACGCCACCACCATGCCCACCACTTGGCCGCGCATTTCGCTTGTGACTCCCGTCTTCAACGCGGCGAAATATATCGAGCAGACCATCCACTCGGTGCTCGCGCAAAACTATCCCAATCTCGAATACTTCATCATTGACGGTGGCTCGACGGATGGCACCGTCGAGATCATTCGCCAATACGAATCGCAGATTTCGGGATGGTTCAGTGAGCCAGACAATGGAATGTACGACGCCATCAATAAGGGCTTTGCGCGGACCTCCGGCGAAATAATGGGTTGGATTTCCGCCACGGACCAGCTTCACACCGGGGGCCTTGCCGTGGCGGGGAGCGTGTTCCGCGACCTGCCGGAAGTGGAATGGATTACCGGCCGGCCCACCGGGTTCAGCGAAGAAGGAATGACGGTGCTGGTCCTCGATGTGCCGCGCTGGTCGAGGTATCGATTCCTGGCGGGCGCCAACCGCTACATCCAACAGGAATCCACGTTCTGGCGGCGCAGCTTGTGGGAAAAAGCCGGCGCGCGCCTGGATTCCTCGCAGCGGGTGGTTGGGGATTTCGAACTGTGGCTGCGTTTTTTCCGGCACGCCAAGCTGTATTCGGTGGACGCGCTGATCGGCGGGTACCGTGCGCACCCCGGTCAACTGGGAGTTCAGGATACGGACGCGAACCATCGAATCTGTGACGAGTATATTGAAGCTGAATTGAGCGGCGTACGCTGGGGGAAGGCGCTGCGAGTCTTCCGCCGCGTCAGCCGCACCGCCGGGCGCGTTCCCAAGGTACGGGGTCTGTGGCAACGCCTGGTGACGAACGGACTATATCGCCTGCCGGGAGGCGACTGGCCTTCGGTGATCGAATTCCAGTCTGACAAATGGGGCTTCCGGAAGTAGCGCGCGAAAGCGGGTTGCTCGCTTTTCCGGGCAGGCAAAGGCTAAACTAGCTGAGCGCAAAACACTTGGGAGGATCATGGTGAGGTCCGTTTCGATCATTGGTCTGGGAAAATTGGGATCGCCGATGGCGGCATGCATTGCGGCCCAGGGCTTCAACGTTGTGGCGGTGGACCTGAACTCACGGAAAGTGAGCGACATTAACAGCGGCGCCGCGCCGGTGCATGAGCCCGGGCTCGAGGAGCTGATCAAGGAAGCCGGCGGGCGGCTGCGGGCCACGGAGAACATTCCGGAAGCGGTGCAGAATTCCGACGTTACCTTCGTCGTGGTAGGCACACCTAGCGAAGCGACGGGAGGATTCTCGCTGCAGTACGTGCTGCCCACGTGTGAAGCCATTGGAAGGGCCATCGCCACGAAGAAGTCTTTCCATCTTGTCGTGCTCACCAGCACGGTGATGCCGGGATCCACGGGCGGCCCGGTTCTGGCGGCGTTGCAACGTGCCAGCGGCAAACGGTGCGGAACGGACTTTGGCCTTTGTTACAACCCGGAGTTCATCGCGCTGGGCACGGTCATCCGCGATTTTTACAATCCGGATTTTCTCTTGATCGGAGAGTCCGATGCACGATCCGGAGAGATGCTGGCGGGCATTTACAAAACGGTCTGCAAGAACTCTCCAGCCGTTGCGCGAATGAATCTCATCAATGCGGAAATCACCAAGCTGGCGGTCAACACGTACATTACGACGAAAATCAGCTACGCCAACATGCTTGCGCGGCTTTGCGAGAAGCTGCCGGAAGCGGACGTGAATGTGGTTACCGACGCTTTAGGTCTCGATACGCGCATTGGCGGAAAGTATTTGAAAGGCGCCGTGAGCTATGGGGGTCCGTGCTTCCCTCGCGACAATCGCGCTTTGGCTGCTCTCGCCTCGCGTGTCGGAGCTTCTTCTGGACTTGCCGAAGCCACGGACATTTTCAATCGCGCGCAAATCAAACTGCTCGCGGAAACGGTGAAGAGCTATCACACGGCGGGCGATGCCATTGGAATCCTCGGTCTCACTTATAAACCGGATACCGATGTCGTGGAAGAGTCCTTTGGCCTGTTGCTTGCGCAGGAACTTTCTTCGGCGAATCGGGACGTGATTGTTTTCGATCCCTCGACTGGCGCAGGACGCGTCTTGAACAACTTCAAGAATGTGAAGGTTGCCGCTTCCGCCCGGGCATGCATCGCGGAATCCGGCGTTGTGGTGCTCGCGACTCCGTGGCGGGAGTTTCGCGAAATCCCGGCCGCAGAGTGGGCGCGGAACGGTTCGCCACGCACGGTGATTGATTGCTGGCGCGCGCTGGCTTATCTGGACGGCGCCGATGGCGTCCGCTATCTGAAGCTCGGGTTCGGCGGGGCCGCGGGGCAGGCCGCCGCTGTCGCGTTGAGCGCGGAAACGCGCGCGGGCCGTTCCTGACGAAGCTTGACGCGAGCGTCGGACTGGCCTCCGGTGATCGAATGTCAGAGAGATAAGTGGGGCTACCGGCGCAAGTGAAGAGATTTGTCGCCGCGGCTTTGGGGTGTACACTATTGGACCCAGCCTGGAACTGGAGAATTGGGCCATGTCGATCTTCAACAAGCGTTCCTTCTGTCCGAACTGCGCCAGCCACGCCATCCACCGGTCCAGGAGAAAAGGGCTCCTGGAGCGCGTACTTCATAGCGTACTGTTTGTGAGCCCCTACCGATGCAAGGCCTGCGACGAACGGTATTTTCGATTGCGGCTGCCGGTTCCCCCAGCAGAGAAGCCTCCGCACCATGCCGCGTAAGCTGTTTGGGTATTTGTAAGGGCGTGCGGCGCAAGTGAAGAAACTTGTCCACCTCATTTTGAGCAAACTGGGATACCGGATCGTGCGGATCGAGGATGGTCCGAGGGCGAGCGACGGGCTCGAACCGTTTCTTGCTTTGCTGAAGAAGTTCGGGTTCGCGCCGAAACATATTCTGGATATTGGAGCGAACCGCGGGCTGTGGACGCGGGAGGCGATGAAGTTTTTTCCGGAGGCGCGGTACACGCTGGTGGAGCCGCAAGATTATTTGAAGACGCATGTGCGGGACTTGCTGGAGGGCGGGGGAAAAGTGGAATGGATCCATGCCGGGGCGAGCGACCGGGCGGGGACGATGCCGTTCACGATCGCGCGAAGCGACGGGAGCAGCACGTTTGTGCTAACGGAAGAGGAGGCGCGCGCCGGAGGGTTGCAGCAGACCACTGTGCCGGTGAAGACGGCGAACGAGATCGTGGCGCTGGCCGGCGGAGAAGCGCCGGAGCTGGTGAAAATCGATGCGGAAGGGCTGGATTTGAAAGTGCTGGCGGGAGCGTCGGATTTGCTGGGGAAGACGGATGTGTTTTTGGTGGAGGCGATGGTGTGCGCGGGGTATGAAAATTCGGCGGTGCGGGTGATTGGATTCATGGCCGCAGCGGGATACCGGCTGGTGGATATTACGGATTTGAACCGAAGCCCGAAGCACGGCGTGCTGTGGGTGTGCGAGCTGGCGTTTCTGAGGAACGGGTGTGCGCTTCTGGACGGGGCGGCGAGTTACGAATAGCGGATGCGCAGGGCGATCCGCCAAGCGGTAATCCAACCAGTATAGATTACTCTAGAATAATCTTCTTGCATTCCTCTTTCGATATAATTACTATTCTTCTACTTTCTAGTCGCGATATTCTTAGTTCCAAATCAGCTTACATCGCATAGCGGCAGGAAGGGCTTTCCTGGCTGTGCACGCCGCGGGCGTGGCGGATCCGGGAAGGCGCACGAAGGTCCGGTAAGCCCGACAGCCCCGTCGGGAAAAAGCCGGCATGGAGTCCAGCCCCATGTCTGTGATCAATGGAATGCCGTCTGCCCTGGCGGAGATCGCGGCCCCGAGCATCACTCCGCCGAGAAGTACACCATCGAGTAGTACTGCGGAATTCACGCTGAAGCTGACACCGTTCGACGAGCGGCAGTACCGCAAGCTGATAGCGGCGCGCGCGGAGACGATATGGCGGGTGGTTGCAAAGCTGAAGGCCGTGCTGCGGCTGGAGACTGCGCTCGATGCGGGCTGCGGCGTGGGATTTTTTTCGAAGACGCTGGAGGATTGCGGGCTGAATGTGTGCGGGTTCGACGGGCGCGGGGAAAACATCGCGGAGGCGCGGAAGCGGTTTTCGCACTTGCCGTTCGAGAGGGCGGATATCGAGGAGCGCAGCATTCTGGAGCTGGGGCGGTTTGACTTTGTGCTGTGCTGCGGATTGCTGTATCACCTGGAAAATCCGCTGCTGGCGATGCGGAACCTGCGCGCCCTGACAGAGAAATGTCTGCTGCTGGAGAGCATGTGCATCCCGGACGAGAAGCCGTCGATGCTGCTGCGGGAGGAGCCGCGCGCAGGGGATCAGAGCTTGACGGACGTGGCGTGTTACCCGAGCGAAGGAAGTTTGGTGAAGATGCTGTACCGGGCGGGGTTCGCGATGGTGTACCGGGTGACGCCGCTGCCGCGGCACGACGACTTCTGCGACACGCCGGAGCATGCGCGGAAAAGGACGGTGCTGCTGGCGACGTGCGCGCCGATCGATATTGCCGGGTTTCGTTTGTACCCGGAACCGCGGGAGGAAAGAGATCCGTGGAGCAAAGCGGCGGCGCGGCCCGGTGTGGCGAGGCGCGTCGGGCGGTTCCTGAAGAGCCCGGCGCGGAGGAAGTACATCACGATGGCGCTGCGGGCACGGAGAGTGTTTCCGGAGATGCCGATTCCGTTGCGGCTGCCGTATGGCGCCTGGTGGCTGGCGGAAAAAGGCGCGCTGGATCATGAGCTGATGTACAACGGGTTTGAAGAAACGGAGATGCGGTTTGTGCAGCGGCTGCTGCGGCCGGGGATGACCGTGCTGGATATTGGCGCGCACCACGGGTTGTACACGCTGTTGAGCGCGAAACGCGTTGGGCAGCGCGGCCGGGTGATTGCGTTCGAGCCGTCGCCGAGGGAATGCCGGCGGCTAGCGAAACACGTACGCGTGAATCGATGCGGGAACGTGGAGGTCGAGGCTTGCGCGGTGGGAGATAGGCAGGGCGAAGCGGAGCTTTTTATGGTGGACGGTTTCCGGGATTGGGGAAATAGTTTGCGGCCGCCCGCGGTGCCGGAGCCGACGCGGCAGGTGCGGGTGCCGGTACGAAGGCTGGACGACGTGCTCGCGGAGCGAGGCATCGAGCGCGTGGACTTCATCAAGCTGGACGCGGAAGGCGGAGAGCTGGGCGTGCTGGAGGGGGCCAAGAGACTGCTTCAAACGGCGCCGCGGCCCGCGATTCTCGCGGAAGTGGAGGACATTCGAACGCGGCCGTGGGGTTATCAGGCGCGCGAAATTATACAACTTCTCGCGCGGTGGAACTATCGCTGGTTTGCGTTGAGCGAGATGGGGACGCTGTATCCCGCATCGCCGGACGATGATTCGTACGACGCGAATTTTGTGGCGCTGCCCGACGAACGCGCGGAAGAGTTTCAGCGGCTGCTGGCCGAGCCGCAAGATCGAGACTTCCGCGAGCTAATCTAAGAAGCCAGCATGGTTCCACACTTCTGCAACGCGTGCTGTTCCGAGGTTCCAAACAGAGCGAGTGCTGCTATCCTTAAGAATGGGAAGGTGGCATTCGAATCCCTCCGCACTGGGCGCTGGACGATTGCCGCAAAACGATCCGGATCAGGCAAAAATGCTTACGTTTTTCACCACGGCCAAGCCGTTTGTAGGGCACAGCGGCGTTATCCAGCGAAATGCTTTGAAGAGCTGGACGCTAGCGCATCCTGACGCGGAAGTTATTTTGTTTGGCGACGATGAAGGCGCGGCGGCCGTTGCGAAAGAGCTGGGGATTCGCCACGAGCCTCACACGGAAAAAAGTGAGGGCGGTTCGAATCGCGCGGATTATATGTTTGCGCGGGCGCAAGCCATCGCGCGCCATGATGTTCTTTGCTATTCGAATTGCGACATTATTTTCATGCGGGATTTTTGCTCCGCGTTGCAACGTGTTTTGGCGGCGCACAAAGAATTCCTGCTGGTCGGCCGCCGATGGGACACGGAGATCACGCAGCCCTGCGAATTTGAACACCCAGAGTGGGAGAGACAAATCCGCAATCTAGCCTTGCAAACCGGCAAGCAGCGTACAGCGGATTGGATCGACTATTTCGTTTTTTCGCGAGGTTTATTCGCGAATTTGCCGCCGCTCGTCGTGGGCCGCGTTTTTTGGGACAACTGGATGGTTTGGAAAGCGCTGGACACGGGAAAGCCGGTGGTCGATGTGTCGCGAGTTGTTACGGCAATTCATCAGAATCACGATTACCGGCATCATCCGCAAGGCAAGGCCGGTGTGTGGTACGGAGAAGACGCAGGAGCAAACTATAAATTAGCCGGCGGATGGAAATATCTCCGCACGATCGCCGATTCGAATGAATTGCTGCGCACGGATGGACTCAAGCCAAACACTGCGCGTCACTGGGCGGCGGTAAAGCGCTACGTGAGACAAGCGGGGCGCGTGGTTCTGTACAAGATCGCGCAGCCCGTGTGGTTTTTTCTGCTCGATATCACGAGGCCCCTTCGCAACGCACTGGGGTTGCGCACTACCGCACTGCGGCGTTCCCGCGGGAAAGTGTAGCGGCCAAAAGGAATGCGAGCATGAGCGGTCCTTCGGTAACCGTCCTGATCGATACCTACAATTACGGACAATACATCGAGGAAGCGGTGGAAAGCGTCCTGACGCAAGAATTCCCGCGCGAGCAGCGGGAGATTCTAGTAGTGGATGACGGCTCGACGGATGATACGGCCGAGCGATTGAAAAAATACAGCGATGACATTCGTTACGTTCGAAAGCCGAACGGAGGGCAAGCTTCCGCGTTTAATTTAGGCTTCGCGGAGGCCCGTGGCGAGATTATAGCCATGCTGGACTCGGACGACTTGTGGCTGCCAGACAAATTACGCCGCGTGTGCGATATGTTTGAGAAAAATCCCGATGCGGGCATGGTTTACCACCGGGCGTATATGTGGAGAGGCGGAGAGGAATTGGAAGTCGACAGCCATTTTGCCGAGATTTCCGGCCGCGTCCCGGAAAGCCATGTGTCCCTGCTGGTTTATCCGATGGTGAGCACTTCGTGTCTCGCGTTTCGAAGAAATGCATTGCACAAATTGCTGCCCGTTCCCGAAGCGCTTCGGACGCAGGCAGACGCTTTTCTAACGGCGCTCATCATTTTTGTGGCGCCAGTCGCCGCGCTCCCAGAGTTTTTGGGGAAATACCGGGTTCACGGAGCGAATCTATTCCATAGGAGCGAGGGAGAGGGCAAGCCGGCGCTCGACCGCATCGAACACCGCATGGCGATGCGTTCGGTTCTGTCAGCAGAAATCAGAGCGTGGCTCGGGCGCAACGGCCACGATCTGGCCTCACCGGACTTGCGGGCTTATCTGAAACAATGGACGAAAGCTCAGGAAGCGGATAGTTTCGTGCTTCGCAAACCGGGCCGCTGGAACTATTTTCTTCACCTCGTCGAGTATCCGCGCGTCTATGGAAAGACCATGTCCTCCCGGCATTGTCTGTATAGTTATATCCGCGCCTTCGGCGCCTTGCTCCTGGGCTACGATCGTTTGTATTTGGTGGACGATTTTCGCAAGGGATACAAAGAGGCCTTCGGCAGACCAGTCCGGGAATCTGTTTTTTCCGAAGATAAGAAGGAAGCAGCTGCAAAGAACTAGAGGAAGAGCATCTGTTTGTATTTTCCGGGCCGTCTCAAGATAATTGGGAATTGCAGGAATCACGCTCAGAAAAAATACGAGGCAAGATATCGTACATGAAACGCGCACTCATCACGGGAATCACCGGGCAGGACGGCTCCTATCTCGCGGAACTCCTGCTTTCCAAGGGATATGAAGTTCACGGAATCATTCGCCGGGCGAGCACTTTCAACACGAAACGCATCGACCACATTTATCAGGATCCCAATCAGCCGAGCACGCGGCTCTTTCTGCATCATGGCGATCTCTCGAGCACGGAGTGGGTGCTGAATTTGGTTTACAGCTTTGCTCCAGATGAGCTTTATCACCTCGCGGCGCAAAGCCACGTGCGCGTCAGCTTTGACATGCCGGAATACACGGGCGACATCACCGGACTCGGCACTATGCGGTTACTCGAAGCGATCCGGCGAGCGGGCTGCAAAACGCGGTTTTATCAAGCATCGAGCTCGGAGATGTTCGGCTCGGCAAAGCCGCCGCAGAGCGAAACGACGCTCTTTGAGCCGCGCAGCCCGTATGCGGTGGCAAAAGTCTACGCGTATTGGATGACGCGGATTTACCGCGAGGGCTACCAGCTTTTTGCGAGCAACGGAATCCTGTTCAATCACGAAAGCCCGCGGCGCGGCGAGACCTTCGTTACGCGAAAAATTACTCGCGCGGTGGCGGCAATCGTGGCCGGCAAACAGGACGCCCTGTTTCTTGGCAATCTCGATGCGCGCCGCGACTGGGGATACGCGCCGGAGTATGTCGAAGCGATCTGGAAGATGCTGCAGCAAGACGAGGCTGAGGACATCGTCATCGGAACCGGCGAAGCGCATTCGGTGCGGGAGTTTGTGGAAGAAGCGTTTGCGTACGCGGGCTTAGACTGGCGCAAGCACGTTAAAAGCTCCGAGCGTTACATGCGCCCGCTGGAAGTGGATTGCCTGATTGCTGACACGCGGAAGGCGCGGGAGAAACTGGGCTGGGAAACGCGGATTGCTTTCAAGGAACTGGTGGCGATTATGGTCGACGCGGATCTGGAAGCGGCAGGTCTCGCACCGCTGGGGCGCGGAAAAGCGACTCTGGAAAAAAAATTCAGCCACTGGAATCACTGGCAAAATTCAGTGACGCGGGTTATGGAAGCAGTGGAAGGGCAAGCTTCGCAGAACTGAGGGGCGAGAATGGGCTTTTGGGAAAACCGGCGCGTGGTGCTGAGCGGAGGCAACGGATTCCTCGGATCGTTCGTTGTGGAGAGATTGCGCGCGGCGGGCTGCCGCGAGATCAGCACTCCGCACAGCAGGGAGTACGACCTGCGCGAAAAATCCGAGGCGCTGCGTCTCTATACGGATTTGCGGCCGGACATTTTTATTCATCTTGCAGCGGTCGTTGGGGGCATCGGCGCGAACCGCGCAAATCCGGGGAGATTTTTTTACGACAATGCGGTGATGGGCATCAACGCCATCGAAGCCGGACGCATCGCTGGAGTCGAGAAATTTGTTTGCGCAGGGACGATTTGTTCGTATCCGAAGTTCACGCCCGTGCCGTTCCGCGAGGAGAATTTCTGGGATGGCTACCCGGAAGAGACGAATGCGCCGTATGGGCTGGCGAAAAAAATGCTGCTCGTGCAGTTGCAGGCTTATCGGCAGCAATATGGGTTCAACGGAATTTATCTAACACCGGTTAATTTGTACGGGCCGCGAGACAACTTCGACCTGGAAAGTTCGCACGTTATCCCAGCGTTGATCCGCAAATGCTGGGAGGCAAAGCAGGCGCGCGCTGCTGAGATTACGGCGTGGGGGACGGGTAGCGCGACGCGCGAGTTTTTGTACGTGGAAGACGCCGCGGAAGCGATTGTTCTTGCGGCGGAAAAGTACGAGAAACCGGAACTCGTAAACTTAGGTTCGGGTGAAGAGATCAGCGTTCGCGATTTGCTGGAGCTGATTTGTTCGCTGACTGAATGCCGTGGGACTGTCCGCTGGGACGCGACAAAGCCTGACGGACAACCGCGCCGTTGTCTGGACACTTCTCGTGCGTTAGCAGAGTTTGGGTGGCGAGCGAAAACGAGTCTAGGCGACGGGTTGCGGAAAACCATTGCGTGGTTTGAACATGAAGTGGGCAGCAAGACTCGCACGAATGCGGTGTGAAGTCTGGGAGAATTCTTCGGACGAACCTCGATTTCTGCCGGATTGCCAGATAACATTCTGCCCGGGTTGCCCGTGCCAAAGAAAACACCGATGCGGCTAAGATGTCGTAGACTTAGCGGGGGGCATGCGCGCGCTGGCGGGAGCTTTTTCCGAAAAATCCGAGTGGCCAGCCGACGTTTGCTAGCAGATGGCGAAGCCTTTTGTCAGCGTACTCATCGATACCTACAACCACGAGCGCTTTATCGAGAAGGCGATTGTGAGTGTGCTGGAGCAGGATTTTCCCGCTGCGGAGCGGGAAATTATTGTGGTGGATGACGGGTCGAGCGATGGGACGCCGGAAATCGTTCGAAAGTTTGAGCCGCGCGTGCGATTGTTGCGGAAGGAGAACGGCGGGCAAGCGTCGGCGTTCAATGCCGGGATACCGGAGTGCCGCGGAGAAGTTGTGGCTTTTCTAGATGGCGACGACTGGTGGGCGCGCAAGAAACTTAGCCGCGTGATTCCGGTGTTCGCGGAGGACCCGAAGATCGGAGTGGTGGGACACGGAACCATAACAGTGCTTCCGGATGGCAAGGAGTTCACGGAGGTGCTTCGGGAAGGGCACCGATTCTCGCTGCGGTCAGCGGAAGAGGCCAGGATGTTTCGGAGAAGGAAGAATTTCCTCGGGACGCGCTCGACGATCCGCAGCAGCATTCTGCGAAAGCTTCTGCCGGTTCCCGAAACGATCCGGATTGAAGCGGATGAATTCGTGTTTACGATGGCGGCGGCGCTTGGCGAAGTGCAAATCCTCGACGAAGCGCTTTTCTTTTACCGATTGCATGTGGACAATTTCTATTCGCAGCATGGCTTCCAGGAAGGCAACGTGAGAAAGAAACACCAGAGCATCGCGGAACTAGCGCGGTGCTTGGGTGAGCGATTGGAAAGTATTGGGACCAGCGCCGAGGTTGTAGACACAGTGGTGGACTCGATTCAGGTGGAGGCCGACCAGCTGCGCTTGTCCGTGGATGGCGGAGCGCCTTGGGAGACCGTGAAGGCGGAGCTGGCGATGTACCGGATGCTGCACAGCGACGCTTCGTGGACACATCAGGTTTTCAAGTACGCGACGCTGCTGCCCGCCTATTTTGTTTCGCCGCGGCTCTACTATAGGGTGCGAAGGCGATTGGCGGAGAGTGATTTGTATGTGAGGGCGAGGAAGATATTTTTCCGCGCGCCGCAGCCCGGGCACGTCGAGCGAGTGTGGAAAGGTGGCATATAGGTGTTTCTGCGGATCGCAGAATGAACGTGCTCATGGCATCCGGAGCTCCGCGGCGACGCGAAGGTGGCGTGGCGGCCATTATTTACAACTTGGGACGCGAGCTGGAAGGATTGGGGCATCGCGTTACGTACGTTTTTCTGGAAGATTTGATTGCGCCTGGAACGGTTTCGGGGCGTTTCACCGAGCTCATTTTTTCCTTTCGGTTGGCGCGATACATCGTGAAGAACCGAAAGGAATTTTCGATCGTAAATTTGCATGCTCCAGTCGGCTTTCCTTACGGCATGAGGAGAAGATGGCACGGGGTGAGCGACTATCCGCCGTATGTGATGACGCTGCACGGATTGGAAGAGCGGCGCGTACACGTGATGAGCCGAGAAGTAAAAAAGGGACGTGCGTGGAATTATTCCTGGCAGAACCGCGCGTGGCACCGGCTGTATCACCAGCCGAGATTCCGATGGTGCATCAAAACAGCGGACGGAGCGCACGCCTATAGCCGTGACGTCTGGAACTTGCTGCAGCTCAAATACAATTTAGATTCGGGGCGTGTTGTGTATATTCCCAACGGAGTAGAGCCGCGGTTTTTTATTCCGCGCGAGTATGTGGAAAGCGATTCGCTGCGATTGCTCTACGCGGGAACATGGCTTGATCAGCGAGGGATTTTTTATATTCGGGAGGCCCTGCGCCGCGTCGCGCCGCGTTTTCCGGGGTTGACGATGACGTTCGCGGGGTGCGGCGTTCCTGCGGAGGTGATCGACGAGTTTTTTGGAGTGGAGCTGAAGGGGCGAGTTGTGGTTCGGCCAGTGGTGGCGGCGGAGCGCATGCAAGAGCTCTACGCGGAGCATGACGTGCTTCTTTTTCCATCGCTGATGGAGGGCTTGCCGTCGGTATTGCTGGAAGCGATGGCCACGGGGATGCCGGTAATCACGACGGAGACTTGCGGAATGCCGGATGTGGTGGAGAACGAGTTTAATGGATTGTTGATTCCGCCTGGAAATGCAGCGGCCATCGAAACAGCAATCGAGCGGCTTGCGAAATCGGCGGAGTTGAGACGAAAGCTGGGCGAGAGTGCGCGGGAAACGATGAAGAGGTACACATGGGAGCGGGCGGGGAAGCAACTCGAAACGCTCTACCGACATATTTTGGATTTCGACGGCGCGAAGTCCGCATGAACATCAGCAAGAGTGTGTTTCGGACTGGGAAGCAAGTGGCTTGCTGGCAACCCTGCGGGTCGCTCCAGCGACAGTGATTTTCCTGGCCAAGTTGTGCGAGGGGCGTTCGACGAGGAGATAAAAGAAATAGGAGAAACCCAGGCTGGAGAACATCGTTGCAAGCCAACTAAGAAGATAGCCGAGATTAGGAATCGGAAGTCGCCAATAAAATCCCATCCCCGGCGCGTGAACGAGATAGAGCGAGTAGCTCCACGCACCTGCGCGAGCTAGGTACGGGTTCGGAACGGCGTGGTTGGCGTAAGCAATTTCATTTCTAACCCAAAAATAGGCGAGGAGTCCAAACCAGATCATGGTTTGCGTGTAGGGAACGCCGGCTTTGAAGTGGAGCATTTCGGTAATCCAACAAGCCAGCCAAATCAGGAATCTCCAAAGCCAAATTCGAAGTTTGGAGTCCAGCACAGGAAGGGAGTCGGCTTGCTCAGCGAGCAAGCAGCCAAGCAGCCAAACCGGCAAGAGGATCAGAGAAGTGCCCAGCGGGCCAAAATCGTGCCAGGTCAAAGAATGCCGATGGGTTGTCGCAGTGATCGTGCCGGCAGCAAAAACGACGGGAAGGAGAATCTTCCAGCCGACTCGCTGACGAACTACACGAAGAAGTGGATAAGCAGCGTAATAGATTTCTTCGCAGGCGAGGCTCCAAAGCGGAGATTCCCAAAGGATGGAGTGCTCGCCCAAAAACGTGAGCTTTTGTCCATCGAGACGATAGACGCAGAGAGCGCCAGCAACAGGAATCAGAATGCGCGTGTAACGGCGAAGATAGTAACGACCGACAGCCAGCTTTTTGTCTCCGCGGAAGGGGAGGTGAATGCAAAAGCCGGAGATCACAAAAAAGACGATCACCGCAGGCGTGCCGAATACGACGCTTTGCCACGCGTGGGTGACGAACCTTCCAAACGGGGTGGTTATGTCGACGCCGGCAAAGAGTGGAAGGACTCCATAGTGGCCGACGGCGACCCAGAAGGCTAATACAAAGCGCAGGGCATCCAGGATGGGATAGTGGCGATCATTTGCAGTGCTATCATGCTTTGTCAAGCCATCCACCCGTTTCAGAATTCGTCGAGGCAAAATCAGCGCACCCCGCGGCTTGGCCGAGTCGCTGCGAGAGACACGAAATTTATAGTACACCTAGCGAAGGGGTCAGTGGCCGCTTGCGCAAAAAGGCGACCACGCATTATGGCTGGCCACCGCTGACGGGCAGCGCTGCGATTTCTGACATAATGTCTTTCATTACCGACCGTCCAGGGTTTGTGTTCGTGGGCCTTGGCGCGAGAGCCAAGGGTAAGCATGAACCATAGAGCGAGAGGCCCGTTGCTTGCGAATCCGGAGCGTTTCTCTTAACGACTAAAGCATGGTCACACTTGGGATTAATTATTCACAGATGCATGATTCGTCGGCTTGCTTGGTGCGCGACGGGGAACTGGTGTTTGCGGTGGCGGAAGAACGGATCAGCCGGACGAAACATGACGCGCGATTCCCGGAGAATGCGATTCGGGCGTGTTTGGAATTTGCACGGATTAAGGCGGAGCAGTTGGACGAGGTGTGTTTTGGATGGCAAGTGCCGGGTGCGGCGTTTCGGCATGATTTGAGGTGCTACGCTTCAGGGAAAATGCCGGCGACGTACGTGAATGGGCTGAACTCCACGTTGCATTTCATGAGCATGTGGCACCAGGAGGGGGGAGCGAAGCGTTTCACGCAGATTTTTGGGGCGACAAAGGCGCGGATGAGGTTTGTGGATCACCATTTGGCGCACGCGCTGAGCGCTTATTCTTTTTCGGGATTTAATGATGCGGCTGTTGTGGTGATGGACGGGCGCGGGGCGTGGGAGGCGACGTCCATTTGGCAAGGGCGAGACGGGCGGCTGGAGCACGTTTTGACGATTCCGTTTCCGGACTCGGTTGGATATTTTTACAGTGAGTTCACTGAGTATCTGGGGTTTCAGCGAAACAGCGACGAGTGGAAAGTGATGGGTTTGGCCCCATACGGCAAGCCTGGGGTGGATTTGCGGGCGTTTATTGAAGCGGAGGCAGCGCCTTACAAAGTTAACGCGAGGAAGCTTGTTGCGAACGGGGCGGCGCCGTTTGCGGAAATGGTGCGGCTGTTTGGACCGCGGCGCGTTCCTGAGAGCGAGATCGACGAATGGCACAAAGACGTTGCGTATGCGGTACAGGATGCATGCGAAGTCGCGATGATGAGTGTTGTGAAGATGGCCGTCGAGAAAACCAAGAGCCGGAATGTCTGCCTGGCGGGCGGGGTGGCGCTCAATTCCAAGGCGAATGGGAAAATTGTAGCGTCCGGGCTGGTGGATAAATTCTTCGTGCAGCCCGCGGCTTCGGATGATGGAGTTGCGCTGGGCGCGGCGCTGGCGCCTTATCTCGACGGCGGCGGTCGTTTGCCAATGAAGGCGATGCGACACGCGTATTTGGGGCCGGAGTTTGACGATGAGGCTATTGAGAATGCGCTGTGGACCTACAAGTTAAAATACACGCGCTTAAGCGACGTGGCTGCTGGAGCGGCGGAGTTGCTTTCGAACGGGAAAATACTTGGATGGTTTCAGGGGCGGATGGAATTTGGGCCGCGAGCGCTGGGGAGTCGCTCGATTTTAGCCGACCCGCGGGATCCGGAAATGAATGCGAAGGTCAACAACGCGGTGAAATTTCGCGAGTGGTGGCGGCCGTTTGCGCCATCAATGAAAAAGGAAGCGGCGGCGGAATATTTGGAGAGTGCGAGCGATTCGCCGTTCATGATACTGACGGCGCAAGTGCGGGCGGAGAAGCGGGCGGTGATTCCGTCAGTCACGCACGTGGACGGGAGTGCGCGGCCGCAGACCGTTGAGAAAGAGATCAATCCGTTGTACTGGCGATTGATCGACGAATTTGGAAAGCGCACGGGCGTACCTGTCGTTATGAACACTTCGTTCAATCTTCGGGGCGAGGCGATCGTGCATACACCGACGGATGCCATTCGAACGTTTTTCAGCTCGGGGATGGATGCGCTGGTGATCGGCAGCTTTCTTGTGGAGAAATGAAGTGAGCGCATCGCAAGGACGGATGGCGCAATTTTTGCTGCGATACGCTTCGCATCTGGCGGGTCTGCGGCGCGTGCCGGTGCTGGGCCGGTGCGTTAGCTGGGCGGGAGCAAAACTTGTGCCACGCGATTCGCTTGCCTGGGTGCAGATACGGAACGGACCGGCGCAAGGCTTGTGGCTGCATTTGAATCCGCGGACGGGGAAGACTTATTTCGAGGGTGGGGGCGAGCCGGAAGTGCAGGAGGCTTTGCAGCGACATCTGCGGGCGGGAATGACTTTTTATGATATCGGAGCGAACATCGGATTTTTTTCTTTGCTTGCGGCGAGGCTTGTTGGGAAAGAGGGACGCGTGGTGGCGTTCGAGGCCGATCCGGAAATTGCTTCGCGGTTGCGGGAGCACGTGGGACGGAATGAGTTTGGATGGATTACGGTGGAGGAAAAGGCGGTTTGGTCGGAGCCGCGCACGGTCTTTTTCGCGCGGACCGATCCGGCGACATCACCCGATCGAGGACTTGGGCACGTTGTATCCGCGAGCGCAAGCGACACCATTCAGGTGAGTGCTGAGTCGCTGGATGATTACACCTGGACGCAGCCAGCGCCGGGTTTTATCAAGTGTGACGTGGAGGGCGCGGAAGTTGAAGTGTTTCGCGGGGCGCAGCGTTTGTTGAAGGAAGAGCGACCGGGAATTATCTGCGAAATGCACGGCGAGGAAAACCAGCGCATTCTGCTTGAAGAGTTTTCGCGGTTCGGATACACCTGTAAGCCCTGCGGCAAGAACCACATTCTGGCGCTGCCCCAATGACGCAAAAGTGCATCGCGCTGCTTGGACGGCGAGATGCGCCGACGGATGCGGTTGAGGAGTATTGCCAATATTTGGCGGGCGTGTTGTGCGATCACGATTTTGAGTTGGAACTTGTGCGCGTCGCGTGGCTGGAAGATGGCTGGCCTGCAGCGATGCGTGAGCTCGAGCGGCGAGCGAAGGGCTGGCGGGGATGCTGGGTGCTGGTGCAATACACTGCACTGTCGTGGTCGGAGCGCGGCTTTCCTTTGCGGTTTTTGCGAGTATTGCGGATTTTGCGGCAAGCGGGGGCGCGCGTCGCGATGGTTTATCACGACGTGCTGCCTTATCACGGCAGCCGCACGATCGATAAGCTGCGGCGGCGCGCGCAGAACCATGCGATGAGCGAAGCGCTGAGGTCTTCCGATCTTGGCATCTTTACTGTGCCTGTCAGCAAAATTCCATGGGTTGGAAAAAAGCACACGCGAGCCGTTTTCATTCCCGTGGGTGCGAATCTGCCGGAACCAGAAACGGCTTGGACCACGCATCACGGCGAGGCGGACCGATTGCCAGCGATTGCTGTGTTTGGGATTACGGGCGGGGAAGGCGGCATCTGGGAGATCGCGAGTATCTCTGAGGCTTTGCAAATTGTGGCGGAGCGTTTGGGAAAGCTGCGGCTGGTCGTGATGGGCCGGCATTCGGACACGGCGGAGAAGGCGCTAAAGAATTTGATGGACAAGCAGCCGATAGAAGTCTCGGCGTTGGGAGTTTTGCCGGGAGCGGAAATCGTAAGGCAAATGGCTTCCTGCGACGTATTGCTTTTTGTGCGCGGAGGGATTTCCTCGCGGCGCGGAAGCGCTATTGCGGGCATTGCGTGTGGACTGCCAGTGGTTGCGCTGGAAGGTCCGGAAACGGGGTCGCCAATTACCGAAGCGGGAGTGGTGTTCGCTGATCCAAAGCGACAGCGAGGATTGGGAGAAGCGCTGCTGAAGGTGCTTTCCGATCCAGAGTACCGCGCTGTGCTTGCGGAACGCAGCCGGCGCGCGCAGGAGAAGTACTTTTCGTGGAAGGCGATTGCCGCGCGCTATGCCGAGGCGTTGCGCCCCGTGGATGGAAGTGTGAGCTAGGATCTCAGATCGGCATTCAATCCGATGAGCCTCTACCGGGACAGAGCGTCGATCAAGGTTTCTTTCTTTTTTTCAGCCAGAGCAGCCAGGGGATCGAGCGAGGAAGCGTAACCTGCGATTGCGGCGGCAGCGAGAAATGCAAACACTTCCGCGGGAAGCCACGCATTGCCGGTCCAGCGGCTAATGAAGAGGATGGGCGCGCTGATACCGCCCAAAAGAATTTGTGTGCCGAAAGAGACGAGTACAGCCATGCCGGATTGGCGCTGCCCACGCATCTGTCCGAAATTGAGTTTGCGCGGAAAGGTTAGCGAGGACCAATTGGCAATGGTCAATTGCCCCGCGATGTTGAAAACGATGGCAGCCAGGGCGGCCACCAGAACGGGGAGCGAAGGAAGTCCGACGAGGTAGGAAAAGGCAACCATCGAAAGCGTCAATTCAAAAGTGAGCATTCCGACTTGCAAGAGATTTTTTCCAAGAAAAACCTCGCGAAAGCTTATGGGCGAGGTGAAAAACGTTTGGATGCCCTTGCCGTCGTAAGCAAAGCTGTTGTAGGCCGGGGCCATCAGGATGAGCAGGAGATAGGCCATCATGCCCGGAAAAAAGAGCTCGGTCGAAACTGGATGCTTCGTGGCCGTGGGATGCCTGCCCGCGAATTGCGTTGTAAATAGCAGAACAAAAACGGGAGGCATGATCAGCAGAAAAAAGGCGAAGCTGTTGCGAGTAAGGTAGCGGAACTCCTTGCGGAGGACGGCGGCAACTTGCGGCGTCAGCAGGCCGAGCGCGTCGGACTGTTCAGGGGTACGTGAGATGGGACGTACGACCGCGCGCTCCGGGGCAGCTGTCTCGCTGAGTTCTTCGCCGCGATATTGCGTGGCGAAGCGAAGCCAAAGGAAGACGCTGAAAAGCAGAGCGTAGGCAACAATGCCAGCGGCGCCAAGGAGTACGTCCGTGAAGTGATTTTGCGCCGCGCCGGCGATGGCTCGCCCCGCAAGCGACGGCGGAAAGACAGAGAGATAGGGGAGCACATGGCGGACCCAGGGCTGCGCCGAACGGCCGTATCGTTGGAGAAGCGGATTAAGAAATTGAAGCGAGACCGCGAATAGGATGAATACTGCGAAAAAGATCTCGCGAGAGCGGCGGCGGGCGAGGAGGCGTTCGAGCCAGGAGCCAATCATGCGCTCAAGGGTGGTATTCATCACAAGGAAAACGGCGGAAATGACGATCATTGTGGGCAGGACAGCCGGGTTTGCCCTAGCCACGCCGATGATCATCGCAATCAGCCAACAGACAGAGGCGACTGCGGGAAAATCCGCAAGCCCATAGGCGAGGCCGATGAGATAAAACGCGCGCAGGCTGAGAGGAAACCGCAGCATGGTGCGAAATTCAAAACCCGCACCAAAGCCCGCGGTAAAAATGGGAACGAGCTGCCTGAAAAGAAAAATTCCCCAGAAAAGGAAAGCGATCCAGGCTTCGTGCCCGCCTGACAAAAAAGAATAAGCGCCGAAGTAGAAAGCGAAGGACAGGCCGAGAACGAAGAGCGACGCAAAAGCACCGGCGAAAATCATGCCGATCAAATCCCACTGATTGTGTTTCTTGCGGAGATTGTTACCGAGAATCCGCCAGCGGAGCCCGGCAACAAGCCGGATTTGTACCCAAACGCCGGGGACGCGAGCTACATCAGCCACGAAAGTTCCTCGAGTTGGGGCCTCTGGGCGCCGTCTTGGCCCACGATAGAGAGGAAAATCTGCTCTAGAGTCGTTTTGCTACCTTCTTCACCGGCGATCCCCGCACGCAGCTCTTCCAGGGAACCTTGAGCAACGAGCCTGCCTTTGTGAATGATGGCTACGTGGCTGCAGAGACGCTCGACAATTTCCAGAACATGCGAAGTTAGAAAGATTGTGACGCCGCGCTCGGTCATGCGCCCTAGAAGCGCTTTGAGCGCGCCCGCCGCAAGAGCATCGACGCCTTCGAACGGCTCGTCGAGGAAAAGAATCCGCGGCCCGTGAATCACGGCCGCGGCCAACGCAAGTTTTTTCTGCATGCCGTGCGAGTAGTCTGCGATCAAGGTTTTTGGGCGGTCGGAGAGCTGCATAAAATCAAGCAGCTCTTCGGAACGACGCTGCGTTGTGGGACGGTCCAGGCCGTACATGCGGCCGACGAACTGAAGATACTCGGCGCCAGTCAATCGTTCGAAGAGGCCCATACCTTCGGGGACAACGCCG